>Ga0315282_10010982_pt1 | contig 14110 bp, 7 predicted proteins | sample YL17G07_20_MG_FD_203693 | JGI IMG/M metagenome (GOLD analysis project Ga0315282, IMG submission 203693) | Sediment microbial communities from Yellowstone Lake, YNP, Wyoming, USA - YL17G07_20 | ecosystem: Environmental > Aquatic > Freshwater > Lake > Sediment | place: USA: Wyoming | collected... | reverse complement strand
ATGACCCTTTGGAGCCTATCATGAGCTTTCCTTAGTAGATTTAATAAGTCCTTTCTAACCTCAGTGGCGTTCAAGGTAACCGTTGCCATCTAAGCCCACCTCCTTTCTTTTTCCGTTCTTTTCCTTGATGTGCACTTTTATGACCTGTCACTTTTCTGTGCATAATTATACCTCAACTTTTTTATTCTGTCAAGCAAAATTTCTACCTACCCTCAACATAGAAAAACTTCCTCATCCCAGTATACAGCTTTGTGCACTAAAGCTTCGCCCTTCCGGCTGGCCTGTCCGAATTTCTTACAGACAAAGTACTTCTATTGTATGCTATGCTCCGTTTGCCCTAATCATGCAGTCCTCAACAACCCCTTTGGGAATCATTTTCACTGCTATGAAAACCAGAGCAGGTACGATGATAACGTCATCAAGGTAACCAATTACAGGTATAAGATCTGGTATGATGTCGAAAGGCAAAAGTGTATAACCAACCGCAAGCCCGAGAAGAAACTTTGACAGTTTCGGTGTCCGGCTATCTTTTAGCACGAGTTTATATACCTTGAACTCGCGTTCTAAATTCCTTCCTATCGATTTCAACTTGTCAAACATATACATGCCCTCACAGGACAAATGGCGTATAACATTTCCAGCATATACGACGTTGTGACCAAAGGGAGCAATGACCTGAAGGGTAAGGGCAAAGCCAGCAGCGTATATGCTGTGTTATCGGAAGTTGCACCATATTATATTTATTGCCTTTGCCGCTACTTTTTTCAATCTCATCCGTTACTCACCATATTCCATAGATTCTCTGCTAAATCCTCTATGTATTTTCTGTTTTCCAGATGTTCTCTCCATCTTTTAGGTATTTTTTCAACACCCCACCATGCACCTGCAATCGCGGCGCACATTGCCGCAATTGTATCTGTATCACCACCTAGACCAACCGCGTAAATCAAAGAACCTTCAAAAGAGGAGGAAGTAAGAAAAGAATAGATGGCTGTCGGTACTGAATTGAAAGCCTCAACCCCATTTCCTAGTTCTTTAACTATTTCTCTTTTATTTTGTTTTTTTGGTAGTAATTTTCTTATACACTCTAACTTTCTTTGGTAAACATCGTTCGTTGTAAAACCAATTAATTTATCCAGAAACTCTTCTTCTTCCTTCAAGGCCAGAGCAATCGCATATGCCTCTAAAGCCGCTCCTTCCATCGCCAAGGGATGTGAGTGGGTAATCTTGCTTGATTTATAGGCAGCCTCTCGTAATTCATTAGGGTCATCTTGATAAAGAAGACCAATGGGGGCTACTCTCATAGCAGAGCCATTTCCAAAAGAACCGTCGGGATATAATTCTTTATCCAGAGTTTTATCCCATTTCGCTCCTTGCTTAATCATTCTGAAAATCCTCGGGGGGCCTGCACCATATCCACGCCACGGTTCTTTTTCATAATTTTCAAGAAATTTCTTTACCATATGTTCTGCATTTAAACCATGACATTCAATCAATGATTCTGCAACGCCTATCATCATTGCCGTATCATCTGTGTATCGAGAAATACTATCTTCTATTATCTCAACTGCAAAACAGCCTTCACTCTGTGCTCCCAGAGAATCTCCAATCGCAAGTCCTATTAAAGAACCAACAAACTTTGAACGGTTCATATGTGTCCCTTCCTTCATACTTTCTTGACTCTTTTAATTCTGTGCAATTTCCGATAACGGCTGAGCGTATCTGAAGTTCCGAGCGAAGCGAGGAATTTGGGCAAAGGTGCCGAAGGCACGAAGCCAGATACGCTCTGTTAGACGAAGGTGCCATGGTCATTGGTAATTAAAATAACATTTGAAAATGTTGATTAGCTTTTCTATGTTTCCTCTGTCAAGGTCGGTTAGATCATTAGAGTCAATATTCAATTCTGAACAGACCTCTTTTTCCTTGATGACACATACCCTTAAATTAGAGAGGATATTCAATTCTGCAAACTTTTTTATGAAATTTCTTTCTGGGCCGAAGCCCCTTCCCTCGTTAGCAAAGTTATCTATGCTTCCGTTGTTTGTATTAAGCCGTTTGTTCAAATCGTCAGCTTTACCTGCGTAGAGGGGTTTCTTACTCTCCAAGATTATATACCACCCACTTTCCGATGGTATCTTTCCAGTAGGGACCTCAAAATAGTACGGGGGTTTGAATCTTAATGGATAGTAACAAGAAGGAATTTGTACCAATTTGTCAATAACTTTTCTAAGCTTATCTACCACCACACAATCATTAAGGTCTATTTTATTTACGATCAGGTTTCCCATATAATCACCTCATAAAGGCACTTTCGCCTAACTTAAAATAACCGAAATATTTCGTTTATGCTACCAAATTGGCGTATTTTGTCCCGATAACATCGGGATTTATGCACGACTATATACTTCCCGATATAGTATGATATATAAATACTTCGGATATGCCGACTCTGGCTGAAACTGTTCGTTTCTTTACTCTATCCGGAGATATTTAAACTATCCAAAGGACCTTTAATTTTACTTATGGCGCGTGGGCTGATACGAGTATAAGTTCTCTGTCGTCTTACTACTCTCAAACTTAAAATTATTATATCAAAAGAAAACCACCCAGGGCAAGGAAAAAACCACAAGCTGCGTCTCTTTCGGTTTACCCAAGAGACCTTACAAGAAACAAGGAGAAGTCAAAACTACAGGAAAATCTGTTGATTTTTCAGTGTGGATAAATTAAAATAAGCAGTCGGTAAGATATCCTGTCGCTTAAATCTTATGCAACTTTTATTAATTTTTTCCATATAATAAGGGAGGAGCAAGTGAACTCTGCTCCGGGAAGAAAATATCAGTCTTTATCAGATGAGGAGCTGGTAGAACTTGTGCAAAAGAGGGATATGGATGCCGCTGATGAATTATATGACCGCTATCGGAACAAGCTTACTGGTGTGCTTTATGGGAGGCTTTGGGAACCGGGTTTAGACATTGAAGAAGATATCAAAGATATTACCATGCAGATTTTTGAGAAGCTCTTTGAAAAAATTGACCTGTATTCAAAGGATAGAGGAAAATTCACTACCTGGTTCTGGACGATTGCACTGAATGAGATAGCTTCGGTAAAAAGAAAAAAATTCCAGAAGAAGTACGGTTTCACTGATGAAGGAACGTTAGCACTACAATCTCTTGATGCTCCAATTTCGGGCTACGAAGATATAACCTTAGGTCAAATGCTACCCGAAAAGGGACTTAGTCCCTACGAACACGCAGTTCTATCAGAAATCGTCAATACCTTATATCGGTTAATAGAAAATATCAATAATGATGACCAAAAAATTGCTATTGTTTTGCGCTTTATCTGCTGTTTTTCGCTGGAGGAGATAAGTGAATTACTTGACCGCAAAATTTCTACGGTGAAGAGCGACCTGAAGCGAGCTATTGAGTGTGTAGAAAGGCAATTTACGGAAATATGGAAGGGCGAGTACGACCCTGATGAGATTAGAAGATTTGCCCGGGATGGCGGACTGATGATGGGGGAGAAGGACCTGGAAAAAGTTAGTGACCCCAATGCAAGGAAGGCTCTATTAATGAGGGTCTTTGAGAGAAAAAAATATGGAGAAATTGCTAGGAAATTGGACTGTGGTGTTAAAGATGCCGTTGCCTTGATTCTCAAAGGCATTTCACAGCTTTTTGAAAAGAAGATAGAGAGGAAGATATCGGTTGCCTTGGTCGCTCCTAATCTCGATAAGGTGGAAAGAGAGGATGAGGAGCTTTGCAGATATATTGATAGGCTTTTTGCTGGAGAAATTTTGGAGCAAAAGTTAAGGGCTACGGCGAAGGAGGAAAGTCCCCATCTCAGAAGACTCAAGAAGATGAGTAGAGTGCTTTATTATCTCCTTGGTGCAAGGTATCGGAAGAAACAGGTTTTAAAAAGCCTGGGCACTTTAGTTTCCGAGCGTATTGAGGATTTAGGCATCAGTTTAGATGACCTGGGAAGGAAGTTGAATTATGATGAACACCAGGTAATTAAATTACTGAATGATGGGGTTCGGATTGATAAGAGAACTTTGCAGAGATTGAGCAAGATTTTGGATGTCCCTCAAAATAGACTCTCCTCTCTCGCCAAAATTTCCAGACAAACTGGAATTTATGGTACGAGGACACGAAAGGAACCATCTCTTGATTGGGCAAAGTTTGACCAATCAATGAAGCAAAAAATCCATAGAATTCTGAATAGATAAAATGCTCCATTATTGCTTGATGAGGTTGAATGGTAGGGTAAAAACCTTATGAAGATTCCAAGAGATAAGGAGTATGAACGAAAAATAGCTTTGTGTCGCCAGGACCTTTCCCAAAGGCCAGAGGACCGGAAGACGAAAAACGAACTGGCGAATTGCCTATCCGGTCTTGGATGGTGCAGATACTATGAACATAAGTATGAGGAAGCCCTGCGTCTTTTCCGCGAGGCTAGTGAATTATACCACGGACTTGGATACAGGTATCAGGAGGCTAAAGTGCTACGAGGTAAGGGCATCATTGAGAGCATTCTCGGTATGAGTGAAGATGCTATAACTACATTTAGAAAAGCTGATAGAATACTCTCTAATTATAGGACTGGAGATGTGCCGAAAAGGGAAGTGGAGGAATTACAGGCAAAAACGGAGTATGTTCTTTCAATTGCTTACTCAAAACAAGAAAATTATTTACGGGCACTGAGTCTCGTTAAAAAAGCGAAGGTGATTTTCAATCGCCTTAATGACAAGGAATACTTATCAAAATGTTTCCAAGGAGAAGGCATTATTTGCTCTTTTCTTGGAAGATATGCGGAATCTAACCAATTTCTCAAAGAAGCCAGAGAGATTTTTCAAAGAATGAAGGACTTAAGAAAAGCTGCCAATATTGACGAAAACATCTCTACCAATCTCCATCATTTAGGTCAAGACGGGGAAGCTATAAAATTGCTTGACCGGGCAATTGATATTTATAAAGAGCTAAACGCAGAAAGGAGCTGGGCTTACTTTCTTAGAGGGAGGAGTTATCAGACACTTGAACAAAGAGAGGAAGCGTATAGGGATTATAAGAAGGCAGTAGATTTAGTTGAACGGGAGCGCGGGGAGATAATGACCGATGCTTTCAGGCAGAGTTTCTTTGCTCAGAAGCTGGAAATATATGATTATGGTATTGGTCTTTGCGTTGATGTCGGCAAAACGGAAGAGGCTTATGACTTGGTTTGCAGGGCTAAGGCAAGGTCATTCAATGAACTTCTTGAGAAGAGAAGAGATCTAAGAGAGATAAAAGACAGTAAGCTCATAGCCTGTGAAAGGAAGTTACGAAGAGAAATAGACTCACTCTATAATAAAATTAATAGCCCTGAAGGCGAATCCAGAATAGAGCCAGCCCAGCTAAAGAGGAAGGAAAAGGCGTACCATAAATTGTTAGATAGGATAGCTGAAGAGAATGCGCAATATGGAAGTCTGGTTACCATTAATCCACTATCAACAGGAGAAATCCAGAAGATGATTGGAAAAGATTCGGCTCTCATTGAATATTATTGCTTGAAGAAGAATCTTTTGATTTTTTGCTTGACGGATGAAGGACTAAAAGTAGTCCGGGTTGATGAGGAGAAATTTTCAGATTTAGTAGAGAATATTCGTGATTGTCTCCATTCTATACATTCGCTTAAAAGTCAGCAGAAGATGAACCAACTTGCCTGGTATCTCAAGCATATATCCTCTAAGTTTTTCATTCCTGTTGAAGAGTTCATAAAAGAGAAAAAGAGATTGCTCTTTGTGCCTCATAGACATCTTCATTATCTTCCTTTTGGGCTTTTATGCAATTCTAAAAGAGAAAACTTAATATCCCGATACGAAATATCTTATCTCAGCAGTCCGCAATTACTAAAAATTTCCAAGGAGGGAGGTGAAAAAGATAAGAAACAAAAGAGATGTTTGATAGTAGCTGACCCAACAGGGGACTTACCCTATGCCAGAAGAGAGGCAGATACCATCGTTAGAATTTTGCCGGGGGCAAAAGCACTAATTGGAGAGGAAGCGAGCAAAGAGACGGTAGTAAAGCAATCGCCCAATTATGATATTCTCCATTTTGCCTGCCATGCTAAGTTCAATCAAGAAGACCCTCTTTTCTCACACTTGGTTCTGATTGGGGAAGAAGAAAAGAGGAGTCGCCTGGAGGTGAATGAGATTTTTAATCTTAGACTTAAGAAGACTGATTTGGTAGTCCTCAGTGCTTGCGAAAGTGCTCTGGGAATGCCAAATCCAGGTGATGAAATCACCTGTCTCACACGGGCATTCATCTATGCCGGGGCATCATCAATAATTGTCACTCTGTGGCCTATTGATGATAAAGCAACAGCAGAATTGATGGGTAAACTCTACAAGCATCTCTTTAGTGGGAAAAGCAAGGCGTCTGCCTTACGCTATGCCCAGTTGGCAATGATGGAGAAATACAACGACCCCTACCTTTGGGCAGGTTTCCAATTGGTCGGGGATTATAATTAAAGGAGGCAACAAAAATGGAATTTGGAATCAAGAAGGAGCAATGCAGGATAGAAGAGGATGAAGACCAGCTATGCGATTGTGTCAGAGGTTTTCTCAGAAGATTTTCGCAACGTGAAGCTCAACAAGAGGATCAAAGGAGCAGCTATGCGACACTTGACCTCTATGTGGAGGGGGAAGATGGTAAAAAAGTCGGAGTTGAACTGAAACCCTACTTTATTATTTTTGGGTCGCAGGGCGAAGCTGCCTTTGGACAAGCGTTATTATGTAAAGCGAGAGAGGATGTCAAAAAAATGTTCGTTGCCTTTCCAATGAGCGACCGTCCGGAGGACACCAAAAAGTTGGTTGGGCCTAAGACGATTGGGACAATTAAGAAAACTTTGGCATTATTGGGGGAAAAAGTAGAAATTCAAGATGTTTCTCTTAAGGAGTTAAATAAACTCATCTACGATAAGGTCTATTCCTCTCTGGGGATAGGACTTCTTGGAATTATGGGCACGGTTAATAAAAATGAGAAATTCGAATTATTAGGAGAAGATCCAGTAAGAGAACTTTACCCTCCTTCAGTGTGACCGGATATGACGGTAGTGTAGGGATTTATGCCCGTAACAGTCGCGTAGGGGCGACCGAAATTTATCCCGCCATAGCGGGATGGTCGCCTAAGGAGATATGTCGGGACAACACCAAGTATTTAACTTCCTATTCTTAGTGATTTAAGTTTTACAAATTCGGGGAAGGTTCTGAGCAAAAATGTTAAGGATTTTATCAAGGTTTTTTAATTGATTTTTACACAAAATTTTGGTAAATTAGAACAACAATAGAGCTTTGGAGAATCGTGGTTCCTAAGGCACTCATTAAAAATGTCATAAGCCCCGGCTTCTCTACTATGAAAAGAAAAGATTTTAAGAAATTATAGGAAAGGAACTTGGAGAGGAATAGAAAACATATGAATCGTGAAGTGATAAAAAAGGAAATCAAAAGATTGAAAAGTGAAATAAAATATCACGGTCATTGTTATTATGTACTAAATACTCCGGAGATATCAGATAAAGAATATGATAGATTAGTCAAAAAACTTAAGAAATTAGAGAGTGAACTTAGAAATTTTGACTCTGGAGGTAATAGTACCACAGTATCCTCAGACAATCCGATCCCTGAACGTATAAGACAATATATTAATAAGTGTAAAGAAAGATTAATAGACCTTAGTAGGCGGAACCGCCTTTTATATTTTACTCCTTCCAAAAGGTCAACTCTGAAAATTTCTTGCCCTAGCGCCATTAATCTATTTAATCAACTTGTTATAGATGAAAAAAGTTTAGAAATTTGGTTACCTCCTGAAGAATCATCTGAGGATGAATTAGATTCTAATGGTAAAACAAACTATCAAGAGAAGATTTTTAGTCCTGAAGAGATTAAAGAATTAAATATTCGCGAAGATCAAATTGTATGTAACTTAAAGGATAGAAAAGAGATAGAACAAACACTCAAAAATATTTATAGGAGGGCAAGCTCTGATTATCGTGAACGAGGGGTCCGAGTTCTTTATATCGCTTTTGGACTATTAAATTGGAAAGAAGTTGAAACATCAGAAAATGTAAGTTCTCCACTTATTTTAGTACCCGTGGAATTGAAACGAGAATCAATTCGATATCCATTCACCATATCTCCAATAGGAGAAGATATAATTCTTAACCCGGCTTTAAAAATAAAATTACAAAACGATTTTAAAGTTAGCCTTCCAGATCTTCCTGATGAATGGGAAGAGCAAAGCCTTCAAAATTACTTTAATTTGATAGAAAAAAATATTGCTAATATACCTTGGTCTATTGTTCTTGCTTTATATATTGGAATCTTCTCTTTTTATAAGTTAGTAATGTACCATGATCTGGATACAAACGCTAAAACAATTGCTTCTAATAATATTATTTCTTCTTTAGGAGAAGGAATTCTACAAAAAGATTTAATTATTAGTGATTTGCCTACAGAGAGAGAGCTTGATAATATCCAAAAGCCGATAGAAACATTCCAAGTACTTGATGCTGATAGTAGCCAACAGTTATGTATTCAGTATGCTTTGAGAGGACAGAGCTTTGTTATTCAAGGTCCACCAGGAACGGGGAAAAGCCAAACTATTGCCAATATTGTTGCAGAGTTTATTTCTCGAGGGAGGAAAGTCCTTTTCGTTAGTGAAAAAATGGCGGCACTTGAGGTTGTTTATAAGCGACTAAAGGAAGTCGGATTATCTGATTTTTGTTTAGAACTCCATAGCCATAAAGCCAATAAACGCGAGGTAGTATCTGAACTTGATCGATGTCTTGAGGAAATTCTTGTGCCACAAAAATCTCTTGCAGATTCTGAATTTTGGAAAATAAGTCGATTAAGGAATTATTTAAATAAGTATGTGGAGGCACTCCATAAAAAATACGAACCTATTAAATGGAGTGCCTATGAAATTATTGGCAAACTATCAAAACTGCAAGAATTCCCATATATTCCCGTAGAGTTTGATACCGAAGGACTAACGCCTGAAGGGTTTCTCAGGATTGAAGACCTCATAAAAAGGCTTAAAGGTGTATGGAAAGTAGCAAAAGAAGGTGATAATTTTAGCTGGAAAGATTTTTGTGAAACTAAATTTACTTTTACCTTAAAAAGAAAGATGTTAGGCCTTTTAGAAAAATTAATTGCCGTAGCACAAACTCTTACATCCGTTGTTATTGAATATATATCAAAAACAGAATTAGAACATTCCGAAAACCTGATTGATATTGAATGGTTAGTAGAAACTTCTAAATTCCTTAAAGAAACTCCTCAGCCTGAACCGCAATGGTTAACATGTTCTGATATTGATTTCCGTCAACTTATAGAAAGAACAAGTCGTTTTCAGAAAATATACGATGTATATTGGAAATCAAAAAAGTTTTTTGAGACATACGATGAAGAATTTTTCAATTTAGAACTAAAAAGGCTTAACAAACGATTTAATGGAATTTATCGCAAACGGTATTTTCGTTGGCTTAATCCATTGTATTATTGGGACAAACATTTAGTTGCCTCCAAAACTAAAGCTCGAAAGTTTCCATCTTCGTTCAAAAATGATTTAGAAAAAGTACTGGAATTGAAACAATATATGAATAATATTAAAAGTATTTTACCTGAGGGAATTCCAAGTTTAATAACAAATGAAGGAATTATAAATTTTGAAAGATATGTCAATAAAGAAGAGAGTTTGCAGGTTCAATTTGGTTCATACTTCAGAAAGCTTACTACAAATTGGAATGAAATTTCAAATATTTTAAAATGGACTACAAAAGTACGGAGTCTTTTTGCTGGTAAAAAAATGTCAATTAACTTTGTTAGATTACTCTGTAAAGAAGCCAACATTACTCCAATTTGTGAAAATCTTATCCAAAGTTATTCAGAATTTAAAAAGTATCTAAACGAATTTGAAGGAAATTTTGAGGCCGATAAAGAGTTTAATAAACTGAAATTAAAAGAGTTACAGAGCAGACTTCAATATTTAATAGCTCATATAGATGATCTCCAGATATGGCTTAATTTTAAATCAATAGAAGGGCAATTTGGGAAAACGGAATTTAATAGTTTTTTTCAGCAACTCGTAAGAAAAGCGCCACCAATGGAGCATCTTATTGAGATTTATCATAAGTCGGTTTATCAAACATGGCTTGAAAATGTTCTAGTTAAAGATTCCTGCTTAGGAGAGTTTCAACGACAATATCATGAACAAGAGATTAATGAGTTCAGATTATTGGATACAAAACTCGTTAATTTTTCTCCATTTCGGGTTATTGAACAAGTGAATAGATATAAACCATCAGCTATTATTGACGTAAGTGGCTCTGAAATTGCTATTTTGAAACAAGAATCTGTCAGAATTCGGCGTCGTATGCCTATCCGCGGACTTTTCAAAAGAATACCAAACCTACTTTTTCGTTTAAAACCTTGTCTTATGATGAGTCCAATATCAGTTAGTCAATTTTTAGACCCGAAATTACAATTTGATCTAGTCATTTTTGATGAAGCATCGCAAATTTGTCCGGAGGATAGTATTGGAAGTATATATAGAGGAAAGCAACTTATAGTTGTTGGAGACGATAAACAACTTCCTCCAACACCTTTTTTTCAAAAGCAGGAAGCAATGGAAGAAGAAGTTGATTGGGATAATTTCGATGACGAAGTTTCTATTGATGTAGAAAGTATTCTTCACCAATGTGTATCAATTGTATTACCCCAAAAAATGCTAAGATGGCATTATCGTAGCAAATATGAATCACTTATAGCTTTTTCAAACCATTGGTTTTATAAAGATGGCCTTGTTACCTTTCCTTCTCCATTGGAAAATGAGATTTCACAAGTTCAATTCAGATATGTTCAGGATGGAATTTATGATCGAGGAAAAACGAGAACTAATAAACGGGAAGCAGAAATTGTGACAGATTTAGTTTTTGAACATTTTAAAAAGACTCCTTATAAAACTCTTGGTGTTGTTACTTTTAATTTACAACAGATGAATGCTATATATGACGAGATTGAACGACGACTTAAAGAGAACCCTGAGTTTGAAAAATTTTTTAAAGAGGATCGTCTAGAAGGATTTTTTGTTAAGAATTTAGAAAACGTTCAAGGCGACGAACGGGATGTTATGCTATTTAGTATTGGATATGGAAAAGATGAACAAGGAAATATGACTATGGGTTTTGGTCCACTTAATAAGCTAGGAGGAGAGAAACGGCTTAATGTGGCTATTACAAGGGCACGGGAAAAAGTAGTGATAGTGAGTTCAATAAAAGCAGCAGATATCGATTTAAAAAAGACAAAAGCATCAGGGGTATTGCATCTTTGGCATTATTTAGATTATGCAGAGAGAGGTCGTGATTCATTGAAGTTAGAAACTAAATGGGGAGGTGAGCCCGAGTCCCCATTTGAGGAGGACGTTGCTAATGAAATTCGGAGATTAGGTTATGAAGCAATACCACAAGTTGGTTGTAGTCGTTATCGGATTGACATCGGAGTAATAGAGCCTGCTAAACCAGGCCATTTCCTTCTGGGGATAGAGTGTGATGGTGCTACTTACCATTCAGCCCATACGGCCCGTGATCGTGACCGTCTTAGACAACAAGTTTTGGAAAAACTCGGTTGGCAAATTCACCATATCTGGTCTTCTGAATGGTTATTTGGAAAAGAATTGGAAATTGAACGACTTAAACGAGCAATTGAGAAAGCCAGCGAGAAAAATCACAATCCATTTCGAACTGAAGAAAAACCGAGGCAAATAAAAGGCTCATCTATAAAAATAGAAGAAAATATTAAGTATGAAAAAGTGCGTAGTTCAGACCAAATACCGGGAACCATACCATATAAAACTTGCAATATTAAACCGATTACTGGGGAAGTGTCATTAAATTCCCAAATAGAGAGGGTGGTTAAAAAAACTATAGAAATAGAAGGTCCTATTCATATGAAGTTTCTTGCTGAGCGAACAGCAAAAATTTTAAATTTCGCATGCGATAAATATTTCTCAGAAAAAGTTAAGCGGGCTGTGGAGAATTTAACAAAAGGTAATCTCTTTAATAAGAGACTACTCAAAATTAAAGGAGACTTTTTGTGGCCACTTTCAGTTATAAACGTGCCAGTGCGAGTTCCAATATCTCACCTTTCAGAAACATTTCGTCCTATTGAATACATTCCAACTGAGGAAATCCAAAATGCAATGTTACTTATAGTTAAAAATTCTTTTGGCATTAACGTAGAATCTCTTATTGATGCAACTGTAAATTTATTTGGAATTAAGAGAAAAGGGGGAAAAATTCAGAATATACTCCACGAAACATATGAAAAGTGTGTCAGAAAAAATCTACTTAGTGAAAAAGAAGGACAGGTAATTTTAGGAAAAGAAGCAAACTTAAGTTTAACCGAAGAATTACAAGATCGAACAAAACAAAAATACTCGTTGGAAGAATTAAAAGAAATTTATAAGAAATCCCATCCGAGATCATAGATTCTTAATCCTCCATTAGACACCGAAAATATGTTATCACTTGAAACTTTGAAAAATTTGTGAACATTTTTGCTCAGAACCTTCCCTGGATTTGTAAAACTTAAATCACTAAGAATAGGAAGTTAAATACTTGGTGTTGTCCCGATCTCTCCATAATAGTCGCGTAGGGGCGACCGAAATTTATCCCGCCATAGCGGGATGGTCGCCTAATAATTTTTGCAACCTTCCGATAGGTTCCTGCGTATAATTGATTAACTTACCGGTTTTGCCTGCCTGAGAGTTTTCAGAAAGATAGAGAAATAATAAAAAGGAGGAATTTATGGCAAAAGATATATCTGTGAAAATTAGTAAACCAGTGCTTACAAAGCAAGTTATGGAGGCTGTAGACCCGGTCAAGAGATTTCTTGTATGTAGCCGGTCCCAAATCAAAAGTTTGACAATTACATATCCCGTCATCTTCAGGTATGTTTATGCGTATGGTATTGGGAGACTTTTGCAAGAGAAGTATAAAGTACATGAGCAGAGACAGGATGAATTTGCTCATTTTTTCTTATCCAGAAAATTTGAGCCTGATGAAGACGAGATGTTAGACTTTCCCTGGCAAGGGGTCTTTTATCTTCAGCTCCCTTCAAGCGAGAAGCTCGTTCTTCGTACAGATTTTGCGGGATACCATTCACCGGTTCCATTTATCGGCGTGTATGTGGAGAAGAAAAAAATAAGACTTGTACAATCTTTTTTCAATGAACTTAAGGAAGTGGTTTCCGGAATTCGCCATCGCATATTTAGTGGAAGCGGCTGTTTCATTTCAATAGATGAAAAGATAGGATGGGAGGATATTGTATTGAAGGCGGGAATAAAGGAGACCCTTCTTTATAATACTTCCGGTCTCTTTTCTAAAAAAGACCTTTTTGCCAGGAAAGGGATTCCTCTTAAAAGGGGACTTCTTTTCTATGGACCACCAGGAAATGGTAAAACGATGGTTGGTAAGATATTGGCAAAGGAAGTGGATGCAAATTTTATCTGGGTGACGCCAAAGGATTTAATGGATGCTGGCCCAAGAGACATTGCCAATATATATAGTTTTGCCCGCTTGCTTGCTCCAGCCATTATCTTTTTTGAAGACATAGACCTTATTGGCGGCGAAGAGAGGTTTGGTAGGAGCTTCCGGTCAATTCTGGGAGAAATGTTGAATCAGCTGGATGGTTTTGATTCAAATCATGGAGTTATCACTATTGCCACCACCAATAATATTGAAGTGCTGGATAAGGCGCTTGCCAATCGTCCTGGCCGGTTTGATATCAGAATTGAATTCCCGAATCCTGATTCTCACCTTAGATTAGCAATTTTGAAACAATACATCCAAAATCATCTGGTCGCTTCAGATTTAAATCTGGCAGTGCTTGCTGAGAGAAGCGATGGACTTTCTTGCGCACATATAAAAGAAATCGTAACTCGCGCTTTGATTCTGGGTGGGGAGAAGGGCTGTTTTGACGAGGTGGGAGAAATTCTCATTACCCAGGAAAATTTAGAGCAAGCACTATCTGCTATGGGTGACCAAAAGAGACAGGTCGGTTTTTGCTCAGGCAATTTAG
>Ga0315282_10010980_pt1 | contig 14110 bp, 10 predicted proteins | sample YL17G07_20_MG_FD_203693 | JGI IMG/M metagenome (GOLD analysis project Ga0315282, IMG submission 203693) | Sediment microbial communities from Yellowstone Lake, YNP, Wyoming, USA - YL17G07_20 | ecosystem: Environmental > Aquatic > Freshwater > Lake > Sediment | place: USA: Wyoming | collected... | reverse complement strand
TTCAAGGTCAACAAGGCAACAAAAGAAGGAGCTTAAGGCCGTATGCGTAGCATACAACCTGTACAGGTATGCAATGACCTGTTTTATGTGGGAGGTTTTCTACATCCGTGTTTAAACTTAATTTCTTAAACTGTGAAGGAAAAATCTCTTCATGTTCGTGGAGGTTGTGATATTCATAATCCTTGGCGTGTTCATCGGATTCTTAACAGGTCTTGCGCCAGGCATACACCCGAACACGATTTTTGCCATGGTTCTTTCATTATCCTTCTTGTTTGTCTGGCTTCCAATCCAGGTCCTGCTCGCCTTTGCGGTTTCGCTGGCTGTTTCCAACACGTTCTTCGATTTCATACCATCGATAATCTTTGGCGCGCCGGAGGAGGATTCGGTCCTTTCCACGCTTCCGGGCCACAGGATGCTGCTTAAAGGGAGGGGCTACGAAGCCATATTTCTTACAGTTGTTGGCGGGCTTGGTGTCATGCTCCTTACCATCATAAGCCTCCCAGCTATGTTGTTCACGCTCCCCATGATAAATGAGGCAATAAGGTCGATTATGCACATAATACTGGCGTCCGTAGTCATCTGGATGATGCTGGGCGAAAAGAAGCGTATTGCAGCGGTTTTTATTTTTTTCGCGTCAGGGATATTCGGATTCATAACCTTAAACTCATTCTCATCTGACGTAATGATGTTTCCTGCCCTGACAGGCCTTTTCGGCATAAGCACGCTGCTTACCAGCATAATGGCAAGGACAAAAATACCAAAACAGAAGACAGGAGTCGAAGTCCGCGCAGAATGGCTGAAGGGGACGCTGACAGGATGGTTTGCAGGCCTGCTTGCCGGTTTGCTGCCGGGGCTGGGTTCTTCACAGACAGGAATAATAGCGTCCCGCTTCACGGGAGCTAAAATAAAGGAGTTCATGATAACCCTCGGAGGCATAAATACGTCGAACATATTCTTCACGTTCGTCGTATTCTATGTCGTTGGAAAGACGAGATCAGGAGCCGCATGGTTCATTTCACAGATCGTGGACCAGCTGACTTTCCAGGATCTCGCCCTTTTGGTCGCCGTAGGCATAATAACATCGCTGGTTTCAGCTGTCCTTACGCTCAGGACTGCAGGATTTCTTCTAAGAAAGATGAAGGATGTCAATTATACCAAGATAACAGCTGCCACTTTGATGGCACTTGTTTTTCTCGTGTCTGTCCTTTCAGGTCCCATAGGGCTGCTGGTTTCGGCAGCAGGCATGTTCCTTGGACTGCTGACCATTTCCCTTGGAGTAAAAAGGATACACATGATGGGATTTCTTGTTTTCCCGACCATAATGTATTTCTCAGGCCTTAATTCACTGCTTTTCACAATATTATGGTAACCCCATCATTTCCTGTGAAATGAATATAAAATAAATATATATAGGCTTTATAAAAATTACAAATTTCCATATGAAATGAAGGTCATTTCACATTCATCATGAATTCATCCAAAGTTTTTATGAAGTTTTCGTTCCTATGATTCACGTAAATCTCCACACGAAATAAAGGGGTTCACACAAATCCGCACTACGCGTGAATCAAAAAACAGCGCTAGTCGCAGGCCCCTGCGGTGAAGAAAAGGCCAGCGAACTTCCGCATTCGCATACGCCTGAAAGCAGAGGTATTGTATAAACCTTGAAGCATTTCTTGCATATAAAACCATTCACGTCATGCGACGGAACTTCTGCTATTTCATTTGGTTTTTTGTCGAGACCGTTCAGCGCTCTCAGGTCTATCTGCTTTCCCTTGCCCAGAAGTTCTGTTTTCGAGACCCCGAGTGCGTCGAATATCCTCTCAAGCGGCGGAAGCAGCTGGTTCTCTATGTAATATTTTGAATCAACCGGGAGCCCGTGTTCTATGATGTACACCGGATCTTCAGCGCGCTTGGAGAGGAGGTCCAGCCCCTTTATTATCACGTAGCCTATCCTGTCGCCAACGCCCGGAGCTTCTGCAGGGCTGCGCTTCTGTATCTTTTTGACCAGTTCTGCGTGCGGCTGGATGCCATCGTATCTTTCGGCTCTCTTTGTCATGGTCTTCGTTATGATGAGTTTCTGTATGGGCGTTTTGCCCATGACAATCTCGTCAACAACCTTTTTGAAGTGCTTGATTGCTTTCTTAATGTCATTTTCCTTCAGCAATATCTCGAGTACGCTCTCTATCATTTCTGATGTAAGATCGCACCAATCCCTTCTCACGGTTTCTATCCCCTTTGTTTCCATCCTTTCCAGCCACCCGCCATTCGAGACTTCGAAACACCATGCCGCATAACGTTTTTTCGTGAGCGGTAGGAAACGCTTAAACGCTTTCTCGAAGTCGAGCTCCATCACGCCTTTCATAACAGACGTGACGTTCTTTGCAACATTTTCACCGGCCTTTTTCATATCATCTAGGTTGTCGAAAGGGACTTTCACCATCACAGAATCCGTGTCGCCATAAACGACCTGATATCCAAAATTCTTCTCAATATGGTCTTTCGTCTTCTTTATGGTCTCCCTTCCGAAGGCAGTTATGGAATTGGCAATGTCAAGCGAATAGACCTTCGACCTTGGGTAACCGAAATGCCCGTAAAACGCATTGGACATTATCTTAAGGGCCTGCTGTTCCGCTTTTAGTTCCCTTATGCGTTCGGTCATGGTCTCCTTTTTCATCTCTTTTTTGACGATGTTCCTTTCTTCCATGAGCCTTCCCAGTATCTCAGGAACTACCCCCTTCCTCACGTTTTCCGGGGCGAATTTCGCTCCGGAGGGCGAGGATATTGCATTTTCAACGTTTTCGTTCGTCACCAGCGTGGTGGGGCAAATGTTGTACGTCCTCATGAGCGAAGGATACATGGACTTGAAGTCCAGCACCAGCACGTTCGAATGCAGCCCCTTTTCAGGCTCTATCACAAAGCCGCCCTTAAGCTCTATTTTTCTGGAAGACTCCCTTTTGGCAACTTCAAGGTGGGTGGGTTTGCATGGCACTATGAAGCCTTCCCTGTTGAGTTCGCGGAGCAGGATGTTTTCTATCCTCGTGGTCTCGCCCGAATCCAGTATGTCTTGGAGCAGTATGCCCGAAACCCTTGAAAGAGCAATATATTTGTCCAGAAGGTTGAGCCTGAGCAGAAGATCTATTGCCAGTTTCGAGTCCTTTTTGCAGTAGTTGATAAGAAGCCTGAATTTGTCCTGATTGCCTTTCCAGAATTTGTCTATCTGCGATTTTTTAATGGGCTCTTTTTCCTCACCGAGAAGCTCCATGCCGACGGTGTTGAGATCATATCTCTTCAGTGAGAAATCCCTCTTGACTATCTCGAAAGAGTCAACCATTACCCTCCCGGATATGTTTATTTTGTATCTGCTCATGATCTGGTTCTTGACGACCATCTTGTTGCATCTTCCGAAACTTGCGAAAACTTCGTTCTCCTTCATGCGGTCGAGGATGTAAGGAAGGTCGAAGTTGTTTACGTTGAAACCCGTTATGATGTCAGGATCGTAGTTCATGATGATTTCGATTAGTTCCTTGAGCATGTCCTTTTCCGTCTCGAAGTACACCACATCCTTATCAGCCCTGGTGCTGAGCACAAGCTCTTTCTTTCCCTTGTAATGCCCGCTGAAGGCGAGAGAAATCATTATTATCGGATCTTTCATCCCCTCGGGCATTTCCCCTTCCTTGAGCGAAACGCACTCTATGTCGAGGGCCATATATCTAAGCATTGCATTGCCGCCTTTTTCGATGCTCCTGATGCTCTTTATCTTTATTTTTTGGTTTGTTGTTACCGTATTTGTTGCCACACCATTGCTTTCCTCGGTTTCCACCCATCCCATGCCGTTCAAACCGAAGTCGGACATGAACCTGTATTTGAAAGGTATGTCCGCTTCGAAAACCCTGAAACCCTTTGAGGCGAGCTTCTCCCTGAGTTCCGGCGTTTTTGCAGGATTTCTTATGAAGATTTTCCAAACCTCGCTCTTTTGGCTCTGGTAACCCAAAGGAAGGAATCTTTCTGTTTTCTCAATCCTTACAAAATTGGGTTCGTTCTTGACGTGTTCTTCGACGTTACTTCCTTGAGCATAGAAATACGGCTCGAAATTCTCGTAGAATCCGCATACCGTCTCGCCATTCTCGCATTTACCGAAAATCCTTAGTATCGGCTTTTCGTTGACAAGCGTGTAGTCCACATCGAGTATCTGGAATATCATAAAATCATTAAGAGATTTGCCTCAGTAATAATAAAATCATTTCGTTATCCAAAAGTATAGTTTGCAAAATTTGTTTACAACAATAGGATTTAAGATTAACCGTGAAGCTATACAATATGTCCAAAAGGATTGGAATACTCGATTATAATATTCCAATTGGAATGCTCGATTATGGTAATCCAGTAGTCGGATTAATCGCAGAATTGCGTTTCGAGGGTTATGAAGTGAGGCATGCAACGAGGTTGGCGGATCTGGATACCGGAGGTCTCGACGTCCTGCTGATGCACCCCGGCGTAGATCACCAGGCAGAAGCAGCCCAGTTCGTGATGGATCATCCTGAAATAAGAGCTGCCTTATTGTCGCCGTCCCCGGACCAATACCCTGACATAAAAACGCCGATATTCCAATACGACAGGACAGAAAGAATAATCGATTTCATAGAAGGCCGGCAAAGCCAGCCAAAGCCGCCCGCAGATTTTTAAATTGGTTGCACCAATATCCTTATTGACCGTTATGAAAATAGACCCGAAAAACATGGAACGCATGATGAAGCAGATGGGCATGAACGTCACGAACATCGAGGCAGAAGAAGTAATAATAAGGACGCCCGACAAGGAAATCGTGATATCGAATCCGCAGGTTTCCAAGATAAAGGTGATGGGGCAGGAGACGTTCCAGATAACCGGCGACGTTTCCGAAAGGCCGATTGAAGACGTAAGCGACGACGATGTTGACATGGTTGCCGAGCAGTCAGGCGTCTCAAGGGAAGAGGCCAGGGATATGCTGAGGGAAACTGGAGACATAGCAGAAGCGATAATGAAGTTAAAGAAGGAATAGTTATCTCCAATTATTTTTCATCCGATATAATTTAAGCAAGAACCAATAATTTTAATTATGGCGGTCACTGAATCCTGTTTTTCCGATGAAAACTGGCATGAAATCGCAGCAAAGGACGCCATAAAAAAACTCAACTCTTCTGAAAACGGGCTTGACGAGAGTGAAGCAGAGTCGAGACTGACGAAATTCGGATATAATGAGCTTCAGAAAGAAAAAGGCGTGGGCAAGCTAGAAATTTTCATCTCCCAGTTCAAGAGCATTCTGATAATCATACTGATAGCGGCAACTATTTTTTCCGCATTGGTTGGGGAGATTGTGGACGCGGCTGCAATAGTTATCATAGTGGTGCTCAACGCCATATTCGGTTTCTTCCAGGAATACAAGGCAGAGAAGACGATAGAGGCGCTCAAGAAGTTGACATCGCCAGAAGCAGTCGTCATCCGTGGCGGCAGGGAAATGAAGATAGAAAGCAAACTGCTCGTCCCGGGGGATGTGGTTGTAGTCGAAGAGGGAAGCAGGATACCCGCTGACATGAGGCTCGTCAGCGAAGCAGAGCTCAAGATAGACGAAGCCATTCTTACAGGAGAATCCTTTCCTGTTTCCAAGGGAGTCGAACCCATCAAAGCTGCTTCCATAGCTGACAGGAGATGCATGGCTTACATGGGGACGCTTGTGACGTATGGGCGAGGGATGGGCGTTGTCGTAGGAACAGGGATGAAAACTGAGATGGGTAAAATAGCGAGCGTCGTCCAGAAGGAAGAGGAACAGCCGACGCCGCTGCAGAAGAAACTCAGCTCATTCGGAAAGATACTCGGAATAATCATTGTTGTAATATGCACGCTTGTCATTGTGATAGGCATAGCGAGGGAAGGGCCGCTTTCAGGGCAACCGGTAACCGAGACACTGATAATAACAATTATCATAACAGGAATCGCCCTTGCGGTCGCTGCCATACCGGAAGGTCTTCCTGCCATCATGACCATAACCCTTGCCCTTGGCCTTCAGAGGTTAGCAAAGAAGAATGCTCTCATGAGGAAACTGCCGGCCGTCGAAGCGTTAGGCTCGACGACTGTGATATGCTCGGACAAGACCGGCACGCTCACCAAAAATGAGATGACCATAAGCAGAATATGGTGCCCGGACAGCGCCGTAGAAGTTACGGGCGAAGGATACAAACCAGAAGGCAAATTCGTAATTGAAGGTAAAGATATTGACAAAAAAACAGGGGAAACGGTTTCTTTCACTTTGAGAATCGGTGCGCTCTGCACCAATGCCAAACTCGAAAAGAACGAAGGGGAATATTCAATAATAGGAGACCCGACTGAAGGGGCGATAATGGTTGCCGCTGAGAAAATGGGCATTTCGAAAGAAACGATGGAAAAGGAAAACAAGCGAACTTACGAAATGCCTTTCTCATCTGAAAGGAAGATGATGACAACTATAAATGCGTACGGAAGAAAACAAGTGTCCTGCGTAAAAGGAGCGACGGAGGTCATAACGAAGTTATGCGATAAAATAATGATTCAGGGAAAGCCTGTAAAGATTACAGATGCATGGAAAGAAAAAATTGCATCGATGAATCATGAGATGACAGGCAGTGCGCTGCGTGTTCTTGCAATAGCCTACAGGGAAATGGACAAGGAGGATAAAAAAGAGGCGGAGAGGAGTCTCGTATTCCTCGGCCTTGTCGGCATGATAGATCCTCCCAGAGAGGAAGCGATAGAGAGCGTGAAAGTATGCAGGAAGGCGGGTATAAGGGTCGTGATGATAACAGGCGACCACCAGAACACGGCCATCGCTGTCGCAAAGCAGCTCGGCATTTTTTCTGAAGGGGACAGGTCGATGACAGGCGAGGAGATGGATTCAGTCTCTGACAAAGATCTTGAAAAAATATCAGGAGAAATCTCCGTTTTCGCGAGAGTGAATCCACTTCACAAGGTCAGGATAGTCGATGCGCTGAAGAAGAGAGGCGAAATCATCGCCATGACAGGCGACGGGGTGAATGATGCGCCAGCCCTGAAGAAAGCCGACATAGGCATAGCAATGGGAATAAAGGGAACAGACGTCGCTAAAGAGGCATCAGACATGATACTAAGGGATGATAACTTCAGTTCCATAGTTGGCGCTATCCATGAGGGAAGATCGATATACGATAACATAAAGAAATTCATAGGATATCTTCTTTCGTGCAATGTCGGGGAGGTCATGATAGTCTTCATAGCCATTCTCATAGGATTCCGCGACCCTTCGACTTCATTAATCATACTACCGGTAACCGCCATCCAGCTTCTGTGGCTGAATCTGCTCACAGACGGATTGCCTGCCCTTGCGATAGGCGTTGATCCCCCATCGCCAGACATAATGGAAAGGCCGCCGCGCGACCCGAAAGAGCACATATTAACCAAATCGATGCTCATGGACATCGTTATTTTCGGCTCACTGATGTGCATAGGAACGCTTTATCTTTTCAACCTCAATCTTCCGTCAGGAGGGGTAAAAGCTATGACAGTTGCTTTCACAGCAATAGTTATACTTGAAATGTTCCGCTCCCAGTCAATAAGGGCAAAATATAATCTGGGCATATTTTCAAACAGAAAACTTCTACTTGCCATAGCATCATCAGTCATCCTTCAACTTATAGTTATCTACATGCCACCACTTCAACCAATCTTTGAGACAACCGCACTTGATGCTGCAGACTGGCTTGAAATAATCGGAGTCTCATCCGCGCTTTTTGTGGTGATGGTGGCCAAGCACAAATTAATTAAAGAGAAGCCTTGGGATTAATGCAAAAAATAAATGGGGGCCGCGCCTAAAAAACTTATATTAATATAAAATCAAGTGTCTTTATGTTAACCATCATTCTCGCCTCGGTGATAGCGTTTTTTACTGTCTTTTTTCTTTCCCCGTCGCTCAAAAAATTCCTTGAGAGGGTAGGCGTTGTTGGGGTGGATCAGCAGAAAAAAGGCAAGCCGAGGGTGGCGACGTCAGCCGGTGTTATTGTGATAACAGGCGTCCTTATAGGCGGATTCTTCTTCATGGGAATAAATACTTTCCTTATATATACGCCGATTAATTTGACATACGTACTTGCCGCGTACTGTTCCATACTTATCGTCACTTTCATCGGTTTCCTTGATGACCTGAATGTTTCAAAGAAACCAAAAATAAGCAAAGGAGTTGGCGACATAAGAATAGGCCTGAAACAATGGCAGAAACCGTTACTGACGCTTCCGGCGGCCATACCGCTCATGGCCATAATGGCCGGAACAGAATCCATGAACTTCCCTTTAATAGGCAGCATAGATTTTGGCATCATATACCCTCTGTTGCTTGTGCCGCTGGCAGTCGTGGTTGTCAGCAATGCAGCCAACATGCTCGCCGGAATGAACGGTCTGGAGACCGGACTCGGAATAGTCTCGATGTTTTCGCTCGGCGTTTATACCTTCATGGCAGGCCGCACAGAGGCGAGTATAATCGCCTTCGTGCTATGCTTTTCGCTTCTGGCTTTCCTCAGATGGAACTGGTTCCCTGCAAAATTCCTGCCGGGGGATTCGCTGACGTATCTGATAGGCGCATCTTTCGCTTCTATCGTGATACTAGGCAACGTGGAGAAATTCGGCATCATCGTTTTCACGCCGTGGATAATAGAATTCTTCCTGAAGCTTCGCTCGAAATTCAGGGCAAGAAGCCTGGGAGACCTGCGGGACGATGGAACGCTCGCGCCGCCATACAAAAAAATATATTCGCTCACACATGTGGTAATGAAAATCAGGCCGATGAAGGAATGGCAGGTCGCTTCGGTACTGATATGTTTTGAAGCAGCAATATGCCTGTTCGCGTTTTTGATCGTATAAAGAAAATCGTATCATCTGTCAGCCATATTGACATACTGCCCGGTTATGTTCGCAGGGAAGTTCTCGTATTTCACCTTGTATATCTTGATGCCCAGCTGGTCGTAGACTTTTTCGAAATAGTTCTCCATTCCGGCCCCGTCGAAAAGGTAGAGCCTCACGAAAGTGCAGCCCTCGACTGCATCAGGAATATATATCACCGCATTGCCGGCAAAATATACCATTCCTGGAATTGCGTTTGGTTTATCAGTTCTTATTATCTGGTTGCCTATACCGATATCTCTTATGTACGCCTGACCCTGCGGCATTTTTATGACAGCAGTGATGTTTTTAAGCTGGGTCGCGTTCCCTTCGCCCGAGACCGAATAGGCGACAAGCACGGTTTGCCCGCCAAGATCGTATTCCAGCAGCATCTTGTCGCCTTCCTGGTAATTTTTCACAAGGCTGAATACTGGAAGGACGTCGACTTTCGCGCCCCAGTTGGCTATCTTCGACATGGCGCCGAATTTCGGTATGAGGTCGGACGACACCATCACGTACGTAACGCTATAGTTCTTGAGGAAATTCAGCTTCTCATCCGACAGCGGCTCCGTATAGAATTTCGCTATGTCCTGCGTGGGCTTCTGGTCGTGATACCCGCCGTCGACAAGCGTTATTTTCTGGGCTACGTACTGGTACCACCATCCGTAGTCCCACCATTCGAGAAGGATCGCATCTTTTGGCGTGTTGTCCTTAAGCCATATCATGGCCTGGTAGAAATCATCGGTCATGGGAGTGTTTATGTTGTTCGCCATTACCCATGCGGACGCGAAATTGGCGAAAACGGCCACCCCAACGAGAATTCCGCCCGTTATCTTTACGTAGCGATATCCCTGGCCTTTCGCAATCTTTTTGCTGCCTTCGAGAAGGTATGATCCGCCTCTCACGAGGAAGTATGCGGCAGCGATTGCAAACGGGAATACGAACTGGAACGCGAGCCTTGCCGCGTCCATGGCAAGGTTGATGGTGCTTAAATAAAATACGATAATCAGGATGTATTCGAGCTTCCTTTGTTTGAAAACGAATTCATATGCCATCAGCGCTATTCCTAGGACGGAAAAAATCATCGCTGAAAAAAATAGCATGAATGACGGCCATTGGAATACGTTTACCGCATAGCCGGTCCCGAAATCCGAAAGAGACCTGGGCAGGAATTCGCCTACGCTCTGAGACTCGGCGACCGTCGAAGGTATCACTCCCATGGTCAGGGGAGTGTCTATCCTCTGCAGGTTGGTCGTTACCCAGATGCCGGCATCCGTATCGACATACGAAATGATCGCTGTCGCTAAAACGCAGGCCAGCACGATGGAAGGGACAACATATCGCACGTGTTTTTTTTCCACTATCCCGAATCGCTCAACGGCATATCTGACCAAAAGCATGCCGATAATAACGTAATTTGAAACATTTCCGATGTCAGTCAAGGAAGGAGAGTATGAAAAAATCCTTGACATCAGCAGGTATGAAATGAATGTCGAGAGGTGCGAATATAACAGGTTTTTTGAATACCTGTTCAGCAGGAGCGATACTCCAACAAACGCTGCCACAAGAAGCATGGATATGTTTACCTGACCCGATGTTCCAGCGAGCAGTGTGAAGGAAAATCCAGAAGCGATTCCGTAGGCAACCGTTTTGATTGCAATGAGCCTTTCCTCGTTCAGCTTCAGCCTGTCAAAAACCGAGAAAGGATGGAGAGCAACGTATTTCCAGGAGACGTCTTTTTTTATCTCCCTTTCCTTGAAGCTCATGACAAAAAAATACAGGCCGATTATCGTCCATATGCCTACTATGGGCTCCTTTTCCATGAAGCCCGCTGATACCCTGTAGAGGATGCCTGACGCTGACCCAAGAAACGCCGCCGAGAGAAGGCCGATTTTCCTGCTGTTGAACAGCTCCTTGCCAAGAAAATACATCAGCAGGACCTGCAATGCCCCGAGGAATGCCGGAATCCACACTCCTATCCAGTACATTGTGATATCCTGCATTAAAGGATGCAAAGCAAAATAGAACATGGGATAGGTCCAAAGGGCCACAAGTTCGGCTTGGTTTCTGTTGGGGCCGCCAGGGATGGTTCCCCATGATGCTATGGAATCATGCACAGGCAGCGTCCCGTTTTGTATTATGTACTCTCCAAGTCTCAGAAAATAATGAGTGTCGATTTCAAGGAGCTGCGGATACGTGAGCTTCGTTCCCGGTATGCAGCGTATGTACCATGAAACAAGGAATATCGCCAGGAGCGCGAATACCCAGTAATTCTTTTTGGAACTACCTCTGAAGTCCATACAAGGTTAATGTAAAACGTTTATTTAAAATTATCATCAAGGTTCGTAAACAATTATGAAAATAAATATTTTCTTCTACGGTGATTGCCGAATGGGAGTTACAAGGTTTAAAAAGCTGCCCGAACCCTTTTATTTAATACGAGGTTCTTTCATGAAAGTTGGTATTGCAGGATATGGAGCATATGTCCCCCGGTGGAGGATAAAGTCGACGAATATAGCCAAGGTCTGGGGTTCTGACCCTCAAAGATTGAAAACGCTCCTCGAGGAAAAAAGCGTTCCTGGTCAGGACGAGGACACCGCGACCATGGCGGTCGAAGCTGGACTTAGGGCGCTGTCTGTTGCGGGGATAGATCCGCAGGCGTTAGGTGCCATTTACGTCGGGAGCGAAAGTCACCCTTATGCTGTAAAACCAACGGCCTCGATTGTGGCCGAAGCCTTGGGCGCAACGCCTGAACTGACAGCCGCTGACCTTGAATTTGCATGCAAGGCAGGAACAGCAGGCATACAGATGTGCATGGGCCTTGTTGAATCACGAAGAATAAGGTACGGGCTTGCCATAGGTTCCGATACCGCGCAGGGAAGGCCAGGAGACGAGCTTGAATATACCGCCGCAGCTGGCGCTGGCGCCTACATAATAGGAAGGGAAAATATAATAGCCGAGATAGAGGACACGTATTCTTTCACGACTGACACTCCTGATTTCTGGAGAAGGGAAGGCGAGGATTTCCCGAGGCATGGCGGCCGTTTCACCGGAGAGCCTGCATATTTCAAACATACCATTTCGGCATCAAATGGCTTGCTGAAAAAACTGGGAAGGACAGTTAATGATTATGATTACTTCGTTTTCCACCAGCCTAATGCAAAATTCCCGCTTACTGCGGCACGGATGCTGGGAGTCCCGAATGAAAAGGTGATGCCGGGGCTCCTTGTTCCCAGAATAGGCAACACGTATTCGGCAGCGACTTTAATAGGATTGGCAAGAGTGCTCGATTCCGCAAAGCCGGGAGACAGGATACTTGCAACATCGTTTGGCTCCGGCGCTGGCTCGGATTCTTTCTCGATAATCGTTACCAAAAACATAAATAAAATTAGAAGGGGTGAAACAGTTGAGGAAATGATAAAGCACGGCAAATACCTGGATTATGCTGAATATATAAAATTCAGGGGAAAGATAAAGGGTGTTACTGCATGAATAATTTTAAGCCTGTGAATTTTGGAAATATGAAACCTGCAAGAGAAGTCGCTGTGATAGGCATAGGTCTTACGAAATTCGGCGAGCACTGGAGCATGGGTCTTAAAGAACTGGCAGTTGAAGCAGGAGTAAAGGCAGTAGAAGATGCTGGTATCTCAGGTCAAGACTTGCAGCTTGTAGTCGGCGGAAACATGTCAGGCGGACTGTTCGCTGGCCAGGAGCATGGCGCAGGGTTGCTGGCAGATTATCTTGGTTTGAATCCTATACCGGCGATAAGAACCGAAGGCGCATGCTGTTCAGGCGGCTTGGCTGTTAGGGTAGGGTATTTGGCGGTCGCTTCAGGCATGTATGATTTTGTTGCTGTTGGCGGAGTCGAAAAGATGACTGATGTTTACGGCCCGCAAGCGGCGACTGCACTTTCAGGAGCGATGGACTATGAAACAGAAGCGTATTTCGGTGCTACATTCCCGGGGATATACGCACTAATAGCAAAAAGGCACATGCATGATTTCGGAACGACAAGAAGGCAGCTTTCACTGGTAGCGGTCAAGAACCACAGCAATGCGGTCCACAACCCATACGCTCAATACAGAAAGAAGATAACAGTAGAAGATGTCGAAAGATCAGCCATGGTCGCGGACCCTCTCAGACTTCTGGACTGCTCGCCCATCACGGACGGTGCTGTCACCATAATAATCGTACCCGCTGACATAGCGAAAAAATACACCGATACTCCCGTCTACTTCAAGGCTTCGGCACAGGCTTCAGATACGCTCAGCCTTTTTTCAAGGAGAAGCATAACGACACTGGACGCGACGATGCACGCTGTCAGGGAAGCATACAGGCAGGCCAAGGTTTCGCAGAAACAGATTAACTTGGCAGAAGTTCATGACTGTTTCACGATTGCGGAAATATGCGCATACGAAGACCTCGGCTTCACCCAGAAAGGCAGGGGAGGAAAGTTCATAGAGGACGGCGAAAGCGAAATCGGAGGAAAAATCCCGGTCAACACATCAGGCGGCCTGAAAGCGAAGGGCCACCCTGTCGGCGCGACAGGCGTCGCTCAAATAGCGGAAATAGTGGCGCAGCTCAGGGGTGATGCAGGAAAACGCCAGGTCAAAAAAGCGGAAATAGGTCTTGCGCACAACGTCGGAGGTTCCGGAGCGACGGTCACAGTCCACATACTATCAAATAAAAGGTAAGAAACAAGCCAAAGTAAGGTCGATTAATATGACGAAGGAGTTCGCGGTTCCATTCCACTGGAGAAGGTTCAGGGAAAGATACCAGCTGATAGGTTCGGAATGCATTCACTGCAAAAAATCTTTCTATCCCATCAGAGTCATATGCCCCAGTTGCAGAAGATCAGGGCATATGAAGGAAATAAAATTCTCCGGAAGCGGCAAGGTTTATTCTTATACTATTATACGCGCCCCTCCTGAAGGATTCAAGGAATATGCGCCATACATAATAGCGATAATAGAGCTTGACGAGGGAGCGAAAGTTTTATCGCAGGTAGTTGACTGCGAACCTAAAGATGTAAAGATAGGCATACGCGTAAAATCGTGCTTCAGAAGGATAAGAAGCGAGAACGAAACAGGACTCGTTCTTTACGGCTTTAAGTTCAAGCCGGTTCTGGGCCGTTGAGCACAACAGCCGGAAATTTAAATTGACAGGTAATTATATAATATGGTGAACATACGCC
>Ga0315282_10010979_pt1 | contig 14112 bp, 9 predicted proteins | sample YL17G07_20_MG_FD_203693 | JGI IMG/M metagenome (GOLD analysis project Ga0315282, IMG submission 203693) | Sediment microbial communities from Yellowstone Lake, YNP, Wyoming, USA - YL17G07_20 | ecosystem: Environmental > Aquatic > Freshwater > Lake > Sediment | place: USA: Wyoming | collected... | reverse complement strand
CCCCTGGGCTCCGGAGTGTCTTTCCGGGTGCCGGGGACGGGTGACGGAGGCCCAGGCACCGTGGGCGCCGGCCAGGTCGGCGAAGAACTCCTGGCGCAGCCCCGCGACCAGCCCGGCGAGGTTGCCGGCAAAACCCACGAGACCGTGGACGAAGGTCCCGCGCTCGGCTCGCGCTCTCTTCTCCATCTCGGCGCGGGCGGCGCGGAAGCTCGCCTGCGTCGCAGCCACCGTGTCCCTCAGCCCCTGAACAAAGCCGAGGCGCGCGGTGCGCAGGGCGGCAATCTCACCACACAAGCGCGTCGCATCTTCGGTCAAGCGACCCATCGTGCTCACCCTTTCCTCACTGTGAGAACTGGCAGAGAACTCACGGCCCGCGTCCTCACCAATCTCGGGCGGTACCGCGCGGCCAGGTCCTGGGCCGGGAGGGGTCGTGACGACGACCCCTCACCGGCGCGAGGACCCGAAGGCTGACCCGGTCTACGCCGGGGCCGCGGCAGTGGCCGTCAGGCCGATGGCTTCGGCGTACTTGAGGTAAGTCTCGACGGAGGCGATGACCACGCGGGCCTCAATGGAGAGCAACTCGATGCCGACCAGCGAGACCTTGGCCCAGGCGTCGATGACGATGCCCTTGTCCAGAATGCGGTCCACCACTTCCGCCAGGCTCGAACTGTCGGTGGATTTCATCACGGTAGCCATGCTTTCTCGACTCCTCTTCTCCTCGTTCCTCAGGAGGCGTTTCTCATCCTCCTGAACTCCTTGGGTTACTTCCCGTGCGCTCACTCCGCATCCGCTGCTCTTCGCTCACTCTGCATCCGTTGCTCTTCGCTCACCCCCTTTCTCTTCCGATTGCCGGGAACGCCCGCAGTCCTGATGACGTCCCTCCCCGTAACTCGCCAACGATGTGCAGGTGTCCCCGGTTCACCCCCTTTCTCGCCAGCTTGCCAGACTGTCGCGGTGCGCCGGCGGGGCCGATGGCACCCTCATTCACCGAGCCGCCGCGTCGACCCAGCCGGCGCGTCAAGCCAGGGAGGCCATCAGCCTCACACCGCTCGCAGACGATAGCGCACCTCCCTTTCCCGGTCGTTCTCGCGGGCAGACGGATGAGCAAAGTGTGTGCCGAGAGTGGGGGTCTCCGGGCCTGGCCCAGGAAGATGGCGTCGGGCAAAGGGTTACGGCGAAACCACGGTGCGCCGGGAGGCGCGAGCAACGGGGCGACCTCCCTTCGCCGCTATGGAGGAGATGCCCGGTGGGGAAAGAGCACCATACCCCGGAGCAAATCGCCGACCGACAGAAGCAGGCAGACGGACGCGGCCGCGGCGAGCTTCCTACAACTCCTCCTGGAGCCGAGAGGGAGGGGCGGAGGCGGGGTCCGGGGGCGGGGTCAGGGGGAAGTTCCGCCCGGTCCGGTCGAGGTCGAGTGTCGCCTAGTGGCCGGAGGCGAAGTTGTAGGGCGGCCAGGGACCGGTGAGCAGGAGCTTTTCCGGGGTGCTCTCCTCGAGACGACGGAACGCTTGGCAAAAGCGCTCCTGGTCGTGCCGACGGACCAGGAAATGCAGCGTGAGCAACTGCTCGCAGCCCGCACGAGGCGGCTCGGTAAGACACGTCACGAAGAGGCGATGGAAGGCTTTCTCTATCCTCCGAGCCGCTGCTACCGACCGGCTGCGTTTCTGGTCTTGCTCGGTGTAACGGGCCTTTCGGCCGGCCAGGTAGGCCCTCCCCGGGGAAAGCCGGAGGGCGCGACCCACGTCCCCGGAGGCGCGGCCCCGTCTCCTTCCGAGGAGAGCGCGAACGCCCAGTTCCACGCATCCCTCCACTTTGTCGAGTGCGCTCTGAAACTCAGCGCGGTGCGCGCGCAGAAGCTCCACAAGCTCGGCTCTGCTGGAGAGCTCGCAGCCGAAGCGTAGCGGCAGCACGGTGCATCTGGTGTGGAGGGCCTCGATGACCCGGGCGTAGGCCTGCACCCGCGGGAGGGTGGGAACCGCTTCTCCGGGCCGCAGGCGGGAGAAGCTCGCCGCCAGCCCGTCCTGGGCCAACAGGGACACCTTCCCTCCGCCGACACCCGGGGGAAGGCCGTCGGGTACGCGGTCCCCTTCGCGCAGGACACAGTAGACGAGATAGCTCATGCTGGCGGCTCACCGAGGGAAGGGCAGAAGTTGTATGGCGGCCACGGCCCGGACAGTTCCAGGGCGAGCCCGTGCTCCGCGTGCACGGAGCCGACTCGCTCCAGGCGAGCGCGGAAATGCGCCACCCGGCTCCGAGCCAGAAGGAAAGCGCAGTTGAACACCATTTCTCCAGCTTTCCCGGAAACGCTCCTCGTCTGCAGCCTGACCGGGCGCATGTCCAGCGCCTGGCTTTTCAGCTCGGCCTCGACCTGTTCGGCTACGGTGCGACACCAGAGTTTGGCCTGTGCCGCCGCGTCGGCCCGAAGCCGCTTCTCCTGGAGGTAGCGGGCGCCGGGGGACTTGGGGAGGCGCTGGCTGCACCCGCGGAAAAAGGGATCCGTGCTCAGAAGCGAGGTTCCCGCTCTCTCCAGGTCCACGAACCCCTTGACGGCCCATTCTTCTTTGTCAGCGATGCCGGCGAGGAAGGCGGCGACCTCGGCAGCCCGGTGGGCAAGGAGAGTCGCGAGGGCCCGCCTCGAGGAGAAAACGGTACCAAACCGGGCGGGCAGAACGGGAGAGCGCCTCATCACCTCTTCGATCACCCGTTCGTGCTGGTAGGCACGAGGAATCACCCAGGCCGGGTCCGCCAGGTGGTCGTCGCCAGAAGCAGCAGCAAACTCAGTGGGGGAAACCCGGCTCACGACAGCGGCGACCCCTCCCTCCTCCAGGGCGCTGACTCGGTTCCGGCCGTCGATGCCGACGGCCGAGACCCGGCGTGCGCCGGCGGAGCGGGCAAAACAGTAGAGATAGACGGCTGCGTCTTTCACCCCGGGAGTCCCGCTTCGCTTCTCGCCCATACGTTTCTCAGACCGACCGCCGACCGGCGCGGACGCACTCGAGGGCGTGCTCGATATGGCCCTTGGTGATGAGCACCGCTCCCTTCGCGGCGGGCGTGTCGGCGGGAGGCGCCGCCTCTTCTGGGCCGCCGGCGCCTGACTCTCCGGCGGGCCTTTGCCCAAGGGCTGCCCGCGGCGACCGGCCACATGACCCGGAGGGTCCGACGGCCTCACGGATGGCTTCCAGCGCCGCGCGCTTACACACGGCCTGGATGTCTGCACCGGTGAAGTTTTCGGTCGACGCGGCCAGTTCGTCGACGTGCACGTCTGCGGCGACGGGCTTTCCCCGCAGGCCGACGCCGAATATGGCTTTTCGGCCCTCCTCGTCCGGGAGGGGGATCTCCAGCACGAGGTCAAAGCGCCCGGGGCGAAGGAGCGCCAGGTCCAGCATGTCCAGGCGGTTGGTCGCCCCCAGGACGAGGACGTCGCCGAGCTCTTCCACGCCGTCCAACTCGGTGAGGAATTGGCTGATGACGCGCTCGGTCACGTGGGAGTCGGCCGTGGCCAGCCCACGGGTCGGGACCAGGGCGTCGATCTCGTCGAAGAAGAGGATCGAGGGTGCGGCCTGCTTGGCTTTGCGGAAGACCTCACGGACCCCCCTCTCCGATTCACCGACGTACTTGGAGAGAAGTTCCGGCCCCTTGACCGAGATGAAGTTCACCTGGGTCTCGTTGGCCACGGCCTTGGCGAGGAGGGTCTTCCCGCAGCCGGGCGGACCGGAGAGGAGGACGCCCTTGGGCGGGGTGACCCGGGCCTCGGCGAAGAGCTCCTGGTGCTGGAGCGGCCACTCCACCGCTTCGATGAGCTGCTGCTTGATCTCGTCCAGGCCGCCGACGTCGTCCCAGTGCACCTCCGGCACCTCCACGAACACCTCGCGGATGGCCGAGGGCTCGACCTCGCGGAGCGCTTCCAGGAAGTCACCCATGTGGACCTCGAGCTTCATCAGGGCCTCATAGGGGATCTGGGCCGCGGCGAAGTCGATGGCGGGCATGATGCGCCGCAGGCAGATCATGGCCGCCTCCCGGCAGAGGGCCTCCAGGTCCGCGCCCACGAAGCCGTGGGTGATGGCGGCGAGGTGACGGAGGTCGACGTCCGCGGCCAGGGGCATGCCCCGGCTGTGGATGGCGAGGATCTCGTGGCGGCCGTTGCGGTCGGGGATGGGGATGACGATCTCCCGGTCGAACCGTCCGGGCCGTCGGAGCGCCGGGTCGAGGACGTTGGGGATGTTCGTGGCGGCGACGATGATGACGTGCTGACGCTGGGTCAACCCGTCCATGAGCGCCAGCAGTTGGGCCACGACGCGTTTCTCCACGTCGCCGACGACCTGCTCCCGGCGGGGGGCGATGGCATCGATCTCGTCCACGAAGACGATAGCGGGGGCCTGGCGGGTGGCCTCCTCAAAGATCCGCCGGAGGTGGGCTTCGCTTTCCCCGTAGAACTTGTGGATGATTTCCGGCCCGTTCACGGAGAAGAAGTTGGCCTCGGTCTCGCGGGCGACGGCCCGGGCGATGAGGGTCTTTCCGCAGCCGGGGGGGCCGTGCAGGAGGACGCCCTTGGGCGCATCGATGCCCAGCCGCTCGAACACCTCCGGGTAGCGGAGCGGCAGCTCCACAATCTCTCGCACACGGAGGATCTCCCGTTTGAGGCCCCCGATGTCTTCGTAGGACAGCGGCCGAGGTCCCTCCTTCGGTGGCGACTTCCCCACCTCCAGCGTGGTGGTGGGATTGATGACGACGGGCCTCTGGGGCACCGTGCTTTCCACGATGAAATCGGCGGAGCGGGTGCCGAAGAGGGTGGCCCGGATCCGGTCACCAGCCACGACCGGCAAGCCGTCGACGAGGCTTCCGATGTACTGGAGGTCGCGACCCCGCGGGGTGATGGTGAGGGGCCGGAGGACCACGCGGTCGGCTGGCCGGGCGACGACCTTGCGCACCTCGACTACCTGATCCAGCGCCGTCCCCGCATTCTCCCGGGACACGCCGTCGATCTGGATTCGCGATTGCCCGCGCTGGTCCTTGTAGGCGGGCATGACCTTGGCCACGGTCTTCCGCTTACCGACCAGTTCCACGATGTCGCCGATGGCGAAGCCCTGCGCGGCCATGTCGGCCGGGTCCAGGCGGGCGAGGGCCCGGCCGACGTCCCTGGCCAGTGCTTCCGAGACCTTCAGTTTCAGGGTGCCCGCAGTTCTTGGGCCCATGTCCGTGCATCCGTCCTGACGCTACCGTGTCAACCTCACCTCGAGGACGCCGTTACCGCAGGTGTAGGTCATCTTCTTCGCGCTGAAGCTGGCGGGAAGGAGGACTTCCTTGCGGTACTTCTTCTCCCCTTTGGCGGCGACGACCGTCAGGATGTCGTCCTGGAGTTCGAGTTGGACGTCCTCTTCGGCGACCCCGGGCATCTCGGCCACGACGAGGACGTGGTCCTCCTCCTCGAAGACGTCCACCAGGGGCTCGCGTACCTCCTGAACGGTCGCCCGACCGGTCTCGGCGTCCCGGTGGAGGTTCCCGAAGGGTTCCACCTTGACCCCCTCTTCACCGAGGCCGGTTCTGATGGTGAAGCCGTAGACGCCGCGGAGCTTGCCTTCTGGGCCGCGGATCTCGCCGGACTTCTGGATGTCGCCGCCCGTCTCCGCCAGCTCACCCAGCTTCTCCAGGAAGGTGCTCAGGCTGCCGAGGAACCCGCCGAGCCCCAAGAACCCCTCTTCCCGCGTCGGTTTCCGTCCACCCTTTCCGGGCATCAGTTCTCCCTCCTCTCACAGGGAAATGCCGTACTGCTTGACCTTGTTGTAAATGGTCTTGTAGTCGATCTGGAGGATGCGGGCCGCTTTCGCCTTGTTGCCGCCGGTCGCGCGGAGGACTTGGATGAGGATCTCCTCCTCGGCCCGCTTGACCGTCCGTCGCACCATCTCCTTGAAGGGCACGCTCCCGTCAAAACGTGAGCCGGGGGGTTCCCCCTCCTCTGACCGTGTTCGCCGGGGTGAAGAGGGCGTCCCCCCTCCTGGGTTCCCCGCGGCGAAGACGGGGCCCCCGGGGGTGACGTGATGCTCCCCGTCTTCTGCCTGGGGCCAGAAGGGACGGAGTCCCTTGAGGTGCTCAGGTTCGACGCAGGTGTCCGCCAGGAGCGCTGCGCGCCGGATCACGTTCTGGAGCTCACGAACGTTGCCCGGCCAGGTGTGGGCCAGGAGCACTTCCCAGGCGGCCACGGAAATGCCGCTCACCTTCTTACTGAGTTCCTTGTTGGCTTGCTCGAGGAACCGCTGGGCCAGGAAGACGATGTCCTCGTGCTGCTCCTGCAAGGCCGGCACCAGTATGGTGAACTCGTTCAGACGGTGATAGAGGTCACGGCGGAAGCGCTTCATCTCGACCAGGCGGGCGAGGTCCTGATTGGTGGCCGCCACCACGCGGATGTCGACCGTGACGGCCCTGGTGGCGCCGACACGCCAGACCTGCTTCTCCTGCAGGGCGCGCAGCAGCTTGGGCTGGACGGCCGTGGGCAGGTTGGCGACTTCGTCGAGGAGGAGCGTGCCCCCGGAGGCGGCTTCGAACTTCCCCGGTTGGGCGCGGTCGGCCCCGGTGAAGGCCCCCCGCTCGTGGCCGAACAGTTCATTCTCGAACAGGGCGGCCGGGATGGAGCCACAGTCGACGGGGACAAAGGGGCCGCTCCCCCGCGGGCTGAGCTGGTGAATGGCCTTGGCCACCAGCTCCTTTCCTGAGCCGGTTTCCCCGATGACGACCACGGTGAAATCGGTCGGCGCCACCCGCTGCACCTCGGCAAGGACCCGCCGCATCCGCTCACTCCAGCCCAGCCCCTCCCAGAGGGAGAGTTCCTCCTGGGCGCCGGGCGCTGGCTCCTCCCGAGCGTGGGAAAGGCCGCGGCCGCGCACAGCCCTTTGCACGATGAGGACCAGCTCGCTCTGCGCAAAAGGTTTGCTGACGTAGGCAAAGGCACCGTCCTTCATGGCCGCGAGCGCCGCGTCCCTGTTGGCGGAGCTGCTGGTCAGGATGATGGGCATCTCAGCACCGGCCTTCCTGGCTTCCCGCAGGACGGCCATCCCGTCGAGAGCCGGGATGTCGATGTCCACCAGCGCCACGTCGACCGAGTTCTGGCGAATGATCTCCAGTGCGGTCTTCCCGTCCTCCGCCTCTCTCGCCTCGCAGCCGGCCTTTCCCAGAACGGTGGCGACGAGCCGGCGAATGACCTCCTCGTCATCCGCGATCAGGACCCGCAGGGGTCCCCGTGGCGGCCTTTCCACCGGTGGCATGGCCTGTGCTCCCCCGGACCGCTGGTGCGTGTCGCATCTCTCAGGTCGGCCGGCGACGGGCTCAGTCGAGCCGTCGGCGCGCAGGGCGCAGACGGGCCACCTGGATGTCCGCCGGCAGAAGCCCTGTGAGCGAATGAAGCATGCCCAGGAAGAGAAGACCCGTCTCCCCGGTGCCCAGCGTCGTGTCGATCCGTTCGGCAATGTAACGGTCGCGCTTCTCCAGAAGGGCTGTGCCCAGTTGCCGTTGCCGATCGCTCCATCTGCCTTTCCCCTCGGAACCAAGGGAGAGGAGCACCTGCTGCACAAGTTCATACTCTTCCAGAAGGAGTTCCGGAGATTCCGTGCCGGTGAGGATGGCCCCGTTGGCCATGAGGTCGAGGAGGAGCTGGTGGTTGGGGCTTCCGGCCTGCGCCAGGTCGCGGACGATTTCCCCCTCGTGGCCGCAGGCGGGCAAGCCGTCCTGATAGAGCCGAAGCCCGGCCGAAGGGAGGTCGAGCGCTTCCACCGCCCTGCGAAGGGTTCGCCACATATCCTCGACCGACTCGACGTGACGCTTCCACTGCGCCTGGCCGGCCCTGCGGACGTAGAGCTGCCTGAGGAAGCCGCTCAGGCTTCCCAGGTCGGCCCGTGTGTGAATGATGGGCACCCAGATCAACCGTCGCGTAGCCACACCCGCCGTAGCATTCAGCACCAGGAGGTCCTTATCAGAGCAGGCGACTCACGCCGCTCCACGGAGCCTTGGCCCCTCAGGAGGCGAAACCATTCGCGGGGCGTAGGCCCTGGGACTGGGTGGCAGCACACCAAGGGAGGGGCACCTCCCCGGGTGACGTACCTCGTGCCTCCCGCAACCCGCGACATCGGGCAGCAGCGGCCGGGAGGACCCCCTGCATTCGTCGACGTAGGGCTTGGAGCGCTCATGCTGAGGCGATGCGGGGTCCCCCCTGGCCGCTTTCCCGTGATAGCAATTCCCCTCCAGGAAAACAGTTCCATAATTCCCTGGTTCGCACTCCCTGGTTCGCACTCCCTGTCTCGCTCACCCGGGAGCGACCCCCAGGGCGACGCCAAACACCTGTGCTTGCTGGCACGTAGTCGGAGGACCGCCCGCCTAAACGGACGGCCCGCCTTTGCCGCGCTCCGCTAAGATAAGCAAACTCTGTGCCAGGCCCGCGCACGCTCGGCCAGCCCGTATATCACGGGCCCTCGTTCGCCGCCCCGGCTGAAGCCCTGGCCGAAATCCCTAACCCTTGGTCTTGGCCGCCACTCCTGTTGGCGTTTGCCCTGAAGCGCAGCAGCGGAGTTCTCAGACTCGTGGTCAGCTTGTGCTACGCTGTTCCCCCGGAGGATTTAGTCCAGGTGTAGCACATCTTCTGGGCGTACTGCCAATACCCCAGCCCTGTGCACAGGCGCTGCGAGGCGACATTGTCGGGTTCGGTCCAGTAGATGGGCATGTTCCCTTTCTGCAAGATCAGTTGGGTGATGTGAGAGACCAGTCTGCGTCCCAGGCCCCGGCGGCGATGACGAGTCTCAGTGTACAGGCTGTTTATGGTCACCAGCCCCGAGCTGACCGCCCCCACTGGAGTGGCCTGCCCACCGCCCGCGGCGCTCCACGCCCAACTGGCAGCTCTGCCGTCGACCAGGATGGCGAACACTGTGCTGCGCTCGCCCGCATGCTCCCAGTCCGGCCTTCGCTCGCACCCGTCGAAGAGATGCGCGTCGGCTTCGGTCAGCTCCACGACGTTCCCCCCTTCAACCGGTTGGAAGACCTCGGAAGTGACCGTGAAATAGAGGTCGTCCTCTCGCCGGTTCACGCCGGGCAAGGCGTCGAAGTACGCCTTCGTCTCCGACGTGAAACACTGGGCGTGGACCACGCTTCCAGCCGGCAACGTTTCCAGAACTGCTCCAACAGCGTCCGGACCCAGGGCGTCCATGTGCACGTCGTAGTGGTTCGAGAATTGTGTGAATTTCGGTTCCGCTCCTCGGAGAGGACGCTGTGACATGTAGCACGTCGCGATGATCTCACCACGGGACCGGCAGAGGACAACCCTTTGCCAGTCAAGGTGGTACAGGAAAGCGTCATGCACGCCCCAAAGGACCCAGGCGTTCTCCAGCAGGCGCCTTCTCAGGAACCCGAGGATCTCGGGAAGGTCTGCTGCTGAGGCTGTGGACGTTTGGTACATGTCTCCATTCTCCTCTGACGTGTGCTGACGGCAGTTCTGTCTGGCCGCGCAACTGACATGCGATCGACCCGCTGCCCACCTTGCTGGTCAGGTACCGTCGCACGCATCATCGAAAGCGCGGACAGGGCCCACTTGGAGAGGCGGTGAGCAGCTCACGAGCAGAGGGAGGGTGCTTCAGGCAGGCTGGCCCCGACGCCAGGAGCCCTGCCCGGGGCGCATCGTCCCCGTCCTTCGTACATTCGCCATAGCAGGTCCTCCTAACGGTCGGAAACGGTCAACTCATCCAGGCAACGCCGGCACCGTACTCCTGACGAAACGGCCGGTCAAGGAGATCTCCGCGCACCCGGAGGCAAGCTCCGGAGCAGCCGACCAGAACGCTCTCCTCCTCAGTGGTCCGCGCAAGCGGCGAGAGCCCCCGCTCAGAGGGGGTTCTGCCAGGGGGCGAAGTTCCAGTTCTGAAAGAGGTTCATCGCCGCCCGGTCCATCGTGGGGTTCTGGGGGAGCAGCACCAGCACGTCGAACTGCGCCCCGGCTCCGGCGCTGAGGGTCAGCCGGTGTGTGCCCTGGCCAAGCTCCACGTCCGGGATGCGGTACCAGGACCAGTGGGCAAACTGCTCGCCGAAGAAGGCGAACATCTTGGTGTGCGCGAGCTTCGGGTCCGTCCAGTCGATAAAGCCGGTGAGGGCGGAGGCGCGAAGGTCGCGCGCTGTGCCTCCGTCTACCGCCAGGGCCAGACGCGCGCCCCTCTCCTCCTCCCAACGTGCCCGAAGCCAGAGGGCGTAGGTGCCTTGGTGCTCCGCGCTGAAGTCAAAGGCCAGTTCGCCGTTGCCGGCGAAGGTGACTACCTGTGCTCCGCTTGCCTCGGCGAGTTCGCTAACAGCAGCCTGGCCGGTGATGTCGTCGGCATGCTCGGCCTCCCGAACGAGCGGAGCCTCCGCCACCAGCACCTGCGCCGACATGCGCCGGGCGGACTTGCCTTCCCGCACCACCGCGTCGAAGCCACGGGTCTCGCCGGGCGCAGCTTCCGGAGCCCTGAGGACAAACTTCGCCACGCCTGAGCCGGCCCCGTCAGCCACCTCAACCCTCCGCGCGCTCCTGTCAGCAACCCAGCCTTCGGGGAGGCCGTCGAGCGAAACCTCTCCTTTGAAGCGCCTGCCTGCGAGCGTGACCAGGACCGATGTCGCCTCGCCAGGCGGAAGGATGAAGAGGTTCCTGTGCGTCTCGTCGCCGTTCATGTAGTAGCTGAGCGAGTTGAGCGACACCCCAAGGTCGCTGCGATAGCGCTCGACCCATCGGCACACCGTCCTGGTCGGAACCACGGGCTCGCCGCCCACAAAAGTGATGCGGTTCTCCCCCTGGGAGAGCCTGCCCGGCAAGGCGAGCGGCGAGGCCACAAATGTGCTCCGCACCTTGAGGGCTTTGACCGCGGCGGCCTGGCCCGAGGCAAAGTCCAGTTTCAGCCAGTAGGCGTACCGGCCAGCGACCTGGTCCTGCAACTCGGCCGAGATGCTCCCGGCCTTCTCGGCGCTCTGCCAGACTTCAGTCCAGGTCTTGCCTTCGTCGAAGGAGAGCGACAGGCGGAGCGCCCCAACCCCTTGAGCCTCGTACTCGCCGGTGACCAAGGCAGCGGAGAAGATATAGGGACAGTGGGCGCGATAGACGAGACTTGCGGGTCTCGCCGGGTCTTTGGGTCGAAGGGCGGACGACTTCCCACCAGCGCGCCCGACGGTGAGGTTTTCGAACTCCGCAGCTTCCCCTTGGTCTGTCGGCTCATAGAGGATGGCCCCGTTCCCGTAGTAGGGCGGTATCTTGGCCAGGGGGAGGCGCTCCCGCTCGCCCGTGACCTCAAACCACCGACCCTCGTTCTGCCAGCAGATGCTCGCCCGCTCGCCCGGGCGCAGGGGGAAGTCCATGCTGTGCGGGCGCTCGGCGGTGCCGAACCGGGCGTGGTCCAACCGGCCGGGGAGAGCCGACTCCACCCCGCTCCCCTGGCGAAGTTTCAGGTACAGATCGTCCTCAAAGGCACGTCGGCTGGCCACCGTGCTGTTATCGCGGGCGAGCCAGTAGCGCCGCGGGGAGAGGTCGAAGAGGCGGAAGCTGCCCTGGTAGAAGGCTTCCTGAAACTGGTGGTGGGTGCCGAGCGAGTCGTTGGAGGAGATGCCCACGGCGAGGAAGAGTTTGCGCAGCATGTGGTTGAGCGGCCCGCACTGGTCAAAGGGATAGATGTTCAAGGCCTTGATGAGGGTGTAGGCCACTTGTGGGCGGTGCCGGGCGGGAAAGGTCTCACAGTAGTCCGCGTTGAAGTAGTTGGTGACCTCGGTTGCGTACTTGAACACGGCCAAGGCCTTCTCCGCGTCTGATTTCGCGTCGGGGGCCAGCGTCGCGGCGAGGGTCTGGACGCTCAGGGGCACCACGTTGTCATTGGCCCGCCAGTGGGGAAGCAAGGTGGTCGCGGGGGAGGCTCCGCCTCTCTTACCTTTCTCGGCTCTCTCCCAGGTGATGGAGCGCATCAGGGGCGGCAGATCGCCGCCCACGGTGAGGGTGAACCCCTCACCTTCGCCCTTGACGACGCGCTCGACCTGACGTTCCCGGTACTCGACGAACCGGGGGTCAGGGAGCGGTCGGAACGGGCGGGTCACGGTCAGGCGGTTCTCGGCCCGGTTGGCGGCAAAGAGTTCGGCCGACGCATACGGCTTGACCTGGACCATTCGCCCGTCCACCTTGCCGTCACTGGCCACCTCTAGGGACACGCCCTCCTCTTGAGGCGGAAGTTCGCAGGCAAGGTGCCCCTGCACGAACCGGTCGCCCGAGTCATGGACGCCATGGCGTTCGTTCTCGAAGTGGAAGAGGGCCCGCGTGTGCTCGTCCACCGCGAACTCCTCCCGCTGGGCCGCAAACTCACCGCCGTAGCGAACCACGTCGGAGATGCGAAACTCATCGAGCACCGCCTGGGCCGACCGGCTCTCTCGGCAGCCCCGGTCGCCGCCGATGAAGGCCTGCATGGGGAGGCTTCGGCGGTCCTCGTCGGTGACGCCCATGCCCTTCTGGCGGGTCTCGTCCAGCGGCGTCAGGCTGCTTGCCCAGGGGGTGGCCCCTGGACCTTGAGCGGCCACCAGCCTGCCATCGACGAAGAGTTGGAGACGAGCAGCGGGGAAATCCCAGGTGGCGGCGACGTGGTGCCAGGCGCCGGCGCGCAAGGGCGCGGGGCCTCGGACGGTCCGCGCCTCGCCGTCGGCGTCGGCGATGGTGAACTCGAGCGCGTTTGCCCCATTGGCCCCGAGCTTCCGCAGGCGCGACTGGAGCCGATGGCCGATGGCCGTAGCCTCGAAGAAGACGTGCTCGGCCCCGTCGTCAGCGTTCCACGCCGGCCGGCACCAGAACTCCAGCGTGCCCGCCACCAGGCCCCAGTGCGCGGACCTGGGGTCGGTGTCGTACGTGCCCGACGTGAGCGTTCCCTCCGAGGCACCGTTGAAGGCCACGCGTCGCTGGCCGGTGAACTCGAACCCGCGGTTGAGTGGGGCGCCTTCGAGGGCGCCGGCGACGAAGGCCGCATCAGTTGCGGGCGGCCAGGGCCAGCGCTCCCCGGGTCGGAGCACCAGCCGGTCAAGCCAGACCGTGAAGAAGGACTCCTGGCCGGAAAGGCGCTCACCCGTGTCGGCATCGAGGACGACGCAGCGCAGGCGAACCCGCACCGTGAGCGTGGCCGCCTCGGGACTGAACCTCCCCCTTTGCGACAGCTCCACCCGTTGACCCTGCGCCAGTTCGATGGTCAGCCAGCGAGACTCCACCGCATACTCCAGGATGCGCGAGCCGTCGGCGCGGAACTGTTCGAGTTCGATGCAGACCGGCGCCCCGTACGGAGCGCGCTCGGCGAAGAGGTCGCAGGCGAAGACCATCTCCTGGCCCGCAAACTTCCCGACGTCGATGGTCTGGGAGATGACGACGTTGCGCTCGGCGTCTGGAGGGGTCTTTTCATCGACGACTACTTTCAGGGAACGCGCGCCGGTGGTATGGGCGAACTTCCCCGAGGTCACGAGCGCTGGCGGCGTCACCTGCCAGCCGACCGGGACACCCGCTGACTCCTCGTCGAAGCCGGGGTTTACGAGCAGGTTCTCGGGAGGCAGGAGGTCCGGGGCGAAGTCATAGGGCTCGATGCCTCTGTCCTTCGTGTCAAAGTAAATGTCATAGGCGCCCACCTGACCGACCTTCGGCTGAGCCATCCAGGTGAGATAGGCGCGTTCCCCGCCCCCTTCGGCGTCGAACTCGGTACGACAGGCAGCAGGGATGGGCTCCCTCCCCGCTTCGCCGTCGCGCCCGAGGATGCGCACCGAACCAGGGTCGAACTCTCCGGAAATGCCGGCGCGCTCAAGGAGCAGAGGGAAGTCGATGGCCACCTCGACCGGTCTCGGCGCCTGGTCCCGCCATGGCGTCGCTCGGGTGACGGTCGTGCGCAGGCGCCACTTCGGGTTCCCCCAGGCGTTCTCGTCCTGGGCGCCGAGCGACGAACAAAAAGCAAGAACGCAAAGCAGCGCAACCCAAGGTGCCGTATCCATGACGTTGCCTTTCCTTTCTCGGGTTGAGAAGAAGGACGGCCGACGCTCCTTTACGCAGCAGCCGCCATCTCGCAGAATGAAAGTCGCTTCAGTCTACTTGTGCCTGTCCGTTTGTCAACAGTC
>Ga0315282_10010978_pt1 | contig 14113 bp, 10 predicted proteins | sample YL17G07_20_MG_FD_203693 | JGI IMG/M metagenome (GOLD analysis project Ga0315282, IMG submission 203693) | Sediment microbial communities from Yellowstone Lake, YNP, Wyoming, USA - YL17G07_20 | ecosystem: Environmental > Aquatic > Freshwater > Lake > Sediment | place: USA: Wyoming | collected... | reverse complement strand
CAGGAAAGCATTGAGGCCAAGGTCTCGCGCTTCTACAACAAGGTCTCCGCGCCGGTCCTCACCGACGTCTCACTGCACACTGACGGAGCCAAGATCACCGACATCTTCCCTCGCGGCGACTTGCCCGACATCTTCGCCGGCTCGCAGGCGATCATGGTCGGCACCTACCGCGACGCCGGCCCCGCGACGTTCATCCTCACCGGAAAGCGGGCCAACGGCACTGGCGGCGCTTCGGGCCTCCGCTATGCCGTCAAGACGCGCTTGCCTGCCCGCAGCACGAGCTACGATTTCATCCCAGTACTCTGGGCCTCGCGCCGGATCGGCTACCTGCTCGACCAGGTGCGGCTGCACAATGACAAGGAATTGGTCGACGAGATCGTCGCGCTGTCCAAGGAATTCGGGATCATGACCGAGTTCACCGCGTTCCTCGCCACCGAACCGGAGATGTCGCGGGATGCGGCCACCAGCCTCGCAATTCCTTTGATGGAGAGGGCGAGCCTGGACCAGCGCGGCTCCTGGAGCGTCGGCCAGGCGCAGAATGCGGCGCGGCTCAGAGCGGCAGCTGCGCCGAAGGCGGCAGGGGCAGGCTATGGCGGACGGGGCGCATCCGCGCCCGGCTTCGCCGGGGCCCAGACTCTCCCAGGCGTCATACACCCAGCTGGTCCGGCGGGCCCGCCGGGCCCGGCTGGTTCGGCGATATCAGGCCTCGTCGGGGGCAACCAGGCGTACATTGACGCCGAAGGTCGCGTTCAGGTGGTCGGCGGCGTCCAGAACGTCGGGCGGCAGACTTTCTACCAGCGCGGCAACGCCTGGGTTGACCAACGGGTCAACACAAAGACGCCGACCGTCAATATTCAGCGCTTGAGCGACGCCCACTTCCAGCTCGCTCGCGCCAGCGCGGAAGCCCGGCGCTACCTGGCTCTCGGCGACAACGTCACGTTCTTCATGAACGGTCAGGCTATCGTCGTGGGCGACCAGGGCAAGACTCGCCTGACGGCTTCCGAACTCAAGGCGATCGTCGGGACGGCTGCGGGGTAGACGCTCGGTACCAGATACGGGACCACGCGTACGAGCCCCCTCGCGTTGCTCGGCGTATCCGTTGAGGGAGGTGTAGGGGCACGGCAGCCTACTTCGCCGAAGTATCTTCGGCTACGAAGGCTGAATGCCGTGCCCCTACGGAGAATGCGGAGGGCGGCTGACGCACCCCCTCCCCCCGATCATCGGCGGGGGTTCAAGGCATCCGCACCCGGTAGCGGTAGTAGTCCGAGTTCCACCATTGGTCGTGGCCCGCGACACAATAGCGCAGCATGAAGATGACCAGGTCGCCGGTCGCCCGATCCTGGTAGAACCGGAAGTTGGAGAGCTGGAGATCCGGCGAGTCGTTGTAGCCCTTCTCATCGACCACGAAGATGGTGTCTCGCTTGAGCGCGAACGGGGCTTCCTGCATCTCCGCGATGATCAGCGAGGTACGCGGGTAGTTGCCGCGCGCGCGCTCCCCGTGAAGGCACAGGTTCCCCATCCAGTACAGCTTGCCGTTCGTGATCGAGCGGAACATGGCGCAGCCGTTGCCCCCCGATTCCATGGGCTCGCCCCCGACGAACGGCAGCGGCGCGGGGTCGGACCAGGTGAGGCCGTCGTCCTCCGAAAAGCTCAGCCACTTCCACCCAGGCTTCTCGGGGAACATGCTGTTGTCGCCGCGCATGATCATGGCGATGCGGCCGTCGGCCAGCTCCGCCAGCGCATTTTCGCACAGGCCGCGTGAACTCAGCTCGGGGTCCACCGCCGCCGGTCGGCCCAACTTCCATGTCAGGCCGCCGCCGGCATCATACTCGCCGATGATCGTGAGCGGCTCGTATATCACCTCCGTAAAGTCCTTGTAGTGCACCGCACGCCCGTCGTCGCCGAGGACCTGCCGCATCGCCGGCACCAGGATGCGTCCGCGCGAGGTCTTGATGGCGAAGCCGAAGCTCACTCCCAACGATCGCCCGGGAGAGAGGTCGAGCGGACGTAGACCCTGCCAGCGACGCGTCTGCGGGTCGTAGGTGTCGAAGTGGGTCTGGAGCAGGGCGTCCACGTCGCAGTGATCGCCCGGGTAGAGCGCGGTGTACACCCACATCAGGACCCTCCCCGTGTCCTCGTCGAAGAACGCAACCGGCTCGGCGTACCTGAGCTTGCCCTCAGGGGTAATGCGGCTCTTCAGGAAGAGTTCGGGCGCGGACCAGGTCGTGCCGTTGTCTTCGCTCATGGATATCGAGTAGTCGTCATATCCGTCTGAGTAATCCTCCCACCCATAGCAGTGCATGAGTACGGGTCGTTCGGTGCTCACGTACGTGATGAAGCCGGTGACGACGGGCCGGCGTTCCTGATGCTCGATGAAGAGTTCCTTGGCAAGCAGCTTCACGGTTGGTCCTCTGACAGTGGGATTGTGATGGGCTCGATTCCCTACCCGCGATCCCGCGGGTCGGATACTGTCTTCAGCGATGGGTGCGGCCTCTCCTGGCGGCACCGGGTACACACAGGATGGTCTGTCCGGGGAGAAACCGGGCAGGCGCTGCCGTTCCCAGCCTCGAACAGTCACCATGCGCGCAAGCAGGCGCCCATAAGAGTGAACGTCTGGAGTCCCCCATGATCACGCGCGTCGGTTGCTGCTTAGTGGCACTGTTGGCGACGGGTGTTGTTGCGGGTTCCGGCCCGGTAGCGCCCGGTTCGGCAATCCCCACCGGCCAGCGATGCCCTAACCCCGATTTCCGGAAGGGGCTTGCGCACTGGAGCCCATACCCCAACGCGGCCTTGGTGACAGTCAAACTGTTGCCTCGACGCGCTGTCACGGGTGGCGCATCGAGTGCCGTCGAGATCGATGCGAGGACGTGTCCCACTGAAGCCGGCGTCGTCTCGGACCAGTTCGTTGTGGAACCGCTCGCCGCCTACCGTCTGGGCGGCCTGGTGAAACGACTGGCGGGGGAGGGCGCCTACAAGATCTCGCTGGAATGGCTGGATGGCAACAGCAATCACCTGGGCTACGAGAACTCGTGGACCGGCGTCCTCATCGGTTCCGACTGGGAGCGCCATCAGGTGCAGGTGCTCTCGCCCCAGGCGGCGCGGTTCGCCAAGGTCCTGGCCGGTGTCGCTGCGGGCTGCGCCTGCCAGATGACCAATCTCGAGGTCACGCCGCAGCCGCGCCCCGGCCCGAACCTCTCCATTGACCTCCTGGCCGACCCGGTCCCGCCGCCACCGGGAAGCGAGGCCCGTTTGGGAATCAGAATCGAGAATCGCGGCGGTCTGGAGGCCAAGGATACGCACGTGCGGGTCGTTCTGCCGACGGGGCTTCAATCGACGGACGCCCTCACTCTCACCGTAGGCAATCTCTCCTACGGCGATGTGTTCTTCAAGGAGATCCGCCTGGACGGGAGCCCGGCCGATCCCGACGAACCGATCACATGCATCGTCGCGGCTCAGTGCGACAACAAAGAGCTTGCCTTCACCGCTGCCACCAAACCGTTCGTCACGGTAGCCACCGAGGTCGAGACGCCGACGGAACAGCTTGGCCCGCCCGCGCTTCCCGACATGAGCGTGAAACTGGGGTGCTACTACTTCCCGGTGATGCTCGACTGGGACCGCGCGGGCTGGGGCGCGCGGCGGGTGCCGTATCTGCGGCCGAGGCTGGGCTACTATGACGAGGCCTCACCCGAAGTGGCGGACTGGCACATCCGCTGGGCCGTCGACCACGGGATTTCGTTCTTCGTCTTCGACTGGTACTACAACCAGGGATTCTGCTACCTCAACGACGCGCTCGAGCAGGGTTTCTTGAAGAGCCGCTTCGCCGACCGCATGCAGTTCTGCGTGGATTGGTGTAACGAGGGGCAGTGCCAGGAGTTCAAGCCGCTGGACTTCTCCAACCAGTCCCTCGCGGACTTCATGCGCCTACTATGCGAGCGGTACTTCCGGCACCGCAACTACCTGCGCGTGGCGGGGAAGCCCGTCGTCCTCATCCATCAGGCCGACAAGATCGTCAACGCCCACGGCGGATGGAAGGGATGCCGCCTGGCGCTGGACCGCATGCGCGCCATCGCCCGCGGGCACGGCCACCCCGGCGTCTACTTCGTAGCGGTGCAGAACAACCCATGGCTGCTCGATTATGCCAAGGGCGGATTCGACTGTGTGACCGCCTACACGTATGGTTTCTGCGACGTGCCATGGGGCGGAACCGATCGGTCTCTCCCCTATGCCGCGCTGCTGCCGCGCTTTCGCGAACGCTTCGCCATCGCGCGGGATCGGGCTCATGCGCAGGGCCTGGACTACATCCCGACCGCCTGGGTGGGCTGGGATGACGCCGGGCGCGCCCACGGGAATGCGGTACGCACGGCGGGCAATACCCCAGCCGCTTTCCGTCGCATGTTGGAATCGCTGCCGCCGTTCGTTGACCGCCGGCCCGGCCTTGCTCTCTTCGAGGCCTGGAACGAGTGGGGCGAGGGCAGCGTGGCGGAGCCGGGCACGCGCTACGGATTCGGATATCTAGAGGCCGTGCGCGATGTGCTGACCCGCGCCCGCGGCCCATATCGCGTCCCGGCGCCGACCGCCGCCGACGTGCAGCGCTTTGGCACGACGGATACGTTTGACGACGTGAACGACGTTTACTACCGGCGGTACGCCGCGAAACTCGGCCTCGACCGCGGCCTGCACCTGGACTTCGATTCGGTGCACAGTGTCTGGCTGCTTCGCGGCCGTCACATGGCGAATGTTCGCATCGTGGGAGGCTGTCTGCGCGGACAGAGCACGGGCGATGACCCCGGCTTGCTCGGCCCGCCGTGCATGGGTATCGACGCGCGCGGAATCCGATCTGTCGCGATCAGGATGGCGGTTACGAGCGGCAAGGAGGCCCAGCTCTTCTGGTCAACCGAGGATGACCGCAACTGGTCTGAAGACCGCAGCCTGCGCTTCAACCTCGCCGCTGACGGGCGAATGCATGAGTACCTGCTGAACGTGTCGACCCATCCCGGGTGGATGGGGAAGATCCGGCAGTTTCGCTTCGACCCCACCGACGCGCCGGCTGACATCCGGATCGACTGGTTCGGGACTATCGCGAGCGCCGCCCTCAGCCGGTTCAACCGCGGAAAAACGTAGGAAGGAGTGCTGGCCGCCGATTCACGCCGATAGGATGAGGCGCGGGCCGTTACCCGCGTCCGGTGGCGCAGAGCCTGCCCCTTCAGCTTCGCCCCTTCGACCGGACTCAGGGCAAGCAAGGCTACGTCGGACGAGGGGCTTCCGCCGTCGCGTGAAGCTTCCTCCTTCGCTTAAGCTACGGGGGACGAGATGGGGGACAGGTCGGAGCCCAAGGGAGGCCGCGCGCCCAGCGGAGTAGCGTCAACAGCGCTCACCCATCGCGGGAGGGAGGCGAGGATCGCCCGTAGGTGCGCCACCGTTGAGCCTGGCGGCGAGCAGGAGCCGGGGTCACATCCGCTGAACCGCTGACTGCAAGCCGTTTGTGTCGAGGAGGCCGACGTGCGAAGCCGCTCACCAATGACATTGATCGCGGCACTGTTGCTGCTCTGCTCCATTCTGGTCTATTACGCACAGATCCTGATCTTCAAGGACGCGGATCATACGTTTTTCTACTTCCTGCAAGACCTCGCATTCGTTCCGATCCAGGTCCTGCTTGTCGTGCTGCTCATCGAACGGGTGCTGGAGAACCGCGAGCGAGAGTCGATACTGCACAAGCTGAACATGGTCATCGGTGCGTTCTTCAGCGAGATCGGCACCCGCCTGTTGGGCGATCTCACGCCCGCGGTGGAGGGGATGGAAGAGGTGCGGGAGCGCCTGGCGCTCACCGCGGCATGGAAGCGGCGCGAATTCACCGCAGCGATAGCCTTCGCGCGTGCATTTCAGTACAAGATCGATCCCCGGCGCATCGACCTGATCGAACTGCGCGATCTATTGGTCGCCAAGCGCGCATTCATGGTGCGCCTGTTGGAGAACCCGAACCTGCTGGAGCACGAACGATTCACGGACTTGCTGTGGGCGGTCTTTCACCTGACCGAGGAGCTTGCGGCGCGGCCGACGCTGCCGAATCTGGCTGAGCGCGACATGGCGCACATCGCCGAGGACATGCGGCGGGCATACTCGCAGCTTGCGGCGGAATGGGTCGCGTACGCGCAGCACCTGCAGGCGACCTATCCATTCTTGTTTTCGCTGGTGGTGCGGACTCATCCCATGCAGGAGCAGCCGCGGGCGGAAATCGCGTAGCCGGCCGAGAGTCCAGCGCCAGGATGTACGCAGTCGGCCATTCTCGAGGCAAAGCGCTACCGAGTCGCGCCCGTGATGCGAGGGGCCCGGCCTTCGTGCGTTGAATATGATCCATGTCGGCCCGACCCAACTTATGTTCCCGGCCATCCACTGCCTCGCCATCATGACCCTCGCCGCTGCTTCGCCGGTGCTCGCCGCGGTGTCGTGCGACTGGCCGACGCCGCGCCATGACACGCACCTGACCGCGCGCCAACCTTGCCCGGGGACGATGCGCACCGCGCCGGCGATCCTCACGCGGACTGCCGTTGCGCCCGGCAGCGCGGTGCTGACGCCGTTCGCCTCCAAGCCTGGAGGACAGCCCGATCGCGCGCTGGCCCTCTTCGACGGCGCGCTTCGGTGTTACGCCCTGACCGGCAAGCTGCTGTGGCAATCCCATCCGCTGGGGCTGAATTTCCAGTCACTTGCCGCCATTGAGGATCTCGACGGCGATGGCCGGGTCGAGATCGCGGTAAGCGCGGGCCGCCCCACGCAACCCCTCGGCGCCGCTCTTCTCCTCGACGCCGCAACCGGCAAGCTGCGGTGGCGCTATGACGTCGAGCCGATGTCATATCAATGGTACTACCACATCGGCAACTACCTGCCGCACGGCGTGGGCAAGCAGCTAATCGCGCTGATGCAGGGCTACCCGCCGGACAAGCGCAACGGCTACATCGCCCTGTTCGAGTTCCCCGCGCCAGGCAAAGCGCCGGTGCAGCGCTGGCGCTATGACTTCGACCAGTACACCTGCTTCCCGTCGCTGCTGCAGTCGGACCTGGACGGCGATGGGGTCAAGGAGATCTGCATCGAGACGCACAGCCGCATGTGGGCGCTTGATGCGCTGACCGGCGCGGTGAAGCAGTTCGTACAGTGGGATGTCTCGCCGGCCAATATACGGAGCTACGGTCTGATTGAGTTCATCGACCTCAACGGGGATGGGCGTGAAGATTTTCTGTGCATCGCGAACTTCGCCCAGCATCACGAGGTGCTGCTCAATGAGAACGGCAAGCTGAAGCGGGCATGGGCGCACGGGTGGGACAACTCGGTCACAACCTCGAAGATCGCCACCACTTGGCCCGAGCCGCCTGTCGCGGATGTGGATGGCGACGGCCGGCTGGAGGTCGTCGTCTCGATGTACAACTCCGAAAACGACGCGCGTTGGATGACGCGAGTGTATGACGCGGCGACAGGGGAACTCAAGGCGAAGGCGCCCGACGTCATCGCGGCGCAGATGGATGACGTGGACGGCGATGGAAGGGCCGAGATCCTCGCTGACGTCAGCCGCGATCCGACTCGCGCAGCGGTCACCGGCGCGGCGTTGATCAAGATCGTTGACGGGCAGCCGCAAGAGATCTGGCGCCAGGACGGAGCCCAAGCGGTGTGGGGCGCTCCGGTCGGCAAGCGCAAGCAGGGGCGCGCGGCGGCGACCGGCGACTTGCTCGTCAAGCGCGAGGGGCAGACCCACACGCTGTCGGTTGCCAGCGGCGAGGTGCATCTCTCACCGTACACGCCGGCGCCGCAGCCGCCGGGACCCGATCTGTCGCGCATCAAGGCGCCGGGCGGAGCGATGGTGCCGCCCCCGCTGGTGTGCGACCTCGACCGCGACGGCAAGCCCGAAATCATCCACACGTGGCAGGGCGAAGCGACGATCTACCGCTGGGAACGCGGAAGCGGTTTGAAGGCAGTGCGCAAGTTAGCGACGAGCGGCGATCCGGTGCTCGCGGACGTTGACGGCGACGGCAAGATGGAGATTATCGTCGGCGACGCGGCGCCAACCCACGAGCCGATCATCCGCGCCTTGCGTCCCGACGGCTCGGTGGTGTGGGAATCGCGATTACCGCCGGTTCTGCGTCAAGCCCTCCCCCACGGGCGCGCGCTCTACCTGCAGGTCGGACGCTTCACCGGCAAGCCGACGCCGGACATCTACGCGCTCGTCGGCACGCCGTTCGTGCGCAGCGTGGTGCTCGATGGGGCGACGGGCAAGCTGGTGTGGGAGAAGAGCCAATTCCCGGGCATTGAGCGCTACTGGGGGCCGACGGTGAACATGGCGTCGGTTTACGATGTTGACGGCGACGGCGCCGATGACCTCGTGTTCACCAACCCGGACTACTACTGCGTTGCATCGGGCAAGACCGGCGACCTCATCCTCGGGCCGGCGTTCCCGCCCAACATCTTCAAGCAGCCGAGCCAGGGGCTGTACACGCTGCCCGCTATACTCGATGAGCCGGGCGGGCCGCTCGTGGTGCTGTGCGCGGGGCATTACTTCCTCGGCGCGATGAGCCTGCTGGCTGAATCGCGGTGGTATCAACTGCCGGAAGCGGGTGAGGCGCGGTCGGGTGCGGAGGGTTTCGGGCGCCTGCCCGACGGTCGCTGGGTTATTGGTTTCGGGCGGCAGAACGGGGGCTTCGCGTGTCTTGACGCTGATACCGGGCGCGTGCGCTGGGAGCTGCCGCTGGAGGCGTCGGCCGGCGACGTCGTCGCATGTGACGTGAACGGCGATGGTGTGGATGAGTTCGTCTTCGGCGACAGCCACGGGCGGCTGTGGGCGGTCGCGGATCGCGGCGGCAAGGCGTCAGTTGTATGGAAGGTGAGTCTCGGCGCAAGCGTGGGGTCACCGGTGATCGCCGATGTGAACGGCGACGGCGCGCCGGAGATCATCGTGCCCACCGGAGACGGGCAATTGGTGGTGCTGGGCCCGGATTATTCGTGACGAGTTCCGATCGTGTGCATGGTCCCGACCATGACGTCACGAATAATCCGCGCGCGGTGACGGCTCGCTGATGCATGGGTCACCTCGCCGACGCACTGGGAAGTATGAATAATCCAGGTTGGCGGGCGGCCGTGACCTCGTAGCGGGCACCGCGATACGGAGACGCGGTTTGATGGAGTATGGCGGGCAACGGCGAACCCGAAGCGTCACTTCAGTGACAACTCGGGGTGCTCGCGCATCAGCCAGGTGGTAACGCGATCCGCTAACGCCCTGGCCGCCGCCAGCGCTGCCTGCGCGTCCTCGCGAGAAGCAATCCCGACTTGATCGTACATCGCCCGGGCGCGCATGCGCCGGAGCTTCTGGAGCTCGCTCACCTCGTTGTCGCTCAGCCCGATCGTGTACCGCAGGGACTCAACGGCAAGGTAGTGGTGGGCACTGGCTCGCAGGCGATAGCCGCAGGCAGCCAGCGCCGCGCGCGCTGCCGCCAGGCAGGCAGCGAAGGCAATGACGAGTCGCCCGTCGTCGGAAGGCACGGCCTCCGCGTCGGTGATCTCCCGAGCGACGACGGCCAGGAGCGGCGCTACGGCCGCCCGGTTCGCATCTTCCGCAATGATCTCGTCACGGTGTTGGGCGGCCCAATCGCTTAAGGTCATCTTCGTTGCCTACGAGCATGATTTTCGGTTCCGAGATCACGCGGCTCAGGAACGGGTGGCCATCCGCGATTTTCCGCCTGAACTCGTCGGGCGCGTAGACGGTCGGCGTAACCTCGCGGTTGAGTTGACCCTCGGCGCTTCTCAGCGCGCCGGAGATGTCGCCGAACGACACGTCGCCTACGACCAGGAGGTCAACATCGCTCCTGGAGTCAAATGTTCCTTTCGCCATGCTGCCGAAAATGAAGGCGAGGGCGATGCCCTTTACCCGGGATAGCGCCTCGCGCAATGCGTCTGCGAGACCCGCAGTCTTGATGACGAGCCCGCGCAAGTCCGAGAACACGGGTGACGCCTCGTTCGCTCGGTAGAACACCTCACGGCCGCGCTTGGTCCGCGTCACCAACCCGAGCTTCAGGAGCAGCGCAAGCTGGCGCTGCACCGCGCCATGCCCCAGGCCGGTCTCTCGCACCACCTGCCGCAAGTAGTACTCTTGGCCTGGATGCGAGAACAGCAACGCCAGCACAGTGCCCCTCACTTTGCCAAGCAGCGATGTCGCGATGCCAGTCGCCGCGTCCATTGTACTCATATCGAGTACGATTGTACCCGAAACGGGTCCACCCGTCAAGTGGAGCACAGTGCGAGACCTGAGATTGGTCGGGCTCCCACCGTGTCCTTGCCGGGGACTCGCCGCCGCCATCCGGGAGCGAAACCCGCGGTTGGTGAGCATGCTCGATGCCCGCCTTCGCGCCAGCGCAGCGCGCTATCGTCCCGAGGCGCCGAAGATCTCGTCAAAGAACAGTCGCATCGCCTGCCAGGAGCGCTTGTCGGCCTTCTCGTTGTAGGCGGCGCCGCGGGAGGGGTCGTTGCCCGAGGCCGGGTTGGTGAAGCTGTGCACCGCGCCTCCGTAGATGTTGACCTGCCAATCGACGCCGGCCTGCCGCATCTCCTGCTCAAACGCCTCGACCTGCGCCGGCGGGACCGACGGATCATCGCCCCCGGTCAGGGCCAGCACCTTGCACTTGATGTTCTTTGCATCCCCAGGATTCGGCGTCGCGAGACCGCCATGGAAGCTGACGACGCCCGCGACGTCGGCGCCGCTGCGGGCGAGTTCCAGCACCGTGGTGCCGCCGAAGCAATACCCAATCGCCACGATACGTTTCGGGTCCACCAGATCGAGGCCGCGAATCGTGTCGAGGCCGGCGTTGACGCGCGCTCGCAACAGCCCGCGGTCGTTTCGGTAGATCGCCGCCACCTTCGCTGATTCCTCCGGCGTCTGGGGCCGGACTCCCTTACCGTAGATATCGGCTGCAAACGCAACGTAGCCGAGAGCGGCGAGCTGGTCGGCGCGGCCCTTGACGTATGGGCCCAGCCCGTTCCATTCGTGGACGACCAACACGCCCGGGCGCTTGCCCATGACACCATCGTCGTACGCAAGGTATCCCTGCAGCACGGTATCGCCCTGCTTGTAGTCCACGTCCCTGGTGCGGAGCTTGGCCTGGGAGGGAGCTGCGCACAGCAGCGCGGCAATAATGCTCAGCATGAGAATCGCCTCTTTCATGACCGTCGCTCCTTCGTATCCTGGATCATCCATACTCGAGGGCGCATCGCCGGGATGGCCGCTGCATTAGCCCGGATTGGTGATGCTCCGAAGAGCGGCGGCTGCAGCGGCGATGCACGGGCGCGCAGCACGCACGAGTCGTGCCAGTGGGGCGGTTGCGCGGCTACATTGGCGAAGGGAAGGAGACGGGCGTCAACGGCTGTTGGGGATCAAGCTTCGAAGCGCCGATCCGCGTTGGCTTTTCAGATCCACTTGCGCTTCCTAAAGTAGTAGAGCATGCCGCCGGCGGCGAGCGCCATCACGGACAGCACCGCGGGATAGCCCCAAGGGGAAGTGATCTCGGGCATGTATCTGAAGTTCATGCCATAGACCCCGGCGACAAACGTCAGCGGGATGAATATGGTCGCGATAATGGTCAGCACCTTCATGATCTCGTTCATGCGGTTGCTGATGCTGGAGAGATAGATGTCGAGCATCCCCGACACCATGTCGCGATAGGTCTCCATCGTGTCGATCACTTCGATCGCGTGGTCGGAGACGTCCCTGAGGTAGACCGCGGTGGTATCGCGGATGAGCCCCGACTCGCCGCGGGCGAGGCTCACGATGACCTCGCGCATCGGCCACACCGATTTGCGCAGCAGGATCATCTCGCTCTTCAGACGATGGACGACCTGCATCGTGCCCGGGGTCGGGTTCGTGACCAACTCCTCCTCGAGATCTTCGATCTTCTCGCCGAGCGTTTCCAGCACCACGAAGTACTTGTCCACGATGGCATCAATCAGCGAATACGCGAGATAGTCGGCGCCGGTCTTTCTCACCAGCCCCCTGCCGTTGCGGATGCGGGCGCGAATGGGATCGAAGAGCGGGCTCTGCTGCTCCTCGAATGAGATGACGAAGTTGCGGCCGAGGATGATGCTGACCTGCTCGGCGTTGACCTGGTTATCGTCGGCAGTATCGAAGGCTTTGGCGACGATGAAGACGTAGTCGTCATAGTCCTCCATTTTGGCGCGTTCTTCGGTGTTGGGGATGTCCTCCAGCACCAGCGGGTGGAGGCCGAAGCACTCCCCGAGCCGCTGGAGCACGTCGACATCCTGGACGCCGGCGACGCTGACCCAGGTCACGCCAGGCGCGCCCTGAAGCGCGAGGCACTGATCCACCGTCGTGATATCGCGCTCCTGCAAGCCGGCCTCATCGTAGTCGAGCACGGTGATGTTCAGCCGCGCCGCCTTGTCGGCCCCAATGTAGACCGGGGTTCCCGGCGGCAGGCCGGCCTTGCGCGATCGGCTGGGCGTAGCTCTCGGCATGTGAGTGTACCTCGGCAAGCGACGGTCAACCGGAAGAGCGGCGACGCGCGTCAACTTCCACGCGGTTGCATTGCGCCCCTGCGAGCGAGGGGGGCTGAACCGGAAGGAACGAGCCTTTCTCCGAGCGAAGGCAGGCCGGGATATGTCCCGCGGAGGAAGGCGACCGCCGCGATTCGGGCGTCCGTGGCGAATCGGGACGCAAGGAGGAGACACGTGCCGGTGTTCAAGCAGCCGCAGCCGATCAGGTTCACCACCGAGACTCCGGTGGAGATGCACTTCCACGACCACGACGAGACGTGGGTGATCATGGGCGGGCGGGCGAAAGCGCACGCCGTGGATCGCGACGGAAAGCGGCACGAGTTCATCCTCGAGACGGGCGACATCTGGATGGTCGAGGCAGGTGTGGAACACGGCTGCGATCCGCTTGACGGCGAGGTTCTGATCTTCCCGTTCGCAGGGACGCTGCCCGAGGGCTCGCACACTCCCGGGCACTACTATCTAGACAAAGAAGGCTACATGCCGACGCTGGTGGTGAAGAAGACCCCGCTGGCGCAGTGGCGCAAGGAGCACGGCGGTGCGTGAGATAGGAATCGAGTATCCGGCGCAGGGGCAGATGAGCTTCATAGACCTCGGCTCACCCGCGAAGCCGGGGCCGACCGAGATTCTGATCGAGACGCGCTACTCGGGGATCACCAATGGCACTGAGCGGCACGCGCTGGTCGGGGAGCACGGCTGGGGGCATTACCCGGGCCGGCACGGCTACCAGCACGTCGGCCAGGTTGCGGCTGCGGGCGCGAAGGTCAAGCAGTTCGTCGTCGGCGACTGGGTCTTCTATGGCAACTATGTCGGCCATCGCGGGTGGCACATCGTGGAGATCGGGGAGGCGGCTGCGACAGGGACGGAAACGCATCTCACGATCAGGCTGCCCCAGGACGTGAGCCGGGAGGACTGCGCGCTGCTGGGCGTCGCAGGGGTGGGCCTGCGCGGAGTGAAACGGATTCGCGTGGCGCCCGGCCACAAGGTATGGGTGGCGGGCGCGGGGCCGATCGGCAACTTCTCGGCGCAGAGTGCGCGCGTCAAAGGCGGGGAGGTGACCGTCACCGACGTGGTGCCACGGCGGCTTGAGGTCGCGAAGGAGACAGGGGCGCAGCGAGTTCTCTCGGCGGCGGACAAAGAGGTGTGGCGCGCGCTCAAGGAAGCCGGGCCGTTTGACCGCATCATCGACGCGTGCAGCGCCGAGTCGCTGTTTCATGACATATTTCGCAACCAACTCCTGGCCCATCGCGGCGTCATCGCGGCAATGGCGGTGCGGAGCGAGGTCCGCTACCCCTGGGGCCTGCTGCACGGCACGGAGGCCTCCATCGAAGTCGCCTGTCATTTCTCGCTCGAGGAGCTGGGGGAAGTCGTCGCCTATGTCCAACGCGGCGAGATCACGATCGCGCCGCTGGTGAGTCACCGCGTGTCCATCGAGCAAGCGCCCGAGATCTATGCGATGCTGCGCGACCGCCCGCGGGATCTACTGGGCGTGATCTTTGATTGGGGGTAGGTTGTGGGCGCCAATGTGGCGAACCGGCGGCCGGGTTTGTGAAGCGGCAATGAAGATCTATATCACGAG
>Ga0315282_10010977_pt1 | contig 14113 bp, 11 predicted proteins | sample YL17G07_20_MG_FD_203693 | JGI IMG/M metagenome (GOLD analysis project Ga0315282, IMG submission 203693) | Sediment microbial communities from Yellowstone Lake, YNP, Wyoming, USA - YL17G07_20 | ecosystem: Environmental > Aquatic > Freshwater > Lake > Sediment | place: USA: Wyoming | collected... | reverse complement strand
CGGCCGGAGAACGGGTAGTGACCGCGGCGTTTCAGTCGGTCAGCGCCTCGACCACGACCGGGTTCAACTCGGTTGACATCGCGGCGCTGGGCGTACCGGCTTTGTTCGTGCTGACTCTCCTGATGTTCATCGGCGCGTCCCCGAACAGCACTGGCGGAGGCATCAAAACCACCACGCTTGGCGTAATGGTTGCCGGGCTCTGGGCACTGCTCAAGGGTCGCGAGGACGTCACGCTGTTCCGCCGCCGCATCGCCAAGAAGACGCTCGACTCAGCCTCAAGCCTGACACTCGCGGCCGTGTTCTGGGTCACGGTCGTCATCGGCATCATGCTCATCATCGAGCCGGCCTCGTTCCTTGAGGTGGTCTTCGAAGCCGTTTCGGCCTTCGGCAACGTCGGCCTCTCGATGGGCATCACGGCCAGGCTTTCAACCCTGAGCCGGCTCCTGCTTTCGGCCACGATGTTCTTCGGCCGGCTCGGGCCGTTGGCCATCGGCTTCTCGCTCATCGGCAGGCGCGAGTCACCGCTCCATCGCTACGCGGAGGATGACGTCTACGTTGGATGACCGCGAGACTCCCAGGAAACCGGTGAACGAGGCACGCCGAAAACCATGAAACCAGCAAACGGCCTGCGACGCGACGAATTCCCCACCAGCACGTTGCCAGGCTGGCTGGAGAACGTCATCACCGGTCTCTCCGGTCTGCTGGTCGGCTACCTGTTTGTCCGCCGGGGCCTCTTCGTACGTTTGCCAAAGGAAGCCGATATTGCCGCCGGCGTGCTCGATGTCCTGGTAATAGCGCTGCTCGCGCTCGACATCCTGCCGCTCTACCGCGAGCGCCGCACGTGGTTTCACGTCTGGCGCCGCTTGTGGTTCGACACCGTGCTGCTGGTCGCCGCGATACCGGCAAGCGCCAGCCTGTCTTGGGGCGCGGTACTTGTGCTCCTGCGCCAGGTCGTGCACTACGGCCGGCGCGGTGCGCTTGGCGCGTTCGCCGACTCGCTCGGTCGCCGGCCCATCGCGCTGCTGGCCGCGAGCTTCGCCGCCCTCGCCGGGGCGGGCACCGTCCTGCTACTCCTGCCTGCCGCCACAAACGACGGCCGCGGCTTGCCCTTCATCGATGCGCTGTTCACGGCCGCCTCCGCGGCCTGCGTGACCGGGCTGACGGTCATGGACCTCGGCAGCGTTCTTTCCCGGTTCGGACAGACGGTCGTGCTCGCGCTCATCCAGCTCGGCGGGCTCGGGATAATGACCTTCTATGCGGGTCTGGCTTTGACGCTGGGAGTCAGGCTGACCATTGCCCAACGCCGCAGCCTGTCCGTGGCGGTCGATGAGCCACGCGGCTTTGAACTGGCAAGGACGCTCCGCTACGTCCTGCTGCTCACAATCACCGCGGAACTGGCGGGAACCGCGCTGCTCTATTCCCGGATGGCGCCGCGTCTCGGTTCGCCGGGCGAATCGCTCTACGCGGCCGTGTTTCACTCGGTGTCGGCGTTCTGCAACGCCGGCTTCGGGCTGTTTCCGGATAACCTTGTGAGCTTCCAGAACGACTGGCTCGTGAACCTGACCATCATCGGCCTCATCGTCCTCGGCGGCATCGGGTTCAGTGTCGCCCACGAGATATTCAGCCGTGAGACCTTCAAGCGCAGCCCCCGCGCCACCTGGCGGCAGGTAAGCACTCACAGCCGCCTCGCGTTGACCGCAACCGGGTTCCTGATTGTGTTCGCGACCGCCTTCTTTCTCGTGCGTGAATACAACAATGCGCTCGCCGGCCTCTCCCCAGCCACGAAGCTCCTTGCCTCGTTGTTTCAGGCAGTCACGCCCCGGACCGCCGGCTTCAATACGGTGCCGATGTCGTCGCTCCACCCGGCCACGGTGCTCTGCTGGGTGCTCCTGATGTTCATTGGCGCATCGCCGGGCGGCACCGGCGGCGGCATCAAGACCACCACTGCGGCCGTCCTGCTGCTTGCGGTGCGCAGCCAGTTCCGCGGCCGCTCCGAGCTTGAGTACGCGGGCCGGACGATACCGAAAGTGACGGTATTCCGCGCCACTTCCGTGGTCACACTCTCGGCCCTTGCCTTGCTCCTGGCCTTCGGCACTCTGCTGATGACCGAAGCACAGCCGTTCGGCGCCCTGCTCTTTGAGGCAGCTTCCGCCTTCGGGACAGTAGGCCTGTCCACCGGTATCACGCCGGTCCTCAGTGTCACAGGGAAGCTGGTCTTGACACTGCTGATGTACGTAGGCCGAATCGGGCCGCTTACGTTCGTGCTGGCGATGCGGGTTCGGGAACGGACCGCGCCGGTGGCATACCCCAGCGCCCGAATCATGGTAGGCTAGTATGGAGGACAAATGAAGCAATTCGTGGTAATCGGACTCGGCAACTTCGGATTTACGGTCGCGACCCGGCTCAGCCAGATCGGCCACCAGGTACTGGCGGCCGATACGAACGCGACGAGAATCGAGCACATAAAAGACCTGGTCACCCAGGCCGTGGTCATTGACGCGAAGGACAAGAACGCGCTGGCCGAGGTCGTGACCGGCGCCATCGACGCGGCCATAGTCGGGCTCGGTGATTCGGTTGAGGCGAGCCTGCTCTGCGTGCTGTACCTCAAGGAACTCGGCGTGAGGCGCATCATCGCCAAGGCCTCGAGCGACGACCACGGCCGGATCCTCGAGTCCATCGGCACGTCTGAAGTCATCTACCCGGAACGCGACGCCGCACTCAGGCTGGCCGAGAAGCTCAACGCCCCGACGAGCGTCATCGACTACATCGAACTCTCGCCCGATTACAGCATCATCGACGTGGCCACACCCGACGACTTCGTCGGCAAGACCCTCAAGCAGCTTCAACTACCCAAAAAGCATGGTGTGCTCGTCATCGCGGTCCGGAGCGTGCTCAAGGGCAGCGAGATACAGCTCCTGCCCCCGGCCGACTATAAGTTCGAGCCGGACTCGATAGTCACCGTCATCGGCCGATACGCCGACCTGAACAAACTCTCGCTGTAGCCGGAGACCGCCGCAATGTGGCAGACGCTGTACGTTGCCATCTGGCTGTCAGTCCTGATTGGCCTGGCTGTGCCGCTCGGCCGGTACATGGCTCGCATATTCACCGGCGAGCGAGTCTTCTTGACCCGGGTCCTGCGCCCGCTGGAGAGGCTCGTCTATCGCCTCTGCGGAGTGGACGAGAACCGGGAGATGCAGGCGCGCGAGTACGGTTCTTCGGTCGTTGTCTTCACGCTCGCCGGCCTCGTCCTGCTGTTCCTGCTGCAGGCGCTGCAGCGGCTCCTGCCCCTGAACCCACAGGGCCTGGCCGGAGTCCGCTGGCACACGGCCATCAATGCCGCGGTTTCCTTCGTCACCAACACGAACTGGCAGTCCTACGGTGGCGAGTACACGATGAGCTACCTGACCCAGATGTTCGGGCTCGCGGTCCAGAACTTCGTTTCCGCTGCGGTCGGTATTGCCGCCTTCCTGGCCATGGTGCGCGGTTTCACCCGGAAGGAGATCGGGACCATCGGCAACTTCTGGGTGGACATCACCCGCAGCATCGTCTACGTCCTGTTGCCGCTCTCTTTCGTCTTCGCGTTGTTCCTCGCGTCTCAGGGCGTGGTCTAGACCCTGAGGCCCTCGGCGACAGCCCAGACCCTTGAGGGTAAGAGCCAGACCATCGCGGTCGGGCCGGCAGCGTCGCAGATCGCCATCAAGCAGCTCGGCTCGAACGGCGGCGGGTTCTTCAACGCCAACTCCGCGCACCCGTTCGAGAACCCGACCTGGCTGTCGAACTTCCTTGAGCTGCTGGCAATCCTGCTGATACCGGTAGCCCTCGTGTTCTCGCTGGGACAGATGCTCGGGAATCCGAAACAGGGGCGCGCGCTCTTCTATGCGATGGCGGTCCTGTTCCTGCTTGGGCTGGGCGTGGTGCTCGCCTCCGAACTCGCCGCGAACCCGGCCCTGCGCCAGCTCGGGGTCGAACACGGCTCCAACCTCGCGGGCAAGGAGACCCGGTTCGGTATCATCAACTCCGTACTCTGGGGGCAGTCTACTACCTGCACGTCAAACGGCTCGGTCAACAGCATGCACGACGCGGCATCGCCATCGACCGGCCTGGTCTACATGTTCAACATGGGAATCGGCGAGGCCATCTTCGGCGGAGTTGGGGTCGGGCTGATGACGATGCTCTTCTATGTCATCCTCACTATGTTCATCGCGGGCCTGATGATTGGCCGGACTCCTGAATTCCTCGGCAAGAAACTTGGCCCGTTCGAGATGGTGATGGCGGTCATCGGCGTGCTCCTGCCGCCGGTCGTGCTCCTGCTTGGCGCGGCCCTGGCCGTTCTCTTGCCGACCGGCCGGGCCAGCCTTGCCAATCCGTCAGCCCACGGTCTGTCCGAGATACTCTATGCGTATCTTTCCGCTGCCGGCAACAACGGCTCGGCGTTCGCCGGCTTGAATGCCGACACCCCGTTCTACAACCTGACCCTCGGGTTTACCATGCTGGTGGGTAGGTTCGCAACCATACTACCGGGTCTGGCGATTGCCGGCGCTCTTGCCCGCAAGAAGCGAGTGCCCTCGAGCATTGCGACGTTCCCGACGACCGGCGTCCTCTTCGTCGTCATGCTCGTCTCGGTCATCATCATCGTCGGCGCGCTGACCTATTTCCCGGCGTTCACACTCGGGCCGGTCTTGGAGCATGTGACGCTTTCGGGAGGCGGCGCGCTCTAGCCCAACATGGAACGCCGCACTGCAAAGGGGAAAGTGGCAATGGCGAAGTCTGGTCATTCGTCATTTCACCTTTCTCCTTCGCTCCACGTTCTGGGCCAGTCCCTGCGAAAGCTGAACCCGGCCTCGCTCTGGCGCAACCCCGTGATGCTAGCGGTCGAACTCGGGGCCCTGGTCACCACCGCCTACATCGGAATTGACGCGGCGCGCGGTAACGGTGTCGGGTTTGTGCTTCAAGTAAGCCTGTGGCTCTGGTTCACCGTCATTTTCGCCAACTTCGCCGAGGCTCTGGCCGAGGCGCAGGGCACTGCCCGGGCCGAGTCCCTGCGCAAGTCCCGCCACGACCTTGTGGCCCGCGTCCTCGAAAACGGGGACTGTACCGCGCGTCCTCGCGCTCCGGGGGACTGTCCCCGTTTTCGCTCGGTCCCGGCGACCCGGCTCCGCAAGGATGATGTGATTCTGCTCAAGGATGGCGAGGTGATCTCCGGAGACGGCGAGGTCATCGAAGGCACGTCGCTCGTGGACGAGTCGGCCATTACCGGCGAGTCGGCCCCGGTTATTCGCGAGGCTGGCGGTGACCGCAGCGGCGTGACCGGCGGGTCCCGGGTACTGTCCGGCGCCATCAAAGTAAGAATCACCGCCAACCCGGGCGAGACCTTTCTCGACAACATGATAAAGATGGTCGAGAGCGCCCGCCGTCACAAGACCCCGAACGAGATTGCCCTCGAAATCCTGCTCATCGGGCTCACCGTCCTGTTCATCGTGGTGGTCGTCACCCTGCCCGCTTTTGCCGCATACATGGGAGTCAGTACCACCGTTCCGATACTCATCTCGCTCCTGGTCTGCCTGATGCCGACGACCATCGGCGGACTCCTGCCCGCCATCGGCATCGCCGGCACCGACCGCCTGCTTCAGCACAACATCATTGCCCTGAGCGGGCGGGCAATCGAGGCGGCCGGCGACGTGGACGTGGTCCTGCTCGACAAGACGGGCACGATTACTCTCGGCAACCGCATGGCGACCGAACTGATTCCGGCAACCGGCGCGTCGCGCGAGGAGACCATCGATGCCGCCCTGCTCTCATCGCTCTCGGACGAAACCCCGGAAGGCCGCAGCATCGTGGTCTTGTGCAAAAACGAACTCGGCATCAAGGGCCGCGACATCCGCGCGCCCGAGGGCGCCGTGTTCGTCCCGTTCTCGGCCCAGACCCGGATGAGCGGCATTGACGTCCCCGCCTCTGTGTCTGCCAATCTACAATCGGAAATCGACAATCGGCAATCCTCGACGGGCCGGCGCATCCGCAAAGGTTCGGTTGACGCGGTGCGCGCCTGGGTCGAAGCCGCGGGCGGCGAGTTCTCCGAGGACCTGATGCGCCGGGTTGAAGCGCTTGCCGCACAGGGCGACACACCGCTCGTCATTGCGGACGGCCCCCGGCTCATCGGCGTCATCCGGCTCAAGGACGTGCTGAAGCAGGGCATCAAGGCGCGGCTCTCCCAGCTCCGCCAGCTCGGCATCAAGTCGGTGATGATTACCGGCGACAACCCGCTGACTGCAGCCTCGATTGCTGCCGAGGCCGGGCTCGACGACTTCGTGGCCCAAGCCCGGCCCGAGGCCAAGCTGGAAATGATAAGGAAGTACCAAGCCGACGGCCACCTGCTGGCGATGATCGGCGACGGCACCAACGATGCTCCCGCCCTGGCTCAGGCCGACGTCGCGGTCGCGATGAATGCTGGCACCCAGGCCGCGCGCGAGGCCGCCAACATGATTGACCTCGACTCCAACCCGACCAAGCTCCTCGACATCGTCGAAGTGGGCAAACAGATACTCATCACCCGCGGCGCCCTGACCACGTTCTCCATCGCCAATGACGTCTCCAAGTACTTCGCCATCGTCCCGGCCATCTTTGTCGCGGTCTATCCTGGGCTCAAGTTTCTCAATGTCATGCGCCTGACCAACCCGTCGAGCGCGGTCCTGTCCGCGGTCGTGTTCAACGCCATCATCATCCCGATGCTCATACCGATAGCCTTGCGCGGGGTCAGGTTCCGCACGCAATCGGCTTCGGCTCTGCTCCGGCTCAATCTGCTGGTCTACGGCGTCGGCGGGCTTCTGCTCCCGTTCCTCGGCATCAAGCTGCTTGACCTGCTGCTGGTCTGGCTCCATCTCGCGTGAATCCCATGCGCAACCTGAGAACGCCGCTCCTGATGCTGGGCATCTTCTCGCTGCTCCTGGGCGTCATCTACCCGCTGGCCATCACCGTCATAGCCAGTCTCGTGTGGCCGCATCAAGCCAGCGGCAGCCTGGTCAGTGTCGACGGCAGGCCGGTCGGCTCGCTGCTCATCGGCCAGCAGTTCTCGTCGCCGCTCTACTTCCACGGTCGCCCCTCCGAATGCGGGTACGATGCCACTCATTCGACCGGCATGAACCTCGGGCCGACCAACCCCGCGCTGCTCGCGCGGGTGCGGGCCCGCGTTGACAGCATCCGAACCGAAGAAGGACTACCGGATGGTGCGCCGGTGCCCGCCGACCTCGTGCTCGCCTCCGGCAGCGGACTCGACCCGGACATAAACCCGCAGTCAGCCCTGCTGCAGGTCGCGCGCATCGCGCGTACCCGTAACCTGGAACCGGCGCTAGTCCGCAACCTCGTGCTGCGCACTGTTCGCCTGCCCTTCCTCGGCGTCTTCGGCCAGCCCCGGGTGAACGTATTGAAACTGAACCTCGCGCTCGATAGTATGTCAGGACCGATGAACGGGGAACGAAGAACGAACAACGATGAACGCTGATATCCGTCCCAGCCCGGACGCCCTGCTCAAGGAAATCCAGAAGGAAGAGGGCAAGTCGGGCCGGCTCAAGATATTCCTCGGTTACTCACCGGGCGTAGGCAAGACCTACTCGATGCTCGAAGAAGCGCACCTGCTCAAGCGCCGGGGCGACGACGTGGTGGTTGGCGTAGCCGAGACGCACAAGCGCGCCGAAACCGCTGAGTTGCTCAAAGACCTCGAAGTCATGCCCTGCAAGTCAGCCGACTACAAAGGCATCACGCTCGAGGAGTTCGACCTCGATGCAGTGCTCGTGCGCAAGCCCTCGGTCGTGCTCGTGGACGAACTCGCTCACACCAACGCGCCCTGGAGCCGCCACCCCAAACGCTATCAGGACGTCGAAGAGCTGCTCGCCGCTGGCATAGACGTCTACACTACGGTCAACGTCCAGCACTTCGAGAGCCAGAACGACGTCATCGCCAAGATAACCGGCATCCGCATGCACGAGACCGTGCCCGACGACCTGCTCGACCGGGCCGACGAAGTGCAGGTGATTGACATCCCGCTCGAAGAGCTGTTTGAGCGCCTGCGCGAGGGCAAGGTCTACATACCGGAACAGGCAAAGCAGGCGATGGCCGGCTTCTTCCAGCGCGGCAACCTGGTGGCGCTGCGCGAAATCACGCTGAGCGTGGCCGCGCGCAAGATGGACAGCGAACTCCTGAACTACATGCGGGCCAAGGCAATCAGCAGCACCTGGCCGGCCGCGGGCCGGCTGATGGTCTGCATCGGGCCGACCCCGTACGCGAGCCAGCTCGTCCGAAAGGCCTACCGCATCGCCAAAGACACCAATGCCGAGTGGTTCGCAGTCTATGTCTCGGCCCCAAGCGCGGCCGAGCTCTCGCCCGAGCAGAAGACCTGGCTGGCCGACGCCTTCAACCTTGCCGAGGAATTCGGCGCGCATGCAACCACCCTGTCCGGCTTCGACATAGTGCCCGGCCTCGTCCGCTTCGCCCGCGAGAACAACGTCTCGAGTATCCTCATCGGCAAGCCCCGGCGGTCACTTTTCGGGTCCGCGTTCAACCGCTCGCCAATATACAGGCTGATGCGGGATCAGACCGACTTCGACCTGTACCTGCTTGCGCCGACCATCGAGGAGAAAGCTGCGCCGGTTCGGAAGGCACCACGACGACGCTCTGGTTTCAGTGCCCGTGGGTACCTGCTGGCGCTCCCCGTGCTGGCCCTGGCCACCGGCCTGAACCTGCTGCTGGAGCACTACGTCAACCCGGTCGCGCTCTACTCCGTATACCTGGTAGCGGTAATCCTCATCGCTCTAAGGTTCGGCACCGGGCCATCGGTCCTTGCCTCGGTCTTGAGCCTCCTCGCATATGACTTCTTCTTCACCCAGCCAAGGCTTACGTTCGTCATCGTGCATCCCGGCGACATGCTCGGCGCTCTCGTCTTCTTCCTGGCCTCAATCGTCGTCGGGCAACTGATAAAGGTCACGCAGCGCCAGTTCACCGCGCTGCAACTGCGCGCCGAGCGTATCTCCCAGCTTGAGGAAATGAGCCGCGACCTGCTCGCGCTCCCGCCGCTCGAACAACTCATCAGCGGATTCGTGGGCCAGGGCAGCGACGTCTGGGACAGCGTGTCGGTACTACGCACCACGGTCCTCGACGACGTCGGCCAGACCACGGTCCGGCACCTCGCCAAGACCGTCTCTGACCCGGTTGTGGTTCTGTTCAAGACAAAGGAGTCCGGGCTCAAGGTATGGGCTCGAAGCGAACCGGAACTGACCCTGACTCCCGAGGAAACCGCGGTCGCGGAGTGGACTCTCCTGCACGGCGAGCCGGCCGGGGCCGGGACTGAGACCCTTGCCAGCGTCGCGTTCTTCTTCATTCCCATGAAGACCCGGGAACAGACCATCGGCGTGATTGGCGTGCGCGGCGACTACCAGGCTCTGCTTCCGGAACAGCGCCACCTTATCGGCGCTATCGCCAACCTCGCCTCGCTCTCCGTGTCCCGCTGGGTCAACGCCTAGCCCCGCCGACCCGCCAAGCTGAACAAACTCACGCTCTAGCGCGCCCTGTCTTACTGACCCCGGACGCAGCGTCGGTCCGGAGCGGAGTCTTGCCCCAAGGCATGCACCGCTCGTTTCCAAGGTAACGCAGCCACGCCAGGTCGAAGGAAAACCAAGGCTCGAAGAACACGAGCATCGCACTTCATTCAAGTTGAGCTCTACAACTCTGTAGACTCGCGGCCAAGCCAGATTCCCCGCACAACTCACGGTGTGCCTGGCGGTTAAGGCCATTCTCCAACTGATACCCCCTGCGCTGGGTAGACTATTGGGTAAGCTATTGGGCAAGCTACTAGGCCAGCTACTGGGCAAGCCATCTGACCAGCTATTGGCCAAACCATCTGACCAGCTATTGGGCAAGCTATCTGACCAACTACTGGGCAAGCTATCTGTCCAGCTATTGGCCAAGCTATCCGTCCAGCTACTGGGCAAGCTATCTGACCAGCTACTGGGCAAGCTATCTGTCCAGCTACTGGGCAAGCTATCTGACCAGCTATTGGCCAAGCTATCTGACCAGCTACTGGGCAAGCTATCTGTCCAGCTACTGGGCAAGCTATCTGACCAGCTATTGGCCAAGCTATCTGACCCGCTACTGGGCAAGCTATCTGTCCAGTTATTGGTCAGGCTACTGGACCAGCTATTGGACAAGCCACTGTACCCGCCACTGCTCCAGTCTGTGCACCCGCCATGGCTACAGCCTTGGCACCAGCCTTGCATACGGATGCGATTTTCGGCTTGACAGCGGACGAATCCGGTCTATTCTGACGATCGATGTCGACTCAGCTGCACCCACCCCCAACGGAGGCCGGAGACAAGGGAAGTGTCACTCGTGCTACGGGGTCGCCGGAATCGCCTCTGAGTGTTTGGTTCCAACACGTGACTCGGGACCGACGATGCGCGGTGTCCACGACTCGGGCTTATGCCAGTGACCTGAACCAGCTCCTTAGCTACTGCGAGTCGCCACTGTGCGGTAAGAGCATTACCCGCCTGGGCCGCAGAGACTTGCTTCGCTTCGTCGAACTGCGCGCGGCAAATGGCGCAAGGGTAAGGAGCATCGCCCGGATGGTCAGTTCAATTAAGTCGTTCTATAGCTACCTGCACGCGATTCGTGTGGTAAGAACGAACCCGGCTTCGTCGCTGTCGCCGCCGCGATACGTGATCGGACCACCGCAAACGATCACTCCGGACAAAGCGAGTGACATTGCACCAGTCGGCGGTACCATGAAGCTGTTGGTCAGGAACCGCACGATAGTGGTCACCCTCTACAGCTGTGGGTTACTACCCAGCGAACTAGTTAATCTGAACGTGTCCGACGTCAGCTTGGCCGAGCACTCTCTCACGGTCAAAGGGCGAAGAGGCGCGACCCGTAGAGTGCCTTTGTCGAGCATCGAGGAAGCCGTGCTCTGCGATTGGCTCGCCGCACGGAATCCCAACGCGTCAGATGCTGTCTTCACGAATGATCGAGGCGGCAGGCTCACGACACGCAGCATACAGAACATCGTAAGGCTCTCCTACGGGCAAATGACGGGCAGCGGGACCGTGACACCAAGGGTACTCCGTCATTCATGCGCAAGTCACCTCCTGGAGGACTTGGCTCCGATTGCCGAGGTGCGACGCCTCCTAGGTCACGCCACCTGGAGTACGCACCAGGCCTACCACGACTTACTGAAGAAGCAAGGCCGCATCAAGTCAATTCGACGCAGCAAGCCACGAACCCAATGATTCCGTCGTCTGCTGCGAATTCCGAGCCTCTCCCCGCCGCCTTGACATCCATCCCCGCGAATCCTACAATCCAGCCGTGCCCGACAAACCACGCCGCTGGTATCTGAGCGTCTGCGGGCTGGACTGTGGCCAGTGCACGATCCATCTGCGCGCCAAGGAGGAGTTGGACTACTGGAAGGGCCAGAACGCGGACTTGGACAAGATCCGCTGCGACTGCTGCCGCTCGGAACGCACGGAGGGCAAGCACTGGTCTTGGGACTGCAAGCTGGTCGAGTGCTGCGTAGACAAGAAGGGACTTGAGTTCTGCGCTCAGTGCGCGGACCTAGACACCTGCCCACTCATGAAGGAGTTCGCCGAATCCTACGAGCACCACCGAGATGCAGCGTGCCGACTCAAGGAGATGAAACAGGCCGGCGTGGAACGCTGGTTATCGGAGCACGGCTACTGCTCTTGACCCGCCCGCCCAGTTGACACGCGAGGCCGATTGTCCATCCGATTCGTACATCGTGCACTCGTACATCGTTGCATCGTCCAACGTCAGACCGTCCAGGTAACGATGGACGTTGAACGATTCCTCCGAGCAAACTAGGCTGACCCGTCTGCGCCCTGGCTAGGGAATCTCGTTCGGGATTGCCGAAGTCCAAGCTTAATACCAGGAGGAAGTATGCCCAACCCAGCCGAACTCATTGACGACATGATTGCCAAGACCCCTGATTGGCGCGGCGCAACCCTTGCGAAGCTCCGCAAAGTCATCCACGATGCCGGCCCTGAGATTACCGAGGAAGTGAAGTGGAGGCGGCCCAGCAACCCGATGGGCGTGGCAGTCTGGGAGCACAACGGAATTGTCTGCTTCGGGGGCATCCTAAAGGAAAGGGTCAGACTGACCTTGGTCGCAGGCGCGAGCCTCCCCGACCCGCAAAAGCTCTTCAATGCCATGCTCAACGGCAAGTCGCGGGCAATAGACGTCTACGAGGGCGACAAGCTCAACGAAACCGCGCTAAAGGCTCTCATCAAGTCTGGCGTGGAACACAACCTGGCCAAGGTGAAGCCCGCCAAGGCTCGCAAGAGGTAGGTAGCACAGGAGAACTAGGGACAGGCACCCTACTACGGGAAGTTTCGGGACATCTAAGTATGCGGGACACTTCTATGAAGAGCCCCCTGTCAAGCTTGAAGTTCGATAGTCCTCCCGAGTCCGTTCGGTCTGTTCCCGTCTGAGATTCGTCTCAAGCTTCTATTCGTCCTCTTGCTGACACGCATTTGTATCCGAGTCTGAGCTTCCCATTCTTACCCTCGGCCCTGCGACTGGCCAGTGTCCCGTTCGGGCTTGCTCAGACAGTCGGGAACGGAGTCGGCTTGTACGGCTCTTCGTACGTCAGCACATGCCATACCGCCACCAGTAGCTTGCGCGCCACCGCCACCCGTGCCTTCAGCGGCCCGCGCCGATACGCCACCCGCCGGTAGAAGTTCCCGAGCGCATAGTCCTTGCTCGGCGCCAGGCAGGCCACCTCGGTCAGCGCCCAGCGAATGTAGCGGTTGCCTGTCCGCGTGATGTGGCCCTGCCAGCGATGATCCGCACTCTGCCTGACGATCGGCACGATACCGCCGTAGGCGCAGAGCTTGCCCGGGGTCGGAAACCGCTTGACGTCGCCGATCTCGTTCAGCAGCAGGTACGCGGTCAGGTGGCCGACGGCCGGTAACGTCATCAGCAGCTTGGCCCTGGGGTCGGGCTTCAGTTGCAGCTTGATCTCTTTGGTCGCCGCCACGATTCGGCGCTCAAGGTCGTCCACCAGCGCCAGGTAGTTGTTTAGCTCTTCTTGGTATACCGGCCGGAGCTCGAGCTGGCTCAGGAAGTGCCGGCCGGCCGGGCCGAACAGGTCGGCAAACTGGTGGCAGATGCCCAGCTTGTCCAGGAGTGCATGGACCTTGTTCTTCAAGCCCGTCCGGAGCCGCACCAATGTCAGCCGGTAGCGCAGGTACTCGCGGTTGTCGCGGATCTCCCGCGGCGGGATGTAGGCCTCAGGCAGAAACCCGGTCCGTTCCAGTTGCGCCAGCGACCTGGGGTCGACCTTGTCGTTCTTTAGTTGCGACTCGGCGATCAGCCGCACCTTCCTGGCGTCGGCCAGCTTCACGGTCACGCCCTGGTCCTCCAGTAGTTCGTACAGCCAGTACCAGTTCCGAGTGGCCTCCACCGTAACCACGGCTTTGCCTGCCATGTCGCCGAAGAACTTCCTCATCCGCGCCCGGTCGTCGTGATACAGCTTGTCCTCCAACTGCACATTGCCGCTATCATCCATCGTCGCCACGGTAGAGAACCGCTTGTGTAGATCCAGCCCTACGTGTAGCATTTGCTGCCTCCTTTTGTTGTTTGAAGGGCTTCATAACTACTGCAATCATACCTTCAAACTCAAGGAGGCTCTTCATAAGTATCTTCCCCAATTTCCGAGCGATGTCTTGGCGCGGCGTGACAAGATGGTCGGTCAGGTCGAGACGATGCTGAAGCTGCACAAGGACTTGCCCAAGGCCAAGACGCCGCGCGAGCGCGGCCGTAAGCCGGTAAGGCCGGCCCTCCGGGGTGCACTGCGACTTGAGTTGTGTCTCTGAATTTAGGATAATATGGCTGCGCCGATTTGGGCCAGGAACAACTTAGACGCGATACGCACCGGCCGCCCGTGTGCCGGCGCCGGACCGCTAAGGAGGACACATGACTGAACCATCTATGCCCATCGAACCGCTGATAGCTGAGCACCGACTCACCGAGCGGATGATTGCCGTGATGCGGTGGCGAGTCGCCGACATGGAGTCCATCGGGACCGCCGACATCGGCTTCATCGACGGCGCGGTCAAGT
>Ga0315282_10010976_pt1 | contig 14113 bp, 29 predicted proteins | sample YL17G07_20_MG_FD_203693 | JGI IMG/M metagenome (GOLD analysis project Ga0315282, IMG submission 203693) | Sediment microbial communities from Yellowstone Lake, YNP, Wyoming, USA - YL17G07_20 | ecosystem: Environmental > Aquatic > Freshwater > Lake > Sediment | place: USA: Wyoming | collected... | reverse complement strand
CTTCTAAGCTCATCTGTATTGAGATGCACAATCATGTGCCAAATTCCATTGAATAGATTATTTCTCTCCGTCTCCATACGCAACCAATCAAGATAAGGCATATCCTTTCCTGTATCTAGCTTCCATGCTTCCCATCCATGTGTAGTTAACGAGTAACCCGGTGCACCACTTCTCTCAAAATCTTTCTGAACAACCATGATAAGAGAAATAGATTGACAGTTTATAAAAATTTGGACAAAACTAGTACACATTATAATTTTTTATGAATTAAGAGTTACTGGTAGAATAGCAAATCTACGTCACTCAAAAAATTTTTATGAATAACAATTAAATACTGACCGCTCGATTATGGCTTTACCAAAAAAAATTGGGAGGAAAAAGAAAACTATGGCAGTATTTAAAAGTTTTAGAGGCTTGTTATACGTCAAGAGGAGACCAAAACCATACAGCACTGATGGAATGACCGTTGGCGGAAACGCTGGCATCGTTCTTGCGAAATATCCATCCGAATACCCAAAAACATCTCAGCAAAAGAAAGTCGCTGAGGCAGCCAAAGCCTGTGGGATAAAGTCAGGCATCTCAAGAGCGGAACTCCGCCACAAGATGAAAGAGTGCATCCCAACAAAATTCTAAAATCTCAAAAGTCTCAAAGTCAAAATGAGAACCTTCTGAGGTTCTCAAAATCTTTTTTTTTGAATATAAAGTTTATATCAATTTTATATTAACTTTATAAATCAAAACTATATGTCTATGCCAAAAGTAAATTGTGACGAAGAGCCATTGAGGGAATTAAGACGGGCAGTTCTAAAAAAGCATGGTAAAATCTACGGTGCGTTGAAAGAAGAAGTAAATATCGCTTTTTTAGAGCAAAAAAATTATAATTTTATCTGATTTGAACTTTCATTCAACTTTTTGATATACACATCACAATCAGGGCAATACGTTCCCTTTTGTTCCAATTCCAAAAAAGGTATAATCTTAATCGGTGAGCAACAAACTGGTTTTGAACATCTTTTGCATTTGACAAAACGATAAGGTTGAACAGGTATGGTGCCAAATTCACTCATCTTTATCAGAAGTTCAATAATCTTTAGATTATCCGCCTCTTTAATGTCGTATTTGACGACAGCGAGAGACACCAATTCCCTTTTTGAGAAATAACTTCCCAGTTCGTCCGCCTCATCAATTGTCAGCACATGGTCTGTCGGGTTTGTTTGCAGTAGATTTTTCATTTCAATCAGTTTAGGCAATTCAACCATCTCGTATGCAATCTCAAGTATCTTCAATAGTTGTTTTTTATCCATCTTTTTTGTCAATCTCTGGATATCGTATTTTATGCCTGTTTCATCTGTTGCCAAATCCATGAATTGTGACAGCGTTCCAGCGTGTTTTTCTGCCCACGCCTGATAGCCATATATTGTTGCAGAATAGTTTTCAACTTCAGCCAATGCTTTTGTATTCAAATTGCTGATTTGTTCTTCAATTTTCTCCTCAGTTTTAAACCCATCAAACGCACCGTCCATATCTAGTTTCTTACGCATCAATTCTAGTTTTTCATAATCGCATACGGTCTTCATCTTTTTGCCACCCCATATAATCTCTTTAATATCTTGTCTTTGAAGACTATAGCCTCTATTACATCTTGTCTTTCTATATTCTTTTTCTGTAACTTTGCCATAGCCCATGCGATACGCAGTATTGACATTTCAAGTGAACGATACGATACCTTCTCAATCTCCACTCCTTTTGATTTCAATAAGTAAGTTTGTATAGCTTCCACCACGTCTGCCCTGTTTTCAGGCATTATTACTGGTGTAAAATCGCCAAGCCAATTAATGTAACCTCGTAATATCTTTGTAATTTCTTCATCAGTTTTTCCAATGAACGAATCAACTATCTTGGGTGTCTGCTCTGCCCTATCCTCCCTGTTTGCTATTTTGCATCTATAGACAAAATCAAACCTATCGAGTAGCGGCTTCTGCACTTTATCTATCTCATTTACAGAGCCGATGACCCTTACTTCTGCCTTGAATGGTTGCCTGTGTTTGCCTTTTACGATGATATATTGTCCTTCTTCCATCGCCTGCAATAGACCACTGTTATGAACAATCATTCCGTTTGCTAATACAAAGTTTTCATTATCTTCAACACTAAAATCATAAACATAATCATTGCAATTTATCTTTTCAATTTTTTTAATAGGCATCCAATATATATTGCTGTCAATCAACTTTTTTAATGTTTTAGAGCCAATGATTTTATTGAACCGTTTAGCAGTATTTTTTGGCAAGTAACCTTTTCTGCTACATCTACTGATAGTTCTAATAAAATCAACATTTTTGTATTTATAGCTTAACATTCCTTTTGTATGTTTTCTAAAAAAATCATAATTTATTGGTATATCAACTGTAGCATTATATCCATACATGTCATTTTTTAATCTATCTTCAAGTTTCTTTCGATTTTCTCCCATAAATCCTATTTTCTTAGCGAATTTTTGTGTAAAATATGAAGGAATCATTATTTTATATGCGTCATCACAATTTATACTTTTAATATAATTTCCTATTTTTAATTTTAATAGTAACATTGAAATACCAGATGCAAGTTTTTTACTTGTAGTCGTTGCATTTATATTATTACCAACTGTTCCATCACCAGTAAAATATCCACACAATAGTCCAGAAATAAAATCGTCAGGAAAATTAAAACAAAAAGAAGGTATTATCTTTGCCCGACTGCCTTTACCTTTTCCACTTAAAGAAGCATATATATCTTCATCAATAAATAATGAAAGAAAATCAAATAAATATATGTTTTGAACACATAAACGCCAAACTTGCTTATGCTCCTGTTTTATTTTATCTTGGGAAACAAAAAATCCACCACTATATCTATTTCCTTGTGCTGGTATCATTTTAAGAGTAGATTGGATATATTTAAGAATATTTTTATCAGTGTTGGCAAAACGCAATCTTTTTAAATTTATATCTCCTTCTGCAATCCAGAATCCTGTTAAAAAACCCAAATCATAATTAAGCGGGAATACTATTTTCTTAGATTTTAAGTCTGGGCAAATGGTCTTCGCATCTTCATACGGTATCTGCCATCCTCTACTGCCCTTTTTTTCATACTTTTCAAGTGGCAACATTTTAACTAGTCTATCACGCCAGATGTGTGCTTTTTCACGTAGTTCCTCTATCCCAATGTAGTCTACTGTAAAGGAATATTCTGTATTGTTGGTTTCTACAGGCATTTCAGATATAAATGGTATTAAATCCCCTTCCTTCAATCCACTACCTTTTATGGGCATCAGCCTATCTTTTTCAAAATCATATTTCAAAAAACTGTGGTCAACTGTTGCAGTTACTTGTTGTCTACGTATTGTATCTATTTTTAGCACTTTCCTATGCTCCATGTGTTTGCTGACTTGATTCACTTTTTTCCATTCAACTTTTAAAGTAACAGGATTGACAGATAATGCTTCAAAATTACTATATTTTCCCGCATCTTTTATTTCAATAATCTTTATTTTTCCATCTACTTTAATTATTACGGGTGTATTGCCCGTAACACTTTGGTCACGCATAGGCATTTTATCTAATTCATCAATCTCTAAAATTTGCGAATCATAGTCTGCTAATAAACCCGGGGTCACTCTATTACCTCTTGCGTCTCCGACAAGTCCCGTCTTAGAACATAATTCCCCGTTAATTAAAATTCCGCCCAAATTCTCCCTCCAACTGAGGAGATATTCTGTTTTTCCGCTTCCAGGCAAGCCGACTAAAAGTAAATGGAGGCGCATACGGGTTTTACTGTCACACTCTTGTGAAAGTAACAACATTAGTCCTGCTTTGCGTATGTCCACCCATTCATCGCCGACAAGATGCGGGCAGATAAATTGTGATAAATAATCAAGTGGTTTCCCTGTACGTATTTGTGTAAAATACGCCTCTAATTCTTCAGGTATTTTCTCACCCATCTTTCGCCTTTCCTTATATTTATGAAATACCATATAGGTATATAAATTATTTCATTTATTATGGTGTTAGATAATACCGTGGGCATTGGACGTTTACGCAAACCAATTTTTGCATGGATTTACGGTAGTAGAGTTTTCTGGAACATATCTCGCATCTCTCTTCGTTCAATTTAATTTTCCCTCACTTCTTTGCAAAACCCTGCTACTTCCCAATACATTTGTACGCCTCCGCTATCTCTTTGATGAATTTTTTATCAAAGAATTTGTAGTTGTATAATGTCCATCTATTGTTTTCATCGTTAGAAAAAAAACGATACTGTATGTAGAAAAATGAACCATCATTCAGCAGAAACCAATAGTTCTTGATATCGTCTTTTATCGGGAATACTATATATCTGGTTGTGCATTTGCTTACATCAGGTAAGACAAATGCCTCAAATTTCACATGTATTTCGTCCATTACCTCGTTAATATTTTTTTCCTCATTCATCTTTTCGCCTCTATACGAATATCCGTCCTGTTCCACAATGAGGGCAATATTTATGTTCCCTTGAATATCCCTCTTTCCCACACTTAGGACAAACTGCGGGTTTCTTCATTTTCAATACCATTTTAATAGTTCCTTAATTAGTCCTATTTTTCTATTCAATGGAGTTAATTCTGTAAATCCTGCATGTCTTGTTTGTTCACCAAGTTTATTTAATTCCTTTTCTAACACTTTTTTAAATTTCATCTTTTTTCTCCCTCTTTGGCGGTAACGCCTTATTCAATTGTTCGTCAATCCTCTTCGCAAGTGGCAAACTGAAAAGCGTTGAAAACCCTTCTTCTATCTGCTGACTTAACTGGCTATGTATGTCAGCACCTATGGTATCACGTATTTGCAGATAAAAGGCATTGATTAAGTCTTGGAACAAATCGGGATTTCTGATGAGGGATACGATGCCAAATCTACTACGCTTGACTATCTTTTCAACATCTTCAGTAATCGGAATGTAATATTTAACGCCTAGAAAGTCGATTTCAATCAGCTCATCGCATCTATCGAGAAGATGATGACTTAACGATACATGCTTTGGTAAGTCTTTCTTTTTAATTATTTCTCCGTTCATTTTATACTCTCTTGTATTCTTTTTCTCTTGCATCAAGGAATACTTCTGCAACGGTGTCGAATGGAATATCATCAACGATTTTTCCGTTCAAACGAAGTATCAGTTTTTCATCGTTGCTATCCATTTCCCAACTGTCGTATTTTAACATGGTTTCTTCTCCAATAATATTTTCATTTTTTCATCGAAATTATCTCTGGTAACTGTCGTATAGTCAACCCCTGTTGAGTTCAGCATATCAACAAGTTCTTTTTCCTCTGGATACGGCGGATAAAAAAGGTGATACCACTCACCATCTTTTTGTGATGATGCATTAAGCCCCAATAAATACATACTTGCCTTTGCGTGTTTCTGGCACAATTCTTGCAGTTCTTCCCACGTTGGAACACGCCATTTCAACCCAATGGACATCAAATCTTCCCTGCCAAACCAATGGTCTTGCATTGGATGTGAGCCATACGGGACGGCAGAACAGAAATAATCTCTCTTTCCCTCATGTATTTCGCTGAAACGCACTTGCCAAAACGGAAAAATTGTTTGAAAACTGCCAATCCAAGCCCACGTTTGCACGACTATTTCACCGTCAGCAAACGCCTTTTCGTAATCCTCTTTTTTAGATAATAATGTTAGTTGACCCATTTTTCACCTTAAAGATGTCGGGGAAGAACACCAGAAATCTGATTGGGAATGCCTCGGTAGAAACAAAATACCCTCCGACAATTCACTATCAATGACCGACAGTAATCCCATTTTTGCTATTCGACCACTAGCACCCTTGAAAACAAATTGATTGTTGTCATTTGTTGTAGTAATATCGCCATCAAAAACCTTCAAGTGTTTATCGAGTGTGGGTAATGATAGTCCGACCTGACAATCATGGTTTAGACGGTATTCGTCAAAGGCAGATTTCTTTATAGTCATATCCACCATAGCGACATGGCTCACATCTACTTGTTTTGTTTGTAGCCCTTGTTTTGTTATTGAAAGAGTAATCTCGTCATTCAAGCTACCGACTTTTTCAATTAGTGATTTTAGAACTCTTTTTTTACATTCAAGTTTAAGTTCCAATTTTTCCCCTTTAGGTTTCAGTTCGTCTTTAATCTTCTCTTTCACTTTTTTCTTCAGTTTCTCTGATTTTTCTGACTTTTCCTTTTCCTCGCTACCAAATTGTTCCTCATCTGATTTGAGTTCGGTCAAAGTTCTATTGAATTTTTCGTCTTTTGTTTCTTCTTCCTTTTTCGTTTCTTCAACTTCCATATCCACCCTTTTCCTTTCTCACTAATGAAATACATTACCCTATTATAAATATTACTGTTTATTCAATCCATAATAATTGCTTGAGTATGTCTATCTGCCTTTTTTCATAACAATAAAGAGGATATTTGTATTCCTCAAAAAATTCTTCGGCTTTGCTTTTGTATTCATTCAAACGCTTGTCCACGCTTTCCTTTTTAAAGAGATTGGAATATATTATTTCTTTTTCGCCATAATTATTATCCAAAAAGAAAGGAAGTTCTGTTGTTGCTGAATTTGATATGTGAAGTGATACTCGTATGCTACTGATTTTATCCTCTATGACTATCCGTATTTTGATTTTCCCATTGGTTTTTTCCCATTGGTCGCCTTTGAATTTATTAATCTCCCAACTATCCATGCCCTTTTTCCTTGCTGTTTCTTGTAATTGTTTTTTTGTCTTGAAAACCCATTGATTGAAATTCGGTTTTTTCTGTTCTTTTATGTAAAATTCGTAGAAATCGCAAAAACTTAATTCCCTGTCAATTCGGCTTTGAATTTCTTTAATGGACTTATCGGCTATTGTTAGTACCTGTGTTAGACCGTAAGGCAGTTCTTTTAACTCTTTTTTGGCTTTTAACAGTTCTTTTTTGTATATCTTAACTGCATCACTCAACGGTCTATCTTCCCAAAACCAATTACCCCGTTTGATATATGTTGTTAATTCAATCATTTTAACACTCAACCTTCCTTGCAGGATACCACTCTTTTGGATATTCTACCTCTCCGTGCCTCTCGATATGGTCTAAAATTCTCTCTTTTGTCCAATCGGTAGGTATCCGTCTTATCTCCCTTATTTCTGACATTGAATATCCGTATTTCAGCATATAGAAACAGATTGTAACTTCCATCATCATAGCATCAGGGATAGCGACAAGAGGTATCCATAGTTCGTTGGTATCGGGTTTGAATATCGGTTTGAAAACTTTTGCTAAAACATACTTCGGTTTTTCAATTTCTTTTTTAACTTGACATTCGAGATTGCTGTTTTTGACTTGTAAAATATGATGACATTCTTTCCGTTGGAATTTCCATATTGGGCATGAACACCCATAATTACCGTCTTTATCAACAGCAACAATCCAAGTATGCCCATTACTGCCTTCAATCTCCCATCTTTTAACCCATCTATCTGTCATATCAACACCAAAAATGTGTCATCGCCCTCAAGCAAAACAACGCACTCGCCAAGAACATCTTTTACAAGAAGTTCATATCTACTGTCCTCTTGTCTTTGCTCTATGCCTGTTACTATGCCTTGTTTTTGTTCTTCCCCATTTTTTGAATAGAGTATTGCCTCTCCAATTCTAACCATTTTTTTCACCTACTCGAAATATCGGTCTATTTCTTTTTTAAGCCATGCCTTACTTCTGTTTTCATATCCAACAAAATAAAGGCAGTTCATATCGAACATTTTTTGTAGAAACCGTCTTGGTTGTTTTCTTCCTGTTTGTTTTTGAACAACCTTTAACATCAATTCTTTTTCTTCTTTCGTACTATTCCTCATTTAGACCTCTTTTAACAATCCGTTACTTGCAAAAATATCCCTAAATTCAACCTCTAACTCGTCAAAAAAGTTCTCCATTAATGCCTTTAAAAGACATTGTTTAATCAAAAAGTCCTCTTTAGCCAATCCGATAATTCCATCTATCTGTGATTGCTCGGCACTTATCGTTTCGTAATCCTGTGGAATAAAATGCACACCACCGTCTATTTTTCGCTGTCTATTCAACTCTCGCCCTACCGTTACCTCTAAATTGATTGTTTTATGACAACTCGGACACTCAACTTTCCTTTCGCATTGTAATAATTTTCCCATTTAAACCCTCTCCAAAATCAACATATCGCCCTCATCTTTTAGTTTAAATTCTTGTTTTATTTTTAAATCTACATAATCGCCACAATCACGACAGATAACCTCATTTTCTATTTTGTCAATCTCTATGTTTTTGTGTTCGCACATTTCCGTTCCCTTTCTTTTTCCATACCATACTCAATTAGGTAATCCTCTTGTTTGTAAGTCAGTTCAGTTTGTTTGATTTTTTGACTACAATTCCTACATCTCACACGATAACTCTCGTTTGTAGTATTACATTCTGGACAAATCACATTCCCATCATCAGTAACTTCTCGTATTCCGTTCTCATCTGCTATTATTACCGTCATATTCCCCAACACGCTACATAATAATTGTAAATACTTTCTTCTCTTTTGTCAGCATTACCTTTTTTAATCTTGTTTGAGATTTCTTTTAAATCGCTACTTTTTATCATTTTACCACTTGTTGTTATAACAACAATTCTTCTATTTTCCCTATTAGTGCGATACTCTCTAAATATGAACATTCGCTAATCTTTTGCAGTTTTGCACTATCCCTATTTTGAATTAATAATCTTTTAAAGATGATTAATTCGTTTTTTGTAAATGTTTTTTTCATTCCTCTCCACCAACAACTCTTTTTACTGTCGTAAATCTGTAACCCTGTAATGTTCTCTCATGGTAAGATATTTCAACCTCGCAAAATCCCCCCTCTAAAATCATTTTTTTAGCGATATGACTTCTCTCCCCTGCAAGATTTATACGCCTACCGTCAGTAGTTATCAATACTATTCCTGTTTCCGTATCTTCATAGTTTGTGCATTTAACAGTTTCCTCTCGGTTAAACCTAAATTTCCACCAATTATCTCTTTTACCAAATTGATATGGCGAAGTTCGTTTTTTAATCACGATACCCTCAAGTAAATCCTTTTGTTTTATTATTTCATCTGGATTATCGTAAACTTTGCTAATCTGGATATGTTCACTCTCTTTCACATTCTCATTTAATATGTTTTTTCTATCCATCAATGAAAGGTTTGTAACATCATCATTACCATTTTTGGTAATATCATGGAATACAGCAATAACAGGAAAAACCTCTTTTAAACAATCTATCTTAACTCTATTATCAGATTGCCTTTTTAAAAAATTAGGAAAAAAACTAACGCCTTTTTCGTTCAATACGCACAACTCAACTACATAATCTCCGTCTTTTATGTTCTGGATTTCAGGTATTAATTCAGGATATTTCACATTTTGTAGATTTGGGTTACTACCATGCGTAATAGTAACGATACTGCTATGCTTTTTAATCTCACTACTACCACCATCTTGCTTAATCTCAAAAATATAGTCCTCAATATTCTTTATAAATCCATCTAAACTCTCAACGGATTTAGGTTTCATTAATTCTATTCTCCCCATTATCCACCAACCCTATCTAAAAAATCTAATATTTTTTGTTCTTTTCTATTGCACAAAGGTAAAACTATCTTATGAAGTTCAATAGCACTATTACCTTGACACCTAATTTCAATATGTGTTTTTCTATCATATTCACGATAGTTTATATTGAAATGATTTAGTAATGCTTTGTAAATTCCCAAAACTTTTTTATCCGTATTTCCAAAACGAATTGCTAATGATATTGTATGGTATGGATATGGCTTTTTTCCTTTCCCATCTATCCTATCTCTTTCATCAATACTAACGCAACCATCTCCGTCTATCATTCCTTTTAATATATTGCATTTTATACTATCATTCAATTTTTCTAACTTTATGTTTGTGAGTAAATTAGCAACCTGTTTATACGTTTCTTTTTTCTGACTTTTAACAATATTGTATTTGAGTTTTTTACCATTATATTTGACTAAAAAATCGCCTATTTTTACATTGTCATTGAATAGCACGTTTAAACATTGTTTGAATTTATCGGCAATATCTCTATCTTTTGAAGTTCCACTTACCATATATTTATTGTATTTGTATTTTCCTTGATACTCTCCTTTAAAGTAACACCCATCTGTAAGCATATATCCAATGAAATATCCTGTCAATTCGTCTTTCATTTCATTCCCACAAAAAAATAATTAATAACCCTCTAAAAACCCTATCTCAATCATTTTCGGCTTTCTTTCGGCAATCTCTTTCGGTTTTTCAATCGGCTTGTTTTCCTTAACTGCCTTTAAAAATTCGTTGTGCAATATAGGTATATCGCTACTCGTTATTGCCTCTAAATCGCTATCTATCTTGGTTGTTCTTTCGTTTAGACCTATTTGGTTTTTCTCTTTTATTAGTTTATAATCTCGTAGTGTTATTAAAGATAGTTTGTCTTTCGTTGATGTGATTATCCCACCCATTTCTCTACCATGATAGCCAAATGATACTAATAAAATGATACCTTTTTTGTTTAAGAAATTGTGAATTTGCCTTATTCTACTTTGTAATTCTGCATCATCATTATTGTATATTTCGTAAGGCGTGTCTAAAAAATACAGATTATCAACTATCTCATCTTTCGTTATCTCTTTTTCAACTCTTATCTTATCGTCAATTTTTATTTCCATAAATGTTTGTCTATCTTTTTCATTATAGATTATTTTTGTTAGTTTATCTTTTCTTTTGTCTTTTTTTCCGACTATACAATTTAATCCCTTTAGTAATGTATCTGTTTTATGTTGTAATCGTGTTTTATCTTTATATCCCTCTTTCCCCCCATCTGAAATGTGGACAAGCCCACAGATTTTACAGATATATACTTGTTCTATGTCGTTATTACATTCGTTACAGATTATATTTCCACCAAAACCATAGGTATCACTTACGCTTTTTTTGACCTTTACAATCATTTCAATAGGCGTTTTTATTCCATTTTCCTCATGTAGCCATTGTAGATATACCATAGTTACACCCTCTAATATAGAGATAGTAATGTATATCTCTATATATAAATATTACTGTTCGCTAAAACCTCATAAAAAAGATTAATCGGCACAATCACTTTTGTTTTACAATTTTTACATTTTAATTGCTTTGTTTTATTTGGTGGGCAATAAAAAACATAATGTAATTCGTTAAAGCACATAGGACAATGGAATTTTTTTAACATATTACCCCACATAATAGTTTGTCGTATCAAAAAAACCGTTCCAAAAACCACAGTTACAATCTACAATTACCCATGTTTGTTTACCTTTATGACTATCATATCTGCGAATATTCAGGTTTTGATTACCACATTTACGACAACGGTAATGTTCGCTTATAAAACTATATTCTTCTGCCTGTTCTTCTATCATGTTAAAAGTTTGTTGTATAAACCCCATACGCTTAAATTGTGAGATGTTTTCCGATAAGGTGAGGGTTTCGTCTATATGGCTATCAATATCTACTCTATCGCTGTCTAAATGCCTCTCAATTTGCTTTTTTAGTTGAAACTCTTGTAAACCTTTGTTCATTACTTTCATAAAAACCTCTAAATCAATAAAACATACAATTCGTCAATAAGTTTACCAACATCTTTTTTATTTTTGAATTTGATACCGTTTAATTTTCCGTCATGTATAATGTATAGATAGCCGATAGTTTTACCCTCTCGGTCATCACAACCACACTCACAGGGCGTTCCAACTGCTACTTTTTGTTTATCCTCTTGCGTATAGACATTCGTATCTCCATATACATCTAATTCTATCTCTTTTCTCATTTCTATCTCTCCATTTAAGTTTATTTCGGTATTTCTGCTAACTCTACATCTGCAATCTCTATTTTATTTAAATCAAAATTATAATACCAATTAGCGACATCTGATTGTTTTTTACCTTTACAAAAATCCTTATGATTATCGCAAACATCAATCCTTAAACCATTTTTCCAACCTATTCTATAAGTTGATTTTTCCATTTTTTTATCGTTTTTATAGCAAACATCACATATCGTTATTTTCATTTTTTAGCATCTCCCCTCTCCTTTTCCCAATAATCTTTAGTTTTTACAGTTGTCCAATAATCCTTAATCAGAAAGTCAATTCTTTTATTCAAAACATAATCAAGATGACCTTTTACTACCATTAATTCAGTAACATTTAGTTGTTCAAAATGCAAATCATTTAGTATATCACTAATCAATTTTCCAATCTTTTCGTCAATTTCCATTTTAATACCCCCCTCTATGCTATAACTTCGCAATATTTTTCATAACATTCTTGACAGTAAAGTATTCCTAAATGGTTTACAGCAACTTACCACGACAGTATTTCGTTGAGCATTTTTCCTTTTTCATATTTCTACCAACTTATCTACTTTTAACTGTGCATAACCACTACCATTTTTAGATAAAATGTTATATCTGTTTTTGATACCATACTTAAAAAATCCAATATCCCCCCTCGCAGTTTCTTTAATTCTCCCTCTAAACAAATTACCGTCAGATTGTAAAACAACTTGTTTGTTACAGAAAGGTTTTATTTTTTCAATAAATTCATTATCGGATATTTCTTTAAAATTAACCGTATTTGGATTGTTAATTATATTTTGCATTTCTTCATAAGTTACAAATTTCTTATTTTTAGTAACATGGTATTTATTATCAAAGGCAAATTTTATTTCGTATTCCTCATATCTATAATGAATTAAACCCTCTTTTTTCGTGTAATCTAATAGTTTACCTCTAATCTCTTTTTCCAATTTATGTAAACATTTATCAATTAATGTTATCATCTCCTGTTCAGTTAAAACCTCATTAACTTTTTCTAACTCTTTATTGAATACATCACTTATCATCTCTTTTTCGCTATCTGTCATTTTACAATAATATAAACTACTAAATTTAGGTTGTAATTTTAATTCATCACTATTAAAAATATATTTATGAAAACTTTTTAATAAACCATGTGGGGATTTATAGATGCCCTGTAACATTCCATCATTCATATCTTTTAAAATCTCTTTAAAACAAAAATAACTATCCATTTCAGATAATGATTTAAACTCACTTTTACGGTTTAAAAATAAAAACTTTGCACTATCTATATTTCTTTCTCGCCTTTGATAACCATACATTGAAATCTCATAGCAGTTATTACTACCCCAAACAACAAAAGGAATATGCGTATCTCCCTTTTTGATTGTAAAAGATTTATAGATTATTTCGTAAGACATTTTTATCTATCTCTCATTTGTTGTTATAACGATAAGTTTACTAATCTGGTTTTCTAACTTTTTTATCCATCTCGTTAAACCATTTTTCAGTATCTAATCTTAACTCTTTTAGCATCTTTTTAGTTTTTTTATCCATCTCTCTATCCCTCAATATTCCGAGTTTAACATCATTACCTTATCTGTAAAAAATAAATTCAACTCTCTTTTAGCATCTGTATATCCATACTCTTGAGTGTAAAGTGTTTTTTCGTTTCCGTCAGTAATAACCATTTTTGCTTTATTATTATCTAATAACTTTAGTTTTATAGACAAAAATTCCTCGTTTCGCAATTTCATTTTTATAACTATTAGCGTATCAGTTATAAACCACGAATAACCGTTTTTCATAACATAATTCACGCCATCTGTAACATTAGCATTTAAAACATTATGATATGCCTGTGTGCCTGTAAACTGCTCTATACCGTTTAACGTCAAATCTACTTTTTCCGTTTCTATCTCCATTTTTTAATCCCTCTTTTTTCTTTAATTTAAAGTTGTTGTTATAACAACAAGTTTTTACTGTTCTGTAAAATCACTATTACAATAGTTACACTTTGCGTTAAATGGTTTATTTTCGTTCTTTGCTGTTCTAATTCTTACCCCACAATCGCACATAAATAAAAGATTTCTATTCGCTGTTTTACTCTCTGCATCTTTCGTTTTTTGGAATATGTGAAACGCTTTTTTATCGGCTTTAAACTCTTTTAGCA
>Ga0315282_10010974_pt1 | contig 14114 bp, 14 predicted proteins | sample YL17G07_20_MG_FD_203693 | JGI IMG/M metagenome (GOLD analysis project Ga0315282, IMG submission 203693) | Sediment microbial communities from Yellowstone Lake, YNP, Wyoming, USA - YL17G07_20 | ecosystem: Environmental > Aquatic > Freshwater > Lake > Sediment | place: USA: Wyoming | collected... | reverse complement strand
TTAGAGGTAATAAATGACGCCGCTTATCTGTAGGTTTTTATCCGGTAGGCTTTTGTCACAGTGTTTCCATTAGTTAGTCTTGCTGTCAGTACTAATCTAGCCCCGCTTAAATTATAGTGATAAGTGCAAACTGAGGTTGAGCAGGTACCAAAAAGAAGTTCACGAGAAGAGGCAGGATCGTTACTGGATCTTATTGTGCCGCCAGCACCTTGTGGTATGCCATTGGTGCTGTAAGTAAAAGAATAGTTTACTGATTCAATTCCGTTGAAAGTAGAAAAGGAGAAGAGGATGCCCAATTTATCTGGTCGGTAACGCACAACTGCAGGAATCGTGCCTGAAGAACTGCTGCGACTAATGGTTGTTTTTGCTTTGGGAACAAATTTTTTTGCTGCCTCTATCTTTACCGGTATAAATAAAGTGAGAGTGATAATTATCAGAAAGATTTGAATAAATTTTTTTATCATGGAGTATAGACTATTCTACTTGTTCAATTGGCAATAATCAAGCTGTACTGATATACTTAAGGCAATGGGAAAAAGAAAATTGATATTAATAATCATTCCGGTAGTGGTAATTGTCGCCATAGGATCATTTGCTTATTTTAACTTTTACAAAAAAAGATTGGTTTCTCCGATTGGCAGCATCCAACCGACTCCTTCTGCGAGCGAAGAATTGACTACTTGGGTTGATCAGGCGGAATTCAGTTTCCAGTATCCTAAAAGTTTAAAACTTGATCCGCATGAAGAAGACCAAGAAAACTATGCTCATGTGGAGTTGACTTCAGCTACACACTCAGGCAGTCTTATCATTTGGGTAAAAGATACAACGGCAGAGGATACTGAAGCTTGGGCCAAAGAAACTAAATTGATAGGAGCGATAGACAGCACTTTAGGAGGGCTACCGGCAAAAAAAACTCTTACCAACGAGCAAAAACAATTGATTGTTACTGCTATTAGAAACGGTTATCTCTACCAGATCGAGACAAATCTGACTGATGCGACTTATTGGAATCAGGTTTATGAAACGGTTTCTTCAAACTTTAAATTTGTTGAGGGTGGACCAAAAACAAACGATAGCAGTGTTGATACTAGTTCGTATGACAATTCCAACGCTGGAGGCGGAGAAGTTTACGAAGATGAGGAAGTGATCGAATAGGGTAGTACCCACAATATGCGACAATACTTTTTCGTTCTCGGTAAGAACCCCACGCTTTCTTTTGCTGAAATAAATGGCTATTTGCATAAATCTAATATAAAATATTTCCTTGCTGAGCTTTCGCAAGAGATAGCGGTTCTGTCTACAGAGTATCAATTTGACAGCCAAATCGTGCTAAAAACACTAGGTGGAACGGTTAAATTTGGTGCTGTTTTAGATAAGGTGGATTTGGGAGAGAGTGAAAGTAAATTCCAGGATGTTTTCTCGTCTGGTAATTTGCAAGAAAAATATTTTCCCGAAATTTTGAAAAAATTGCATTTTGGCGTCAGTATCTATAATTGTGGTGATAAAAATTTACTTGAAAAATTATATGGTCAGCTTAAGGAATTAAATCTCACTATTAAAAAGAATCTGCAGAAAAACGGAATAAAAGCAGGTTTTCTAAAAATTAAAGAACGTTATCTTTCAAGTGTTTCAGTTGCTAAAAACAGGCTTTTAGACCAGGGAGCAGAAATAGTCATTATTTTGACTAAAAAGAGTATTTTAGTCGGAAAAACATTGTCTGTTCAGGAATTTGCCAGTTTCAGCTTCCGCGATTATGGTCGGCCGGAAAGAGATAAAAGATCGGGAATTATTCCGCCAAAACTGGCAAGAATGATGATGAATATTTCCCAAGCGGACAAAAACAGCATACTTCTTGATCCGTTCTGCGGTAGCGGTACGATAATTCAGGAGGGAGTGTTACTGGGGTATAAAAACATTATAGGAAGCGATATAAGCAGTAAAGCAGTTCTATCCGCCAAAAAGAATCTTGAATGGCTGTTTACTAATTTCCGGAATGTAGATAAGTCGTCGTACAATATAAAATGGTGGGTGAGTGATGTTAGATTATTGGTTGATAAATTAAAAGAGCACTCTATTGATGCGATAGTGACAGAACCACATCTTGGACCGCCACTTTTTGGAAAACCTAAAATTCAACTGATACAGAAAATTTTATCGGAACTTAGTAGTTTATATATAGCTGCATTTAAAACGTTTTCCCGACTATTGCCATCTGGCGGCAAAATAGTCATCGTCTTTCCCGTTTTTGAAGAAGATGGAAAATTGCATTATGTAGATATTATTGATCAGATACTAAAATTGGGATTTGAAAAAGAACAATTAATCCCGCCAGAGTTCATAAAACATCCTTCGATCTCTCTCTCTTTTCGTAGTACGATTTTGTATGGAGATAGAGAGCATTTTTTATTGCGGGAAATTCTTGTTTTTACAAAAAACAGTGATATTAAGGTATAATTAGTTGAATTTATGAATAGCTTGAATTCGTTTAAGCTGATTATTTTTATGGCGATTGCTCTTGGCGTTTTTCTGCTTTACATGATCTATCTAATACTGTTTACTCCCAGCGGTATTGTGGGGATGCATCTATGATAAAAGACGATATCCAGAAACAAATACTTGTGGCTCTTGCCCAGGGTAAAAAGACGGAGCTTAAAGTTTTAAGGTATATTTCCTCACAGATTAAATATGAAGAGATAAACAAGCAAAAGGAACTGACAGATGAGGAGACGGTTACACTTTTGCAAAAAGAGTTAAAAAAACGTGAAGAAGCAATTGAGATGTTTAAGAAAGGCAAAAGAGACGATTTAGTTGCTGATGAAGAAAAACAGCTTATTGTTATCAGAGGATATCTTCCAAAACAATTATCAGCTGATGAGTTAAATAAAATAATTGATGAAATTATTTCTGCCTCTTCCCAAGAGACAAATATGGGGAAAATAATCGGTTTGGTGATGGCAAAAGTAAAAGGTCGTACAAGCGGTGCGACAGTTGCCAATTTGGTGAAACAAAAACTTAACCTTCCATGATTTTGACTTTTTCTACAAAAGGCAACACTTATATTCTTGATATTACCGGACAGGTGCAAGAGGTAGTAACACAGGAAAAACTGGAAGATGGTGTGGTGGTATTATTTGTTAGCGGTTCAACAGCAGCATTGACGACAATTGAAGCGGATATAAATCTTTATGACGATTTCCGGGAAGTTTTAGAAAAGATAATCCCGATGGGCAAATCCTGGAAACACCACCAGACATGGGGAGACGATAACGGCGGATCGCATCTTCGGGCTTCTTTAATCGGTCCATCGCTTTCGATACCGGTTGTAGATGGTAAAATGGTTTTGGGTACTTGGCAGAAGATTGTTTTAATTGATTTTGATACATCCTCCAGGCAACGTAAAGTAGTCGTTTCTCTCTTGCATAATAAAACTGGGTAATGTATAGTAGAACACTATATGCCACGGAAAAAAAGGCTTACAAATAAAAAAATGGCGACAAAAAGCCAAGATTTTACCTCGGAAACTGAGAGAATAGAACCGGATAATTATCCACCTTCCAAGCCACAAACCTCACGATCTTTCTGGTCGAAAAAGACAGTCCTTTTGATTGCTGTCTTGGTGATTTTTGTTCTTTTTTGGAAATTCAAAAACCTACTGATTGTGGCAATGGTAAACGGGCAACCGATTTCTCGTTGGCAATTGACAGATCAGCTGACTAAAAGGTTTGGTGACCAGATGCTTGATAATATTATCAATGAGCGCTTGATTCTGGCTGCTACCAGACAGAAGGGTATTTTTATTACTAACAATGAAATAGATACTCAAGTCAAAGACGTTGAAAAACGTCTTGAAGGAAAAATGACTCTTAATGACGCTTTGAAAGCGCAAGGACTATCCAAGGAAGATTTCCGAAGACAGCTTGAGATTCAGCTTTCGATAGATAAACTCTTTGATAAGGAAGCAAGCGTTTCTGCCAAAGAAATAGATGACTATATTACTCAAAATAGTAGCACGTATAAAAATGCGACTGATCCGGCGGCTGTTAAGACAGAAGTAAGAGATATACTTCGCCAACAGAAAATTGCTGATTTGTTCGATGCGTGGTTTGCCCAGATTCGCAAGGACGCAAAGATTAGTAAGTTTCTCTGATAGTATTTTGTGAAACCTCAGCTTAAAGACTTCCTTCTTTACCTGTTAATCCTTATTATCGCAGTCGTTAGCATCATCTTTATTTTTTCCACTAATAATAACTTTACCAGAAAAGAAATTCCCCCTTTGCAAAAGGAAGGCAGTGGGAGCGTAGTGAAAGAATAATTTTTACTTTATACCTTTGGCCAAGAAGAGATAATCAGAGGTTTTGTGTCTTCTCCAAGAAGTTGTTTATTTATTTCTTCTGTAATAAAAGGCATAAAAGGATGAAGAAGTTTCAGCGAAGTTGTATATACATATAATAATGTATGGAGAGCTTCCTGATCATTATTTCTTAACCGATCTTTTACCGCCTCTATGTACTTATCAGCAAATTGGTGCCAGATAAATTTATACAAAGCATCTGCGGTCTGATCAAAACGGTACCACTCAAGAGTTTTTGTTACTCTTTTTTCCAAAATATTCAGTTTGGATAAAACTCTTTTGTCCTTTGGCTGCAGTTTATCTAAATCAGGCTTTACTTCTCCTTTTGGGATAGGCAGTTTATTTTGTCTGAAACCATCAATATTCATTTTGATAAATCTGCCGATATTCCAAAGTTTATTGGAAAAATTCCTCATGCCGCGGATTTTATCTTCAGACATGGGCACGTCATTCCCAAATGCGGTACCAAAAACAAGCGCCATTCTCAAGGCATCTGCTCCGTAAAGATCTGCCATCACAATGGGACTGATGACATTGCCGCGACTTTTGCTCATTTTCTGTCCTTTAGCATCCTTTACCAATCCATGCAGACAGACTGTCCTAAATGGTATTTTTCCTGTTACATAAAGGCCTAGCATGATCATCCGACATACCCACCAGGGTAAAATATCGTAACCTGTTTCCATTACAGAAGTCGGGTAAAAATAATCGTAATCGCCAGAACGGTTTACCCCTCGGGGTGAACCCTCGGGGTGAACCATGAGCGTAGCGAAGGGCCATTGTCCTGAGGAAAACCAAGTATCGAAAACATCCGGATCCTGAGTGAGATTACTATTTCCACATTTACTACATTTTTCCGGTTTCTTTCCTTCAGTGATGGTCCATTCTTTACACTGAATACATTGCCAAGCAGGAATCCTTATTCCCCAGACAATTTGCCGGCTCACATTCCAATCACGGAAATTTCTTAACCATTCCCTGGCGATTTTTTCAAAACGCTTTGGCGCAAAAACAATTTCCTTGCTTTTTATGGCTGAAAGAGCTCTTTTAGCAAGGGGTTCGATTTTTATATACCATTGGGGTAGTGGTAACGGCTCAATAGTTGAACCACATTTATAGCAGGTGGCAATACTATGGGAATATTTTTCATCTATATGGTCAATAAGTCCCTTTTTCATCAAATCCTCAACTATTTTGGTGCGTGCCGCCTTTACCTTCATGCCGGCATAAGGGCCAGTTACCGCTGTCAATCTTCCGTCAAAACCTATCACCTGTTTTATCGGCAAATGATGTTTTTTGCCTGTTTCAAAATCACCAAAATCATGGGCGGGGGTAATTTTGACTACTCCCGTGCCAAACTTTGGATCAACAATACTATCTGCTATCACTTTTAATTTGAACTTACCAAGCAGCCCTTCCGCCTCGATTTCTTTTCCTATCCATTTTTGATACCTTTTATCATCAGGGTGTACTGCGACAGCCGTATCGCCGAATTTTGTTTCCGGACGTACTGTCGCTAAAATGAACGGTCCGTATTTTAGAAAGTACAAAGGGTCATTTTGTTCGAGATATTTGATTTCAAGATCAGAAAAACCGGTTCCACATCTGGTGCAATAATTGACTAATCTTTCGCCCCGGTAAACCAATCCATCATCATAAAGTTTTTTGAATGTTTTATAAACGATTGAAACTATTTTAGGATTAAGAGTAAAAACCTGTCGTGTCCAATCGAGAGAAAAACCAAGCCTGCGCAGCTGGTTTTCCATATTGCCGCGGTTTTTCTGGACAAAATTCCAGATTGCTTCATAAAGTTCTTCTCTTGAAAAATCGAAGCGGCTTTTGCCTTCCTTAGTAAGCTCTTTCTCAAAAACATATTGAGTTTCAAATCCTGCATGGTCGGCTCCGGGCAACCAAAGGGTCGCGTCACCTTTCATACGGTGATAACGGATAAGAATATCCTCAACAACATACATGGCATGGCCTAAATGGAGATCGGCATTGGCATTAGGAGGCGGAAGGACAATTGAAAATGAGTTTTTATCATGGTTTATTTTGGGAGTAAAATAATTATTTTTTTCCCAAAATTCATACCACTTTCTTTCGACATCCTGATGTTTATAGACTTTATCCATCACTTTAATTTCCCCATCCAGATCAAATCGGGATGGGGACCCCAATACTAATCTCCCCATCCGCCGCTGAGGTGGGTGGGAACCCTCGTAATAATTTAGCCTATTATAGATTGACAATTCTCATACTTCAACTTCTAAATCTGGTTTAGCCTGGATATTCTGCCAAGGAATGGGTTGGTTGTGAAAATATGCGTAACTTGCGATATAGGCGGCATTATCAGTGCAAAGGGGCGGAGGAGGGATATGAATTGAGAATCGTCCGCCAGCTGGCGGATTGAGAATTGAGAATTTTTCTTTGAGTCGTAGGTTCGCAGCAACACCGCCACCCAAAAGAATAGATTTTACATGATATATTTTTGCTGCTTTTAGTGTTTTATCGACTAAGACATCTGTTATCGACTCTTGAACTTCATAGGCTAATTGTTGAATGGTTAAACGGTTAAATTGTTTGTTATTTTTTAGTTTATTTACTTCTCTTAAAACGGCAGTCTTTAATCCAGAGAAAGAAAATTCTAAATTGTCTTCTTCGATCATTGGTCTAGGTAGTTTTATCTTATTCTTAAATCTTAATTCTAAATTCTTAATTCTAAATTTTGCGGCTGCAGCCGCAATAGCCGGACCACCAGGATAGCCCAGATCTAAAAGTCTGGCTGTTTTATCAAACGCTTCACCAGCTGCATCATCGCGGGTGCCACCCAACCATTTAAATTTATTGTGGCTGGCTATTAAAAATAACTCAGTGTGTCCTCCAGAAACAACTAAAGCAACTGCCGGAAACTGAGGGAGTTTTTTATTTAACCAATTAGCATAGAAGTGGGCAAAAATATGATTGACAGGAATGATCGGTTTACCAGTGACATAGGCAATTGTTTTGGCAGTTTCGACTCCAACGAGTAATGATCCGATGAGTCCTGGGCCAATAGTGACAGCGATTGCATCAATTCGTTCCATTGCCCCATTGCCCCATTGTTTCATTGTTTCATTGATTACAGGGATAATACATTTGATTTGCTCACGGGCAGCAACTTCAGGGATGATTCCTCCAGTTTTTTCATGCAGTTTGGTTGAAGAAGAAACCACATTGGTGATTATTTTTGTCCCATTTTCAACAATCGCTGCCGCCGTTTCGTCACATGATGTTTCTATTCCAAGGATTCTCATCTTATTCTATTCCGAATATTTTAACTAGTTTTGAAGAAGAAAAAGTTTTGACAAACGGCACAACTTCTAGTTTTCCTTTCACAAGGTCGGCTTGCATTCTCTTTTTCTCAAGATAAGGATCATTTTCAGTCACCGCAATAATATCCGGTTTGAGAGATAAGACCAACTCATTGTATCCCTCATCCGTGCTTATAAATGGCAGAGTTATTACATAATCGACGTAAGAAATGGCTGATAGAACAATCGCTCTCTCGTTCTGTTTAAAAAGTGGCCGGCCTTCACCTTTTAGTTTTTTCACCTTTTCATCGCTTTCCAAAAAGACAAAAAGCATATCCCCTAATTTTTTTGCTTCCTGCAAAAATCTGATGTGCCCGATGTGAAGAACATCAAAGCAACCACCAACTAAGACAGTCGATTTTTTGTTTTTCTGGCAATCGGCAAATATTATTTTTGCCTCGTCAAGATTTAAGATGTTATCCATAAATTTTAAATTTTAGGTTTTTGTACCGCGCAGAAATACCGATTGCCATGGTTGATAATTAGTGAAGAATGATTTTTGAAAAATAGTCTCTCCATTTCTTGTCACCTTATAGTCAAAATTCACTTTGGCACCCCAAGCTTTCCAATCCACCTGTTTTACCGTGCCTACTGGTAGAGTCGGATCATCCTGATAAAGATCGGGTGGCGGAGCAATTTGCGAGGAAATTACCGGCTTGGTAATTTCGGCACTTCTTCCATCACTGGTTCCATATATTTCAAAAGCCAAAGTGTAATTTTGTGGATCAGCTTTTGCCTGGATGAGAAGATAGTTGCCGGTATCATTTTTAAATTTGAGATCATAAGAAGGAGCAAAAACTGTGGCATCTATTCCTGGGAGTGAGTCCTGTTCATAATAGCCGACGCGGTAAGAATGCGGGTGCCGCTCCACAATTGGCAGGCCGGATTTTAAAGCGGCTCTAAAAAGAGTGGTTGAGACCTGGCAGACTCCGCCGCCGTCTCCCAAGACAGTTCTGCCGTCTTTGATTATATAAGCAGGCTCAAACCCGGTGCTTGCCGAAACATCACCTAGAGTATCGTTGAAGGAAAAGACAGTCTCAGGCGGGACAAGATGACCATTTATTCTTGAGGCCGCAAGAACAATATTATGAACACGTCCGGCAATTGAACCGGCAAATTTTGAGGTACCGACACCCAAGAGTTCTTTAATACCGAGATTGTTTGAATCTTCGGTAGCAATCTTTGGTGAAACTAACTTTACAGGCAGATCAATTTTAATTGATTGGGGAGCAAGTTCGCCGTCTTGACTGAGGGTATTTATATACGCGAGGATAAGTTTTTTTGTCTCTGCCCGATCCAATTCGCGTCCCGGCTGTGAAAGTTTGAATACATTAACCTTGCCGCTTTCAAATTGAAAAAGAGCATCTTGCGGAAATATATCTATACTTGAGGATAAAGAAGACAATGTATCATCAACAAGATCAGTATTCATCTTAAGGACGCTGGGAAGATTTATTCCGGTAGTTGCCGCTTTCCATTTCTGATAGATATCAGAAAAAAAATGTCCTGAGCGTCCGATAGCGTATGCCTGGGTGCTGCCTAGTTTTCCATCATAGGCAACAGACAGTTCCTCACCGGAAATTGTGGCGATATTACTCTCAAAAGCTAAAGTGATTTTAAAAGTTTTGAAAGGTTTATTTTTTTGGGAAAAATAATTGTCTACGTCGTCTTTAGTTTTTCCGCCAAAGGAAATGCCATCTATTCGTACGCCAGGATAAATTTTATCTTTGTAGGTTTTTTCAAAGTAAAAAATGCTGGATACGACAGCTACCACCGCGATAAAACAAGCAGCAAGGGGTAGACACAAAAAAATTATATTTTTTTTCCTTGACCATTTCATCCTCTTAACGTTATCATAGCATAAGGATGGATGATTTATCAAAAACACAACCGGAAGGTGAGCCGCAATCATCAGGTGAAATTTTCAATACAGCTGCACCTGCGGAGCAAGGTCAGCAGATAGACCAGGAAAACCAGCAGCAGTATGCGACTGCTGAGGCACAATATCCAAGCGAAGGTGAACCCGCTCCGTTGCCCGATCAAGGTGTCGCTTCTGCACCGCCTCCCTTTGTTGAGGATAAGAGGAAAAAATATATAGTTTTTGCCATAGTGGTGATAATCATACTCTTGGTTATAGGAGTGGCAGTTGGTTTCTTTACGAGAAAAAGTCGACCTGCTCCTTCCGTCAATAAGGTTACGCTTACCTATTGGGGTTTGTGGGAAGACAAAAATCTGATTCAGCCTATACTCGATGATTACAACAGAGGCAATCCTAACATTACCGTAAACTACGTTAATCAGAATAAACAGCAATATCGGGAAAGGCTACAAAATGCTCTTGCCAAAGGGGAAGGACCGGACATTTTCCGTTTCCATAATACCTGGTTGCCGATGTTTAAGAATGATCTTGCCGCAGTGCCTAAAACTATCTACTCAGATAGCGATTTTGAAAATATCTTCTACCCGGTAGTCACTTCAGACTTAAAATTTCAGGGAAACTATTATGGTATTCCCCTAACAATTGACGGACTGATGCTTTTCTACAATGAGGATATTTTAAAAGGAGCAAATATTCCCCCGCCAGTTACCTGGGTCGATGCTCAAAACGTAATTCCTAAATTAACTGTGAAGGAAAAAGATAAAATTATTACCGCCGGTATAGCTATGGGTACGGCTGAAAACATCGAACATTTCAGCGATATATTGGGGCTGATGATGCTTCAAAATGGTACACAGATGACAAGTTCGTTATTTAGCTGCGCCGATAAATCATCTACCTCCTGCGCTGTTGAAGCTTTGACGTTTTATCGGAAGTTTGCAGAAACACCTAATAATGTTTGGGATGATACTTTGGACAATTCTATTGTTGCTTTTGCTCAAGGAAAGGTTGCTTTTATCTTTGCGCCCAGTTGGCAGGTTTTTACCATAAAGGCGCTTAATCCCAATCTTAATTTTAAAACTGCCGTTGTACCGCAGTTGCCGTGTGCAAAATCACCTTGTCCATCTGTAAATTGGGCGACATATTGGGTGGAAGGAGTTTCAGTAAAAAGTAAATTCCAAAAAGAGGCATGGGATTTTTTAAAATATCTTTCAGATGAATCAACCATGAAAAAGTTATATTCACTTGAGGCTCAATCCCGGAAATTTTTTGGTGAGCCATATTCCCGTAAAGAGCTTGCCAAAACGCTTTCTGATAGTGAGTATCTTGCACCGCTTATAACTGAAGCGCCGTCAATGAAATCATTTTACACTGCCTCGCGTACTTTTGATGGAGATACTGGTTTGAATTCAACAATGATCAAATATCTTAAAGATGCGGTAAATTCGCTTTCACAAAATGTCAGTCCGGAAACTGCTCTCAAAACTGTTGATGAAGGATTCAAACAGGTCTTTTCCCGTTTTGGCATAAGTGCTTCTGCCCAATAATTTTGATTATGCCGTCATTAATTTGTTCGGCGATACTCCGTACGTTAATCTATGCCGATTTATTCGATTATCCTCTTACTAAAGATGAAGTATGGAAATGGCTGATAAAAAAACGTCCCAACGTCCCAACGTCCCAACGTCACAATGCATTAAAAAACAATAAGGATGTACAAGAGAAAGATGGATATTATTTTTTAAAAGGAAGAAGAAAGATTGTTCAAATTCGGCAGCAGAGAGAAAAATGGTCGGGGAAAAAATTAAAAATTGTGGAAAGAGTTACCAATTTCCTTAAGTATATTCCCTCCATAAAGCTTGTTGGTGTTTCCGGGGCTTTGGCTGTTGCCAATGCAAAAAAAGATGATGATATAGATTTGTTTATTGTTTCCAGAAGTAAATTGGTCTGGACGACAAGATTTTTTGCTACTTTGATGGTAGAACTGATAGGAGTACGAAGGCACCCAAATGAGAAAGAAATAAGCGATAAGATCTGTCTTAATATGTTCGTGGATGAAGATCATTTGCAGATAGCAAAGGATGAAAGGGATTTATTTTCTGCCCATGAAGTGGTTCAATTGAAACCTTTATACGATCGGGATGGAACTTACAGTAAATTCTTAAAAGCGAATAATTGGGTAAAAGAGTATTTGCCTAATGCGATTACTAAAGATATAAGGATAAGAAGATGCAATGGTAATAAGAAAAGAAATTTAAGGCTTTTAAACATCTTGGAAAAACTATTATGCGTTATCCAGCTTTGGTACATGAGAAGACATAGGACAAAAGAAGTTATTAAAGATGGTATTATTCGCTTTCACCCAAAAGACGCAAGGGAACGGATTTTAAGGAAGTTTAAACTCGCCTCTTGACAAGATATTTTTCATTTCTTAAAATAGCACTCAATTTTAATAAGTGCCAATCCCGATTAAATCGGGATGAAAGGAGGTTGGTATGGTAATAAAATCCAATTCTATAAAACCACTTTTTGACTATGTATTAATCAAACCGCTTGAGGAGGAGACAAAAACTCCAGGCGGAATTCTTCTTCCTGAGACTGCCAAGGAAAAACCCCAGATAGGACAGATTATGGCTATCGGTCCAGGCGGAATAACTGATGATGGTAAAAAAACCCAAATGATGGTTAGGAAAGGACAGAAAGTGATGTATAAGAAATGGGGAGGCAACGAGATCAAGGTGCAGGGCGAAGAATGGTTACTCGTCGAGCAAAAAGATATTTTAGCAATTATTGAATAAATTATTAAAAAAGTTTGCCCGCCTTCATTAAAATTTCGGCGAGGCGAAGGAGGATAAAAATATGGCCAAACAGCTTAAATTTTCTGAAGAAGCCCGCCAGCAACTTTTGACGGGTGCAAACATATTAGCAAAAGCAGTCGTTACCACGCTTGGTCCAAAAGGCCGAAATGTAGCTCTGGAGCGAAAGTGGGGCGCGCCAAATGTGGTTCACGACGGCGTCACTGTCGCTAAGGAAATTGAACTATCCGATCCGTATGAGAATATGGGTGCACAGCTTCTTAAAGAGGCGGCAAGCAAGACTAACGACGATACCGGAGACGGTACGACTACAGCCACACTTTTGGCTCAAGCCATTATAAGTGATGGTTTGAAAAATATTACTGCCGGAGCTAACCCAATGATTCTTAAGCATGGTTTGGATAAAGGTGTAGAAGCAGTGGTAGATGAAATAAAAAAGATGGCTAAAAAAGTAAAAGGTAAAGATGAAATCTCTCAAGTAGCCACCATTTCCGCTGCTGATCCGGCAATCGGCAGTCTTATCGCCGAAGCGCTCGAAAAAGTCGGGAAAGATGGCGTTGTCACTGTTGAGGAAGGAAAAGGCCTGGCTATGGAGATAGATTACAAGGAAGGTATGGAGTTTGATAAGGGATTTGCATCTCCCTACTTTGTCACCAACCCGGACAAAATGGAAGCAGAAATTGATGAGCCTTACATTCTTATCACCGATAAAAAAATCTCTTCCATTCAGGACCTTTTGCCATTCCTGGAGAATTTTGTCAAAATTTCCAAAAATCTCGTCATCATTGCCGATGAGATTGAGGGGGAAGCTTTAGCAACGCTGGTAGTGAATAAACTCCGCGGCACTTTTAATGCGCTGGCCATCAAAGCGCCGGGATTCGGTGATCGAAGAAAGGCCATGCTTGAGGATATCGCTACTTTGACAGGCGGAAAAGTGATTTCCGAGGATTTAGGTAGAAAGTTGGAGAACATTACAGTTGAGGATTGTGGACGCGCTGATAAAATCTGGGCAGATAAGGAGAATTGTCGCATCATCGGAGGAAAAGGTGATAAAAAGCTGATTGAAGCAAGGATTGCGCAGATAAGGCGCGAGATCGATGAAACCACTTCCGAATTTGATCGCGAAAAATTACAGGAAAGGTTGGCTAAACTTTCAGGCGGTGTAGCCGTCATCAATGTCGGTGCAGCCACTGAGGTTGAGATGAAGGAGAAGAAAGAGAGAGTCAATGATGCGGTTTCCGCGACAAAAGCAGCCATCGAGGAAGGAATAGTTCCAGGCGGAGGTGTAGCTCTTCTTCGCGCGAGAGCTATACTTCCTGAGCTTAAGAAACAGTTTAAATTTGATGATGAAAGGGTAGGGGTGGATATTCTCTATAGAGCATTGGTAGAACCAATCAGATGGATTGCTCAAAATGCCGGAGCAGATGCTGGTTGGATCCTTAGGAAAGTGGAAGAAGCGAAAGAGAAAGACTATGGGTTTGATGCTCTGACGATGAAATTTACGTCCATGTTGGAAGCTGGAATTGTGGATCCGGCCAAAGTGACAAGGTCAGCACTCCAAAATGCCGTATCCATCGGCACCATGGTTTTGACGACCGAGGCATTAATTGCCGATATTCCAGAAAAGAATCCGCCGGGTGGTGGAGCCATGCCGCCGGGCGGCGGAATGGGTGGAATGGGAGAATATTAATACCTGATTATTATTAAAGCCCCCCGCT
>Ga0315282_10010973_pt1 | contig 14116 bp, 26 predicted proteins | sample YL17G07_20_MG_FD_203693 | JGI IMG/M metagenome (GOLD analysis project Ga0315282, IMG submission 203693) | Sediment microbial communities from Yellowstone Lake, YNP, Wyoming, USA - YL17G07_20 | ecosystem: Environmental > Aquatic > Freshwater > Lake > Sediment | place: USA: Wyoming | collected... | reverse complement strand
GGGCTATACGGCCGAAATGGCGCGCGTGGTGCTGCAAATGCAGCTTACTTCCCAGATCGACGCGGAAGGGCTGAGCCTGGCGCACTCACTCATCGACGCCATGGTTGACCGCCGCATCGACCAGGCAACCGTGCGCCACCTTCTCGCCTCGACGGCGCTCACCGAGGACGAAATCAACGCCATGGTGACCAGAGGCGCAATCCTTCAGGAACTCTCCCGCCGGCTCACCCTCAGCCAAGTCAAGAGCCTCTACGCGGAGAGCCTGGTCGATCTCGATTACGTCCTCAACTTCCTCCGCGATGAGGGATACAGCGACCAGGATGCAGACTTGCTCGCCCTGCTCGAGTTCACCAAGGCGGCAGACCGTGCGCAACGCAAGAAAGACCTGCTCGAGCGGAGAAGAGTCGCCCTGGAGGCTCAGCTCGGCTACGAAAAAGAAGCCGACGCCGCCCGCGCCGCCGAGCTCGCTGCCCTCGGCGGCCCCACCTCCTAACCCCTAGCCCACACCCTAGCCTCTTTTACGGCCGCGCGCGCCGCGGCCGCGCCCGCCGCTCTACGATCGGTGCGCCGCCTCGCCCTCCACGTCTTTCGCAAAATCTAACCCCTTGCGCCTCAGTGGGTTACAGGGGGTAATCCCCTCGTGTCGCGCGGCTTGGGCAAAATACAGGGGAAAATGTTTGTTTTATATAGATTATAAGACGAAAAGGGAACCTGGCGAACGGCGAAAGCTCCAAGGCTAGCCTCGCGGAAAGCGAAGCGGCGGAGCTTGAAATGTCGCGGGATGACCAACGGAAAGCCAAGCGGCGCAGCTTGAAACGTCGCGGGATGACCGGGGGGGGAGAGTAGGGAAAGCCGGCTCCCACACTCTGCCAGCAAGGGCGTGGCAGAGTGGCAGCGCCGGCGTGGCGCTTACGGTGTGGCGGGAGAAGTCGGCGACCACGCCGGGCTCTGCGTGGCCGGCAGGAATTGCGCGGGCAACTTCGGCACACCGGCGCCGGGGAACACAAAGGCCCATATCCCCGCCTTCTCGACTACTGCGGCCATGTCGGTGCCCAGGAAGCGGCACACCAAGGCGGGGATGACGATCGCCCGAATGTCGGTCGGTAGGAGGAAGTCCTGGGCGTTACGCTCCTCGATCACATAGCGCCGGGGCGGCGACTGCCCCTGGTAGAGGGGCAGGATGTGGGTGTAGAGCTGTAGGGAGCCCAGGATTTTGGTGGACGGGCGCTCGGCGATTTCGATACACCAAGTTTGATTTTCCCGCTCCGCCACAGCGTCGATGCGGAGGCAGGTCACGGCCCACCAATCGCGCTTCATCTGCGGCGAGAGATCGGCGGGGGGCTTGACGCCGGCGCCCACACGCACGTTGTAGAAGAAGCGCTCGAAGCGGTCCTCGTAGAGCTCGAGCCAGCGCCGCCACAAAGCCGCCGAAGCCTCGTTGAGGCCCTCGTATGACGATCTTTTGAACTCGGTAAGTTGAGGCATTACTACTTTATGTCCCCCAGCCAGCGGTGGCCAGCGTCTCTCGTCTGGTCGGGTTTTTTCTCTCCCGTCGGGGCGGGGTTGGGCAGCATGGTCGAATTCACCGGGAACACCTGGGCCTGCGGTCTCGCCGCGTAGCCGATGCGCTGCACCTGATCCCCCCGGTGGCTCACCCAATACGCAAAACGCGCCACCCAGAGCGCAAATAGGAACGGAATGCTGAATACAGTGAGCCCCCACACGGGCAGTGCCATGAGCGCGAGGAGCCCGCACCCCATTGCATCCTCGCCCTTGCAGCTCGCGGCCTGCAGCAGCCACACAGCTCCGTGCAGGAACAGTATCAAGCCGATCCAGAACGCCGTCACCGTGGTCACCCACCTCATGGTTCAGCCCTCCTCCTCCTCCTCGTCCTCCATATCGTCGAGGTCATCCTCCTCGTCCTCGGCCAGGCGCGCGGCAAACTCCTCGCGGGGATCGCCTTGATCCTCGCGGACCTGCCGCGCCGCGCGGAGAAGTCGTGCCAACAAGGCTAACGCTGCGCTCGCCACGATGCAAGCTCCTAATTGGGCGGGGTCTCAGACCGGAGGGCCGCCGCATAATTGACCAGGGCATCGAAGAGCACAATCGTGCAGCGCATACAGTAGCGCCGCTCCGGGAGGCTGCTGGCGGGCGGGGGAGTGATGACGATCCCCCAGGGGGCCGACTTCAACGCCTCATTCGTCTCCGTCTCAAGCGGATCTTGCTTACAGCGATTACAGATCACCATCACGCCTCCTTCTCCGTCACTGCCTCATAGTCGGCGCCCTGGAGCTCGACGCCCACCGCCGCGCCCCAATCCTGTAGCAGTTTCCGCCGAAAGCGTGAGGGCAGGGAAGTGGAGCGAATCCACTCGATCACCGCCGCCTTGCGCTCCGCGTGCAACAGCTCGCGCGGAATCTGTTCTGCCAAGCTCGCCATTTACACCGCCGTGAAATCGAGGTAGTACTGCTTGCCGGGAATAAAGAACGCTGCCGCGGACGGATTGTCCACCGTGATGGTGAGCGTGCCAGAGGGCGTGTTCTTGCTAAATCTCTGATTCTCCGGCGTCACGTCATCGTAGACGGTGACAAGGCGCATCTCTCGCCCGCCGTACGCGTACACCTTGATGCTCTGACAGATAAATTTTGCTCTCACCATATTTCCTCCTTTTGTCCTCTCACTCGTCGGGAAACACTACATGCACGGACCCCGCATAATCATCACGGTAGTTGGAGGGCTTTACCTTCACTTGCGCACCCTTCCGCCGCGCGTCTTCGAGAGTGGTGACTAGGTGACCGCCCCCGCTCGCACCCACCACTAGGTTATGTCCAAGCGCCAGCATGACGTGGGATATTTCCTTCGCACTCTTTCCGTAGAAGAACAGGTCGCCGGGCTGCATAGCCCCCCGATCTCCACCCTTCATGTTCCGAAAGTGGTCGGCGAGCCCCTGCGCCGTCCAGTCGCCCGAAGGCAGCAATCCGAATACCTGATATATCCAGATGATGAAGCCACTACAATCAAACCCCGTCCAGGGATTCTGTCCGCCCCAGATGTACGGGCAGCCCACCAGTTTCAAGGCCAGATTGACTAGATGCTCACGCATGACTCACCCCCCGTTCACTTGAACTCGGTTACCATGAAGCGGCCGAACGGTCCCTTACGCTCCGGCCGAAAATCCAGCATGCCCACCCGCGCGCCCGTGGACTCGACAATGCGGTGGAGCTCCTCACGCTTTAGCAGAGTCTCGTCGTAGTCGATGGTAAAGCTCACGCTCCAGGCGTCAAACCGCGGACGATACCGGACCACAGTTCCCTGCGTCGCTTTAATCCGCACAGGCCTGGCATCGACCTGCCAGCGGCACCCGTCAAGATAGAGCCGCGCCGGCGACACCCCAACCGATGCTGCTACTACGGTTGCAAGCGACGCCCCACGCTTGCCTTTTACGTACTTCGCGCCAGAGACGAACGCACGATACACGTTTTCTCCGGGGATGTAAGGCTTACCCTGCTCGTCTTGATACAGCGCAAGTCGCGCTTGTTCCTCTGGCGGTTTCTTCTCCAGCCCCTCGATGGGCATCAGCGGAAACGCGTGCATCAACAGAGGGCTTATACCCTCAATGGTAACAGCTACTTCCATTTCTCACCTCCTCGTGGTTATTTTGCCTTGCCTTGCCTTGCCGCGCCGCGCCCAGCCAAGCCCAGCCAAGCCCTGCCCTGCCCTGCCGCGCCTTGCCATGCCCCGCCGCGCCCCCCCCCGCCCTGCCAAGCCACGCCCCGCCCTGCCCGGCCCGGCCTCGCCAAGCCGCTACTTCTTCTTCAGTTCACTCGGATGTCTCAGTACGGTTGTGCCGTCCGGTAGCTTCACCACCACGTACGGCACCGGCTCCAGCCCTGGCACCTTGACCGCGCCCGCCGGCGCCTGCTTTTCTTCCGCCATGCCTCCCACCTCCCACGATGCGCAGTGGCTCCAACCCCAACGCCTCGCGCCGCTGGTTAGCCAACCCAATGAGCCACTCCGCTTGGCGCACGTAGCACCGTTCGAGCGCCCTAGTCGCTTGTCTCGACGTTGCGGACTCCAACACCCAGCACCTCGACTTCCAACCCCGTCACGCTGTCATAGACTTTCTCGCCGACGCTAAAAGGGATATTATGCAGGTCGGAGAGTATCTGCTCCGGCGCCGGCACCTTGCCCACCCGCGCCCTCAACCGCGCCCGTTGCAGCTCGAGATCCTTGCCCGCCTGGTCCAGTCTACTCATCGTTGTCCCACCCCGCTTTCCCTAGCGCCTCTAGCGCGCGCTCTGCGTCGGTCCGGTCCATCGAGTCTGAGGGAATGTAACGCTCGATGAGCTTTTCCAGCTTCTCTACCGCGTCTTCGGGAAACATGGCCAACGCCTGATCTAATCGGCTCATGCTTTCTTGCTCCATTGCGGCCGGCCGTTCAGATAATGGCGGTGTCCATCTACCGGCTGCGCCTCGAGGTTTTCAGGGCGGCAGTCTAGCCGGTCTCCATTAATGTGGTGCGCCTCTTCGTCATTGGTCAACTTGCGGCCAAGTTTGGCCTCGAGCACCAGGCGATGTACGTACTGTCCGCGCAGCGGCCCCGCCGTGATCCGGAGGTAGCCGTCACTGTTAGTCTTCATCCCGCCCTTCCACTTGCCGTTGAGGTGGCCGTATAGCTTCGGCGGCCGACGCCCGACTTCCGACTCCCGACTCCCGTCTTCACGCATGGACGCACCCCCGGCTGGCGGGCAGCTCTTCGCACGCGGGGCAGTAGGGAACTCCCGCCTCAAACTCTTCCCCCTCGCCCACACACTCGCCGTTGCTCGCCGCGTGGATTTCGATGATCACCGGCGCCGCCTTGATGCGCGTGCCACACTTCCGGCAGCACACCCGGCCACTCACCGCGGCGGTGTAGCACTCGTCGCGCAAAAAGCGCGCGCGCCCCTGATAAAATCCCTCGAGTGTCAACTTGACCGGCGTCTGCATTTCACCCCTCCGACTCCCGACTCCCGACTTCCGACTTCCGTTGCTCCATCGCCCTTTCGAGGCGCACGCGACAGCTCCGGTGGACGTTCCAAAACTCCAGATCCGTCACCGGCTCTTTGTCGTGGCAGAGCAGACAAACCAAAACGTCGCGGCCCTGGACCGTGGGCGGCGACGACGCCTCGCCCGTGGGCGGCGACTGCAGCGAGGGCTGATTCTGCGCCGCCACGATGGAAGTCCACTGGCGCACCATGGCCACCGTCGCCCCCGTCGCAATCGCCCACTGGAGGTAGTATTTGCGGTCCTCCGGTCGCGGCATCTTGTTCAGCGCCTCACCTACGCCCAGCGAGATCTGGCGCTGCGCCACCGCCTGCAGCACGTCGGGATCGCCGTGCAAGAGGTTGAGGCGGTTCTCGACGTAGGTGCGCGTCTGCTTGACCAGCGCCGCTAACTTATCTGTGTCGTTTTCGCAGGTAGGTAATAGTTCCGCAAAGAATGCCGCCTCTTCTACCGGGGTGAGTTCCTGCCGGTAGAGATTTTCGTGCAGCTTAAGGGCGGTGGGGTCGGCATCGCGCGCCGAGCGCACCAGGCAGGGAAGAGCCACCAATCCAGCTCGTCGTCCTGCCAGCAATCGCCGATGACCAGCGACCACTTCGTATCCACCGTCCACCTCCTTAACCACCAGGGGGTTAATGACGCCTACGCGGCGAATCGACTCCGCCAGCTCGTCCAGCCCCTTCTCGTCCAGCGCCGCCCGCGCCACCTGCGCCGGCTCGCGCAACTCGTTAATCGCAATCTTCGCTAGGTGCATTACACTCTCTCTTTGTAGAAGGCATACGGTGTCCTCAGTGTCTGCCCTTGGACCAGGCATTTGCGGATCGTCCGGAGGTTCTTGTAGTAGGGGGAGAGCCTGACCAAGGCTTCGTTCAGCGTAATGGTTCGCCGCTTACCAGTCTCGGCGTCCGTCCTGATAATCGCAATGATTTTCCTCATCGTCGGCCTCCTAATCCAAAACCGCCCGCGCCACCTGCGCCGGCTCGCGCAATTCGTTAATCGCAATCTTCGCTAGGTGCATTCTGACTCCCGACTCCCGACTCCCGACTCACGTTTTGGCTTCGCACCGCAATCACTTCCGGCGTGAAGCCACCGTCATCGAACCGCTTAAAGCATCCAACGCGCCCCACCACGTAAAACCACACCGAGTCACCCACCTTGAGGCCCAGGAGATCCATCATGTCGGCGGGGATACAGAGCTGCGCAGAGTTGCCTGCCCGATGCAGACGCCGTATCCTATAGGGTTTATCGCCCACTCTTACCCCCCTGGGGCGGCCCTTTGAGATTCCGCCCCAATGATATATCTATGTCAAGTGATTCATCGATACTAGCTGTGATGCGGGATTCGTGCTCGCGTTGTCGCTTGGCCACCAGTTCCGGTGCCAAATCGCCAGGCTTGAGGCCTAAGCGCCGCTCGATCTCGAGGCGACGTTCTTCGGCCGGGGGAGGCGGGTCACCCAGCCCCTCGCCCGCTATTTCACGTGGTGTGTCAGACCGGATGAGCGGAGGGGGAGGGGCGGACGCGCGCCGGGAAGGTTTGCGGTTTTTGCCGGGTTGGCGTCGCATAGGCATCGCGCTGCCGTGCACCCTACACCATGCTCCTATAGTTTGTCAAGTACTATTTTTGGGTAAGGGGACATTCGCCTTACTTTCGCGGTGAAGGAAAAGCGAAGGGCGGGTTTTCCGGGTGAGGCTTGCCAGCCCGCACCATAATAGCGCCCCTACCGGGGCGCGCTATTATGGTGACGGCGCGGGCGGCTTGTCAAGCCCCAAGATGTTGTGGTATGTAATTTTCGACCACTACCAGTAGGGGCTAGAATAGGCAAAGATATATGTAGCCACTACCTATTGCGGATTTTGCTTGACAAACCACAATAGGTAGTGGTATGACCTTCACGATTCTACAACCTGTGAGGTGATTCTCATGCCGATCCAACTCAAAGACACCGCGACCATCGCGCGCAAGTTTGCTTCGCGCGCTCAGGCTGCGGGCGGGGAATACAAAAGCGGCGTCGATACGACCGCCGTGGACTGGGCCGCAGCCGCTGGGGCGGCGGGCGACTCGTACGAGGCGGGCGTGACCCAGGCGATCGGCCGCAAAGCGTTTCAGAAGGGCGTGGCCGCGGCGGGCACGGCGAAGTGGAAAGAGAAAGCCAGCGGCATCGGTGCGTCGCGCTATGGACAGGGGGTGGCCGGAGCCGAGGGCGCTTACGCCACGGGCTTCGACAAGTACGCGAATGTGCTCAAAGGTCTCTCGCTGCCGCCGCGCTCGACCAAGGGCAGCCCGCAGAACATCCAGCGCGTACAGGCCGTGGCCGACGCCCTGCATCGCGCCAAGACGGGCTAAGGAAGACCCGCCCAGCTTACGGGGCGAGCTGGCAGATTGGTGAACGCGCGGGCGCGCCCCAGCCCGCTACAATCTCATGCCGAGGTTGAACCATGAAAGTACGTGATGTTTACCTGGCCAAAGCCCAGACCCTCACCAACTCGGGCTCGGTGACCATCCCCATTCCGAAGGGGCTCAAGATCCAGCACCTGCGGGTGAAGATCGGGGCGACGAACGGCTCCACCTCGAACACCGTGGGCAAGTTGAACGGGATGGTGTCCAAGATTGAAGTGGTGGACGGCTCCGACCTCCTCCACTCCCTCTCGATGCGCGAGGAGCAGTCGGTCAACGCCTTTCAGAATGGGGTTTTCCCCCGCAAAGAGCTTTCCGCCGGCGCCGGGGTGGTGATCTTTGAGGAGGGCATTGTCGGCTTCGGGCGGCACTACAAGGACCCCAAGTTCTATCTGGATACCGCCCGTTTCAGCAATCCTCAACTCAAGATTACCTACGCGCTGACGATCTCCGACACGGCCGGCTTTGCCACCGGGTCCGGGACGCTCTCCGTCATCGCGCGGGTGATTGAAGACCAGGCGCCGCCCTACCTGGGCTTCGTGATGGCCAAAGAGCTCAAGGCCTGGACTACCGCCGCCTCCGGCGACGAGGCCACCATCCTGCCCCTCGACTTCCCGTACCTGGCGCTGATGGTGGGGGCGCTCAAGACCACTGTTGACCCCACCACCATCCTCACCAACTTCAAGCTCCAGCGCGACGCGGGGCGCTTCATCGACTACGACATCTCGGGGCCAGACCTGCTCTCCGACAACGTCGCAAAGGACGGCAGGCTTGAAGTGTCTTTCCGCCCCTTGACCGACACGGCCTTCACTTGGCTTGGGGATCTCTACGCCCTGGGCGGGGCGTATGCTTCGCGGCCGGGTGCCACTTCCAAGTTGCTCATCTCCTCGGTGACGGCGGAGCAAGTGATTGGCACCATGACCACGGGCGGCACGGCGGACGCCAACCAGATCACGGTGACCGGTGCCATGCCCCACGCCAACTTCTACCTGCCCCTGGGCGATGGCGAGACGCTGGAAGACACGCTCAACCCGCAGGGCCTGAGTGAGCTTAAACTCATCCTCAGCCAGGGCGTGGCTTCGGCGGCGGGCACGATCGTGGCGTTGCAGATCCGGCAGTAAGGGGCGAGGGCAGCATGATCGGTCAAGAGCTCGCAATCCGTGTGGCCGGGGCCACCAAGACCTCGACCGCGGTGCTCGTCGAGACGCAGCCAGTGCCCCCGGACGAGGTCTGGGAGCTCGACTTCGCTGCGTTCTATAACCAGTCGGGCGAGTCGGTTACCCAGCAGTGGGCGCTCAAGTGGGGCTCGACCCTCGTACTCGTCTCCGCCGATAACACGGTAGCGGATGGCAAGGCCGTCTCGACGCTCGAGCTCCCCACGCTCGCCGCCGGGGAGAAGTTCGCCGCACAGGTGACGGGCGCGGCCAAGACCGGCCAGGTTACGATGGTGGTCAGCGGCCGCCGCTACAAAGCCAGGGGGGGTGGTGATGCGTGATCTATGTCTTCCCCATCACCATCCCCGCTAACACCCCCGAGACGAGCAAGCTCAAGACCCCCTTGACGCTCACGCGGGGCAAGGTCACCCGCGTGATGGTGGAGTTTCCCGCCGGGCATGTGGGTCTGACTCACCTCGCCATCAACCGCGGACTTTTCCAGCTCTGGCCGGTCAACCCCGAGACTGCCTTCAAAAGCTCCAACGAAACTATTATCTGGGAAGAGGATTACAACCTTAATACTCCCCCCTTCCAACTAGAAGCTTACGCCTGGAACGAGGATGACACCTACGACCACACCATCACGGTGCGCATCGTGGTCGAGCCGCTGACCATCGTCCAGGACCTGGCGGGGCAGATTGCTCATCTCTTGAGCGGGCAGGAGGCTACAGCAGGTGGCTAGAGGATACCCCGACTACCGTTACTTTTCCTTCCCCGTCTCCGTGGCCGAGGGCGGCACAGGGGTCGGCACGCTCACCCTCTATGGCGTGCTCTTGGGGAATGGTACGAGCCAGGTTATCGCCAGCGCCGCCGGCAACCCCTATGAAGTCCTGCGCGTTCCGAATGTCGGCGGCTTCCCGGCCTTTGGGGCTGTTGATCTGGGCCAGGCCGCAGCGGTGACCGGCTTGCTGCCCGTGGCGCACGGCGGCTGGGGGTCGAGCGACGGGTCATATCCTCAGACCATCACACCCACCGTGGCGAGTGGCACCCCACACCTCAACCTCCTGACCACCGGCGAGGCTAACCCCACACTGCGCCTGGAACGCAAGTCCATCACGTTCGGCCCGGGCGGCGACGTCGCGCCTTACATGCAGCTCTATTTTCCCACCTCGCTCATCCTCTGGCTGCGCAACAACTCTACCGACCCGACGCTGGGCGAGGCCACAGAGCTTGCTATCAAGGCCAACGCGACGGCAGGCAAAGAGGCAACGCTCTCCCTGGTACGGGGCGATGATGTCAATCAAGAGTACATGGACATCACCAATAACGGCTACGCTACCGATACCAATTACTGGCTACGGATCGGCAAGGGCGGCACGGGCGTCTGGCGGAATTTCAATTGCTCGTACTGGGATGGTGCCAGCAACAACTACATCTGGAAGATCACGCCTACACCCACGATGGAGATCTGCTGCCCGCTCACCCTGGACACTCCGCTCGCCGTAGCTTCCGGTGGTACGGGCACGGCGTCCGGGTCGATTACGGGCACCGGCGCACTCACCTTCGCGGCGGGCGGCACGGACCAGAATGTCAATATCCTCCCGAGCGGGGCCGGCGCGGTAGTTTTCCCCGGTGCGTTCGTCGAACCTCCCGGGTCTTATGTGTCGGGGTCCGGGCTTTTCAGGTCTTACGACGGCGACGTGGAGCTGTGGGCCAATGGTGCAGGCCCTTACAACGTTATCTTGACGCCGGCGGGAGCCGGCAAGGTGACCACCACGAAACAGATCGAGACCACCCTGGCCACCGGCACCGCGCCGCTCGCCGTGACGTCGACCACGCTAGTGTCAAACCTCAACGCGGAGCGCGTGGCCGGGACGCAGGTTACCAACGCGGCGACCAGTGGCGCGCTGCTGCTCGGCTCGGGCACGGGCACCGCGGCCTGGGGCACCCCGGACGGCGCGCGGGTGTATAACAGCATCAGCTTAACGATTGCCACTGCTACCAATACCTATTTGACATTCGACACGGAGCGCTACGACAACGGGGGGCTGCACGACACCACCTCCAACACCTCGCGCCTGACCGCGCAGAAGGCGGGCAAGTATCTCATTAGCGCTCACGTCTCTTGGGGCATCAGCGCCACCGGGTACCGCCAGGCCAGCCTCGTCGTTAACCGCACCGATAAGATTGCGGGCGCCACGCACAAGGCGGTGGACCCCGATTATGACGAGCAGTCGATCTCGACCGTGTACCACCTGGCGGCCGCAGATTACGTGGAGGTACAGGTCCGCCAGACTAGCGGAGGCGACCTGGCCGTCAATGCGTTGACAAGATACTCGCCCGAGTTCGCCATGCAGTGGCTGGGGCCGTGAGGAGTAGGAGAAGTATGACGATTGACGCAGTGCGATTGTTTCGCCCCAGTCCATACGATCCTATGGACTGAGCCGAGAAAATCGCTCTCCGTGTTACCTGACGCGGAATTTGGAGGTCTCCATGGGAGTACTAGGAGTGTTTTTGAATGTCATCACCAGGATCTTTTCGGTTTTGCCTCTGGCGGTCCAGGTGGCAGAGATCCTGGGAGGACTTTTCAAGCCCGGAGAGAAAACCGGCGCCCAGAAATTGCAGGCGGTCCGCGCCGTCGTGAAGCAGGCGATCCAGGCGAGTGAGCTTGTCGCCGGCAAAGACATCATCGACGAGCAACTCCTCGACCAGGGCATCGAGGAGATCACCAACGGCGCCGTCAAGGTTCTCAACGCCGTGAAGCCCCGGTAACGCCGGCCACTGGCCGGCAGACCCCGTGCTCTTGACGGCGCTATTCTTTGATGCGGAGTGAGGGACTATGCCTGAATGGATGCTGATTTCTGTTCCCGTGCTTTTGGCGGCCATCCTGGCGGCCGTGGGCGCGGTCTTCCTGCGTCTGGGCGAGCATGGCGAACGCCTGGCGCGCCTGGAAGCCCAGATGGCGTCTTTGCTGAGTGGACATCGGGTGGTGCCCTATGGCCCTAGCGCCTAGACCGCAGTGGGAGCCGCTTCCCGAGCCGGAGCCGCCCGATCCGGCCACGGCGACGGAGTTTCAAGCGCTCGCCGGCGAGGTGTTGGAGGGTTTCGAGGCGGGCCTGGACCAGGTGGGCCTGGACCTCGTGGACGTCGACCAGGCGCGCGTCCAGTCCCAGGCGAGCGTAGACGTCCTGGGTCTGGACCTCGCCGCCGGGGCCGTCGAGTTCAACGCCCTGGACGCGGAAGCGACGGCCGATACGCTTATCCCCGAGGTCACTGCGGCGGAGGAGCAAGATGCCGCCCTGGCTTCGGCGGGCTCGGACGTGGGCGGCTTGCTCGATGCGGGCGGCTCGACGCCGGAGGTTGCGGCCGCCCTTACGCGGCCGCCTGGCTAGTTTACAATCTCAAAATGGAGGACGGGTGAATTATGGCAGACCAGTTAACACCTAAAGTCTTGCGGGTGCGCGCCAACCCGCAGTTAAACCCCAACGGCACGGTGACGGCGCGCACGACCGTGGACTACATGATCGGCGACCACGGGCCCTTTTCGCTCACCTTGACGGATGCGGAATTTACCGCCGAGAAGGTGAAGGCGGCAATGGACCAGCGCGCCGCCGAGCTGCGCAAGCTGCCGATGTAGCGCGCGTGGGCAGGGGAGGCAAAGACGATGTGGGATATGTTTGCGGCCCAGTTTATGGACCTGATCTATGCCCTCCAGACGGCGGTGGCGTGGCTCATCAATGCCATGAACTGGGTGCTGATCGAATTCTGGCAGGCCTTTGTCACCCTCTGGAATTGGGCGGTAGAGTTCGGCGGGTGGATTCTGGGCGCCATCCGCACCGTGGCCGGGGGAATCGTGCGGGCGGTGAATGCCCTCCTGCACGTCAAGCCTTCGCAGATCTGGCACGCTCTGAAGCGGCTCAAAGAGCGCTATGACAAGTTCCGCGATTGGTATAAGCGCAACGTCACCGATCCGATCGACCGGATGAAGCGCCAGATCATGGACATCTACGACACCTTCTTCAAGCCCATCATCCGCTTCCTGGACTCCCTGCGCGTCTTCACCCGCTTCATCGCCCTCTTCAACCGCAAGCTCGCCGCCAAACTCGATGCCCGGCTCTTCGCCCTCGAGGCGAAGATCCTGTGGCCCATCACCTACTCGCTGCGTCGGCTCAACTCGATCTCCAGCTACATGCGCGCCGTCTTCACAGCCTTGGGGATGCTCGACCGCACCCTGCTCCTCGAGTCCCTGCGCCGCGACGCCTCGCTGGTCTGGGAAGTCTTGACGAACCCGCGTGGGGCGATCCACACAACCAGGCAGCCCTTTGCAAGCTACACCTACTCCGACCTTCACAACGACATGCAGGTGTATGCTAAAACCCACGGGGGCCCGATCGCGGACTACATCGACGAAGCGCACCGATCGGTGCGCGAAGATTTGCTGGGGGTGATCTAAATGGGCGGCTTCACTGAAAACCCACCACCGCCGGCAGCGCCGGACTACCCGCCGGAGAATGCCTTCGATGTCGAGTCTTTCACCACCGATCTCCATAACGCCCTGGAAAAGCTCAATGTTATAACCAAAGAGGGGGCGCTCAAGTGGAAGCATGAGCCCGGCTGGTTTGAGAAGGAGCTCCTGGCGATCCTCAGCGACATGGCGCTGCTCGTCGCCACCGGCCTCGCTGCCGTCTTGGAGGCCGCGCGTCCGACGCTCGAAACCCTCACCGTGGGGATATCCGAAGTCATGCAGCCCATGATGGGGCTCCTCAGCGACCTGACCAGCGTCTACGTGCATGGCGTTGGGGGCATTCCTCCGGAGGAAACCGGAGGGCAACTGCCCGTGGGTCCTGGCCCGAGCGGCGTGGCGGCCGGCGTCGTCTTCGACAAGATCATGGCCCCCATGCTCCACATCCTCACCCCCAGCAATCCCGAGAAAAGCGGCGCAGGGGAAGCTAACAGCCAGGCGATCCTCGGTACCATCATCAACCTGCATCTCTCGACTTGGGCGGTCAACATCATTTCTAATCTTACCGGGCTGGGCGCTTTGAAGTTTATTAACTCGTTCGATGACGCGATTATGTCCGGCATCAACGCCCGCGGCTTCTCCCGCCTGGCCTGCAAGCCGTATCTCGATAAGTACGTCGTCACGCCGCTCACCAAGGATCTTAATCGCCAGTGGCCGCTCGAGATTGGCAGCCCCTCCCAGCTCGTCAAGCGCTTTATCCGCGGCAACATGACCGGGGAAGAGCTCAAGGCTGCACTGCGCGAGCGCGGCTTTGACGATGAGGTGGTTACGGATATGGTGCTCGACGCCGCCAAGCTGCTCACCACGGACGGCGCCGCCTGGGCAGTCAAAAACGGGTTTTGGACGGAAGAGCAAGCCATTCGGGAGCTCCAGTACCTGGGCTATACGGCCGAAATGGCGCGCGTGGTGCTGCAAATGCAGCTTACTTCCCAGATCGACGCGGAAGGGCTGAGCCTGGCGCACTCACTCATCGACGCCATGGTTGACCGCCGCATCGACCAGGCA
>Ga0315282_10010972_pt1 | contig 14117 bp, 14 predicted proteins | sample YL17G07_20_MG_FD_203693 | JGI IMG/M metagenome (GOLD analysis project Ga0315282, IMG submission 203693) | Sediment microbial communities from Yellowstone Lake, YNP, Wyoming, USA - YL17G07_20 | ecosystem: Environmental > Aquatic > Freshwater > Lake > Sediment | place: USA: Wyoming | collected... | reverse complement strand
TAAGGAGGAGTAATTAATGAAACATACAATCTCTGCTTTAGTGGAGAATAAGCCTGGAGTGCTGGCTCGAATATCGGGTCTTTTTAGCACCCGTGGATTTAATATTGATAGTCTGGCGGTAGGGGAAACCGAGCAACATGATATCTCTCGAATGACGATAGTAGTTAAAGGGGATGAAAGGATTTTAGAACAGGTTATAAAGCAACTGAATAAACTCATAGATGTAATAAAAGTTAACGATTTTGTGGAGCAACCGCATGTGGAAAGAGACTTAGTTCTGATTAAGGTAAATGCTGGAAAAGGGAAGCGGTCAGAAGTTCTGGAAATTATCGATATCTTCAGAGCCAGAATAGTGGATGTTGCTCCTAACTCCTTGATTGTGGAAATGACGGGGGATGAGGAGAAAATATTTGCTCTGGTCAATATGCTTAAGCCCTTTGGGATAAAAGAAATGGTTAGGACAGGGATTGTGGCAATGGGAAGGGGTTAGTAAGGATGAAGGGATAGTTTTCGGAGTCGCTCGGTTAGTAAAACCTCGCTCTAATTCCGCCAGCGCTGGGGCGAAACCTGGCGGAATTGAAGCTCCTGTAACTATCCCTTCATCCCCAGAGATGTAGGGGTTCGATTCATCGAACCCGTAAGAGGTGGGATAGTTTTCGGAGTCGCTCGGTCAGATATTTGAAAAATAGTTTGCTCATCCCTGAGGAATATATGCTTGGGATTTGGTTTGCTCGCTGACAATTTTTTGCTCTTCGAGCACCGCCAAAAATCTCAGGTCGCGTAGGGGCGACCTTCATGGTCGCCCATGAGCAAGAAGAAGGCAAAGCTTACGCTTTGCAGCTACAAACTTCGATTTTTGGCTAAAAATTCTAATGCTCGCTACACCAAATCCCTTCGCATTAGGGGCGGATACCCCCTCCTCTCCTCCTCCCCCGAATACCCCCACCTATATTCCTCCCCCCTTGAGGGGGAGGATAAAAGGAGGGGGGCATTGGAGGGGGAGGAAAAAAGGTGGGGGGTAAAGAAGGGTCGTCCTCGTTTTTTGGCTAAAATTCCAACAGCTCCTCTCAAACTATCTTTCAAAAATTATATGTTGTAGCGGCAGAGCGATAGCTCTGCTAATGTAGGGGCGACACTCTGTGGTCGCCCAAGAGCAGGATAAAGCTTGTGCTTTGCTGTTACTGCACAGATTGAATCTGTGCCTACGATAAGAGGGAATTAACAAGGAAATTTGTAGGCGCAATTTCAAATTGTGCGGTCATTTCAATAAATTTTGAAGGAGGCTTTTATGGCGAAGGTATACTATGATAAAGATGCGGATTTGAAGCCTTTGAAGGGAAAGAAGATTGCAATCATTGGTTATGGAAGCCAGGGGCATGCCCAGAGTCAGAATTTGCGAGATAGCGGGTTAGATGTGGTGGTGGCTGAACTCGAGGGAACTGAGAATTGGAAAAGGGCAGTTGAAGATGGATGGAAGCCAGTTTCCGCAGGCGAAGCGAGCGAAAATGCTGACTGGGTTCAGATGCTCGTTGCCGATGATGTTCAGTCTGTGGTTTACAAGAATGAGATTGCTGGTAAATTGAAAAAGGGCGCAGTCCTGGGCTTCTCTCACGGTTTCAACATCCACTTTTACCAGATTATTCCCCCTGAAGATGTGGATGTAATTTTAGTTGCTCCCAAAGGACCCGGGCATCTGGTCAGGAGGATGTATCAGGAAGGAAAAGGTACTCCCAACCTGATTGGAGTTTATCAAAACGCTTCTGGTAAGGCAAAGGAGTTAGCATTAGCCTATTCTAAAGGTATAGGTGGAACTCGTGCTGGAGTAATTGAGACCACTTTTGCTGAAGAGACCGAGACTGACCTTTTTGGGGAGCAGGTGGTTCTCTGCGGTGGGCTCGTGGAGTTAATCAAGGCTGGCTTCGAAACTCTGGTGGAGGCTGGTTATCAACCTGAGATTGCCTATTTTGAGTGTCTGCACGAGATGAAACTAATTATCGATATGATTCAGGAAGGTGGCATTGGCTGGATGAACTATTCCATTTCAGATACAGCTGAGTATGGAGAATATACTCGTGGTAAAAGGATTATTAACGAAAAGACAAGGCGAGAAATGAAGAAAATTCTCCAAGAGGTTCGCTCCGGCGAGTTCGCTCGGGAATGGCTCCTGGAGAACCGAGTCGGCCGTCCTGTATTTAACATGGGACGGAACGAATGGAGGAAACATCCCATTGAAATTGTGGGAGCAAAATTGCGAGAAATGATGCCCTGGCTTAAAAAGAAGTAGGTTGACGATGAGAATTGTTAAGGACGGTTGGAAATTTATTTTTCCTCTTTTACTGTTGGCCGTGATTCTCTTCTTTTTTTGGAAAATTAGTAGCCTCTTCTTTTTGGGTTTAGCCGCACTTACTCTCTTTTTCTTCCGCGATCCGGAAAGGAAAGTTCCGGAAGGAGAATACTTAATCCTATCACCCGCAGATGGGAAGGTGATAGATATCTCTGAGGTCGGAGAAGAAAATTTTTTTCATTCTCGGGTGAAGGTAGTTAGTATTTTTATGTCCATATTTAATGTTCACGTTCAAAGGTCTCCAGTAAAAGGAAAGGTGGGATGGATTAAGTATAACTCTGGCAGGTTCACCGCTGCCTATAAAAGAAAGGCTTGTGAAGGAAACGAGAGTAATCTCATTGGTATACAAAAGAGTGACCAAGCAAATTCTAATGGAGAGAGAATTCTGGTAAAGCAGATTGCAGGTAGCGTTGCTCGCCGAATATGTTGCTGGTGCAAAGAGGGAGACAATCTACTTGCCGGACAGAGAATTGGGATGATAAGGTTTGGTTCACGGGTAGAGGTTTATCTCCTTCGAGAGGTAGAAATTAAAGTGAACAAAGGAGATAGAGTTGTTGGGGGTGAAACTGTTCTTGGAAAGTTTCCCTTTTGAATGGTGGCGTAGCGCAGGTTTGAAGTTCTCGATTACCAATTTTATAACTGGTGGAGGTTTCAGGTGAAGAAAGGAATCTATTTTGTTCCCGGACTTTTCACTCTGGGAAATGCAGGGTTGGGTTTCTATTCGATCATTGCTTCCATTGAGAGAAATTTCACTTCCAGTGCCTGGGCGATACTCTTAGCAGTTATTTTGGATGTTCTCGACGGCAGGATTGCCAGAGTCACCAGGTCCACCAGTAGGTTTGGGTTGGAGTTCGATTCTTTAGCCGACTTAATCTCTTTTGGTATGGCGCCCTCAATTTTGATGTATCAGATAGTTTTAAAGGATTTAAGACCGGGAATGTTGATATCCTTCCTGTTTATGATTGCTGGAGTTTTCCGGCTGGCGAGGTTCAATGTCAAAGCTGCCGAAAAAGATACCGTTTGTTTCGATGGTTTGCCCATTCCTGTGGCAGGGGGTCTATTGGCTTCTTTTCTTGTTTCGCCCATCTGGCCAAAAGAGGAGCATTTCTTTTTTGCTGCAATCCCTCTAATTATGATAGTCTTATCTTTTCTGATGGCCAGCAAAATTAAGTACATAAATCTCAAGAGCGTTAGACTTACGAGGAGGCAACCGTTCAAGACCCTGCTTATCATATTGGTTGCGTTAATTATCTGGCTTTTTTCAACTCAGATAATTTCAATAATATTTGTCTTATATTTTGTTAGTTATGCACTATCAGGCATAGTGAATGCACTGTGGAATTCCTACAGGTTACGCCTGGACTGGGTTAAACAGCGCTAAAATTTCACCTACTAATTATGGGAGGGATAATGGCGTTAAAGAAGGAGAGAATATTAATATTCGATACAACCCTAAGAGATGGAGAACAATCTCCAGGAGCAAGTCTGAATATGAAAGAGAAGCTGGAAGTCGCTGAACAATTGGAGAGATTGGGTGTGGATATCATTGAAGCTGGTTTTCCCATATCCTCGCCAGGGGATTTCGAGGCAGTGAAGCTAATTTCCCGAAAGATCAGGAAGCCGGTAATTGCAGGTCTTGCACGGGCTACAAAGAGAGACATTGATGTCTGCTGGGATGCAATAAAGTATGCGAGGAACCCGCGCATTCATACCTTCATTGCTACAAGCGATATTCACCTAAAGTATAAATTGAGGAAGTCAAGGGAAGAGGTTCTTAAGGAGGCTGTGGCCGCAGTAAAATATGCGAGGAAATTCACTCATAATGTAGAGTTTTCGGCAGAAGATGCTGTCAGGACCGATCCAGATTTCCTTTGCCAAGTGTTGAAGGAGACAATCGAGGCTGGAGCTACCACAATCAATATTCCGGATACTGTCGGCTACGCCCTGCCAGAAGAGTTTGGCAGAATAATCAGGATGGTAATTGAAAGAGTTCCCAATTCTAACAGGGCCATTATTAGTGTCCATTGCCACAACGATTTGGGACTGGCCACAGCGAATTCATTAGAAGCTATTTCTCTGGGAGCGAGACAGATTGAGTGCACTATTAACGGGATTGGCGAGAGGGCAGGAAATGCCTCTCTGGAAGAAGTGGTGATGGCCTTGAGGACAAGGAAAGACCTGCTTCCTTTCTATACCAATATCGAGACAAGGGAGATTGCCAAGACAAGCCGCCTGGTCAGTAAACTTACGGGCATAATCGTTCAGCCCAATAAGGCTATCGTTGGCGCTAATGCTTTTGCTCATGAAGCAGGAATTCACCAAGACGGAGTAATCAAGGAAAGATTGACTTACGAGATTATGACTCCCGAATCGGTCGGATTGGGAGGCAGGAGGCTCGTTTTAGGGAAACATTCGGGACGCCATGCTTTTCGGGAAAAGTTGCAAGAGTTAGGTTACAAATTGACTAGTGAGCAAGTGGATAGGATATTTCAGCAATTCAAATTGCTTGCTGATAAGAAAAAAGAGATTTTTGATGAGGACATCGAAGCCATAGTCGAGGACCAGATATCCCTTATCCCGGAGATCTACAAGTTGGAGTATATAAATGTAATTACTGGAAATACAATGGTTCCCACTGCTACCGTGAAGTTAGGGAAGTTGACTATGCCCGGGAAGACGGCTAAGAGTGAAGTCCTGCAAGAGGCTTCCTGCGGTGACGGTCCAGTAGATGCTGCTTTTCGGGCAATAGACCGAATTACAAATATTAAGTGTAGATTAATCGATTACAGCCTTAAGTCAGTTTCTGTGGGCAAGGATGCTATCGGTGAGGTTACAGTTAAGATTGCTCCGGTTGGTCGAGTGGGGGCTTTCGAATTGAAAAAGATAGTAACGGGTCGAGGCACATCGACAGACATAATTGAAGCCAGTGCCAAAGCCTATATCAATGCTCTCAATAGGCTGGTAGCAAGAAGAAAAAGGGGGCAGGCTACTTTTTCTTATCTCCATAGACCCGTGGGAAGAAAAAAGAGATAGGGGTTTCCTTATGAGTATGGGGATTGCAGAGAAAATTTTGGCCAGACACTGTGGGAGGAAGAGCGTCGAGCCGGGCAGCTTCATTGAGGCTAAAGTAGATATTGCCTTGGGAAATGACGTAACAGCACCTCTGGCAATTGAAGAATTTAGAAAGGCGGGTGGAAGTAAGGTCTTCGACCCTGATAGGGTCGTCCTTGTTCCTGACCATTTTGCTCCCAACAAGGATATCAAATCGGCTCAGCAATGCCAGATTCTCCGGAGTTTTGCACGAGAACAGGGGTTGAGCCACTATTATGAGGTAGGAAGGATGGGGATTGAACACGCGTTGCTTCCTGAACAGGGAGTTGTCCTTCCTGGCGACCTTGTCATCGGAGCCGACTCCCATACCTGCACTTATGGAGCATTGGGAGCTTTTGCCTGTGGCGTGGGCTCGACTGACTTGGCTTTCGCAATGCTTACCGGCAAATGCTGGTTCCGTGTTCCTGAGACAATCAAGTTCGTGTATAAAGGAAAATTAAATAAGTGGGTTTCAGGGAAAGACCTCATTCTCTACACAATTGGAGATATTGGGGTAGATGGAGCTCTATATAAGGTTATGGAGTTTACAGGTCCAGTTATCAAGCGGTTAAGTATGGCTGACCGTTTAACTATGTGTAATATGGCGGTGGAAGCTGGAGCAAAGAGCGGAATTATTGAGCCAGATGCGGAGACTACCGAATATGTCGAGGCTCGAGCAGAAAGGCCATATGAGATTATCCACGGAGAGAGAAGCGCTCGATATACGAAGGTCATCGAGTATAATTGCAGCAAAATTGAACCACAGGTTGCTTTTCCTCCTTTACCTTCCAATACCAGACCGATCAGCCGTGTGGGGGAGATTTACATTGATCAGGCAGTCATCGGCTCTTGCACTAATGGAAGGATCGAAGACATTAGAATAAGTGCTCAAGTTTTAAAGGGAAGAAGGGTTCATCCGCGGGTGAGGTTGATAATAATTCCTGCCACCCAGAAAGTCTATCGGGAGGCATTGAGGGAGGGGCTCCTCGAGATATTTATCGATGCAGGAGCAGTGGTTTCTCCCCCCACATGTGGTCCCTGTCTGGGTGGTCATATGGGAGTATTGGCTGAAGGAGAGAGGGCTATAGCGACTACAAACAGGAATTTCGCCGGTCGGATGGGACATCCCAAATCGGAAATCTACCTATCTAATCCTGCAATTGCTGCAGCCTCAGCTGTTGCTGGAAAAATTACAAGCCCCGAATCATTATAAAATTTGGAATGGGACGACACAGCGGTCGTCCCCTACAGAAAAAATGAAAAAGTGGAAAGACTTATATAAACGGAGGAAGATTTTAAGGTTAAAGGATTTTGATTATACTGATTCAAGGTACGTTTATTTTCTGACAATATGTGCCAGACATAAAGTAGGGACAAACCGCCGTGTCTGTCCATTTGAAGATAAAAGACTCGCCAATCAAATAATAGAATCGCTTATCTATCGGCGAAAGAAAGCTGATATATCTCTTTATTGTTACTGTCTTATGCCTGACCATTTGCACATAGCAGTTTCTCCCAAAGATAGCAAGAATCTTTCTACAATAATTAAAGAATTTAAGACATATACTACTCAAATAGGTTGGAAATACATGGGCATTAAAGGCAAATTATGGCAAAAAAGTTATTATGACCATATAGCGAGAAGGCAAGAAGATTTAGTTTCAATATGTAGATATATTTTGGCTAATCCTGTAAGAAAAGAGCTGGTTGAGGATGATGAGGATTGGCAATATTCAGGAATGATAGATCCATTGCCATGGTAAATTTGAAGTAGGGGCAGACCGCCGTGTCTGTCAGAGGTAGGGACGACACAGCGGTCGTCCCCTACAAAATATATCCAATTTAAATTAAAATGGAAATTAAGGCAAAAGCCCACAAATTTGGCGATAATATCAATACAGATGATATTATCCCTGCAAGATACTTAAACACTTCCGACCCTAAAGAGTTAGCGAAACATTGTATGGAAGGAATTGATGAGGAATTCGTTAGAAAATTGGGCCCTCCCTCAGTTACAGGGAATTGTATAGTGGCAGGAAAGAACTTCGGTTGCGGCTCGTCCCGCGAACATGCTCCTTTAGCTATTAAAGAAGCTGGAGTCTCCTGTGTAATAGCAGAGTCTTTTGCCCGCATCTTCTATCGCAACGCTATCAATATTGGACTTCCCATTCTGGAAAGTAAGAGGGCCTCGAAGAGAATCGATTCTGGAGATGAGATTTTAATCGATTTAAGTAAAGGCAGGATAACTAATCTCTCGAAGAACGAAAGTTATAAAGTACAGCCATTTCCGGAATTTATCCAAGCCATAATTATTGCCGGCGGCTTGATGAAATATGCAAAAGAGAAGTTAAAAAAGTGACAGGGGAATCCAGATTCATAAACAAAGCTGGTCGGGCACTCTTTAGAGTGCCGATTCCGTCACCCTGAAGGGTGACCGACCCATAGGCTGGAGTCCTTGCGAAAGCAAGGATATATTTATTTGGAGGTTTAAGTGTATAAGATAGGAGTCATTCCTGGAGATGGGGTAGGTCCAGAAGTCATTAGAGAAGGGCTCAAAGTTATAGATGCTGCTTCAAGAAAAGCAGGTTTCAAATATGAGACTGTAACTTATGATTTTGGCGGGGAGTGGTATTTGAAGACAGGGGAAGTTCTTCCCGATTCTGCATTTGAAGAAATGAAACAACTCGATGCCATATATTTAGGGGCAGTTGGTCATCCTCAAGTAAAGCCAGGCATATTAGAGAGAGGACTTCTACTCAGATTGCGCTTTGAGCTCGACCAGTATATCAATCTCAGGCCAGTTATTCTCTATCCTGGAGTTCCCACTCCCCTTAAAGATAAAAAACCGGAGGATATAGATTTTGTGGTGGTTAGGGAAAATACGGAGGGTCTCTATTTAGGCATCGGCGGAATTATGAAAAAGGACTCGCCAGACGAAGTTGCAGTGCAAGAGATGGTCAATACCAGAAAGGGCGTGGAAAGGTGCATCAGGTATGCATTTGAATTGACAAGGGAGAGAAAGAAAAAGATGAGGTTAACTCTTGTGGATAAGGCGAATGTTTTGACATTTGCTCATGACCTCTGGCAGAGAGTATTCTACAAGGTAGGCGAAGAGTATCCCGAGGTCGAGAAAGACCATGCATTTGTCGATGCCTGTTGTATGCGGTTCGTTAAAAATCCTGAGTGGTTTGATACTATTGTCACCTGCAATATGTTTGGGGACATCATAACGGATCTAGGAGCAATCATTCAGGGTGGTATGGGGGTGGCCGCCGGAGGAAATATAAACCCTGAAGGTGTAAGCATGTTTGAACCTATTCATGGGAGTGCCCCAAAATATACAGGCAAGAATGTAATAAACCCCATCGCCACCATAGTTGCTGGGCAGATGATGCTGGAGAATTTGGCTGAGGAGTTGGGAGCAAAGTTAATCGATGGAGCTGTTCGAAAAGCCCTATCTTCTGGCAAGATAAAGGGGATGAGTGCTGGAGAAATGGGTTTATCCACATCTGAAGTTGGTGACCTAATCGCCAAGTATATTTAGGAGAAGGGATGAGAAAAAGTAGCCTGTCCCCTTTTTTATATAATGTTGGCGTAGTGGGAGCGACTGGGCTTGTAGGCAGGGAAATGGTTAGAATGCTGGAGAAGCGGAATTTTCCGGTAGCTAACCTGAGACTCTTTGCCTCTGAGCGTTCACGAGGAAAGACGCTAAAATTTAGAAGCAAGGAAATTCTAGTTGAGGAATTGACTCCCTCATCGTTTAAAGTTTCCCCTTCGTCAGAAAAATCGCCTCTCTCACCCAGACTCGATATTGCACTATTCTCTGCTGGCGCCTTTATTTCAAAAGAGTATGCTCCACTTGCTGCTCAGGAAGGCGTATTTGTGATTGATAACTCGAGCGCTTGGAGAATGGATCCTGAAGTGCCGTTGGTTGTCCCGGAAATTAATCCTCATACTTTATCCAAAGATAAAAAAATTATTGCCAATCCCAATTGCTCAACAATTCAAATGGTAGTTGTCCTGGCTCCATTGCACAGGAGAGCCAGAATTAAAAGGATTGTTGTATCGACCTATCAGGCGGTCTCTGGTGCAGGACAGAAGGCAGTGGTTGAACTGGAAGAGCAAGTTGGAAATATTGCTTCCGGCAAAAAAGTCAAGCCAAGAGTGTTCCCACACCAGATTGCCTATAATTGTATTCCTCAGATTGATGTATTTCTGGAGAACGGCTACACAAAGGAAGAGATGAAGATGGTCAACGAGACAAAGAAGATAATGGAGGACGACTCCATTGCCATCACAGCCACCTGTGTTCGAGTACCTGTTTTTCGTGGACACTCGGAAGCAGTAAATATTGAGACGGAAAGAAAAATTACTCCCGAAGAAGCTCGAGAGATTTTAGAGAAAGCAGAAGGAATTGTAGTTGTAGATGACATCGGTAAACTAAGATACCCATTACCCACAAAGGCTGCCAATAGCGAAGAGACTTTTGTTGGTCGCATTAGAGAAGACCAGTCGATACCAAATGGACTCAATATGTGGATAGTAAGCGATAACCTCCTGAAGGGGGCTGCTCTAAATGTAGTTCAAATAGCTGAGGAATTGATTAAGAGAAGAATCCTGGGGTCCTAAATGTCCTTCTTAAATAACCTCACTGTCGGTCGCTACATCTCTTCCAATTCTCCTGTTCATCGGCTCGACCCACGGACAAAGATTATATCCATTTTGATTATATCAATTTCAATATTCCTTCTTAAGAACCTCTGGAGCTATTCTTTCCTTGCCATATTTTTGCTGGCCGTCATTCTTTTAGCACGACTCTCCATTAAGTTCGTCCTTAAGGGACTATTGCCCTTACTCTGGATTATCGTATTTACTTTCTTCCTCCATCTACTTTTCACCCCGGGAAGCACAATTGCTTCTTTAGGCCCACTAAAGATTACCGAGCAGGGTTTGTCTTTGGGAACCTTCATTACCTTGAGGCTAATTTTTCTAATACTCGTTGCCTCTCTTCTTACTCTGACCACCTCACCCCAGAAATTGACCGGGGGATTAGAATTTCTCCTCTCGCCCTTGAAAGTGGTGGGAATCTCTTCACATAAGATTGCTATGATGATGACCTTATCCTTGAGGTTTGTACCATTAGTTTTCGAAGAGTTAGATAGACTTATTAAGGCACAGAAGTCTCGAGGGTCAGATTTTTCTCGTAAGAATCCCATCAAAAGAATTCGGGCTATTATTCCAATTCTGGTGCCACTCCTCGTTAACCTCTTGCGGCGTGCCGATGAATTCGCTCTCGCTATGGAATCGCGAGCCTATGACCCGGATAGGCCAAGGGGCGATCTGGAAACCATAAAGTTCACAATTTCTGACTTCTTAACAATTTTGATAACTGTTGCCTTTTCCACAACTCTCATAATTTTATAACTTCCAGAATGCGAAATATAAAACTCACCATTGAATACGATGGAACAGACTATTTCGGCTGGCAAATCCAGAAGAGAAAACCAACAGTTCAGGGAGAAATAACAAAAGCCCTGGAAAGAATCTTAGAGGAGAAGGTAAGGCTGGCAGGTGCAGCCCGCACAGACTCTGGAGTCCACGCTCTTAGCCAGGTTGCCAACTTCAAAACCGGAAATGAGAAGCTGACAACCGAGAGCCTGAGCAAAGCACTAAATGGACTCCTTCCTTCAGATATCGTTATAAAACAGGCTAAAAAAGTTCCTGATAGTTTTCATGCCCGCTACAGTGCTAGTAGCAAGATATATTGCTACAAGATTCTAAATCAAGCCTTTCCTTCAGCGCTGGAGAGAAGGTTCTCCTGGCACCTGCCCAAGGCTCTGGACTGGAAAAAAATAAGAGAGGCAAGCCAATATTTCATCGGCAAGTACGACTTTTCTCCCTTTTCTGTCAGAGGTTCCACGAGAAAAAGTGGACAATGCACTGTCAGAGATTTCAAGATTAAGAAGGTGAAGAACTTATATATCTTGCAAATTGAAGCCGATTACTTCCTCTACAGGATGGTAAGAAGGATAGTAGGAGCTCTAATTGAAGCGGGAAGGGGGAAAATCGAGCCAGAATACATAAGAGCATTACTTCATAGGAAAGCTTCTACACTCCGTGCCCAAACCGCTCCGGCACATGGACTCTTTCTGATAAAAGTAAAATACTAAAGGTATCACTATCATGTAGGGGTGGCCCGCCGTGGCCACCCGAAGAAGAGACGACACAGCGGTCGTCCCCTACGAGTCTTAATACCCTGGTAGTCGGGCTCGTCCCCGAGCCCGACAGATTGATTATAGAAAATATGGCAAAACCCAAGGAGGAAAAAGATGAAAAAAAAGTCTATGTGGTTTATGCTTTTGATGGCTCTAAGTTTTCTCGGCTCTTTGACTTTTATTCAGGCTCAGGAAAAAGAGATGAGGCCAGAAGTCAAGGCAGCCATAGAGAAGCTTAACAGCGAGGACCCGGGAGAGAGGAGGATGGCAGCTGAGACCCTGGGCAGTTTGAGGGATTTGGCGAGTTTGCCTGCGTTGATCGACGCTCTCCAGGATGAGGATTTTGGCGTGAGAGTTAATGTAGCTGATGCCTTGGGTAATTTAAGGGATAAGTCTGCTACACCAGCCCTAATTGAGGCCTTGAAAGACGAGAACGATGGAGTTCGAATTAGTGTGGTCGTGGCTCTGGGCTATATTAGAGACAAAGAGAGCGTCGAGCCTTTAATTAAATCTTTAGGAGAGGATAAGAATGAAGGAGTGCGGATAAGTGTTGCTCAGGTTCTTGGCAATTTACGAGACAAGAGAGCGGTGCCGGCTCTCCTGGAAGCCTTGAAAGATGAGAGTAGTCGGATTCGTGCTACGGCAGTTAGGTCTTTGGGCAGATTGGGTGATCCTGAGGCTGGTGAGGCTTTGATTGAGGCACTCAAGGACGAGGAAGTACTAGTGAGATTGTATGCTTCTGAGTCGTTGGGAAATCTGGGAGTAGCAAGCGCAATCGAGCCCTTGAAGGAACTATTGAAGGATGAAGATGGTAGGACTCGCTGTGCTACTGCTGGCGCTTTGGGAAAACTCGGCGATAAGTCGGGGCTTGATGTTGCTCTGAAAGAGATAGAGAACGAAGATGTTCAAATCAGGACGGAAGCGATAAGGGCGTTGGGTTATATTGGAGAGACGAGCGAAGTCGTGGTTAACGGTATCAAGAAGGCTCTAAATGACGAGAACGTGAGCGTGAGAAGGGTTGCTGAGATGGTAGTAAATCAGCTTAGAATCGAAGTAAAAACCAAAGAGAAAGAGGAGAAACCTAAGGGTGGCAAGCGCTAAACGCTTCTTCTGGTTAATAATCTCGACATTTACCTTATTCTTAGTACACAATTTTAATGTGAATACTTTAGCTGCTTCTGAAAATCGATACCCGGTGGTAATTGCAGAAGCTGAGAACCTGAACGATTTTGGACTATTTGCTACTAGCGGTTGGGATGGCAACTGGTATGTTGGATATAACCATGCATGGGTTACCATGTTGTCTAAGGCACCTAAAGGCAATTATGTGAAGGCTTATTTGGGAGCCAGGTTGGGAAGGGCTAAGAATTTTATGAGGAGGGAGCTGTACCGGGCGAGGAACCACTTTGAGCACTTAAAAGATTTACCTGTGGAAGAAAGAGAGGCATCGGCAAAGCAGTTGAAATATGGGAGTTTTGAGCAAATAAATGAAAAGATAGAAGAGTTGGAAAGTAAGCTATCCTCGCCATATTCGGGCAAGATATATATTGGAATTAATTCTTCCCCTCAGTGGGATGAAAGCCACTCTTTTTTCTTAGTTTCGGAGGAGGATATTCCATTGGAGGGTGACCCTGAGGAAGCTCTGGAGGGAGTAGGAGAGGCAAAGTGGTTCTGGATTGAAGTTCCCCTGAGCCTCATAAGTTTCGATAAAGAGAACTATGTGGCTATCTGGTCGCCGGATGAGAATCTCAATTCAGCTCAAGTATCTCCGATACTGGCTAGTGCCTGGGGGAGCGAGACAGTTAATACCTGGCTTGATGAAGAGTCGGGAGGCAAGCCTCCGTCTTCTTTGACACGTTCGGTTACTATTTTCGAACCCGCCTTGGTTATCAAACTTGTGCCGCCCAATGAGAAAAAGGTTTCAGTGGAAATTCTTGATGTTGCTGATGGTGAGGAGATAAAGGAAAAGAGGCCGATCACCGCCTCAGTATCAGGTGGAGATATTGTGAGAGCGTGGCTGGAAATATCTAAGGGTAAAAGCTCAAGTGGGGTTCAAGAATGGGTAAGGACTGGAAGGCTTGCCTTTGCAGCTCCCTATTCCATAACGCTCGACCCCGGGAAATTGGAAGAGGGCATCCATTATTTGAGGGCTGGGGCTGAGGATTTCTGGGGTAATGTTGGTTACAGCAGGCCTATTAAAGTGTTGCTTAAGAAATAGTAGATTTCTGGGACTGGAAAATTTACGATTTTGTGCTTGACAATTAAGAAAAGTTATGGTAACATAATAACGAAAATAGAATACGAACTCCGACAAAAGCAAACCACACCGTAAGGGTGGGACGCAAAGCCACGGGTTCCGATTGTAATTGGAACAGCCGGGTTACCGAAGAGTCGAGCCGAATTGTCAACCCACACTTACGGTGAAATGCCGAGGGCGGGGTTCGAAAGTTTGATAATTCGGCTTTTTT
>Ga0315282_10010971_pt1 | contig 14120 bp, 14 predicted proteins | sample YL17G07_20_MG_FD_203693 | JGI IMG/M metagenome (GOLD analysis project Ga0315282, IMG submission 203693) | Sediment microbial communities from Yellowstone Lake, YNP, Wyoming, USA - YL17G07_20 | ecosystem: Environmental > Aquatic > Freshwater > Lake > Sediment | place: USA: Wyoming | collected... | reverse complement strand
ATTCTCTCACGTTTTTAGACTCGCTTCGACCTTACCTGTTTCTCGCTTATTCTTTTGGGAATTATTATTTTCCAGAAATCAAAAAGCTATCAAGAGGTGAATCGCAAATAAAAAAAAGGAAATGCGGGAGATTTCGCCACTTGGTTGGGGGTTCAAATAAATTACTGGTTTTGGTCTGGACCGTAGCATAGATGTGAACATGATACCTGTATTGGAAATACTGCTTTAGGATTCATAACAGTTAATATGATTTTTAACCGATTTTTATACCAAGAATTGAGCCTAGCGTGGGCATTATGGTTGAGTTTCTGATTGCTCTAATGATCTTCTTAATCTGCATCATACTAGTCATACTCTTGCGTCTTCCAAGTAAACTTGGAAAAATTTCCATAGATCAAGAAGCTGTTAAGGGAGCAGTTGCCACTTGCTGGAAAGAACTTGGAATAGACCAAGATATAGGCACAATAAAGACTAGGGCTGAAGACATTCAAAAAGCAACTCAAAATTTAGAAAACCTTTTCAGAGTAACCAGAGGCAGAGGGGAGTACGGCGAGTTTCAACTTGAGCAAATCCTAAAAGACCTCCTGCCTCAAAAGTATGTACACATAAGGGAACGCATCCCCCAAACAGGCAAAATTCCTGACGCCCACATAATCACTCCCCAAGGTATAATATGCATAGACTCCAAATTTCCGTTAGAGAATTACAGAAAGATGATTGAAGCAACCGAGGAAAAACAGCGAGCAGTTTTCGGTGCAAGTTTTCGTAATGACGTAAAAGCTCAGATAGAAAAAATCAAAGCCGATTATGTCAAACCAGAAGAGGGTACTACAACATTTGCCTTCGCCTTTATACCGTCCGAAGCAGTATATCAATACTTGACAGAGTGTGAAATGGGCTTAGTAGCTGAAGCAGCAACGGAAGGCATATTACTTGTTTCTCCAGCCACGCTCGCCATAAACCTAAACTTATTATCCGTCGGACTAAAAGCAACAGAAATATCCGAAAAAGCAGAACAAATACAGAAAAACCTCGGAAAACTAGCCAAATCCCTAAAAGAAGTAGAAGACACATGGAACACACTCTATAGCCACATAAAAAACGCCTACAACAAAGCCAGTGAAGTCAACGAAAAACAAAGCAAACTGAAACTTACCTTCGAACAAATCACACAAATAGAAGAAAAAGAGTGAAAATGACCAAAAACAAAGAAAAAGAAGAATACTATTGTGAAGTTTGCGGTCGAAAAATAAGCAGAGAAGAGTATGAAGCCTACGATGGACTTTGCTGGGAATGCTGGGACGACCAGCTGACTGAAGAGTCGGATATGATGTTTGGAGACTTGATGTAAAATGGACAAGGAATCTGAAGTTTTCGAGTGTATGAGGTGTGGCAGAAAAATCACGAAGGAAGAGTATGAAACTTACAGCGGCATGTGCGAGGAATGCTACGAAATCGAAATAGACGAACTAGACTATGAAGAGTAAAGTTTAGTCTGCAACAGAAAACCACACATCTTGATTAAAAGCCTAAATTTCCGCACTCTTTAGGTTCTGTTACCTCTACGGTTGATGAGCCTTTTCTGAGAGGCTGTTACCTTTCGGTTGATGATCGTAGAGCTTCTATCCAAAGTTCGTTACCCACAAATGCTTTAAATTCTTCATAGCCTATACAGTTCTTGCAGGGTCGTGAATCCATGAAGTTCGAAGATTTGCTTTTGTCTGAAAAGAAAAACTACTTCTATATTATGCATTTGAGTTATGGTGGAGATAAGAAGGAACAAGAACGCCTTTGGAATTATGCAACGAGCCATAATCTGATAGGGCTTGATCAGCCAAAAATCGTTAAGACTGATTGGACAACTCTTTCTGAACCAGAGAAAAAAGCAACAAGCAGAACCTGGATTCGGCAATTTAACGATTTTTGCAGTAACATGAAAACTGGCGACTATGTGGTTATCCTAAACGGTTGGACTCACTTACTCGGCATAGCCAGAATAGCCGAACCAAGACACAAATTTGATAGAAGACTTACAGGCAAAGAAGAGAAAGGGTTCTTTGACCACATAAGAAAAGTTGATTGGAAACTGAGGTACGAATACAGCAAACGCTTACCGTTACTTCAGTATGTCAAAGGCTTCAACAATACTTTGTCCAAGGTATCTCCAGATTCTTCATGGTGGAACATTCTAACGAAGGTTGAGTTGTAAGGACTATGAAGATAGTTTTTCTGGGTTTTGGTAACTTGACAGGTGATGGTTCTCCTTGTTAACAGTCGGGGATGGTTACAATGATAATTAATCAACCAAAAGTTGCGTGCATCGGTGACATTTTGAGTAATATATTGACCCTTACTGGTGAAAATTCATTTGACAAGTTCTATCTTGTCGTCGCATATGTGAAGAAAAGCGGAGTAAATCAACTCGTTTCACCACTGCAAAAGTTTAAGCAAACGGGCGGTCATGTAAAAGCCATTGTAGGTGTTAGCCGACGGCAGAAGAATACTTCCGTTCAAGGGCTACAACTCCTTTTGTCTCTTTGTGATGAGTTATGGGTGTATGAGAATGAAAGTTCAACCAGCACTTTCCATCCAAAGGCATACATATTCGAAAAGACGGGTGAGAAGGCAATTGTTTTTATCGGATCAAGCAATCTTACGGCTGGTGGCCTCTATACTAACTATGAAGTCAACTTTCGCTCTGAATATGATCTGAAAGATACGTCGCAAGCTTCGAGTTTCTCGGCAGTGAAACAGATGTTTGATGATTATTCGACGCCTTCCGAATTTTGCAGAAGCCTTTCTTCTCAGCTTCTTCAAGAACTTTACACGGAAGGATACCTGTCAAATGAGGAAGCCGAAGTTCATATGGAATCAGAAGAGACAGAAATAGCGAAAGACAAGAAGAAGAAAATCTTTGGGTCGAAACGGATCAACCCTCCATCAGCAACCAAGCCCCTGATCTCCATTCAGCTTCCTTTGATTGATTTCGGGCAGCTTCATGACGTTTGGGCAATGAAAGGAGAGTTACTTTGGAGAAAACAGTTAACTCCAAGAGACTTGCAAATAGTCAGCTCGCGAACCGCACCAACAGGTGTCATAAGTCTTACTCAGGCAGATTTTAGAGTAAAGGGCAAGGTCATCGATCAGACGACTTATTTCAGGAACGAAATCTTCGGTGGCTTTGATTGGAAGCCTGACAGGCCATCATCAGAGGCTGTAGCAACAAAGGTAAAGTTCAATGTGAAAATTATGGACAAAGATCGTGGTCTGTATGAACTAACGCTTAGGCACAATCCGAAATGGGAATCAGGTCAAGCCAACTACACCACGGGTATCTCTTGGGGGTCTCTCACCAAATTGATCAAGAACCCTGCATTCATTGATAAGACATTCTCCCTTTACGCTCCATCAAAGGGACAGAAGGAACCGTTCTTTATTGAAATAGGATAAGTCTCAATGCTTCCTACTCATCCGTCTATTTAGAAGTTTTTTCCAGATGTTGTTAGCTACTCCGATATCAGAATCAGAGAAGCCACATCCTTCTTTTAGTATGGTTAGGTCTGTGAACTCTAATATTTCGTTAATACTGCTCTTGTCTCGCATCATACGGTCTATTTGGTTCAGAATCTTGGCGTTTCCTTCATCATAAGGCAGAAGAACATCTTCTACCTCATTGGGCATTAGTTCCAAAGCTCCTCCTCCGTGGCTTCTACCACAAATCTCGGCAAAAGCTAGAGACAAGGAATTATAGTAGCTTGCCACGAGCGCTTCCAGATTGATTCTTTCGAGGTTTAGAAGTTTAGTATCCTTGTTAACCGTGACTCTGTGCATTGTATCAGTAGTGTATGCCTTCGCTTGGTTGATTATGAGTCTAGGATAGACATTGTTTCTTCTCGTGAAAAGTGCGCCTGAAACCCAAGCAGAAGGCATGATTTGCCACTCGTCTCTGATTCGGCACTTGTAACCTTTATGAATCCCCTCTCTTTCACCTTGTTTTATATACTCAAAAGCTAGCCTGTTCTTTTCAATCTCCTTGCGGTTTGGAAAATCAAGGAAGTATGCCCTTGCTCCTGCCTTGATGTTTTCTTTCCAATCTTCCTTGGTAAAAATTATGCCACTAACTTGAACAGACCTGCCGACCATAGGTTTTGCATATTCCTGCAACTGATACTCATTGACAATGGATAATGGAACAGTGAAAAAGCTATTAGACCCTGTAGTCATGCCAACTTCCACAGTCACATAACTGCGAAGAGTAAGAATCGTTCTGTGATGCAACAGTTTCTCTATGAAGTCGATTTCCTTTTGGTCTAAGAAGTAAAACGTCCACTTGTTTGACTTGAAATCGATTTTTTTCTCTGGACATTTCAGCTTATTAACATCAATGGTCTGCAGTTCATCAGTATTTTCCAGTTCTATATGTTCAATGAGATGCGATCCGTTGCCATTTTTTTCGCATAATAAGAGTATGACCTCTTGTTGGATGCTTGGAAAAACCAATTTTCTAAATGAAATTATGTTTATTTTGTTGTAAAAGTGAGCCAGAAAGTTTCTGAGTTGTTTAGCATATGCAACTTGAAGCATTTCAGCAGGCATGACAAATCCCAATTTACCTTTTTCTTTCAATAATAAACTTGAGCCAACAACGAAGGGAACCCAAGGATTCGTTAGTTTTGAATAGTGCAACCCTGCTTTAACGAATATTTTCTCTGCTTCAGCTCGTTGCTCCTTATCAAAAAACTGATAACGGACAAAAGGAGGGTTTCCGATTGCTAAGTCGAAAAGTTTTTCCGTGGAGTTGCAATATGAGAAGAAGTCTCCAGTGAGAACAGTGGTATTATGTAAAGGAATGTTACGTGCCTTTTCTGCTTCAATTTCGTTAATTTCAATGGCAGTTATGGAATTATACTCAAACTGGTTTTCCTTGATCTGCCTCAGGAATGAACCGTCACCGACACTCGGCTCAATTATGTCGTAGGTTTCATTTCCATTTAAGGCCCATTTAAGAATGAAGTTTGCTATTGGCTTTGGCGTGTAAAAACCGCCTCTGAGCTTCTCTTTTGACGCATTTTGAATAAGTTTCATACTTTTTCACTTGAGGGATTTGATAGGTTCAGTTCCTCTGCTTTTTTGAACATTCTCATTTTTTGCTTCGACAATCAATCTGCCATCCTTTACGTTAAGGTCCAATTCTTGCCCCCCCTTTCCAGCCTAACTCGTTGATGGCTTCGTCTGGAATCACAATTACATGTTTATAATGCCGTTTGTCTTTGTACTTGTAAGCTAATTGTTTCTGTAATTTGGCTCTCATTTGATTTCCTTTCCTTTTTGGTTCTCGAAAAGGTAAGTTATAGCATCATCAGGTGTCTGATTTGTGCCTCTTTCTTCCTGCAGTTTCCCTGCTAATGACCATAATCGTTTGGAGTTTTCTTTAGACACTTTTATTGTATGGGTTAATTTTGTCACTTTGTCACTTTCGACCCTTTGTTATTTTTTTTACTTTAGTTATTTTGTTACTTTTGTAATTATGTGTTAGTGGTACCATAAGGTATATAACACTTGTGCTATGTGGTACCAGGTTCTGTTAACTTCTAATGGGATGAGGTAACGTGTTAACTGTCATGGGATAGCTCAAGAAGTGGCAGAATCCAAGTATAAGCATGATGCTAGAGAACTGTTCCAACTAGGTGTGAAGGCTACGGGAAAGAAACCTATGACGCTAATCACCGACGGACTTCCAGCTTATCATGATGCATACAAAAAAGAGTTTTGGACAATGAAGAAGGAAACTCGAACAGAACACATTAACGCAATAAAACTCGGTGGCAATATGAATAATAACAAGATGGAAAGGTTCAACGGTGAAATCCGAGACAGAGAGAAAACTATGCGAGGGCTCAAAACGAAAGACACACCCATTCTCACAGGATATCAGATTTTCCACAATTACCTTAGACCACATGAAGGCTTAGATGGCAAAACCCCAGCAGAGGCTTGCGGAATCAAAATAGAAGGAAAGAACAAGTGGCTAACCTTAATACAAAATGCGTCTAAGCATAAGTCTCCATAACAAACTCAATTCAGTATCCTATCTTTCACTTTCTAAATCATTTCTCTTCTTCTGAATGAACTCAAGGAAATCGAACTCGTCAATAGTAGTCGCATACTTTTTGTGGCTTGGTGCTTCTGCCCAAAGTTTGTAGAATCGTTTTCTCAAATCTTCCGTTGTGCGAAACCAATTGGACATTCCGAAGTGGAGTAACCAATTCAATGCTTCGGCGTAGCTCATGCCTTCTTGTGTCTCGTTCATGTATTCACTTCTAAATCTTTGAATTTTTTTGTTATTTTTCTCTGTAATCAAAACGGTTATTCTCTTGAGTTCAGGCTCTTTTACAGGTCGATGCTTTATATTCACTAATATTCACCCCTTCACCACTGGTGAATCAAACATTTAAGCGTTTCGTTGGTAAGAAAAACTGACCAAACGAAAGTTTACAGGGAGACAAACCAAACGGAGAGTTTACAGAACCCTAACATTGACATATACTTCTCCGTATTAATACCTAAACCTATCAACCGAAAAGTAACAAGCTCTCAGAAAAGGCTCATCAACCGTAGAGGTAACAGAACCACTCTTTACAATCTTTATAAGTTCTTTTGGCTGAGCGATGACTTCGCCACATTTCTCACATTTAGAAGCCTGCAAAGGCAAATACATGGGAATGAAAACTTTAACCTTAGGCTCTGGAGAAGTTTGTTCTAGAAAAATCTTGTTCACTGGAACTCTATTCCAATGCCCGCAGTTAGGACATTTTGTTCTAAGAATTCTCTTCATTTTTCTTCCCAAAAACATGTAGCCAAAATTAAACTTTGTCAAGAATTCTTATCATAGTCATCACATTAGATCTTGCGAGAAAATCGTTAGTAATCTCAAAGGATTGCTTTGCTAGCTCATCAGCGGTCAAGGATATATTTCGTGAATTAGTGAACGAATAACATGGGATAATTTTGGCTGCAATACTTTTAATATCTTCTATTGAACCAAAATCAGCAGATATCATAGCTCCCGAATCGCGCAACATTGTACTCAACCTTGGCATTTCCTGAATTGTGACTTTTGGTTTTCCGTACTGATCTGCCTGCGCCCTAAAATCTACACCCTCAACTTCTATAACTCCGCTATAGCCTAGGTAAAAAGTGCTTATCGCATAAGCTATGAAAAGACCTTTCATTGTCCCTCTTTTTATGGGAAGAGAATCTTCACTTGTCAGAATGTTAATCAAATCTCTTATTACGGATAAAGTTTCCCTTCCCTTAATAACGGGAAGCTCACCGGCTTTCTCTATCTCATCAACAGAAACTAACAATCCTTTGCACCCTAGATGTTGAATCAGGTCTTTCATCGAATATAGTAGTTTGCTCGTAGGGACATCCAATATTGATTTCATCGTTTTGTCGAATACTCCCATATCTCGCAATTCCATTACATATTTTGGTTCACCTTTGAGCCAAGATACAGCATTGTTTCTTTGACCCTTATTCTCCGATGAGTTATCAGTGGCAAGCAACAAAATTTGAGCTAGAGCTGAGCTGTAGAAGTCAAAATCCGCGAAATTTTTTTCAACAATAGTATGAAGCTTGTCTCGAAACTTTTCATCTCTTAATATCTTATAAAGTAACATCTCTCCATCTGGAAGTCTAATCGTGTTGAACATTTGCAGAGAAAAATACTTAGGCGCCCCATATTGTTTAATAAGTTCAGAGTCGACTTCTACGTGATTGATAGCGTAGCCATAGGCATTTGCAATGTGTTCAAGATATTTGATGTATACGGACTTTCCAGCCCCGTTATATCCTCTCACAAGGATAAAGCCCCAATCACCAGCATTAAGACTGGAAACGAATTCTCCGTGTACTTTTTCAGCCCCCCTTGGAAGAGCATAAAGTTCTGGACATGTTGTTCTTTGGCCAAGCCGCAAAAGCTTGATGTTGTTCTGAGCAGTTTCCTTAAGGCAAGATTTGCAATCACCCTCTAACATCATATTGCCTCCAGATACAATTTAGGGTCTTTATTAAAAATAAAGCTTTGGCAAGGGACTCTATCAGCTTTCAACTTTCCATCCTCATATCTTGGAGCAAGCACCCACATTATCGTTATGCCTCTTTGAGGAATCAAGATCCTTTTAAGCGTTGCAATCTCGATAATCCTTTTTGCAAAGTCATTTTCATACCCCGAAGTATCCACAGAATTGTGCACCCATTGATTAAGAGTAGTATGGAATATTTTTGGAGTTGGTTTCAGAGGAGACATAACAAACATATCTACCAGACCTTTAACAAAAGTCTTGACATTTAATGTCTCTCCAGCTGCCAATACAATTTTTTCTACAATACGATACGTTAGGTCGTATTTTCGGACATCATTTCCATATGAAGCGCGGATCGTGTTCTTGTACTTAATATGGAAATTATTCACCCACTTCCATATCTCCGTGATTGTATTACCTAAAGAACTATGTACGTGAGCCACTTTCGGAATTGAAGCAAAACCATGTCTTTCAATGACTATGAACTTTCCGCGTTTGTAACTATATGATGCTGCAAGCAGCTCCCAAATGAATTCCAAACTTAGCTCTGGTAGCGAATTGGCAACAGGCGAAATAACAACACAACGTATTAGATCTAGGTATCGGCCTATTGCGGATTGCTTTAGCCCTACACGTTTCTGCCTCCCTTCTATTTCCACAACACCATCAAAATAACATGCATGAATAACATCTTCAAAAGTTATAGGTTCATTTTGGATAGCGTATTCGAACGGCTTCATTAGCATCTCTTTGATTTCCATGAGAACTTTTGTAGCAGTGTTCCTGATTCCTATCAACTCAATCATGCCTTCTCTGGAAAAAACTTTTACTTCTACTCCTAGCTTCTTGAGTTGAGGCATGGCAGATTGGAAATCGTCTGGAATAACCCACATCAGACGATAATTCTTGAAACAATCACCAATTAGTTTCTTGTATTCGCCTACCTGACTTTCGGCTATGCTTGTCCATTTTATTTCGGCGAATAGAGGTATGCCCTTTGAATCGATTAGTTGCATATCAATATGTTTCAAAGTCGCTTCGGAGGGACGCTTTTCACCTCTAACAAGACTAGCCCCCTCCTCAATCATAAAGGGATTGGCCCTAAAAACTGGATGTATGTCCTCAATCTCTCTTATCCCTTCTTTCCTGCCGCTCGATCCAACTTCCATTTTCGACCTTAGCCAACGAATAGAAATATTGCCCATTCCTATCTCATCTTCGGTTAAAGTTCTAGTATGCATCGTTACAATCCGGCAAAGATTGTTTAAATCTTCAAGTCTCACTCTTAATTTTTCCTTATCTTCGAAAAAAACAGAGAAATGCTTCCAATTGTGTATTATGATGTCTTTATAATGTGAGAAATCTGCGTAACTTATCAAGTTATCTTCAGGGATTTTTCCTTGCTTTATATCTTTCTCTCTTTTTTGTATCCAGTCATCGATAAATACTTTGGGAATTGCCTGTTTGATCCAATTATGAGAATAAGCTTTTTCAAGAACATTCTCGATAAAAACTCTGATCTCGGATTCGAAAGCTGTTAATTCACCAAACATTTCTTTCAACTTATCTTGCATCAGCTTTCCCTTCTTACTAAATAAACCTCAATGCGCCACTCATAATGATATTTGTAGACTTGATGAGATAGTATCACTTTTTGGATTAATAAGACTTCTAGCGCGCGCACACATGCTGTCTCTTTGTTCTTCGAGATAGATTTTTGGTTTTTCGAGAGGTTATTGCTTTTAAAGGGTTCTTGCACATTGTATTATATGAGCGGAGATTGAATGAGTATTGCTTATGAAGACCGCGTAAGCTTTGCTTTGGCACGGATTTTGGAGCGATTAGGATTCAGAGAGGTCGCACAACGCAAGAAGGCAGGAAAAAGGATTGACGTTATGCTTTTCTACAAAGGTCTGCGCATAGCTTTTGAAGGTTCTTATGATAAATTGGACGCGCAAAAGGATGCTGAACAAAGACTTCACGAAGGTTTAGCAGATCTCAGTGTGGCTCTATGGTATGATGAAAAAGTGTTTCCTCAACACCTCAGTGAGAGCGAAATTGAACAACGACTTGAGAAAGTCCAGTTGACAACCAAGATTCTGGCTCCTGGAGAAGATGTGACACCAACATTAATCCCGTATGTAGTTGAAAAGCTTCCAGTCAAGTCGTTGGTTGAGGGTTGGTTGCTCATTGATTTGCCACTTCTAAAACAGACAATAGACTACGCAGTTCAATATGCTGCTTCCGAAGAAAAAATACGCGAACTTCAAACTAGCGTTCAAAATCTGGTAAATGAATTCGCAGATGTTCTAACATCAGTGGACCAGAGCAACTCAATATGCAAGGAGCTTTACGATGTTTTTTACAAACTCTACGGTCTTTCTGTTGGCGATTATAGGGAAATAAAAGAGTTGATTTACAGGAAAACTGCGTTGGCTCTACTGCTAAGTGCAGTCTTCTATGAAAGTACAGCAAGCAAACACGGACTTGACTCCATAAGAAAACTAATTACATCAGAAGGAAGTGCGCGGTCAGCCCTTGCAGAGGCTTTTGAAAGAATCCTTGCCGTAAATTATCAACCTGTTTTCCGCGTTGCAAAAGAAGCTTTGCTGAAACTGCCCCCTGAAATGGAAACTGCGCTGCGAAACCTTACAAGTCTGGTTTACAAGATAGCCGATAATCGGGCATTATTGAGAAGGGATTTTGCTGGGAAAGTCTACCACGCTATTGTCGGTGACCTAGTTGTCCGTAAGGGTTTCGCAACGTACTTCACGAGTGTTCCGGCAGCCTACCTCGTCGCCCATTTGGCGTTGTTGACCCCGAACAAGATGTGGAAAGAGACAAGCTGGGAGATAATCGACTCGGCCCAGCAATTCCGCATATGCGACTTTGCCGAGGGAACGGGAACACTGCTTTCCGCAGCCTGCGATGCGATCCAGTACCTGCACATCAGGGAAGCTCTCAAAAAAGGAGAGGACATCAAAGTTGATGACCTGCATAAGGTTCTGATGGAAGATGTTGTCTGGGGGTATGACGCGCTCAGGTTTGCGGTACACACCGCCGCCACAACGCTTGCCCTGCGTGACCCGGGAGTAACGCTCACAAAAATGAACCTATATGCCATTCCGCTCGGAGAGTACACAGGAAAGAACGGAAAGAAACGAATCAGCCTCGGCTCGCTTGAGTTTCTGGGCCACAGCACACCAACCACCATCCTAGGGTATCTGGAGGGGAAAAATGATGAGGTGGCCACCGGAATTTCCACAACCGAAGAAAGGGATGAGGCAAGACCCGTGCCTCCAACGTTCAATGTTGTCTTGATGAACCCTCCTTTCACCCGCGCAACCGGACGCGGAGAGAGCCTAGAGGAGGGGAGACAGGGATTATTTGGCTTTATGACAGATCCACAGATTAGGACGGACTTTCTGAAAAAATATTGTTCTGTAAGAGACGAAATTCGTAAGATGTTAACTTCGCTTGCTCAGAATTCAGGAACATTAAGTGTTCTTAGAGCTGTCTTAAGTAAAAGAGAGTTGACACCCTTCTTTAGCATAGGACAGGCTGGAGAAGGATTGCTATTCCTGTACTTAGCCCATGAATATGTGAAAGAGGGGGATCGTATTGCTTTTGTCTTGCCTAAAAGCGTGCTCTCAGGCGTAAGTTGGTTCTTGGCCCGTTCATTATTGGCATCAATGTATCAGCTTGAATATATTATTGTAAGTATGGATCCTTCAGCCGGCTACAACTTCAGCGAGTCCACATCACTCAGTGAAACGCTACTCATTGCAAGACGCACAGGCAAGCACGATGAAAACGAGAAAACCTGCATAGTCTGCCTTCTGAAGAAACCCACGACCGCTATGGCGGCCACGCAGTTGGCGCACGACATCTTCTCAAGCTACGCGGCAGGGGCCGACAGAATGGATGTTTTCAAACACGGATACGGCCAGCAAAACCTCATTGCACCGCACGTCGTCGCATACACGGTTCCCAGGAAAATCCTGCTGGAAAACATCGACAACTGGGGCAAGCTAATCGCATTCACGGATCCTTGGCTAACTCTGCAGGCGATGGAACTGCTTGAGGGAAAAATACAGGTTCAGGATGGAAAGATAGATGTGCCTATGGAGCAAATCGGCAAACTCGCAAAGATAGGGGTGGACAGACATCAATTCCACGACAATTTTGCGGAGGCCGAAGAGGGCACGCCAGGAACCAAACCTTCCCTGTTTGGAGGAGGTGAGGAGGTCCGCTCAAGAATTCTGGGTACACCAAACGCCCGCATCCTCCCGAAGACCGAGAAGGCAAAGACAATTTTCAGGGAATACTCAAGCGCACTTCTGATTCCCGACAGAATATGGTTCGACACAGCACACGTGACAGCGATTTCAATCACCGAACCGGTTCTTTCAAACATCTTTTACTCCGTAAAGCTCAAAAAACCGACCGAGAACAGAGCCAAAGCCCTGTGCCTGTGGCTCAATACCACCTGGGGACTGCTTACCGTCTTGGCCAGCAGGGAAGAAACAAGAGGACGATGGATAAGTCTCAAGATGGGACACTGGAAGCTGCTCCCAGTACTCGACGTCTCCTCTCTTTCCCGAGAGAAACTGTCCCGGCTGGGAAAGCTATTTGACGAATTTGCGGATGCGGAGTGGAGAAGGCTGCCTGAACAGTTCACCGGACAAACGATGCAGGAAGGGAGGGTGGCTCTTGACCTAGGCGTTCTAAAAATTCTTCAACCAGATGTTGACGCTGCCAAGGCTGAAAACTATTTGCGAACTGAGCTTTACCCCCGAATAGCAGACGCCATCAGAAGTTGGACCGGCACCTAGCCGTCAGGAGAACCAAGTCTTCACTCTCTCTTTTTAATCCATTCTCTCAGCGCTTGCGCCTTTGGTCCCGGTCCACCACTTGCAGGAAATACCACTTTGACCCCGTACTGGGTTAAGTCTGGAAGAGCCCCTGCATAGTTTTTGCCCATCGATATGAACACTTCCGTGTACCTTCCATTTCCGAGTTTCCTAGCGAGAAAGCCCTCATTCTTGATTTTGGCCCGCCTCACAAGCGCCTCGGAGAAGGTCTGTTTGCCCCACTCCTTTCCCTCAGGCTGGCTGTAAGGCAGGGGAGAACCGCCGTCAACAAGGGTCAAATCGTCAACCATTACAACCACGTCCACATCTTTCACGCTGCCCAGATACTTCTTGGCAACCCTGAAAAACAAGCCGTCGTAACGTTCGACCGCGGACAGGGACTCTCCGCTTCTGTTACGTCGGAAGGAGGACCCCAAAATCAGCATCAGCCTCGTCTTAGCCAAAGCCTGCAATCCTCTATACAACAATGATGAGAGCATTTATAAAACAATAACCTCGGTGGTCTGGAAACCGCTGTGCGCGCTTTCTTGGATGTATCGGCAAGCAACTGCATGAACTGAAAATAAGTTTTTAAGATGCTTTGATGAGATAGTTTTAGCGTGCTTTGAGGAAGGGTGAGCGATTCGACATTCGTATGCCCGTATGGCGAGAAGGCTTGTCTATTCTACTATGAAGGGGAATGGTGCACTGACTGTCGCGAGTGTACCTATTGCGGAAAGTACTTGCTTTGGAGTGGTAGTCGAAAGAATATCCATTTTGACCATATTCTTCCCTATGCTTCGAGAGGAAGAACGATAGTTCCAGTGTGTGATGAATGCAACCTTAGCAAGAGCAGTAAAGGATTGAAGGAATGGTTGAGATGGGTTCGTGACAATTGGCCTGCCAAATGGAATGCAATTGTGGACTATAATAAATGGAAAAGAAATGCAGTTGCAGACGCAGTGAGGGACGTAAGAGATGAACTCTAGCTTGTCCATCGAAAGCGCGGTAATTCTTCATTATTATGACGTGCGCTATAGTAAAGAGATCTGAAACTCTGGGTGAAGAAGCCTTTAGGTTCAACGCCACTTCATTGATGCCGCGCGCGCTAATCTATTTTGAAGGTTCTCTTTACTTTAACTCATCTCTCTCCACTAGGCGAGAGTGTCGTTTCAGCAGT
>Ga0315282_10010970_pt1 | contig 14120 bp, 10 predicted proteins | sample YL17G07_20_MG_FD_203693 | JGI IMG/M metagenome (GOLD analysis project Ga0315282, IMG submission 203693) | Sediment microbial communities from Yellowstone Lake, YNP, Wyoming, USA - YL17G07_20 | ecosystem: Environmental > Aquatic > Freshwater > Lake > Sediment | place: USA: Wyoming | collected... | reverse complement strand
CGGCTTTTTCCGGTACAACGACTACTATCGCAGTCTGGCGGTGATGCGCGGCTGCCTCTCGGGTTTCAAGTATGCGGTGGCGCTGATGACCGACCCCAACCAGCGCCTGTACAAGGTCCGCTCGCTGTAACGCTGGCGTCCCGCCGGCCGGGCCCTGCTGGCAAGATGCCGGCGCTACGGCGGGGCCGATCGCATTTTTAGGGGCAGAAAGCGTCGCGAGTCCAAGCGACAGCACCCCACACCCAAGAGTCCAACTTCAACGATGCCAGGGGAGGCAGATTGGCATATGATTATCGGCGGCCGAAAGGCCAAGATGGGAGTCCCGCCTAAGTGGAGGTCAGCGTGGTGCGGCAATTCGTGGCAGTTCTAATGGCTCTCGTTTGCCTGCGTGTCTGCGGGCCAACTTCCGCTGCAGGCGCAGCGGCTCAGGCCTTTTCGGAAGAGAAACGCAGCCTGAAGGAGCAGGTGGTCATGATTCCCGCAGGCAGCATTGTGGAAGTCAAGCTGAAGCAGAAGGGCAGCGGCACGATCAGGGGCAGACTGGGGCCGATTACGGACGAAGGATTTGAGGTTCAGATCGCCAAGTCCGGGAAAGTTTCCAGTGAGAAGGTCGCATGAACCGCCACTCGTACGTCGATGTCGCCAACCGAGGTCTGCGCATGCCGATGACGAATTTCTGCGGCGGGACGAAAGCGCCGATGTCATGGACCTCGAATCCGCCGCCTTCCAGCATTGACGCAACCAAGTTCTTAGCACCCCAATTGGGAAACTTACGGCCCGAGTTATCTCACCTCCGGCGCTGCCGCCCCAATACAGCTCGGGGTCAGACCGCCGCATTTCACGTGAGGCTCACGGCCCTCCGTCCGATCACTGAGGTATCAGTCCGAGTTCCAGGAGCACACGCGCGTATCGTGCGACAGTATGCGGCGTTGCCGGGACTAGATTCCGCTCCTTCGCTCCCTTCTCCAGGTAGTCGTACAGCTCGTTGATTCGCTTGAAGTAACCCCATTGGTGACCTACAGGGAGATAGGAGTTGTAACCATAAAGAGGCACATCCAGAACTCCTATCAGCCAACCGGGCTTCCGGTCCTCGATGAGCCTGTTTTCGAGATCCTCCATCTCGCCGGTCCGGAAACGGACAAATGGCGAGAATTTCCCGCGCCGACCGAGCATGTTGAGGACGATGAAGTCCCGGTCATGGTAGAGTACTTTATTCCGCCCACTCGATACGGATGAGATGACGTACTCGAAGCCTTCAGTCTGAATCGCCTTCCACAGGACATCGGCCCTCTCGTCCCAGTCGTCAAGGTTTGCATCCAAATAGCAGTAAACGCCACGGGGTGCAGATTGATCGCCCACGAGCGTGGCGATGCGCTCGCGGGCCTGCCGCATGAGACCGGCGACGGTTTTTGCGTCGCCCTGCTTTTCAGCCATGATCCCGTGGCCGGTACTGTGAATGACCGGCTCCACGAGCCCCAGCGCGCCGCCCTGCGACTGCGGGACGAACGCCGACTCGACGCTCCATGGCTCGAAGGCGAAGCGCTGCCAGTGAGCGCCCATGCCGATGGGGATTTTGCGAAGCGCGGAGAACTCGATGAAGTTTAGGACGGCGTCGTCGTGAGATAACTCGCCCGAGTGCAACACCCAGGTAGCGAGAATCTTGCCTTGCCGGGCCCAGTTCCGAAGCTGCGCGTCGGAAGGTTCGAAGTCCAGCCACGACTTCGCACTGCGGGCAAACGGCGCCGGCTTCGATCCGAGAACCGTCAACACAGGGCGTCCGGGTTCTGCCACCTGGACGTAGAAGTTCCTTCGGAATAGCGGCCAGAGGCCGATGTCGTCAACACCCTTCGCCTCGCCACCCGCGTAGCGGCCGTAGATGATCTGCGGCCCCTTGCTTTCGAGTAGGGTCTCGATCGCCTCAACCGCTTCTTTAGTTGTGGGCGAGCTACAGATCTGCAGCCGGCTCTCACGAACCGAAAAAGGCACCCAATAGGAAGCCAGTAAGGGTTCACACAGGTCGATGCCCTTCGATGCCTGGAGCCAGCGCTTTGCGAGACGGTGGGTCACGGTGAATAGGGAATCGGAATCAGCCAGGACTTCCGCCGGACTTACGGCGAACCCCGCCTTCTGCCAGGATGTCGCCGAGGCGTTCGGGCCGGCAATCGTGAAAACCTGCCGGACCCCAAGGCGGCGCAAGCGCGCGATGCCCGCTTCATCCAGTTCCAGCGGGAGGGCCAGGGCGTTGCGCTGCACCACCTCGGGGAACAGGTATGGCTGGATGTTCTGAAGACCGCCGGGAAGACCGCGTGTTTGAATGGCCACTACCACGACCGGGAACTTCGGGCCGGCGAACTTCTCGTAGAGATCGATGAGACCGCGGTCAGAGCGATAGACGGAACGCGCGCCAGCGTGAATGATAGGCTCGAACACCGTGCAATCTCTCAAGCGCACGACCGTCGTTTCAAACCGAGCGAGTGCGTGCGCGATGGCCATCTCGTGCCTGCCGCCGATCATGGCGCTGCCGTGGGGCGAAAAGATGCCGCCGTCACCCCGATCGGCGGCGTAATACGCATCGTATTCCGTGCCCTGCTGTCTGGCCATCCATGACAGCGTGAAGGTGGCGAAGTTCTTGTCCGGATCGGCAAAGTTGGCCGTCAAGAGCAGGAGTTTCGGGCGCGGCGGCTCGGGTTGCGCGGCGCCGAGTGCAGCAACGAGCCACAATAGGGTGACTGCGCCTCTCATAAACCACCGGGTATCAGTTCTGTACGGACGACTTGTCAATTCGCCCTCGGATCGCGAAGCAGCGCTTTGAATTCCTCGAGATGCTTCGCATAGATATCTCTCGGCGACACGTCGAGCTTCTTGCACAAATATGCCGCGCGGCCGACCACGGTCCCCATCATCGCCGTCGTGTTCATAACGCGCACCGCAGAGAGTCCCACGTGCGTAGCGCTGATGTTGCGCCCCGCCATGAAGAGGTTTGGAATGTTCCTTGAGTAAAAACAGCGGTACGGGATAGGAAACGGTTTGATTTTTATCAGCGCGTGCCTGGGAATCCGATCACTGTACTTGGCAAGGTTCGGGTCGTCGTATGCGATCGAGCGGAATTCCGCCCCGGGGAAACACTTGCTATTCTCGGGATGGGGGTAGTGGAGGTCTACGTACCACGTCGCGATAACACATCCGTCCGGATGCTTCACATTTTCCGCCAGATCCTGCTGGGTGATGATGTACTCGCCGATAAGCCTGCGGGATTCCCGTTTTCCAAGCACGTAGCCCACCCAGTCGAGACGCCAGTTCGCGTACTTCTCCTTGTCATTGCCGCGGTTCTTGAGGAAATCCCATACACCGAAAATGGCTCGGAAGAGGTGGTCGCGAATAAACTCCGCTTCCATCACGGGGTCACGGTTGAATCCGCTCTCCCAGTTCCAGATGCCGGCGGTGAGCATGCCTGGCGGCATCTTGGGCTTGGCTTTCCCGGGCGGCACGTCGTAGCATTCCTGGCTGACCTGAATAGCCCAAGGGCAAGGGGGGAAAGGCGACGGGTTCGCCGCCGGATTTGCGCGCCAGTAGATGCTGTTACCGAGCAACTGCCGGTCGGCTTTGTCAGGCGCAAACGTCTCGCCCGTCTGCTCACGCGCCTCCCGGCCCATGCGCCACTCCGCGCCCGCGAGGAAGCCGACAGTAGCGTCGCCCGTACAATCGGCGAACAGGGGCGCCCGAAATCGCATTTCTTTGGCCGTCATTGTATTGCGCGCCGTCACCGCCGCGATGCGTCCGCCGCGCATCTCCACGCCGAACACGCGCATGTTGAGGAACAATGAGACGTTCTTCTCAGCCACGACAACCGCCAGTTGCCGCGCATCGTTGCCGCCCTCGAGATCCTTGACAACGTCGGCGTTGCGCGGGTAAAGATCAAAGTCGAGGTTGCCAATCGGATTCACCCCAATTTCGGAACTTGCGTTTCCTCCGAGTACCGGTCGATCCTGGATCAGCGCCACCCTGAGACCCAACCGAGCTGCAGAGACGGAGGCGCCAATGCCCGCAAACCCGCCACCCACAACGACGAAATCATACTGGCCAGCGTCCACCGGTTCATCCGGCAGTTTCAGGAGCCTCTTGCGCCAGGCGGTCATTGCCTTCAGCTCATTGGGTGGCTGGTAACCGGGCGGCGCGTCCTTGACGAAAAGAACCGCGTCACACCGTCCCTCAAAACCGGTAAGGTCCTTCAGAGCGATCGAATTCGTGCCGGCCTTCAACCTGACGGTTCCGCCCCGGTGCCACTCCCACTGGCCGTCACCGTCGGCGCCAAAGACCTTCCCTAAGATCCGGCCATTGATCGCAAGCTGGAACTTACCCGGACCGCGTCTTGGAACCCAGTCCCGAGTGCGCACCCACACGTGATAGCTGCCGCCGACGGGGACCTGAATCGAAGTTGCAGCGTCTGAAACCGGGACGCCCATGCCGTGAGCCAGCAAGTAAGGCGAGCCCATGACGTCCATCGATTGCTGATCGAGGACCCAGCCGCCCGGACTGCTGAAGGACTCCGCCTCGACCAGGATTTCCTTGGGCGCAGCAGCGTTAAGAGCCACGCCAAAGGCCAACGACAAAACAATCATAACGAAGCGTTTTCTCATGACTCCTCTCGATCTGCGGCGGGCTGGCCGAAGCCGGCACGCCAGCCTGAAGCCGCTTCGCGCTCAGCCGGAATGGCTGATAGATCGAAGATGCGCAGTACCGCATCCCGAATTAGAATCGCAGCCTGGCCTGAAACTGAATCCACCGCTTGTCGTTCTGCAATTCGCTAGTCACCTTGCCGAAATTCGAAGAGAGCGGGTCGGTGTTGGGACTGGAAAAATGGGACCGATTGAAGAGGTTCAGGGCATCGATACGGAACTGTAGCTTCAAACGCTCGGTGGCGCCAAACTCGCGCTGAAGATTCGCGTTCCAGCGGTTCTGGGAATCCGCGCGCAACCCGGGGATCACGGTGGGAAAAACGCGCTTATGGAATTCGGCGGGCGCTTTCGCCGCGTTGCGCTCGAAGTTATCAGTGTTGAACCAACGGTCCAGCGTGCGCGCTCCTTTGGTGATATCCTTCAGGTCGCCGTAATAGAAAAGATTGCCGAAGACCAGTAGCGGGCCGGGCTGATACACGTACGTGGCGGCAAGCTGCCAACCTCCAAACATCCAGTTCAATAAGCCGGACTGCAGCCAAGTCTTGCCCTTGCCGCACGGAAGTTTCCAGATGCCAGCGGCGTAAAATCGGAAGGGCCGGCCGTAGTTGCTCTCGCGCTCGGTCGGGAACTCGTCAAATTCATTATGGAAGTAGTCCTTTCCGCGCAGCCACAGCAACGTGTATCCGGCGTTCAGGCTGAAGCCGTTGGCGAAACGGCGTTGGAGGCTGGCTTCCAGCGAGTGGCTGCGCGCCACACCAAGCGGCACCCGGCTGTTCGTCAATCCCGGAACGTGCGGAAAAGAGCGCAGAAGTCGATTCTTGCGGATTGTGGCGCTCGTAAAAAAAGAGAGCGTGGTCAGGTACTGGTAGAGAACCGGGTCGGCCGTCCGCAAGCCGGCAAAGTTGGGGAGGTAGAACGGGTTTGGCACGTTGGCGTTGAGATCGCTGGCGATGGCGTTGTTGCGCTGCAACCCGTCGGCCCAGTATTTCTCGGGTAGCGGCTGCATAGTCTTCGCGATCGCAATGCGATCAGTGTACATTCCGGCGTAAGCCACTTCGGCTACACTCGTGTTGCCAAATTGTCTTTGGATGCCGATGCGCCACCGCTGCTGGCGCGCTCGCTCACTGTCCCAGGGATTGTAGGTCTGGCCGCGGCCGGCGCTGGCCATTAAACCCACGGCATCGCGGATAGGCTGATCGAAACGCGTCCCGTCGCTCCGCACGGGAAACGGATCCGCCAGCGGTGATACCCCGTTCTGCACATTGCCGAGCAGCCAGTTCACGCCGTAATCCGTCGTCGCGACGGTCGAGGTCTGGCGGCTATAGCCGAACATGTTGAGTCCGACTACGAACAAATCAGGCGCGAAGATGTTCAGAGTGTCGTAGAAAACGCCATATCCGCCGCGGATCACCGTCTTGGCGTTCAGCCGGTAGGCCAGGGCCGCGCGGGGCAGCAGCATCAACTGGTTCTGGAAAAACCGGCGGCTGGCGCCTCTCGAGCCGGCGTATATGGAGCCGCCCGCAATCGAAAAACCCGAGGCTGGCAGCTCCGGAAGCGGGTTGCGTGCGTAGGCCGCGAGGGCGGCATCCGAAATCGGCAACTTCGGGTTGGGATCGAAGTAGCTGATGGCACGGTTGTATCGCTCGGTGGTTCCTTGCTCATATTCGAGCCGCAGGCCCAAGCTCAGGTTCAGCTTCGAAGTCAACCGCCAGTTGTCCTGCCCGCACCAGGAGTAGGTAGGACTGTGGATCGCATAGCTGTCCGCGGTGTCGATTGTCAGGCTGCTCGGCAGTCCCATCATGAAAGCCGCCCAACTGTGGCCAAGATTTCCCGCCGGCGTGAACGTGTCGTCGTTGGCGCGGGTGTACCCGTTCGTGAAACCGAAGTTGCCGGAAGTGTTACCCCCTCCGCCGCCGTTGATGTAGTACTGGCGCATGTCGAATCCGGCGCGCAGGCTATGGCTCCCGCGGATGTGCATGACATCGACCTTGCCACTGAAAACGCGGAACCAGGGGAGGACGGGGAAATTGAGACCTGCCAGTGATTCATAGCCGCTAAAGGACATGCTGGGCAGGATGTGCCGGTCGCCCGCTCTGTCGTCCAGGTACTTCGGCAGGCCCACGTCGGACGGCTTAAATGACTTCGCGACCGGGTACAACCCGGCCTCAGCGTAGCCGTTGTACATTCCCGTCACGTTGATGACCGTGGCGGGGCGGACGGCGTAGACCCAGTCGAGCGTGGCGCCGGTGCTTCTCCGGCTGTTCTGTTTCTGGCCGCGCAGTCCCGGGTAAGACTCATAAGTCCAGTCGTACCGGTCCTCGATCCAGTCGCTCGAAGTCCAGCGGCCAAAGAACCGGTGTTTACTGGAGTGCTGATAGTCAAACCGGTTGGTCACCGCGTAGTAGTCCGTGTTCCACGGCATCCCCACGGCGACGTAGTTGTTCACCGGCTCCTGCCTCGGGTCCGATGGCTCGTTGTTCGGAGTCGGCAGGAACCTGCGATACGCCTCATAGGTCGGGTTGAGCCAGCGCGATTTGGGGATGGTGTTGCCCGGGATCGGCGATCTGATGAAGTGTGTTGGCCGGGCCGGATCGGCGCGCACGGTGAGGGGATCGTAAAGCTGGTACCGCACCGGGTCCACTTTCAAGAGTTGCGAGAAGTCGCCCTCGCGGTTGGCAAGCGAGGGAATGGTGCGGTTGATGTTGCCTGTTTCCGTCATCCGGTCCTTTGTGCCGGTGTAGCTGAAGAAGAAAAAGAGCCGGTCCTTGCCGTTGTAAATCTTCGGCAGAATCACAGGGCCGCCGAGCGTAGCGGTGTAGTTGTTGGTGTGGCCCGGGGGGAGCGCCGGACTGTTTCTCAGCGCCTCGGCGGCCGCCAGATCGCCGCGCGCTTCTGCGGACGCAATGTCTCTCAGGCGCTGCTGCCCGATAAAAAACGGTGTTCCGCCCAAGCGTTGCTGCCAGTGTTGCCAGCTCAGCGAGCCATGGGGCTTGTTGGTACCCGACTTGGTCATCATCGAGATGTTGAGTCCGACCGTGTTGCCGGTAGAAGCCTCGAAGCTCGAGGTCTCGACCTTGTACTCCTGCAGAGTGTCCGCCTGCGGCAGGTAAGCGACGCGCGTGTCCCGCGTCGTGTTAGGCACGCCATCAACCAGCACTTGGTTTCCGCCCACCCGGCCCGGTGTGTACTGCTCCTTGACGATCCAATTGGAGACGTTGGTGATCTGATACGTGCCCATTATGGCCCCGCCCCCGCTCTGGACGCCGGCCGTCAGTTCAGTGAGAACGAAGGGATTGTTGATCGGCATGGGAAGGTCGGCGAGTTCGCGATTGCTGATGACGCGGCCCGATGTCGCCGAATCGGTCTCCAGCAATGGTCCCTCGGCCGACACGGAAACCCTCTCGGTGATTGTTCCCAGTTCAAGACGGACGTCAATCTCGATGCGCGTTCGGACGGGCAAGTAGATTCCGGTGCGGACATACTTCTTGAAGCCGTCCATCTGCACCGTGACCTGATAATCGCCTGGTACCAAGAGCGCAGCCTCATAGTACCCGGTGTTGTTCGTCCGGTACGAGCGCGAGACGTTTGTCTCCACGTTAGTCATGATGACCTCCGCGCCGGACACCGGCGCCGTGGACGGGTCGGTTACCGTGCCGAAGATCATGCCTCGTGTCTCCTGCCCTTGCGCCATCGCCGCGCACAAAAGGAAACCGGCCACCATCACTTTCTTCCCAAGCCGCCACATAGCATTCGCACAACCGGGCATTATTGACCTCCTCGTCGAACCTGCGCCGGAATCACCGGCTGAGCCACTGCGCCCCATCAGTGAAGAGCGGTTTCCGTGACGCTTTGCCGACAAGGCGAACTAATTTTCCTGGCTCCTCTCCCAAAAGTGTAAAGGCGGAACGTGGTGCGGAGGTGCTTTTCCTTCAATGAATTCGGCCCCTGGGTCTTGAAGGGAACCGACGCGCTTCTGCGAGACCCGGCGTGCCTTGATGGCCGGGCCGTCCTCAGGCGCCGTTGCTTCCCAGACAGGACGATCCGCAGCCGACTGGAGGGGCTGTTCCCGGTATCGAAACGCCCACGAATGGCGGTCACTGTTCCCGACGACCGTTGCACGGCGGCTGCCGAACGGCTCCGCGCCCACTGCCAGCGCTCGCCCAGCGCTTGCTGATCCCCGGCCGCGATCCGTCTTCTCTGGAACCCGCTGGATCGACATAGCTTAACCGCTGTTACACTTTTGGGAGAGGAACCATTTTCCTTGTGAGGAGAACTGGCCGGACGCGACTCTTCCGTATTAGGATTAGGTTCGACGGTTCCGGTGCCGGATGATGAACGAGAACGAGGCCTCCCAGGTCGTCAGCGACTTGTTTGAGCTGCTGCACTCGCCGCTGCTGCGGTACGCGGCCCACTTGACCGCGAGCCTGGAACTCGCCGAAGACATTGTGCAAGAAGCATTTACACGGCTTTACCGGGACTTGCGCCGGGGCCACAGAATCGAGCGCCCAAAGGCGTGGCTCTTTTGTGTCGTGCGCCGGGAGACCGGCAGGCACTGGCGGGAGGCGAGAGCTTGGGGGGTGATGGGGGGGCTGGAGGATCTGGAGGATAGGGGTGAGCCGGCACTCCGATCCGCTCCGGACGCCGACCGGTTCCTTCGAGAGGATGAGGTCAGCAGGCTCTTGTCGGTTCTGTCTCCTCGGGAAGCCGAGGTGGTGCTGTTGCGGTTGGGGAACCTGACGTACCGAGAGATCGGCGTGGAATTGGGATTGGGCGTAAAGTCGGTCGGGACGTTGCTGGCCCGCGCCCTGAGGAAACTGCGCCGCGTGTTGGCAGGCAAGCCCGAAAGCGAGTTTGTTACTGGGCATGTGCAAAAAACCACACCAAGAGCACTGCAGTGACGACATGCTCATTGCACGGGCGGATGGTGAGCTGCCGAGCCGCGAGGAATCGCGGGTAGTGGCTCATCTTCAGCAATGTTGGGAGTGCCGCGGCCGGCTCGCGGAACTGGAGGAGACGGCCGGAAGCTTGGCGCAGTTGGCAGCCCGGAATCCCTTCGGAGGACCGAACCGTGCTGCTGAGGCCAAGGTTTCCTTTCTTGAGTGGAGGCGGGAATTTGAGCGCGAACTGGCACCTCGCCAGCACGCGAGGCAGCATTTCGCCTCGCTCCAGTTGCCGACACTCGCCGCCGCGATAGCGCTCCTCATCGTGGGAGCAGCCCTATGGCTCAGCAAAGGGTGGGGACGACCCCGCCCGGTCGATGTACTGGCAAAGGCGCAGCAGCATGAACAGGCGCTGATTCGCACGGATTCGGTGCTGCACCAAGTGATAAACATCGAGGTGCTCGAGACCGCGCCGGAAAACCGCCGTGGTAGTGGCCGGCTGGAGGTGTGGGCAGATGGCCGTGGCCAGCGCTACGCGTCGCGCTGGATGGAGGGGAAGGGTGGGCTGTCGTATGCGGTTTGGCAGCCTTCGAGAGGGCAAGCCTGGCGGTACGATCCCCGCGCCGCCCGGTACGCCGTCGCGGTGACAGTGGGTCAATCGGCAGAGGTCACACTCGCTGACGTGGATGCTAGCCGTTTCGAGGAGTTCGAAAGCGGAGTGCTGGATTGGGTGCGCAAGCGGGCGTGGCGTCCGGTGGAAGTGATCGGAGACTTTGCCCGTTTCGCGGCGCGCGGTGGTTACGCCCTGGAAGCGCAGAAGTTTCAATCGGCTGATGGCCGGCCCGTACTACGTTTGACGACGAGGTGGGTAGGTCCGCGGGCGGCTGTCGAGTTCGTTCTGGAACTGGATCCTGACTCCTACCGGCCGCGCCTCCAGCAGGCGACCTACCGAACGGCGGAGCGAGTATTCATAATACGGCTGGATGTGGCTCGGTACGAGCGGGTCCCCCAAGCGCGCATCGAGCCCGCCGTGTTTGTGCCAGAGCAGGCGCTCTTGGCTCCCCACCCAAGGCCCGTCTTGACTTCGCCGCTTCTGTTGCCCCTTCCTCCGGCGACGCTCGTGACCCAAGGTCCACCCTCGGCCGAGGCCGAAGTGGAGACCATGTTCGCGTCGCATCTATCCGGCGCATGCGTCGCCAACCCGGTCGCGCCCGCGCTCATTGGCGTCCATTCGGGCGCCATCGATGTCATCCAGCGGCGTATCGAGCGGCGGCTCAGGGCGCTGGACTCGCGTCGCACGCCCGGTGAGGTTGCCGGGGAAGCCGTGGCACTCGCCACATCGGGACTTCAAGAAGCTGCAGAGATTCGGCGCCTCGCCGAGTGGGCGACCCCGGAGAAGACCGGGCAGTTAGATGCGCATGGCTGGCGCTTGCTGAACGCGATGATCCAAGATCATGTAGCCAGCCTGCGAAACTGGCTCTCCGCCACCCGAGGTCTCTTGGACCCCCTGCTGTCCGGAGATGGCATCCCGAATATGACCTCCCCGCCGCATGGAAGCAAGGCAAAAGGTGAGCCCTGGGCAGCTGGCGCGCTGCACGTGTTCTCACACCTGGAGCGGGTGGAGCGCCGCGTGCGCGAGGTCTTTATGCACGCGGAGCATCCACCGGACGACGTGGATCGCGCGATCAGCGAAATCCTGGAGGACCTGCCTGCAGCCGAGCAAGAACTTGGCTGGCTTCGCGCCGAGTGGGTGCTGGCGATGCGCCGCGGTGTGGAGTTGGCTTCTGGTGGTCGGAAGGATGCTCACCCCCGACGCAAAAGGAACTAGTGGCCAGAGTGTGCCAGCACTCGCCTGATCTCGCCGCCTGGTAGGCGAATGCGATTGTAGGTGCCGGGAGTGAGCCAATTGAGACTATCGAAATCACGCGCTGGGAGCCACCGTCGGTCATGTTCCCCGCGCAACAACGAGGACTCAGGACGAAGCACCCGTAAAGGCACGCCGCATCTTGCAGGAAGGCGCAGTGGCCCTTCGGCAGCGGGGGGCCGAATTCCTTGAAGGGGAAGCGCCTCTGAAGCACGTTTCGCCCTTACACTTTTGGGACCAGGAGGCAGAAAAACGAGCCGCGGTCATGTAGCGGCGACCTGCAGGTCGCCATGTGCGTGCTGGCGTGGCTGAGAAGAGCCCGTGCACTGGCGTTCTCAGCACTCAGCACTTTTCCGCAGGGAGCACTCATGCCGTCCAAGATCATGGCCATTGCCGCGCATCCGGGTGATGCGCTGTTCACCATGGGCGCCACCGTAGCCCAGCACATTCATAACGGCGGCGGCGGCGTTTTCGTCAGCCTGTCGCTGGGGGAGAAGGGTGCGCCGAAGAACATCCCCGTTGCCGAGTACGGCGCGGTGCAGCGCACGGCCACCGAGAAGGCCGCCAAAATGCTTGGCGCTGAAGCCGTCCTGCTCACTTATCCCGACGCCGAAATCCCGCTCAACGACCAGATCGTGTTCGCCGTGTGCGACCTGATCCGCGAGCACAAGCCGGCCATCATGGTGACCCACTGGAGCGGGAGCTGGCACAAAGACCACCAGAACTGCCACATGATTGTCCGCGACGCCATCTTCTACGCCGGTCTGGGCACCATCGCCCGCGCGCTTCCGCCGCACAATCCGGGAAAGACCTTTTACGCGGACAACTGGGAGGACGCGACAAATTTCCAGCCCGACACCTATCTGGACATCACGCCGGTTTGCGAGAAGTGGCTGGAAGCCTGCGACCTGTACCCCATGTGGCGGGGCCAGACCGGCTTTTTCCGGTACAACGACTACTATCGCAGTCTGGCGGTGATGCGCGGCTGCCTCTCGGGTTTCAAGTATGCGGTGGCGCTGATGACCGACCCCAACCAGCGCCTGTACAAGGTCCGCTCGCTGGGCTAGGTGGTGCGTCAGAAATCGCTTTACATATCCCATCCCGGTCATTTGGAGTGCGGCAGCTTGCTGCCGCTTTGCCGAAGGCGGCTTGCCGCCGGCTGCTGCCGCGAGACCGAGCGCCAAGCAAGCTTCGCGCAGAAAAGCGGCGGCAAGCCGCCGCACTCTACACGCATCGCTCAACGCAGGATTCGCGAGACTCGTTCGCACCGTTTTCTTCTTGTTCCTTGGCGCGGCCGCCGGCGCCGTTGCCCCGACCGACTTTAGGAGGCACTCGATGTGCCATGCCGACATAGCTTCCGTGGTATATTCATTCTGTGGAATGGGAGATCGAGGTCACTGATGAGTTCGAGCGCTGGTGGAACTCGCTGACTGTGGCCGAGCAGGAGCATGTGCGTGCCCTTGTTCTTCTGCTGAGGGCGTTCGGTCCAGCACTCAAGCATCCGTTCAGCTCCGGTGTCAGGACTTCCCGGCATTCGCACATGCGGGAGTTGCGCATTCAACATCGCGGGAAACCATACCGGGTGCTGTATGCCTTCGATCCGAGGCGGACGGCAATTTTGCTGCTGGGGGGAAAAAAAGACCGGCGACCGCCGTTGGTACAAGACCTTCGTGCCCATTGCTGACCGCATTTACGACGAGTACCTTGAAACCCTGAAACAGGAGGGAATTATCGATGGCTAAGTCGTTCAAGGCGTTGGAACGGAAGATGTCGCCGGCGGCTCGCGCTCGATCCGATGCGAAGGCAAAGCGCTTGATCGCGGGGATGCCGCTTCACGACATTCGTGCCGCCCGTCAGTTGACCCAGGAGCACCTGGCGAAGGTGCTCCGCGTCAAGCAGGCTTCTGTCTCCAGGCTCGAACGCCGGGCCGACATGTACATCAGCACCCTGCGCGACTTCGTTCGGGCGATGGGAGGCGAATTGGATATCGTCGCGCGGTTCCCGGAAGGCGAGGTTCGTGTCAGGCAGTTCGATCTCGGTTCGGCCTCTCGTTGACGGCGCGGCCGCTTTCCGAGGCGTTTCAGCGCCGATGAACAAATCGGAGCAAAGCCTTGAGTTCCTCTGTATCTATTACCCACACGGATGCCGCCTTGCCTTTCAGTTCAGTGCGGGCCAGGGCTCTGACCATCCTGTGCGGCGGGTGTTCCGGCGCATCGAGCTGGAGACCCAGTCGCCTTCGTTGGATCGCTACGAAGCCGACGGCGGAGGCCAGTTCGCGATGCCACTTCTCCCGGCCCTGTCCGGAATTTGAAAACCGCGGGCCAAAAAGCTAATCTGCGGCAATGAGAACCGCAAGAGGGGTGGCCACCACGCTGCTCGTGGCCCTGTGCGCAGTCGCCGCATGGGGCGCAAATCCGCCGCTGACGCAGGTGGAGGTTTTCCGCGCCGGCGAGAACGGCTGCCACACCTATCGCATTCCTGCCTTGATCACCACGGCCAAAGGCACGCTGCTGGCGTTCTGCGAGGGCCGCCGCGCCTCGCGCAGCGACACGGGCGATATCGACGTGATGCTGAAACGCAGCTTCGACAACGGCAAGACCTGGTCAAATCCGCGGGTGGTCGCGGATTTTGGGGAAGACACGGTCGGGAACCCGGCGCCGGTGATCGAGCGCCGCACGCGCACCGTCTTCCTGTTGCTGA
>Ga0315282_10010969_pt1 | contig 14121 bp, 11 predicted proteins | sample YL17G07_20_MG_FD_203693 | JGI IMG/M metagenome (GOLD analysis project Ga0315282, IMG submission 203693) | Sediment microbial communities from Yellowstone Lake, YNP, Wyoming, USA - YL17G07_20 | ecosystem: Environmental > Aquatic > Freshwater > Lake > Sediment | place: USA: Wyoming | collected... | reverse complement strand
CGTCGGGTCCTGGCCAGCCGGAGGGCTGCCTCGGCTTGCTCCCATTGGGCACGGGCGGTGTCGATCTCTTCCTTGCGCGGGCCTTCCACCACTAACGCGTAATTCTCCTGAGACTTCTGGTAGCTGGCCAGGGCCATGTCGTAAGCCGTCCGGGCCGTATCCCAATCCTGGGCGGATATGTAGTTATCCTGATAAAGTTTCTTGGCCCGGTCCATATCGGCTTTGCGCTTGTCCATATCGGCCTGCGCCTGGTCGACGGCCGCCTTGGCGGCTTGAATTTCCTGGGGACGGGAGCCGGCTAAAAGCTGCTCCAGCCTGGACCGGGCAGCCTCCATGGCCGCCTGGGCCTGGGAAATTTCCTGCTGGGTGGCTTGATCCTGGAATTCGATGTTTTTTAGGAGGGAAGGGATTCTGGACTGGGTAGTTTCGAGAGTCGCTTCGGCTCTGGCCTTCTGGGCTAAAAGGTCCTTGTGTTCCAGAGTGGCGATGAGTTGCCCCTCTTTTAGGAGGTCGCCCTCCTCCACCGAGATCCTGTCGATCTTCCCGGGAATCTTGAAAGACACATCCACCGTGGTGGCTTCAATGTTGCCGGAGACGGAAATGATGGCATCGCCGTTTGTTCTATTCTGAAAAAATACGTAAAGGGCGATCCCGCCGGCCAAAACAAGGAGAGCCAGCATGATCACCCATTTTCTTTTCTTCATCTTTTCCCTCCTAGGCCCTTATCGACGAAAAAAGCACCGGGAAACAGTTGTGTTATTAGAATAAATTAAAGCTTTCGCCTGTCAAGCCTTTTTTGAATGCGGGCGAAACGTAAAGGCCAGCTTTTTATTTGTTCCCCAAGATGAGTGGTGCTATGATGCGGTGAAAGGAAGGACCGAGGGGAACCTTGAAGCTGAAAGTCCTGATTGCCGGAAGCATTATTTTCCTCCTTGGGGGATGCCTGCCGCCCGTTTCCAGGGAACCCCTGCCGCCCGAAAAGCCTCCCCTCTACCAGGAGCAGAAATTCATTTCTCCCCTGACCGATGACGCCGACAGGACTTCCTTACAAACTGCCGTGGGGAGAAGCCTGGGGCATCTGGCCAAAAAGAACTCTGCCGGTAATTCACCAGTTTACTTACAGGGGACAATGGGAAATTTATTTCCCCCGGCAAAGCTCCATCGTTCCCTCACGATTTTCCGGGAAATTTTAGGCAAGGCACCCGACGAGGCCGAGCTCGATAGACGGGTTCGGGAGGCATTTACTTTTTGGGAGGTAACCAGCGGGGACGGGGCCAGGCCCGTCCTTCTCACAGGATATTATGAGCCCGTCGTCGATGGCCAGCTCGAACGGGGAGGAGGATACCTCTACCCGATCTATCGGCGGCCCGAAGAACTGATCGAAATAAAAGCGAGAGATAATTCGGGGGAATGGGCGTCGAAAAACCAAATCGGACGGCTGGAGGGAGGGCAAGCCGTTCTTTACTACTCGCGCAAAGAAATCGATTGCCAGGGAGTTTTGTGGGGGAAGGGGTATGAGCTGGCCTGGTTGAAGGACCCCTGGGAGCGGTACGTCCTGCATGTTCAGGGGTCGGGACAGGTCCGATTGCCCGACGGGAAGATGTTGCGAGTGGGGTTTGCCGCCTCCAACGGTCGCCCCTACCGGTCCATCGGACGCTACCTGGTCGAGCGGGGTTTTTTGACCGAGCAGGAGCTTTCTCTCTCGCGGGTGCGAGAATTTCTCCGCCAGCACCCCGAGAGAAGGGATGAAATATTCAACACCAATGAGCGCTATATTTTCTTTCGCCTCATTCCGGGGAAAGAAGGACCCATCGGCTCTCTGGGGTTTCCTCTCACTGCCGGCAGGTCCGTGGCTACGGACCCGGCCGTTTTCCCGCCGGGGGCCCTGGCCTACCTCATCGCCCGACAGCCTGTGTTCGACGGAGCCGGAAGGCTGAAGGCCAGAAAAAGTCTCCGACGATTTGTTCTGAACCAGGACACGGGTGCGGCCATGAAGGGGCCGGAGCGGGTTGACCTTTTTTGCGGGGGTGGCGAGCCGGCCGGGATGGTCGCCGGGGCGATGCGGGAAGAAGGGAAGATCTATTTTCTCGACGCTAAATGATATGCTGGGATGGTTAGATAATAGCTTTCAAATCCCCCCCAACCCTCCTGAACCTGTGAAAAAAATTTGCTGGTTTCAAATTGCAGGGCTTGAAACAACATTTCATGCCCTTCCCCGGTTCGGGAGCCAGATAGCGATTCGCTTGGCATCATGAGGCAGTTTTCTTTCCATGGATCAGGCGGGAAGAATCCCGCCAACGGCGGGACTCCCTTTGCGGAGACAAGGTCGAATTTTCTGTTAAAGCTTTCTCCCGCCGATGCTGCCCGCGCTCATCGCCACCTGGCTCCCGAACCACGATAACGGTGGGATGAGGAAAGGATTTTTTCACAGTTTCCCTTTAAAAGGGGGCAAGGGGGGATTTATCCCCCGCCTTGGAAGGGGCGAGATTCGCGAGTGTCGAACCCGTCATGAAAAATTACGAAGATAAGCAATCAATCCTTACAGACGTGCTGATCATTGGCGGGGGCGGGGCCGGGATCAGAGCGGCGATCGAAGCGGCCCGTGAAGGCTGCCGGGTAATCGTGACGAACAAGGGTCCTGTGGGAAGATCCGGAGTCACCCCCATGGCCATGGAGGCCCTTCAATGCGTCTGCACTCCGGGGGATTCGGAAGAACTCCATTTCAGGGATGCGGTTGCCGGAGAACGATACCTGGGCGATGAGAGGCTGATTGCCGTCATGGTGCAAGAGGCCAGACAGCGGGTTCGAGACCTGGAGAGTTTTGGCGTACATTTTAAGAGAAAACCGGATGGCCGCTTCGACCCGATGCACCATCCGGGCCAGACGTTTCCCCGCACCCTTTTTATCCAGGGGGGCGGATATGGCATGCTGGCTGGCCTGCTCGCGGAGGCCGGGAAGTATCCGGAAATTCAGATCCTGAGCGACACCTTCGTGGTGAAGCTTTGCGCGGACAGAGAACCCACCCCTTCCGGAGCCATTTACCTGGACTTAAAGGACGGCAGGTTGAAATCCGTTCACTGCCAAGCTGTAGTTCTGGCCACGGGCGGGTATGAGGAACTCTGGGCCTTTACCGACGCCGCCGTGACGGCCTGCGGCGATGGAGTAATCCTGGCCTACGAAGCCGGAGCGAAACTCATTGACCTGGAAATGGTCCAGTTTTATCCCACCGTCATCCTCCATCCTTCGGCGATTGCCGGAACTCTTTTTCAATACGAGCTGATCGTCAACCCGGAGGTTCTGGGAGGTCGTCTGTTAAACGGGAAAAAAGAGACTTTTCTTGCAGGAATGCCGCTGCGCGATGACGTCATCCGGGCCATCTGGAAGGAGATTCAGTCCGGCAGGGGAACGGAACATGGGGGCGTATTTATCGACCTGACCCATTCCAGTAAGGGCCGGGATGCGCTGACTGCGGCTTTGGAAAAATGGCAGCCCAATCAGTTTCACTACCTGAAGGACATGGGCGTTGACCTGAGAGAAGTAATGGTCGAAGCCGGGCCTCATGTCCATTTTACGATGGGGGGTATCGCCATCGACGAGCGGGCGCGCACGAGTGTTCCGGGGCTGTTTGCCGCGGGGGAGGTGACCGGGAACCTGCACGGAGCCAACCGGATCTCCGGGAACTCGCTGACCGAAACTCAGGTCTTTGGCGCCATTGCCGGATCCTCTGCGGCCGCCTTTGCCAAAGAAAGGGCAAGGCTTGCGTCCACTAAATTTCAGGGGGAAATAGAGGAAGTTCTACGCTTGATTCGTGGCCTCTCCGTTTCTCGCGTTCACTCGCTTCGGCCCTACCCATTCCGACAAAGATTACAGAATATCATGTGGGAGCGGTGCGGGCTGGAAAGGGATGGGGAGGGGTTGCGAGAGGGAAGGGCCGATGTGGAGGAGTTGGTCAAAAAAGCTGTAACGGAGATGGCTGTTGCCGAAACCGTCGGGCCCTATCCCCAGGAGATCCAGGAAGCCCTGGAGATCCGGATGATGTTATCTTTGGCCGGTCTCGTTCTGGATTCGGCTTTTTTCCGCAAGGAAACACGCGGACATCACCTGCGCATGGATTATCCTTCATCCGCCGCTGATCCCCAACATACCTTTCTGGCCAGGGGGCGGGGTATATGGGAAGGAGAGGTGCAGAGAAGGGACCCGGCAAAATGGAAAAAATAATCCGGGTATCGATCCTCCGCGAAAATCCCGCTACCGCAAAGGCCCCCTGCGTACAGATTTATGAAGTGGAGGCCAAGGGAGAGATGACCATTCTGGAGATTTTGCATAAAATTTACCAGCAACTGGACCCGACCATCGCGTATCGCCGGTATCGTTGTGGCCGCAGAATCTGCCGCTCCTGTGAAGTCAAGCTTGACGGGAAGATCGTTCGCGGCTGCGCCACGCTCCTTCGCCCGGGAGGGACCTACTCGCTTGAACCCGCCCGCCCATCGTCTTTAATCCGGGACCTGGTTTTTGAATTCGATAAATAGATTCATTCCCTCCTCCCCTTCACCCTGTCCCTCTCCCCCGAGGGGAGAGGGAGTTTCTCGATGGACGCTAACTAATCAATGACAGGGGTTTCAAGCTATATCGAATATCTCTTGTCAGCCTCAGAAAAATCATGCTACATATTACGTAGGAAAGGAATTCAAGTGAGGCCGCCAGATGAACGAAAAACCCAAAGAGCACAAGCCCAAAATCTATTGGGGTTGAGAACAAATAAATAGAAAGGGGGAGGAAAGAGCCATGTCAGAAGTATTCGAATGGATGGATGAGTTTGGGCCGGAGAAGATCATCGTGGTTCATGACACCAAGACGGGCATGAAAGGGATGCTGGTGATCGATAACACGGCCCGGGGGCCCGGAAAAGGCGGGTGCCGCATGGACGCGAACATGACCCTCTTGGATTGCTTCCGCCTGGCCCGGACGATGACCTGGAAGTGGGCCATGGCCGATATTTTTTTGGGTGGGGCCAAGGCGGGAATCCGCAATGACCCCAAGTCGCCGTACAAAGAGGAGATCATTCGGGCGTACGCGAAGAAGATGCGAAAATTTATTCCCGATGAGTATGTCTTCGGAAACGACATGGGTTTTGCCGAGAAGGATGGGGCGATTGCCCTGGATGAACTGGAGGACATGAAGGCCGCGGTAGGAACCCCGGCAGAACTGGGCGGGCTGCCCTACGATGAGCTGGGGATCACGGGATACGGAGTGGTGGAAGCGGCCGATTGTGCGGCCCCCTACCGGTCCTTGGAATTGAATAAAGCGACCGTGTCCATCCAGGGATTTGGGGCGGTGGGTGCTTTTACGGCCAAATTTATCAGGGAGAAAGGGTCCAAGGTCGTGGCCATTTCCTCTCTGGCGGGGACCCTTTACGACCCGCAGGGGTTGGATGTGGACAAGCTTTTGGCACTGCGGGAGAAACATGGGGATCATGCGGTCCTGAAATATGGCAAAGGACAGCAGATTCCTCTGGGCAAGGAGCTGGAGTTGGAAGTGGACGTGCTGGTTCCCGGGGCCACGGGGGATGTGATCACGGAGAAGAACATGAAGAACGTGAAGGCCAAGATGGTCGTGGAAGGGGCCAACTTTCCGACCGCAGAGGTCGCCCAAAAATACTTCCACGAGAAAGGCATTCTGGTCGTCCCGGATTTTGTGGCCAACGCCGGGGCGGTCATGGGGGCGGGCAAAGCCATGGACAACCGGTATTCCTGCGACATCCTGGATCCTCAGGAAGTCTATGATTCGGTGAAACGGAAGATGTGGAAGAACGTCACCATGGTACTCGATGAATCGAAGAGGAGAAAGCTTTTGCCGCGGGAAGTCGCCCTGGCGATTTCCCAGGAACGAGTGCGGAAAGCCATGGAGCTCAGGGGGCGGATTCCCAAGAAGGGCAGGGGGTGAAAGGAGCAAAGGGCCATGGAACTGATTACCGACCTGCAAGCCATCCGCAAGGAGATTGGCCTGCGCCTGGAAGAGAGTTCTCTCTATCCCAAACTGAATTTGGATGCTTATAAAGACGTAACACCGATCCTCATTAAGAAGGGCCCAAAGGATTATGCCCTGTTAGTCAAGGAAGTAGAGACGGGAAATTTCACCCGCGGGGGGGCTGCCGAGCCGGTCATCAAGAAACGCAAGGTGAAGACCATCTACTACAGCTCGTATTTCACCTGGGACCGGGTCGCCCGGAAAAGGGCGGTTTTTCCGCCCGATGAGCCGGCGGCGCTAACCAAGGCCTTCAAAGTGAAGACCCTTCGGGTGCATCCGGACATGGCCCTCGAGCGGTTTCGACGGCTGGGCCGGGCATTTGACATAGCCTTTGCTTCTCCGCCCGCTTCCCGGGAAAAGACCTGGGTGTATCGTTTGAACAAGAAGGAAGTCGAAGCCGCCTTCCTGAAGAAACGCGTGGGGGTGAATCGCTGGGCTCTGCGGGCGGTCGAGAGAGATTTAGAAATGAGCCCCGGCGATCGGGCGACGGTTAAGAAATTTCTTTCCCTCCCGCCGTTCAAGTCCTTCGAAGTATTAGATCGGCTGATGGGGACGAGCGGGGTGCGGGGGGTTTTGGCCAGTTCCCCGATCAACCTCCAGGAAATGACCGGCATTCCCAATGATCGCCTTGGGGGAGGTCTCCTGGGGCTTTATGTCCGGGGGAAAGTCTATCTGCTCAGCCCGCGCCCGATTAGAAATTCGAGGTTGGCGAAGGCGGAAGGCATATATGCCACCCTCAAGGAGGCAACTCAAAACCTCGCGGGGAATGAGCCGTTGGGAGTAGAAGAGAAGAACCTGGATATCGGGCGGGCGCTGACCCTGGGGTTGAACGGGTTGAAAAATGCCTCCAATCTTTTCCGCGCCTGGCGGGAAGTCCGGTCGGGCCAGGATCTGGGAGCCTATATCATGGGGGCCCTGGGGACCAAAATGGCCATGGAGGGGGCTCTGGCCATGGCCGAAAAGAAGTTGCAAGCCAGGGAGCCGGTGTATGAAAAAGATGTGGAGAAGAAATTCTACCGGCTGCTGAAAGAATATGAGCGGAAGGCCCGGACGCCCCTGCAGTTAGAACCTTACTTTATGGTTCTGCACGCCGGCGTGCGCACTCCTTATCCCTCCTTACCGGGTTTTTTCCGCCTCTCCCCAAAAATGAAAACCCTGAAGCTGGACGCGGGGATTCTGCTCAAAGACCGGGGTTTAATCCTGGCTTGCTCAGACCTGGCCCGTTCCCTGGCGATGGACAAGAGAGGAAAAGACCTTTACGCCCTGCTGGAGAAGGCCATGCTGGAGGGGGCGATTCCCGGTGGAAGGCAGGGACATGCGGGAGAAGAGGTCTACTGGGCAGGAATGCGCCCGCTACTCCGGGAGGAGAAGAATCTAAGAGGCTGGAAATTGCTGCCGTCAGCGGGGTTTTTGAAGAAGCATTACGACCGGGACATTGGGCATACCTTTGGGAAACAGGAGTCGACGACCCTTTTCTTCAAAAAGGGTGAAAGGGAGCAAACCCTGAGGCAGGGAATGGTATCGGCCATCGAGTACCAGTGGCCATACCGGGGTTATGCCCTGGGAATCGAGGACATGTTCGTGGTCGGCCCGAGATACGGGATCAACATCACACGATGAAGAACCAAAGAATGATAGAATGGAATGCTGGAATATTGGAATAATGGAATAATGGAAGGACGGAAGAATGGAATGATGGAAGATTGGAGGACCGCGGGGGATCCCGAGGCATGACCCGTCAAGAGAAGGTGCTGGTCGCCCTGACCAGTTGCTCCCATGCGCTCACGCACGGGTACCTGTTAATTTTCCCGGCGGTCCTTCTTCTTTTGAAAGAAGAGTTCGGTATGGGGTACCTGGGATTGGGGGTCATCAGCAGCATCATGACCTTTGCCTATGGCCTTGGAGCCCTGCCCGGCGGGCTGATCTATAATCGCTTTGGGGCGAAGAAGCTTTACCTTGTTTGTTTTCTGGGGTCTGCCGGGGCCTGCCTTCTGGTGGCCGCCTCTCCCAACCTCTTCCTGTTCACCTCGGGCCTGGCCCTCCTGGGGGCGTTGGGAAGCGTTTACCATCCGATGGTTAATTCGTTGATCACTTCGAAGGTGAAAGAGTATGGCCTCGCCTTGGGCATCCATGGAGCGACGGGCAACATCGGGATGGCCTCGGCTCCTTTTATTGCCGGCCTGATTGCATCCCGGTGGGGATGGCGGTGGGTCTATGTTTGTTTCATGGCCCCCGGCGTTGTCCTTTCCATCGGGTCCCTTTTCGTTGACATGTCGGTAAAGAAAGAGGCCAAACCCGGGCCTTCCGAAGCCGGCGTGAGCCCGGGCACAGCGCCGAAAACGAAAGACTTCTGGATTTTTTTCTCTTTCCCCTTGGTCCTGTTATACCTGCTGAACTGGCTGCAGAGTTTCAGTTTCCATGGGGCCGTCACCTTCTTACCGACCTATATGGCCCAATACACTTCCTTCCAGATTCTTTCCTGGGACAGTGTGGCCGTAGGGGGTATGCTTTCGGGCCTGGCATTATTCACGGGAGTTTTTGGGCAATATACCGGGGGATTATTGGGAGAGAGGCCCCATCTGGAACGCAACCTGGTGGTCATGACTGCGGGCGCCTTCCCTTTCCTTCTGTCCATGGCCTTCGTGAAAGATGCCCCTATGGTGATTATGGCCCTGTTTTTTTTCTTCTTCATTTTTTCCCTCCAGCCCATGATGAACGTAATGCTGGCCCAGCGCACGACTCTGGAGATGCGGGGGACCGCTTTCGGCATCTACTTTTTCGCCGCCTTCGGAGTCGGTTCTTTGGCTGCGAGCTTTTCGGGTTATATTGCCCAGACTTTTGGGCTGCAGTCGGTCTTTCTCGCCCTTAGCGGAGGTGTCCTGGTTTTGATCTTTTTTTCCTTTGTTTTTCTAAAACTCAAAAAGCCATCACACTCGTGAAAAGAAGGACAACACAGAGGTCACAGCGCGGCGTAGCCGCAACCAAAGAAATTTTTATTGGACGCAGATAAACACGGATAAACATAGATAAAATTCATTACAAAGATCTCTACAAAATTTAAAGAGTTTGAACGTTAGTGGTACAGAGATAAGAAGGAAGGTCTTGGGGTGTGCAAAATAATCGATAGAAAGGAGAAGCAGAATGGTTACAGGATTAGACCACGTTCATGTTATCTGCGGCGATGTAGAAGAAGCGGTGAAATATTTTAAGAATGTATTTGAGGCGAAAGAAACCTCGCGGGGAGAAATTCGGGGCCTTCCGGTAGTGCGAGTGGACGTGAAAGGACTGATCGTGGCCCTGATGGGGACGGCACCGGGTTCCAGCCAGCTCGTGGCCGGGAAAGGGGACCGGGGGCTTGACCACTTTGGGTTCAGAGTTAAGGAACTGGAGAAAACGGTCGAAGACCTGAAGAAACGGGGGGCCAAAATCAGCGTCGGACCCAGCGCCGCTGCCGCCGGGGTTAAGTATGCCTTCGTTGACGGGCCGGAGGGCATCCGTATCGAGCTGGTGGAGCGAGCCTAAAAGAGGTTAAGCATTTTTTATAGAATCCGTTACTCATGGAAAATAAATATACCAGCAAGGGCTTTGAAAAAACGCCGCAAAGGAGGGAATGAATGGCTTACCAGCAAATATTTAATTACCATGCTCCGACAAAAATGACCTTTGGCTCGGGGGCGATCCAGGAACTGACCCCGGAACTGAAGAGGCTCAATGTGGGCAAGCCCCTGATCGTAACGGATAAGGGCATTAAGGGAGCGGGGATTCTCGACAAGGTGACGACCTTGTTGAACGAGAATCATATTCCCTTTTCCGTATTCGATGGGGTTGAAGAAAACCCTTCCACCGAGATAGTCGTCAAAGGGGCGGGCATCTATCGGGATGAGAAATGCACCGGGTTCATCGCGATCGGAGGCGGCAGCCCCACGGATGCGACCAAGGCGATCGGAATTGTTGTCTCCAACCCGGGAGACATTACCCAGTATGAAGGCCCGGGAAAGGTTGGCAAGCCGATCCCGCCGATAATCGCCATCCCTACGACCTACGGAACGGGAAGTGAGGCCACCTCCATTGCGGTCATCACCGACAAGAAAAGGACTTTTAAATTTGTGATCGTATCCCCCCATATTTTTTGTGCTGCGGCCATTCTGGACCCCAATCTCCTGGTAACGCTGCCCCGAAAATTGGGCGCCGCCACCGGGATGGATGCCCTCACGCACTCGATCGAAACGCATGTTTCGCTGATCTCGCAGCAGATGTCCTCGGCCCTCGCCCTGCACGCGATCAGGCTGATTGGCGAAAACCTTCGCCAGGCGATTGCCAACGATTATAATCTAGCGGCCACAGAAAACATGATCATTGCGAGTGCTCTTGCCGGGATGGCGTTTTCGAACGCCCGACTGGGGACCGTCCATGCGATGGCCCATCCGCTCAGCGCCCATTGCGGAATCCATCATGGAATGTCTTGCGGGATTTTACTCCCCCATGTGATGGAGTTTAACCTGGGGGCGTGCCCGGAAAAATTCGCCGAGATTGCCCGGGCCATGGGTGAGATCACCTATGGCGTTTCCCCTATGGATGCCGCCTCCAAAGCGGTCGAAGCCGTTAGAAAACTCATGCGGGATGTGGATATGCCCTTTACCCTGCGTGAAGTGGGCGTTCGCGAAGATAAAATCCCGCAGCTAGTTGCGGATTCCATGCTCAGCGGGGCCATTCCGATTAATCCCCGGAAGACCGGAAAAGAAGATGTGGAGAGATTGTTCCGCAAGGCCCTTTAACGAAAGGCTGGATCACGGGGATCGGGCAGATGGGAAGGAAGAATAACTGCTTTTCCTGCAGCTTCCCTCAAAGTAATTCTTCCAACCTCCACTAACCCCATCACCCGAAACCTCTGCAACGGCCTCTGGCTCAACTCGATCTTTTCCCCTTTCATGGGGACATTTTCCCTTGGGCACGACAAGGCCATAATATTTTCTTGACAAAGGTTTCGATTTCTGATAGTCGATAGTCGACTATCGAATGCTCGCGGACGGGGTAGCCTTTGGAAGATTTGCTCAAAGATCATCTCACCTTAACAGACAGGGCCTTTACCATCATTGAAAGAGACATTCTCAGCGGCTCAATCAAGAATGGGGAGAGAATTATCGAAACCGAGGTCGCCAAAAGGCTAGGAATCAGTAAGGCTCCGGTCCGGGAAGCACTGAAAAAATTGGAGGGGGATGGAATCGTCGAACTTTTGCCCCGAAGAGGCTACATCGCGAAACCCGTTACCTTGAAAAGTATCCATGATTTTTTTGATGTGATGCTTCTTCTCGAGCCGGCCGTTGCAAAATGGGCGCTAAGGAAAAAAAAGGATTCCGTATGCGAGGAAATCGACAGGATCATAGGGCAGATGCAGCATTCCTTAAAGACGGAAGATTATGATTCCTATCTCCTGCTCAACGGACAGTTTCACGGGCTTTTTTATAAATTGATTGAAAATGGATGGATTACGAAAATTACCCAAATGCTCCGGAAGCAGGCAAGCATACTAAGGTCGTTGTCTCTTTTTACGAAGGATCGGTTCACCTCCTCGATCAAGGAGCATATTACCATCGCGGAAGCCTACAAAAAGGGAAATGGGAAACTCTTGGCTAAGGCCGTAAGGTTTCACCTGGAAATGTTCAAAAAAAATATTCTGGAATCCAATTTTCTTCAGCGCTGAGGGAAAGATTGGGTTCAGATCGGCCCCGATCGGGTGGATCTGGCCACTCGGGATAAATTCGACACCCCAGGTTCAAAGCATCCTGGGGTGCAGGTCACTCAATCGACAAAAAAGGAGGTATACCAAGATGACGAACCGCTACAGGGTAAGTGTGGAAGATATCAAGCCGGCCCCGGCGGCAACAAGTTCGATCGGCTTCTCCAATATGGATATCCGGTTTCTCATCACCGATCAGACCGTAGGGGCGACGGAACTTTCCCTCTTCCGTACCGTCTTTCCCCCGGGCTATGCCGCCCACCAGAAACATATCCATGTCGACATGGAGGAAGTGGTGTTCGGTTTAAGAGGCCGGGGATGTGTGGGAATTGAGGGGCCGGACGGGAAAGGCGATGAATATGAAGTTGCGCCGGGAGTGGCTGTTTTCATTCCCAAGAATTACGTTCATTGGTTCCGGAACCTCAATCCGGACCAGGAAGTTGAAATTTGCGGGGTCTATTCCGCACCCAATGCCGGAGAATATAAACCGGAAGATTACAAATATTTGGGAAAGATATCCGAAAAGGACAAGAAATTGAAATAGGGGAAGAATTCGTCGTTTCCATTCTTGCCGGAGTAAATCTAGCGCACAGAAAAGGAGGGAACCATGAGTAAAGCAGAAGACCTTGAAATCAGAAGTTCAGGATTGGATCACAGCTATATTAAGTATCCTCACCACTGGTCCCCCAGGCGGCTTTACAGTATGACCGGGGCGGATTGGGAGGGGAGAATCAATTTTGACCGGATGCTTAAGGAAAGGCTTGCCCGAGCAAAAGAGGCGATGGCGAAAGCGGGATTAGGGGCCATGATTCTGTATCACGGGGCGAATGTGAGATATGTGACCGGTGTTTACCAGGGGATGTGGAAATACAGCATCTTCATTCGCTATGCAGTGTTATGTCGAGATAGTGAGCCGGTATTATTTGAAACCGTAGGGTCGGACATGGAGAGCGCCAAGCTCGATTGTCCCTGGATGTCCGGAAGGATTCGGCCGGCGATTACCTGGACGTGGTCCGAGGGAGCGACCGAACGCCAGGTCAAAAACATGGTCGCCGGTGTGGTAGATCTATTGAAGGAGAGGAAAGTTTTTGGAGAGAAAATCGGTGTGGATATCATGGACATGTGGGTTCATGCGGCGTTTCAAGAGGCAGGGGTGAAGTTAGTGAACGCCTGGCCGGCGATGTCGCAGGCGCGGGTGATCAAGACCGTGGATGAGCTGGAATGCTGTAAATACTCGGCGGCGATTGCCGATGGGTGCCTGGATATGATTCGCAATGACTGGTTGGCCCGGCCGGGATTGACGGAGAGCCAGCTCGCGGGGAACATCATGAAGTATTTTACAGATCGGGGGTTTGAGGAAGGGCAAGCCTTTTGCGTGGCATCGGGAGGGAATACGAATCCCTACCATCGATGGTGGTCGGATAAGCCCATTCGCAGGGGCGATCTGGTGATTACCGACATTGGGGGGAGAGGTCCGGGCGGGGGCTATTATGTGGATGTCACCCGGACGTTTATCTGTGGCGATGCCGCTCCGACCCCGGAAGAGAAGAAACTCTACAAGGAGACGTTCGACTCCGTGAATGCGGCGATCGCCGAAGCCCGACCCGGAAAGACCACCGGCGATTCAGCGAAATGTTTGCCCGTCTATGACGATGACCTATACAAAACATGCAGCCTCTTCCAATTCGGCCATAGTATCGGGCTAACCCTCTATGAAGGGATGTGGATTTCGAGGGGTTTTTCGTTGGATTATCCCGCAGAGTATAAACAGAATATGTATATGGCCATTGAGACCTACAGTGGCAAGCCGGCGTTGGAACAGGCGGTTCGATTGGAACAGAATGTGGTGGTTACGGATAAGGGCCCCGTGTTGTTCACCTTGTTTCCCTTCGAAGAAAAGTTCCTAGAATAGGCCCTTAAAAATTGGGGGCTGCTGAAAAAATGGACCCGATTTTCCCACCCTTCCTCTTTCTTCAGCAACCCCCTGCCCATTTTGCTGGCTAATTATGAGTTTTGCAGAGCGGCCTCCCGCTTCGAGTGGGGTGGGCAGGCATCCTTCGCGGCCTCCCATCAAGTACCCTATTCCTGAGGATATCAACCGTCTTGATCAATTGGAAAATATTTCCAGCTTCATGGAACTTCGGCTCAGGGAATAAAAAAACAGGCCATGGGTGATGGGCGATGGACAACGGGTAATAACTGGGGGAATGAGAAGTGGGTCTTATTTATTCCCGATTGCCCATAGCCCCTATAGCCTACAGCCTATTGCCCTATCCATGACCGATTGGGTTGGAGGAAAAGGTAATTGGGAACGAGATTGATCGATCGGGTGGCGATTGTCACGGGAGCCGCGAATG
>Ga0315282_10010968_pt1 | contig 14122 bp, 11 predicted proteins | sample YL17G07_20_MG_FD_203693 | JGI IMG/M metagenome (GOLD analysis project Ga0315282, IMG submission 203693) | Sediment microbial communities from Yellowstone Lake, YNP, Wyoming, USA - YL17G07_20 | ecosystem: Environmental > Aquatic > Freshwater > Lake > Sediment | place: USA: Wyoming | collected... | reverse complement strand
ATGGCAAAGAACTATGACATAATAATCATCGGTGGAGGCCCCAACGGGCTGACGGAAGCCTGCTATCTGTCCAGAGCGGGGCTCAAGGTACTGGTATGCGAGCGAAGGAACGAGATCGGAGGGGGGCTGGCCACTGAGCAGATAACCCTGCCCGATTTCTATCACAACACGCATGCCATCTATCACTTTATGGCAGACTACTCACCGACGACACCGGACTTCGAATTCGAAAAGAGGTATGGTATTAAGTACATACGCCCCGAGCACCAGTTCTGCATGCCGCTCTCAGATGGCAACTCGATTTCTATCTACACCAATGTCGAGAAGACATGCCAGTCGATAGCCAAGTTCTCCAAGAAGGATGCCGATAGCTATCGCACAACGGTCAAGAGGTTCCATAAGCTGGTCGATGAATTCATGGCTCCTGCCACGTACCTGCCGAGCCTTCCGGCCCTGGATGCCGTGATGGGCATGGAGAGGACTGAGTGGGGCAAGGATCTCAATGAACTGACCGAGATGACGCCGGAGGATATCATCAACGATCTCTTCGAGCACGATGTTGTCAGAACCCTGTTCCTCTGGGCTTCATGCCACTGGGGCCTGCAATATGATATGACCGGTGTCAGCTACATGGTGCCGCTCCTTTTCGATCGCAGCACGAACTACTGCCTGGTGCAGGGCGGCTCGCATCGCATGTCCAATGCCCTCACCCGCTTCGCGCTTGAGTATGGATGCGAGATCCTTACCAGCGCCGAGGTCTCAAAGATAATTGTAGAGAACGGGGTGGCCAAGGGAATCGAGCTGTCTGACGGCAGTGTATACATGGCGGGCAAGGCCGTCATCAGCACGCTGGATGTTGACACCACGTTCCTCAAGTTCATCGGAGAGAAGAAGCTTGATCCGACCTTCGTCGAGAAGGTCAAAGGCTGGCAGTGGGATCACTATACACTGTGCCACCAGCACATGGCTCTGAGGGAGGCCCCCAAGTTCAAGGCGGCCGAGAAGAACCCCGATGTGAACAAGGCCTTCATCTATGTCCTGGGCTTTGAGAACCAGGCCAACCTGAAGAAGGTCTGGGACTCCATGCTGAAGAAGACCGGCGAGATACCGCAGCCTGAGGCATTCAGCTGCTGCTTCCCCAGCGTGCACGATCCGTATCAGGCTCCGAAAAACAGGTGCTCCGGCCTGATCTCGCAGATGGCACCTTACGAACTCAAGGGCGGCAAGGACAAGTGGCTCAGCATGAGGTTCAAGGAAGAGCGTGCCGAGATACTGCGAAAGGTGCTGGAGAAATACGCTCCTAACATGACCAAGAAGAACGTAATGTTCTGGAACATGACCACACCGGCCGATATCGAGAATAAGTTCCCGAACATGGTCAAAGGCTCGATCAAACAGGGTGCCTACGATAACCTGCAAATGGGACACAATCGCCCCAATGACGAGTGCTCCAACCACGTCACCCCGATAAAGAACCTGTACATCGGCGGAGCGTCGAGCTACCCCGGCGGTTTCGTGACCTACGGACCGGGCGTGGGCACAGCCAACAAGGTTGCCGATGACCTGAAGATCAAAAAGTGGTGGAAGCCCACTCCTGTGGTCGAGAAGTGCTGGAACACCTACTATAAGTAATAATCATGGAAGTATAGGTTATCGAGAGAGCCCGCTTCGGATGTATCAATAAGTCTAAAGCGGGCTCTCATTTAAAGGTACTTCTATAAGACAAATAGGACACTTATTAAAAACGGCTAATGAGGTTTAAAATGGCTACAAAGTATGATGTTATCGTTGTAGGAGCCGGCCCAGGAGGTTCTGCTTGCGCTGCCCTGCTACAAAAAAGGGGTGTCAAAACGCTGCTCCTCGAGAAGAACGACCGCGTCGGTGGCAAATCTCTGAATTATAGCAAAGATGGCTTTACCTATGAGCTGTGGCCAGTGATGGGGCTGCCAAAGTACAACACCCAGTTCGAAAAGGTGCTGAAGGAGGTGGGGGCAGAGGCACCCATGTCAGACGTTTTCCCCACAACAGGAAGCCTCGCTAATATAATGTCTGGCAAAGGGACTCTTTTAGACGGCGGGTTCCTGTACAAGCCTCAAGGATCAGACAAATATGTGGGCTATAGCTTTGTTCCTCCGGTACAAATCCCCGAAATGCTCATGAAGGATCCGGAGGGGCTGGCCAAGGTCAACAAGCTCTTCGAGGATATCGCCTCCATGCCACAGGACCAGCTCGACAGGCTGGACGATGTAACCTTCCATGATTTCATAACTCCATACGGTATCCCGCAGGGTACCTACAGCTACCTGGCGATACTGTGCAACATCCTGTTCGTGGTGCAGGTCGACCTGTGCTCAGCCTCTGAAATGATTAAGACCCTGCGCCAGTTCACAACAGGACTCGGCTCGGCTTACTTCCTAGGCGGCTATGCAAAGCTCAGTGAGGCACTTGTAGGAGCTTTCAAGAAACTCGGCGGTGATTTGAAGCTCAAAACAAGAGTAGAGAAAATAACCGTCGAGAACGGAAAGGTTACCGGTGTGATCACCGACAAAGGCACGTTCAAGGCACCTATAGTTATAAGCAATGCCGGCATCCAACCGACCGTGCTCAAACTGGTCGGCGAGGAGCATTTCGATAAAGGATACGCCAGCCGCATCAGGGGCCTGGTACCATCACTGGCTCTAATTGGGCACCGCTACTTCTTTGACAAGGTAGTGTTCGAGGACTGCTGTTACGTCATCTACGACGATAAATCCTGGTGGAACATGGAGCGCTACATGAAAGCCAAGTCTGGCGAGATCCCCGATGATATGCTCATCATCATCTTCAGCCCGCAGGGCTTTGATCCTGCTATAGCCCCGGAGGGAAAGCAGCTTATATTGACCGGAACGCTGGCTCCAGCTGATCCCAAGCTGAAGAACCAGAAGGCATGGTTAGACGCTTTCGAAGAAAAGATAGAACAATTCCATCCCGGTTTTAGAAAGCACATCATACGCCGTGAGGACTATACAACCACAGATGTCAGTCGTGTAACACGAGACAGCGTGGTTCCCGGATGCGGCGGCGAATGCATCGGCCTTGGACAGATAGTAGGCCAGTGCGGCAAGAACAAACCTTCACCTATTGCACCTATTCAAGGATTGTTCTACGTAGGTGTGGACGCAGGCGGCGATGGCGTCGGAACACATCACGCCGTCACCTCTGCATATAATGTAGCACCGATAGTGCTAAGGTATTCCCAGACGCATTAACAACGGATATATTCGCCGTATACGTAGGCTTCCTTGTGGCTGTGAGGAAGCCTACGATTTTATATACAAGCCACATCATTGAGAATACTATTGTTTGACCGACTTTATCTTCATTAAAGGACTTTGAAATGTTAGACTTGATAAATACTTTATGATAGAATGTAACTTCATTATAAAATCTATCATTTACGAACGGATTGTAAATCAACAGAGGGAATGAAAGATGATTACAACGACGCCCAAGTACATCGACTACCCCAGCGTCCGCTGGAATGCGACATGGTGCAAACGCTGTTTCATTTGCGTTGAGGCTTGTCCACAGCAAGCCCTCGAAATAACATCAGATGGTGTAGTTGAAATAGAAGGCCGCTGCACTAGATGCGGCCTTTGCGAACGACAGTGCCCAGACCTGGCTATAGAAGTAATCTCACAGCCATTGCAGGAGCAGAAAAATGAAAAAACTGATTAACGGCAATGAAGCCACGTTCCTCGGCGCTGTCAAAGCTGGTGCAACCTTTTTTGCCGGCTATCCTATCACGCCATCATCTGAAATTCTCATCCAGGCCGCTGAACTCAATGCCAAGAACCCTAATTTCAAATTCATTCAGAGTGAAGACGAGCTGGCCGCCGCTAATGCAGTCATCGGCGCATCTTTGGCAGGAGCTAAAGCATTTACCGCGACTTCAGGGCCTGGATTCAGTTTGATGCAGGAGACGATAGGTTACGGCCACCAACTTGAGGTGCCTGCAGTATATATAAACGTAATGCGAGTCGGTCCGGCAACTGGTATGCCGACCAGGCCCTCTCAACATGATATATTACAGACGAAATACGGCAGTAGCGGCGACTACTATCCCCTGGTCTTCTATCCCAATTCGGTAGAGGAATGTTACCACTACGCTGTTACCGCCTTCAATGCTGCGGAGGAATCCCTCTCTCCCGTCATATTCCTTAGTGATGCATTCCTCAGCCACCTGTACGAAGTGGTTGATCTGGACGCAATTGAAGTAGAAGTAGTTCCACGCAGTGTACCGCCGTTAGGTACCGGTCAAAGGACTTTCACCGGATTAACCCATGACGAAAACCTCAGCCCCCGAACAGCAGATGCAGCGGCATTCAGACAGTGGCATGATAAGGTGAAGGCCAGACATGCAAAAATAGCAAAGCGCTATGCACATTTCGAATTCTCTGGCAATAAGAAGAGCGACACACTGCTCATTGCATATGGCATCACATCCAGAGTCATAGCTCCGCTGAAATCTTCTTACGCCATATTTCGTCCAATCCGAATCTTCCCGCTACTGAGCGATGAACTGCAAAAATGTGCGAAAGACTATAAGCATATAGTAGTTATTGAAGCAAACGATGGCCAATATGCCAGCCTAGTTGAGTGCGAGCTAAAGCGAGAGATAACTCGCATACCGTTACTCGGTGGCAAGATATCACTGGACCAGGTCATACAAGGTTTGAAAGACAAGCTGAACCGGGAGGTTAATTAATGTACAAGGACTTAATCAGACTGGACCGCTTCCCCACAAAATGGTGCCCCGGTTGCGGCATTGGTCAAATACTTATCCAGTTATCTAAATCGATGGATCAATTAGGTTTGGATTATACCAACTCAACCATAATCACGGGTATAGGTTGTACCGGCAGGCTCTCCGGTTATGTCAATATCGATACTGTATATACTTTACATGGCCGCACTCTGCCAATGGCCGAAGCGATTAAGACAGTTAATCCAAACCTGAAAGTCATCGTCGTATCCGGTGATGGCGACCTCGCCAGCATTGGCGGCAACCATCTGATCCATGCAGCAAGACGCAATGCAAATATTACTGTCATATGCAATAACAACCAAATATACGGCCTCACCGGAGGCCAAGCGGGACCGACAACTCCATTAGGCACCAGAACAGTGAGCACCCCGACCGGTGCTATAAGAAATCCCATAATTCTTCAGAATCTAATAAAGAGCGCTGCTAAATACTTCTATGCCAGAACCACATCCTATCATCAAATACACATGCAGAAATGCATAAGGGAGGCCATAGAGTGGCCCGGTTTTGCTTTCGTTGAGATTATGTCGCAATGTATTGAGAATAACGGACGCAGGATAGGATTCAACTCTGCCTGGGAAATGCTGCAGTTATATAAAAGGACCTACAAAAGGGCTCCTCGCGGCAAAGATAGCTTGGAACCAGATGAGATCGGGATAATACGCCAGGGATAGAGAAGGATTACATATGAAGAAGATAATAGTTTCCGGAGAAGGCGGGCAGGGCGTAAGGGTCATATCTCTTACACTGGCGCAATTACTTGCCAACCTGGGATTTGAAGTCAGTTTACTATACGATTACGACGCTGCCGTTAGAGGTGGTTTAAGCCTGGCGCATCTCGTTTACGATAATAATCCCATTGATAACCCTGTAATTGATGACGCCGATATCCTGCTCAAGCTGTCCGATAAAGCTGAAGACCTTCATGCGAAAACGATCGTTTACCAAACCGGCCTCGGTATTGAGGAAGGGAAATCACTTAAACTGGAGGATATCCCCCCCACTAACGAAGAAATACCCTTCAGCGAGTTGGGTACTGAGATATTTGGCAAAGAATTATTTGGATATATGATAGCGCTTGGGCGGCTGATGGTACTGGCAGACATTAATGTCCCCGAGAGCGATATGCGCGCTGTGCTGCCTAAAAAATATAAAGAGGAAAACATGAACGCAATCATCTTCGGACAGCGACTGCACGAAGAGGAACAGAAGCGCTTAGGCGAAGAGAAGAGCGGACGTCGTATTAAACTAAGCGAGCGAGGTAAACAAAAGAAATCCTCTCAATAGACATCCGCCAATTTCTATAAACAGCATTCAATTTTAGCTACCTGAATTGCCTATGATTATGCCCTATGACTGAAGTATCTTATCCAATCGCCTTCGGAGCAGGAATTGCAGCATTCATATCCCCATGCGTGCTGCCCTTAGTGCCGATATATATCGCTAACATAGGTGGAGTGGTCTCTCTATCCGCAGAAACGAAATGCCGCACCGTTTTCATACACACTATTAGCTTTGTCATCGGTTTCTCAATAGTCTATATCACGTTAGGAGCTTCCATTGGACTCCTTGGTATGTTTATCCCTAACGATATCCTGAGAGTAATTGGCGGTGCGATTTTAATTATATTCGGAATTTATTTACTAGCTGCACTTAAGATACCTAAACTTAATTTCGAAACGCGTTTAAGCCAGCCTTTCTGGGGCAAAGTAGGATATTTACGTTCAGCATTAATGGGAGCTGTTTTTTCGGTTGGCATCGGTACCTGCGCCTACGGCACGCTGGGTTTAATACTGACAATGGCAGCAAACTCACAAACAGCGGCGAAGGGAGCTCTACTTCTCACTGTATACTCACTGGGGCTCGGTTTGCCCTTCATAGCCGTAGGATTAGCGCTGGGGAGCGCGCTGCCTGTTCTCAGATGGTTCAGACGGCACTCTACATCAACATCAATTGTAAGTAGTATATTACTAATTGTAATCGGGAGCCTAATGCTAGCAAACATGATTACATATTCTGTTTGAATGACTTAAGAGAGTTGCTATGACTAAAAACAACTGTGGACTAAAACTGATCTTCACAATAGTTGCGACGATATCATTGCTTACATGCATCATCGGCTGCTCTGTCCCGGTAGGATCACAGGTTGGCGATAACGCCCCGGACTTCACTCTATCAACCCTGGACGGTGGACAGGTCAAACTCTCAGAGCTCAAAGGCAAGCCTGTTATGTTGGTTTTCTGGACAACGGGATGCCAGGCCTGTATTCTCCAGATGCCTTTCTTAGAATCAGCGTATGATGAAATGGGTGACGAGGTTGAATTTATCACTATCGATATTATGGAAAACAGCTATACTGTTCAGTCGCTCATGAACTACTACGATTTCAGCCTCCCGGTAGCACTGGACAGCGATGGTACGGTAACAGAAGCCTATAATGTTATCTATACCCCAACAAATGTAATAGTCAACGAGCAGGGAGTAGTTTACTACGTAAGGAAGGGGGCTTTCACCAGTCAATACGAAATAATATCGCTGCTGGAAGGATTAAAATAAATCTCATCATAACTAAATTTCTCTACACCCTCGACTGATATAGCAACCCTTGGCTGCGGGTAATGTTAACCGCCCCGTTCTGTGAAAGCCTTAATCGACCTTCTTAAACATTTTCGCTGGAGCGCCACATACAGAGCACTTGTCCTGAGCCGCGCCCTCTACAGTATTACCGCACACCTGGCAGACGAAGAACGGTTTATCAGCTACTTCTTCCTTGCTCTTACCCAGACTCTTCAAAGCGGCCTGGAAAAGGTCATGGTGAATCTGTTCCACCTGATTAGCCATATCAAAGCTGCGTGTGGCTTGTTTCTGACCATCAGATTCCGACTGTTTAATAAACTCCGGGTACATCTGGGTGAATTCATGATGCTCACCGCTAATTGCTGCCGCCAAATTTTCCTTTGTCGATTTAATACCCTGCATTACCTTCAGATGATTACGTGCATGTACTGTTTCCGCCTCTGCTGCGGCGCGGAAGAGCCGCGCTGCCCGTTTATACCCCTCTTCATCCGCTTTCTCAGCGAAGTAGGTATACTTTCGGCTGGCCTGGCTTTCCCCGGCGAAAGCAGCTTGAACATTATCATTTGTCTTCGGCATACACACACTCCTTTTTCATTTGCCCTTTTTCATCATCTTGCGATGTTCCTTCATCATGCACATATCCATTATAACTTCCAGCCCGGCGTCACGAGCCTTTGCAGCAGCCCTCTCGTTGACTATGCCCTCCTGCATCCATACCACCTTGGCCCCCATTTTTATTGCCTCATCGACAATACCAGCCACTTCCTCGGAACGGCGGAATATATCCACAATATCAACCTGCTCATCAATCGATATTAATGAAGGATAACAGCGCTCCCCCAGAATCGTATCCTCATTCGGATTCACAGGTATAATTTTATATCCATGTTCTTTGAGATAGGCAGATACATTATAGCTTGGCCGTTCTTTATTAGTTGAAAGGCCAACGACAGCTACGACATGAAAGTTTTTCAAAATCTTATCAATCATCTGTAAGATAACCAAATGAAGATGGACTGTGTCAGTCAATAGGCTCGATGATCGGCAGCGCTACCCGCCACCTGTCGCCAATAGTATTTTTATCTCATCCCCGTCTGCAACCCGATCGTCAACAGAAGCCCTCTTTTTATTTACACTGACATGCACATAAGTGGCTACTTTCCCATTTCTATAGAGCCATCTCTCAAGTTCAGGATATCTATTTTTTAAGGCATCGATGCAATCGCGCACTGTAGTTCCATCTACTTGGATAACTTCCTGATTATCAGTATACTTATAAAGAAGCGATGGAATAAGCACCTTAACACTCATTTTCGACGCTCCTTGACATTCGGCCCACTGGCTCCACAAACTCTACAATCAGGATTCTTTACTAAATCTTCGGATGCAAATTCCATAGACTCACCATTAAAATATAACATCTTACCTTCAAGCGTTTCTCCAAAACCAGCGATCAGCTTAATCGCCTCTATAACCTGCAGTGAAGCCATTAAGGCCGGAGTGACACCGAAAACCGGCACAGTCTCATCAAACACCGGTGCAGTTGAATAAATACAAGCGAGACACGGGGTCTTCCCGGGAATAATGGTAGTTATTTGGCCTAATAGCCCATTTACACCAGCATGAATGAAGGGAACTCGCTGTCTTACACACGCTGCATTCAGCACAAACCTTGTCTGAAAATTATCAAGCCCATCTATAACAACATCAGCCCCATTAATGATTTGATCAGCATTCTCTTCTATGACCTTTTTACATACAGGAGTGATTCTAACGCCGCTATTGATCCTGCGGAGTTTATTTGCAGCGGAGATTGGTTTCTTCTTCCCGATATCCCTCTCCCAGTGAAGCATCTGCCTGTTTAAATTTGAAAGCTCGACAGAGTCATCATCGACTATTGTGACATGACCGATACCAGCATATGTCAAGTACATAGAAGCAGCACACCCCAAACCCCCAACCCCAGCGATCAGCACATGAGAAGCTTTGAGTTTATCCTGCCCAATTCCCCCGAAGCCGGGATATATGATCTGCCGCCCATACCTTATTCGATCATCATCAGAGAGCACCAATCAACTCCTTGTACATCGATTCATCAGATTGAGAATATTCCATTGTCTATTGCAATGTCAATAATGTTCTGTTATTAATATACATACTAATAATCACCTTATACTAATGTTTATTAACTAATACGCTACTAAAGTTAATATAACATAATATTGACGAATATTAGTAATAATGATATAATATTTCACTAATTTCAGAAGGGTTTTACTGCCCATTAACCAACTATAATACTTGTAAGTAGTAAGATGATGCCTAGCAAAGATTGGAGCATTAAATTATCGCTGTTATTGATAATAGCAGTGATATTAAGCCTTGTTGCACAGGCCTCAATTAATCGTGACTTAATACAGGCAGACACTCCTACCATTTCCGATACAAACCTACCGCCACCACCTCCTGCTGAAGAACTAAACCCCAAAATGGATTCAGCACTTTCACAGTTGATCGACGCCGCTGATAAGGGACAAGGTCCAGCGATAGCTCAACAATACGGAATAGACTTCGAATCAAACAAGGTTAGAATTGCGATCGAGGTCCAACCAGGGAAATTACAATCGGCAATTATGGCTGTTGAGGCACTTGGCGGTACTGTTGAGACCGGCCACGGCAATCTGATACAGGCAAGACTTCCCTTATCTTTACTCAATACCCTTTCCGTTAACTCTGATATTTATTTCATAAGACCACCGCGGGAACCAGTCACCGACGTTACCATAGAGAGTATGGGGCTTATCAATGCAACCGCCTGGAATAGCGCAGGATACAACGGCTCCGGTGTCAAGATCGGCGTACTCGATTTGGGATTCGCTAACTATAGCAGCTTGTTAGGGACAGAACTACCCTCATCAGTAACATGCAACTGGTCACCCAGCATTGGAGGAGAAGGAACCAGCCCTCATGGCACCGCCTGTGCTGAGATAATCCACGATATAGCACCTAATGCCTCCCTGTATTTTCGGAATGTCAAATACGACACGGAATGGGCTGAAGCAGTGCAATGGCTTATCTCGAAGGACGTAGATATCATCTCATGTTCGCTCGCATGGCTTAACGACGGCCCGGGCGACGGCACCGGTCCAATATGCGACGCTGTAGCCGATGCGGCCGATGCCGGCATACTATGGGTAAATTCAGGGGGCAACTACGCAGAGGGCCACTGGATGGGCAATTGGAGCGACGGCGACCGATGGTACAACTTCAGTGCAAGCGACGAAACTAATACTATAAGTGTTAATCTTAGCCAGAGCAGTACAATAAGGATCGGACTCAGATGGAACGATTCATGGACAGCATCGTCAAACGACTACAACCTCTATCTTCTTAATTCCAGCCTGTCTATAGTCGCATCTTCCACAAGTATCCAGAACGGCTCGCAGCACCCTACGGAATCAATCACATATACTGCAACATATACAGGAAATTATCACATCGCAATATATAACCAAGCCGCTGATAATACATCCGAATTGCACTTGTTCTGTTTATATCAGGATTTAGAATATCAGGTTGCTCAGTACAGCACACTGCAGGCGGCGGATTCGCCCAACGCAATGGCTACAGGAGCAGTGGATTGGAGTTCTCCCTCTATTATCGAACTTTACAGCTCGCAAGGCCCTACAACTGACAACAGAACCAAGCCCGATATCGTAGCGCCGGACTGGGTCAATACCTCAACCTACGGAAGCCCACCGGGATTTGGGGGGACATCTGCAGCAGCGCCGCATGTAGCCGGGGCGGCCGCACTGCTCAAGCAACGCGGCCCATCTTATACACGCTCACAGATTCAGAATTACCTTGAGAACAATGCTGTAGACCTTGGCGACACGGGGAAAGACAACGTCTTCGGCAGCGGAAGGTTAGACCTGCAAGATGTAGGTATAGCACCAAACACATCCATTAGTCCTATCTCAGATTATGTAGAAGAGCTTAATGCAATAAGCGGATCGGCGACAACAGATACAAACAGGTCTGTAGCTCAAGTACAAATTACAATTAACCGCAGTGACAACAGCAACTACTGGAACGGCAGCGATTGGCAGGGCACCCTGATATGGATAAACGCTTCCCCCACAGATGGAGCATTTAATACAGCAACCGAGTCCTGGACAATAAACTCTTCGACTGACCCGCAGCTACCATCTTGGAACGACAGCATAACCTACTACATCGATGCAATGGCAACAGATAATTCTTCCTTACCAGATCCCTCCCCCGCTATAGCATACTTCACATTCGCCCCACCTGATACTACCATAGAATCAATCTTAGACTGCGTGAAAGATATCAGCGCTATTAATGGATCTGCTGTAGCAACCAATGGTTCGATCAGCTCAGTACAGATTCAGATAAACCGCAGCGATGATGGCAATTTCTGGAATGGCTCCACTTGGCAATCAGGGGATATATGGATAAACGCGTCCCCTGTTGATGGAGCATTTGATTCGCCAAATGAATCATGGACTATCAATAAATCTACTTCGCCTTCACTACCGACTTGGGTGAAAGGCAGCACTTACTATATCGAGGCCAGAGCAGTCGATAATGAAAGTTTTTGCGATCCCACACCAGCCACTGAATCATTCACTATCGGTGATATCGGTTGGGAGATTATGGAAAGTGATTCGGGAGACGATCTCTTTGGTATATGGGGGAACAATACATCTGACATATTCGCCGTAGGAGGAGATTCAGACTTCAAAACTTCTGTCATTGAACACTACAACGGAACTGCATGGAACATTACTAATAATACATCAGGATATTGCCCCAACAACATCTGGGGTTCCAACTCTTCAGATATCTTTGCTGTAGGTTCATCAGGCACGATAATGCATTACAACGGTAGTTCCTGGACACCACTGGCAAGCGGTGTTTCAGAAGACTTATGGGGCATGTGGGGAGAATCACCCACCAACGTCTTTGCCACCAGCTTCAACGGAACTATCTTGAACTACAATGGATCTTCCTGGACCGAGATGAGCAGCGGTACTGATGATATCCTGCTGAGTATCTGGGGTAATTCACCTACAGAAATCTTCGCCGTTGGTTACAATGAGAGCACATTTAAGGGCACTATCCTCCACTACAACGGCAGTGAATGGGACACGATGAGCAGTGGCGTGTTCTTGCCCCTTGGCTGTGTGTGGGGTTCCAACTCCTCAGACGTCTTCGCTGTAGGTTGGGCTGGCACTATCATTCATTACAATGGCAGTGAATGGAGCAGCATGACCAGCCCTACCACAAACTTATTAAGAAATGTTTGGGGTACATCGGGATCGGACGTATTCGCCGGAGGACTTGACGGCACAATATTGCACTACAAAGGTACAACTTGGATGCCATCATACAGCGGAACTGCACAGAACATTAATGCTCTGTGGGGTACTGTAAGAGACGTTTATGCTGTTGGAAGCAGAGGAACCATCCTGCACTACAATGCATACCCAGATAGAAGTGTGTATTTGAACAAGCCTGAGTCTGTAGCATTAGGCGATGATTTCAGCGTAGTGGTTGGCATTAGCAAAACAACTGATTTATACACAGGGCAATTCTCTATAGAATATGATCCTTATATAATCAGTGTTGTTTCTCCTAATGTAAGTGACGGCCTATTATACGGAAGTACAACCTATCCAGTGCTTACAGCAGGCAATTGGAGTCTAAACGGCTCCGGATTGCCGGGTAATCAAGGCAGGATTGAAATAACATTTAACCTTTCTAATTGTACCAACCCAATAGGTGTTACCGAGGGAGACCTTGCAGAGATACATTTCAATGCTATTAATGTAAGCACCACAACCAACCTCTCATTTGTTTCAGCCTCAAGTTTATATGATTACTCTTCCACAGAGATACCTATGAACTGGTATAACAACTCAATAACTGTATATGAATCCCGCCCTCCAGCTATAACAGACCTGACTTGTTCCGCGACTAATTACTCCGCTGTCCATCTCACATGGACCGCAACTGGACCTGGCGGTAACGGAAGTGAATATGACATCAGGTATAGACCTAACGCATCTATAAACGATGCCAACTGGGATTACTCAACCACAATCAGGTGCACCAGCGAGCCCGTACCTCAGGCAAACGGGTCATCCGAGTCTTTCGATGTGACTGGATTAGATGACAATACCCCCTATTATTTCGCCATCAAGGTATCCAACCCCGGTTCATATTTCTCTAATCTATCCAATATAATAGCTTGCACTACTCCACCATGGAATCATGACTTGGTTATCGATTCGAACCCAATCAATGGAGGAACAACTAACGGCAGCGGAACTTACTTAGATGGTTCGGTAATCCCAATTAATGCGTCTCCTAATGGATCATGCTGGACATTTGCAAACTGGACCGGTAATACCACTTACATAGACGATGTTAATGCTTCTGATACTACTATCACAATGCTTGGCAACTATTCAATAACGGCTAACTTCACCCCGATCACTTATACACTAACTACTACCAATGGCTCCGGCGGCACCGTGACCACACCAGGCCTCGGCTCCTTCCCAGGACAAACCTGCAACGGCAGCGTACCTATCGTCGCTACCGCCTATCCTTGCTACACCTTCCTGAACTGGTCCGGCTCAGGCGCCGGCTCCGTCAACAACGTCAGTAACTCTTCCACCACGATCACCATGAACGGCTCTAAAACCA
>Ga0315282_10010967_pt1 | contig 14123 bp, 12 predicted proteins | sample YL17G07_20_MG_FD_203693 | JGI IMG/M metagenome (GOLD analysis project Ga0315282, IMG submission 203693) | Sediment microbial communities from Yellowstone Lake, YNP, Wyoming, USA - YL17G07_20 | ecosystem: Environmental > Aquatic > Freshwater > Lake > Sediment | place: USA: Wyoming | collected... | reverse complement strand
GGTCGAATCCCGTATCAACAACCGGCCGAGGAAGTGCTTGAAGTACAAAACGCCCCTCGAAGTCTTCACCCGAGTCGTTGCACTTCGAAGTTGAATGTGCAGCCCCGAAAACAGCGACTTAACGAACGATTGAGGCCCGGCCGCGTTTCCGGTACAATGGCACCAATGACCGGACCGTGGCTCGTCGTCGTCGGCATCCTGGCCGGAGTTTTCTCCGGGCTGTTCGGCATCGGCGGCGGCATCATCATCGTTCCGTCCCTCATCCTGCTGGCGGGCTTCCCGCTCGTCAAGGCGACGGGGACCTCCCTCGCGGCCATCCTCCTTCCGGTCGGCATCCTGGGCGTGCTCGCCTACTACCGGGCGAAGATCATCGACATCCGGGCTTCATTGTTCATCGCCCTCGGGCTCCTGACCTCGGTCGCCCTGGGGGCCTGGCTCGCCAACAAGCTCCCCGTCGAAATCATGCGCCGGTTCTTCGCGCTCTTCTGCCTCTACGTCGGCTGGAACTTCATCGACCCCATCCGCCGCTTCCGGCGATGGCGCGGCCACGATGTCACGCCCAAGCAGGATCCGGAGATAAACCCGCGGCCGCCCGCCCCGGGTCTCATCGGCATCGGGGCGCTGGCCGGCGTGATGTCGGGCATGTTCGGCATCGGCGGCGGCAACATCATCGTCCCGCTCCTGACGCTGTGCGTGGGCTTTCCCGCCAAGCGGGCCATCGCCACGTCTCTTGGAGCGATCATGCTGCCGTTCGGCCTGCCCGGCGTCCTCATCTACGCCCATCAGGGCACGCTCGATCTCGCCGCGGCGGGATGGGTGGCCCTCGGACTTCTCGCCGGCACCGTCGTCGGGGCGCGGATCACGATCCGCCTGCCCTCGCCCACGGTCAGGCTTCTCTACGGCGTCTTCCTCGTTTTCGTCGCGATCCGGTTCTTTTTTTAGAGCCGGAAGCCGCCCGTTCGGGGATCCCGGCTCCCGGCCTCAGGCGCCGACCAGGAACAGTTTTCCGGTGGCGCGGGCGACGGTTTCGCCGTCCCCTCCGGTGATCTCGCTCTCGGCGAAGACGATCTTGCCCTTTCTCTCGCCGGTCAGCCGGCCCCGCAGGCGATGGGCTTCCTCCGTCCGCGCCGGCTTGACGAACCGGACCGTCATCTCGCCGGTGACGCACTTGAGCCCCCGGGCCGCGGCGGCGTAGATCATGGCCTCGTCGAGGACGGCGGCCAGGAGCCCGCCGTGGACGATCTTTTCCCAGCCCTGGAAGCGCTCGGGAAAAACGACGTCCGCGGCCGCCTCGCCGCGCTCCGCGTCCAGCCGGAAGACGAGTCCCAGCCCGTGCGGATTTTTCTCGCCGCAGATGAAGCAGTTCCGGTTATCGGTGAAGTCTTGGGTCATGGCTTTTTTCCTTTCCCCTCCATGGTACGGATTTTCCGGCTGGCCGCAAGAGGCGCCGTGTCCGAGCCTCTTGTCCGCGGGGCCGGGTTCCGGTTATAATCGCCCTGCTGGATCCGCCGGCCCCGGCGAGGAGGGAAAAGATGAACGACAATTCTCACGACCGCCTGGTCCTCAGCCTGTTCAAGGAATGCGACGCCCTGCTCCAGGGCCATTTCAAGCTGACCTCGGGCAAACACTCCGAGTGGTACTTCGAAAAGATAAGGCTCATCGATAAGCCGTCGGCCCTCGACAAGATCGTCGATCTGCTGGTCGAAAAGATCGAGGCCGAGGTGCCGGACTTCGACTACGTCGTTTCGCCCGCCTACGGGGCCATCGCCATCGGCTTCCTGGCCGCCCTCAAACTGGGCAAAAAGTTCGCCTTCACCCAGCGGGCCGACGAGAAGATGACCATCCGCTCGGGCTTTTCGGGGCTCGACGGGTCCAGGGCCGTGATCATCGAGGACATCCTGACGACGGGGGGCTCGATCCAGGAGGTCGTCGCCTGCCTCAAGGAGCGCCAGGTTGCGCTCAAGGGGGTTTACGTCCTCGTCGACCGCACGGCCGGCGCCGTTCCCATCGAAGGAAGACCGGTCGGCAGCCTGCTCTCCCTCAAGGTCGAGGCCTACGAGCCGGACGCCTGCCCCTTCTGCAAAAAAGGCATGCCCATCACCAAGCCCGGCGCCTCGGATAAGAAGGTCTAAGACTCATTTCAGATATTTATCTAAAATGAGTCTGAATTTCGTTTTGGATATTTCTAAAGAGCGCCGTTCCGCGTCCCTTCGGCTGACGGGGCTTCGCTTGCAACCACAACCTTCTTCTTGCGGCCCATCTTGTCGGCGATGACGTAGAAGGCCGGGACGACGATCAGGCTGAGGGCCGTCGACAGGACCAGGCCGCCGATGACCCCGATGGCCATGGGCATCCGGATCTCCGAGCCGGGCCCCAGGCCCAGCGCCGGCGGGATGGCGGCCATCAGCGTCGCCGTGGCCGTCATGAGGATCGGCCGGAGCCGGATCGGCCCCGCCTTCTCCATCGATTCCCGCGCCCCGAAGCCCTGCTTCCGGAAGCTGTTGGCGTAGTCGACGAGGATGATCGAGTTCTTCTTGACGATGCCCATGAGCAGCATCAGCCCGATCATGCTGAAGACGTTCAGGCTCTGGCGGGTGACGAGGAGGGCGAAGGCGGCCCCGGCGATGGACAGCGGCAGGATGGTGATGATCGTGATCGGGTCCTTGTAGGAGCCGAACTGCGACGCCAGGATCATGTAGGCGATGCCGATGCCGAGGATGAGGGCGAAGAGCAGGCTGCTCATGGATTCGCGGAAGGCGACGCTCACCCCTCCGAGAACGATGCGGTTGCCGACCGGGAGCGTCTTGCCCAGGTCCTCGACGTAGCGCAGGGCCTCGTCTTGGGAATGGCCGGGCGCGACGTTGGCGTAGATCGAGATGGCCCGCTCGCGGTCGCGCCGGGTGATGGCTTGGAGGGCCGGCTCCTCCTTGTACGTGACGAGCGACGAGAGCGGGATGAGCGTCCCCGACTTTCCCCGGACCCTCAGCCGGGCGATGTCCTCCGGACGTGTCCGCTGGGCGGCCATGAGCTTCAGCCGGACGTCGATCCGCCGGCCGCCGGTGCTGTACTTCCCGACGCGGACCCCGCCCACCAGGGCGTTGAGGGTCGTCGCGACCTCGTCGATGGAGACGCCGACGTCCGCCGTCATGGCCCGGTCTGGTTCGACCCGGAGTTCCGGCATGCCCAGCTGGTAGTCCGTGTCGAGGTCGACGACGAGACCGCTCTCGCGCATCTGGACCATGATGTTCTGGCTGAGATCGATGAGCTGGTCCCAGTTCGAGCCGCGCACGGAGAACTCGACCGGGAATCCACGCTGGCCCGTAAAGCCTTGCTGGGAGAGGTCCTGGATGACCGCCCGCACGCCCGGGATGGCGTTGAGCTGGCGGCGGAGCTCGGCCGTGAGCTGGGGCATGGCCAGCTTCCGCTCCTTGGGCGGGACGAGGGTCATATTGATATTGCCCGAGTTGACGCTCCCCCAGCCGCCGACGAACGTGAACGACTGGAGGACCTCGGGCCGATTGTTGATGATGCTTTCGACCTTCTGCATCAGCTTGTCCGTCTCCGTGATGTCGGAGCCGACCGCCGTCTGCAGCCGAATCGACATCCGGCTCAGGTCCTGGGACGGCACGAACTCGGCGGGCATCTTGGCCAGGACGAGGATGGAGGCGGCGAACAGGACGAGGGCCAGGACGAGGACGAGCACCGGGCGTTTGAGGCCTTTGTGGAGCACGGCTCCGTAGACTGTTTCCAGCCGCCGGAAGCTCTTGTCCACGAAGAGGCCGATCCGGCTCCGCCCCTCACGCGTCGTCTTGAGGAACTGCGCGCACCGGGCCGGGGCCAGGGTCACGGCCTCGACGTAGGACAGGAGCACCGCGACGCAGAGGGTGATGCCGAACTGGAGGAAGAACCTGCCGATGATGCCCTTGACGAAGACGACCGGGATGAAGATGGCCACGACGGCCAGCGTCGCCGCCAGGGCGGCGAAGGCGATTTCCTGCGTCCCGCCCATGGCGGCCTGGACGAGGCCCTGACCGCCCTCGCGGTGGCGGAAGATGTTCTCCATGACCATGATGGCGTCGTCGACGACGATGCCCACGGCCAGGGCCAGGGCCAGGAGGGTGAAGGTGTTGAACGTAAAGCCCAGGAAATAGATGACGGCGACCGTCCCCAGCAGGGACATGGGGATTGCCAGGAGGACGTTGAGCGTGCTCGAGAATGACCCGAGGAACATCCAGCAGACGAGGGCCGTCAGGACGACGGACAGGAGAAGCTCGAACTGGATCTCCTTGACGGAATCCTCGATGAACTTGGTCGAGTCGAAGACGACGTTGACCGTCATGCCTTCGGGCAGGGTTTTCTGGAATTCGGCCAGGGCTTCCCGGACCGAGCGGGCGACGGCCACGGCGTTCGAACCGCGCTGCTTCTTGACGCCGATGCCCTGGGCCGGGACGCCGTCGACCCGGGCGAAGCGGCGGACGTCGTCGAACCCGTCCTCGACGAGGGCGACGTCGCCGATGTATATCGGCGCGCCGTTGGTCTCACGGATGACGATGCGCCGGAACGTCTCGAGGTCGAGGGCCTCGCCGAGGACCCGGACGTTGACCTCGCGGCCCGACGTCTCGAGGCGGCCGGCCGGCAGTTCGACGTGCTCGCGCTGCAGGGCCGAGATAACGTCCTCAACCGTGACCCCTTTTTCATCGAGCTTGCTCGTGTCGAGCCAGACTCGCACGTTCCGGTCGAGGACGCCCATGAGCGTGATCTCGCCGACGCCGGGGATCGTCTGGAGCTTTTCCTTGAGGCTGTACTGGATGTAATCGCTGAGGACGCGCGCCGGGAAGGGCCCGACGAGGCTGATCATCATGATCGGCTGGTCCTCGGGGTTGGATTTCGAGATGACGGGGGGATCGATGTCCCGGGGAAGCTGCCGTTGGGCCTGGAAGACCTTGGCCTGGACGTCCTGGAGGGCGAAATCGACGTTCCGTGAGAGTTCCATCTCGAGGGTGACGGAGGCGCTGCCCATTCTCGAGCTCGAGGTGATCGTCCGCAGGCCCTCGATCTGGACCAGGGCGCCTTCCAGGACCTCGATGACGTCGTTCTCGACGACCTCGGGGGCCGCGCCCGGCCAGGACACGGAAACCGAGATGGTGGGAAAGTCGACGTCGGGGAACTGACTGATGCCGATCCGCGTCCCGGCGACGACGCCGAAGAGGATCGTCGCGGCCATCAGCATCCAGGCCAGGACCGGGTTCTTGACGCATGCTTCCGTGATTTTCATGGGCAGTTCCTCTCGTCAGGCCTCGGTCATGGGGCTCAGCGGTCCGTCGGCCTCTTCGCTCCGGGCGCCTCGAGCGCCTTCTCCGACGCCTTCGCGATCCGCACCGGGGCGCCGTCCCGCAGCGCCTCGGCGCCGCGGATGACCAGGGCCTCGCCGGGCTTGAGGCCCGCCAGGACCTCGGCCTGCCCGTCGACCGTCCTCATGCCGACCGTCAGGACACGCTCCACGGCGATGTCGTTCTGGACGACGTAGGCGATGAAGCCGCGGTCGCTCGGCCGGATGGCCGTCTGGGGCACGACCGGCTTCTGGTGCGCCGTGCTCACCGGGACGGTGATCTCAGCGAAGGCGCCGGGCCGGAGGACGGTGGAGTTCGCGCCGCGGACCTCGGCCGTCACGGCCACCATCCGGGTCGTCTCATCCGCGGCCGCGCCGACGTGGACGATCTGGGCGCCGAATTCCCGGTCATCGTCCCTGACCTTGAACGTGGCCAGGATGCCCGGGTGCATCTGGGCGGCGTCGCGCTCGGGGACCTGGAACCGGAGGAGGAGCGGATCGCGGCGGACCAGCGTGGCCAGCACGGTCCCGACCTCGACATACTGGCCGGTCTGGACGGTCCGCGTCTGGAGGATCCCGGAAAACGGCGCCCGGACGTAGGCGTCGTGGAGGTTCAGCTGGGCCTGGTCGAGCGCGGCCTTCGTCTGGGCGACGTCGGACGCAGCCAGCAGGACCTTCGTCCGCCACGTTTCCACCTCTTCGCCCGGGATCAGGCCCGGCGTCTGGGTGATGACGGTCACGCGCCTCTTCAGTCCCGCCTCGGCGTCGGCCTTGGAGGCCTGGGCCTTTTCGTAGTAGGCCTGGGCGGACTCGACGGCCAGCCGGTAGCGCTCGGGCTCGATTTCCACGAGGACCTGGTTGACGGCCGCCTGGTTGCCCTCGGCGAACAGCACCCGGTCGACGACGCCGGCGACGCGGGCCGTGACCTGGACTTTTTCGAAGGCGTCGACGGAGCCGACGGCGCCGACGCTGTAGACCATGGTCCGGACCTCGACGGGGGCCACTTCCACGGGGAACATCACCCTCGAACGACTACGGGCCCCGGCCTGGGCGGAAGGGGCGGAACCGCCGTCCTTGCGGCAGGCGGCCGCGAGAGCGACGCAGGCGAAGGCGACGGCGGCCAGTTTATTCAGCTTATGACGTTGGAGAGTGTTCAATGGACGGGCTCCTTCCCGAAAGGATCCAGGCCCAGGGCCGCCTCCAGGTTGAGGAAGGCGATCCCGAGACCATAACGTTGAGAGACCAAGGTGACCTCGGCCTCGAACAGGCTGACGTTGGCGTCCGAGACCTGAAGGGCCGTGGCCAGTCCCTGGCGGTACAGCTCGGTCGTCTCGGTCGCGTTCTTCTTGGCGACGGCGTGGGCGACCGTGGCCTGCTTGAGCGCGGCCCGCTGGCTGGCCAGCGAAACCAGCGCCTCCCGGACGTCGATCTCCACCTTGCGCGCGGCGCTTTTGACGTCGAGGTCGGCCAGGCGGGCCTCCGCCTTCAGGCTCTTGTAATCTGCGTTTCGCAGGAAACCGTCGAAGATCGACCAGCTCATGGACAAGCCGACGTTCCAGTTGGTCGTCCGGCCGGTCAATCCCGCTTCGTTCGTGTACCGGTACTGGCTGGTGAGGCTCAGAGAAGGGAGCCAGCGAAGCAGGGGTCCTGAGGCCAGGGCGTGTTGGGCCTTGGCCGTCCAGCGGAGGGCGGCCAGGTCGAGGCGGCGGTTCAGGCCCTCGGCCACGAGTTTCTCGGCGTCGGCCGCCTCGGCCTGGGCGGCCTCGAGCAGGAACTCCGGGGCGACCAGCGTCTTCGCGGCCTCGACCGGCACGGACAGGAGATAGCTCAGCTGAAGGGTCGAGGTCTGGAGCTGGCCTTCGACCTGGGTCATGCCCAGCTCGGCCGTGGCCTGCTCCAGCTCCGCCAGGGTCACGTCGTTGATCGAGGCCAGCCCGGCGTGGTAGCGGGCCTCCGCTGCGGCCAAGTTCTGCTTGGCGTAGTCGAGGCGATGGCGGGAAGCCTCCAGGACGTGCCCCGTGCTCAGGGTCGAGAGGAAGGCCTGGCTCACTTCGAAGGACAGTTGCCGCCGGCTCTCGGCGGCCGTGACGACGGCCGATTGCCGCTCGGAGTTGGCCGCCTTCAGTTCGGGAATGCCCGTCGAGTCGAAGAGGGTCATGTTGAGGTTGAGATATCCGGTCATGGCGTTGAAGCGCTGGACGACGATATCGGAGTTGCTGACGGTTCTCCTGACCTCGAAGGGCCGGCGGGTGTAAGTTCCCATCGCGGTGACGGCGGGCAGAAAATAGGCCCGGGCCGCGGCCACGGCGGCCTCGGCGTAGGCGACGTTCTCCTTGGTGGCGAGGGACCTCTCGTTCCGCGTGAGGGCCAGCTTGACGGCCGAATCGAGGGTCAGCGGAGCGTCTTCGCCGGCAAAAAGGAGAACGCCGAAGAGAGCCAGGCAAAGGAGGCACGCCGTTCGGCGTCCTCCGCGTTTAGCCCTCGATATGTTCTTGATCATATCCTCTCCAGGGTCTCGAAAATCTCTCCGGCCCCGCCCTAGGCGAGGCTTGAAAGAGACATAATACCGGTTAAATGTTTAGACGACAAGTGCGTGGATTTCTTCCGGGGAAACGGAGATGATCTTCCCGACGGATACAAGGCTTCGTTTTCAGCCGCGGGCCGCCGCCGGGACCCGATCAAAACGGGGGGGGCGGAAAACCGCGCCCCCCCTCTCTTTATTCCGGCTATTTCGGCTTGACGGCCTTGACGCCGAGGCTGAGGACGGAGGAAACGTGCCCCACCAGTTCGCGACGCGGGATGTTGAGCTTGGCGATGATCTCGGGGGTCAGGCTGTCATCGAGCACGAGCTCGGCCGGGAAGGTTTTCTCGCTGACGACCTCGACGCCCGTGAATCCGGCCCCGCGCATGGCGCCGAGGTAATCATCCTTGACCAGGGCGCCGGCGACGCAGGCGACATAAGCCTCGACGGACTCGCGGATCGCCTTGGGAAGGGGCTTGCTCAGGGCCAAGTCGGAGACGAGCATCCGGCCGCCGGGCTTGAGGACCCGGAAGGCCTCGCGGAAGACGCGGGGTTTGTCCGTCGACAGGTTGATGACGCAGTTGGAGATGATGACGTCGACGGAGTTATCGGCCACGGGCAGGTTTTCGATCTCGCCCAGCCGGAATTCGACGTTCTTGGCGCCGCTCTTGCGGGCGTTCTCCCGGGCCCGGTCGATCATCTCCGGCGTCATGTCCACGCCGATGACCCGGCCGGACGGCCCGACCTTCGCGGCGGCCAGGAAGCAGTCTATCCCGGCCCCGGAGCCGAGGTCGAGGACGGCCTCGCCCGGGCGCAGGCCGGCGAGGGCCGAAGGGTTCCCGCAGCCCAGGCCGAGGTTGGCGTCCTCGGGAAGGCTGTTCAGCTCCTCGGCCGAGTAGCCGACCAGCTGGCCGGCCTTCAGCTCGTCGGGAGCGGACGACCCGCACCCGCAGGTGGAGGCGGAGGCGGCGGGCTTGGCGGATGAGGAGCCGCAGCAGGATGTTTTCGTTTTGGCCGCCCGCGCGTAACGGTCGCGGACTTCTTTTTTGATTTCGTCGTCTTTCTTGGTCATGATGATCTCCTTCAGGAAATGATTCCCTTCATCAGGGGCCCGAGCGTGCTCTTAACCATCCCCGTCAGCTCGTCGGCCTTGACCAGGGACATGCAGCAGACGCGGCCGTCCCGTTTCCAGAGGACGAGGGCCAGCTTGTCGCCGGCGCGGATGCCGGCCGCGTCGCGGACCTCCTTGGGCAGGACCATCTGGCCCCGCTCATCGACGCTGATGAGGGCCTCCACGCGGCAGCAGCCGCCCGTTTCGTTCTTCGATTTGCCGGTCATGGGCAACCTCCGTATATTCCAAATTTTCTGATTATTCTGATTTATACTCCGAGGCCAATGCGTTGTCAAGTCCCGATGAGCCGCCCCGCGGCGAGGTCTGAAGTCATTCCATATATGAGCTCGACGCAGTTCACGAAAAAGGGTTCGGAAATCGATTGAACCTTGCGGTAATCCGGCAGGGGACGGCGGCGGCTATTTTTTCCGGAGCGCCTTGACCTTGTTTTCGTCGCCGCCCAGCTCGAGGTACGTCTTGAAGTGCTGCTCGGCCAGGCGCCGTTCGTTTTGTTCCAGGTAGAGCCGCCCGATCTCGAGGTAGGGAATAAGGCTGTTCGGATTGAAGGCGATCGCCTTCTCGAGGTATTCAATAGCCTGCGCGGTCTTCCCCCGCCCCGCGTAGAGAAGCCCCAGGTACTGGCAGGACGGGGCCGAGACGGGCTCGACGTGGACCAGGAGGGAATGCTCGAGCGCGTCGGGGTCGGCCCGGGACGGAGCGCCGCCCGCGGCCGCGACGTTTTCCAGCCGGACGGCCTCCTGCCAGTTTTTCTCGGCGTTCGCGTCGTCCCCGAGCTCGTGGAGGGCGCAGCCCAGGTTGAAAAAGCTCAACGGATCGCGGGTGTTCAGCCGGACGGCATTATCATAAGAGCGCACCGCGTTTTCGAAATCCCCGACCTTGAAATACACGTTTCCCATCAGATCATACGCGTCCGTGTATTCGTTCTTCATCTCGACGGCCTTCACGCCGCAGGCGAGCGCCTCGGCGAACAGCCCCTGCGTGTTGTCGAGCTGGCCCAGGTCGTAGTAGATCGTCGGGGAATTTTCATAGATTTCGGAGAACATCCGCAAATGACGGGCGGCGTCGGCGAGGAGGCCCCTCTGGATCAAATTCAGGGCATAGTTGTTGGCCATCGCAACGGCCTCGCCCGGCCGGCCCGCCAGGACGTAGCGGAACCGGGGGCCCCGCGCCTTCATGAAATCCCGGGAATAACCCGACGCGGCCGAGCCGTCGGCCAGGCGCCTGTGCGCCTGGGCCTGCTCCAGCAGGAACCGCGCCTGGAAATCCATGGGCATCATCTTCTTGACCCTCGTCAGCAGCCGCACGGCGCCCTCGAAATCGCTGCGCCGTATGTCGTCGAGGGCCAGGTTCTTGAGGACGTCCGCCCGGAAGGGCTCGGCGGCAACGGCCGCTTCGAGAGCGGCCCGGCACTCCTCCCGCCGGCCCAACTGAGCCAGGATGATGGCCTTGAGCGTCAGGACATCTGCGGGCACCGGCGCCGCGGCGGCGGGCTGCGGCGCGGCGGACTCAGTCGGAACGACGCCGCCCGCATCGCAGAGCCTCAGGGCCAACGTCCAGGACCTGGCTTCGATGGCGGCGTCGATGGCCTGGGTCCAGCAATCCGTTTCGACATACTGCAGCGCCATGGCGCGGGCGAACCAGGATCTCGCGGACACGGCGTCCAGCTTCTTTTTTTCCGCCAGGCCTAGGATGTAAGACGGGAGGCCGGCGTTGAGAGACAGGCTCCGCTTCGTCGCCTCGGCCTTTTTACGGTCGGGCGAATTCAGGATGGCGTCCAGGGCGTCCTGCGCCGTCCGGGCGGTCCGCACGGCTTCGTCCTCGCGGCCGGCGGCGTATTGGACGAAGCTCAGGAGGACGAGCGGCTGGAGATCGTCCGGAAACGCCTCGCGCTCCCGGTTGAGCGCCGCCGTGGCTTTATCGTAATTGTTCAGCCGGAAATAGGCGTAGGCCTGCTTGACGCGCAGTCCGCGCTCCGCCGGATTCTTCTCGAGAATCTGATCAAAAAGCGAAATCGCCTCGTCGTAGAGCATGAAATCCATGCACTTTTGAGCCCGCGCCAGCCGCTGGTCCTCCCCGGCCAAGGACGTTACTCCGCCGAGGGCGACGAGAAACAGGATCCACAGCCTTGCGCCGACGCACACCCCGAAAGGCTTTTGTCCCACCTTCTGCATGGAATAATTATATATGCGGAGTTAAAAATCTTCAACCCGGCTCCGGTCCGACATCCGTCCTGCCGGCGGCCCCGGCCGAGCCAGGGGGGGTTTCTTGTCCGCGCGGAGCCGAATGTGTTATGATACGCGCAGAAACCCCAGGAAGGAGGGACATTGGTAAAGACCGCTAGAGCCTATAAGAGTTCCAAGAGAAGCCGCGAGTTGGCGCGGCAGAAAAAGCAGGAAGAAAAAAGACTGAGGCGCCTGGCCCGGCACGAGAATCCGTCTTCCGACGACGCGCTGCCTGAGCAGGAGCTGGAGCCGGGGCAAGAGCCCGAAGCCGGCATCGAAACGCCCGAAGGCGGAGGCCCGGGCGAAGGCGAAAACAAAAGCGGGACGCCTGAAACGGATTGATCCCGCCTCAGGAACGGTAAGTTCCGGCATTCGATCCTCCGAAATATCCCCCTCTTTATCGCGGATCCGCCCCCCTAGCTCGAGAATGGGGCTTGAATCCCCGTTTTCAGGCCTGAAAACGCCGATTTAAGCCCGAAAAAGACCTCCTCTTTTCCTCTTTCTTCGAGCCCTCAGCCGCGCTTCTGCGGGGCGCTTCGAAGGTTCTGCGCCCAGCCGGCCCGACCTCAAAAGGCTTGACAGAGCGCAGCGCTTCTAATATATTCCTTTACGTATATGATTAGCATAATTAACTCAATCCTGAACGTATAGGTACACAATGAATCAAGACATCCTCACCTCTCAAGATCTCGCGCGGCGGGCGGGTGTCGCCGAGGACATCCTCGCCGGATGGATCAAGGCCAAGCTCCTTCGGCCGGCCGGCTTCGCCGACGACCAGACGCCCCTCTTCCCGGCCGGCGCCCTCGAGCGCGTCGGCCACGTCCGGAAGCTGGCCGAGCTCGGCTACGGCCTCGAGGACATTCAAAAGATCATCAAGAAGGTCGGCCTGCCGCAGGACGGCGACGGCCGGAAGGAGGTCCTGGAGAAGAACCGCCTCCTGACCGTCGGCAACCTGGCCGAGCAGTCCGGCGTCAGCCCGCGGACGATCAAGCACTGGGAGGACAAGGGCATCATCGAGCCCGACATGCGGACCGAGGGCGGCTTCCGGCTCTACTCGGGTTCCTACGTCCTCATCTGCCAGCTCATCCGCGATCTCCAGCTCTTCGGCTACACGCTCGAGGAGATCAAGGTCATCTCGGACGACGTCCGGACCCTCATCGCCATCCAGGATGACATCGGCGCGTTCTCCAAGGCCGACGTGGACGCCAAGCTCGAGGGCCTGCTCCGGGCGATCCAGGCGCTCTTCGACAAGATGGACATGCTCAAGAAGGGCGTCGAGCGCTGGGAGGACCTCCTCAAGAAAAAGAAAAAGGACATCCACGGCCTCAGGTCGAAGAACGAGAAGCGGGCCAAGGCGGCCAAAGGAAACGACCATGCCTAAGATCATTTTCATCGAGCCCGAATCCCCCAATCTCCATATCTTCTCGGATTTCCCGCTGCCCCGCCTGGGGACGCTCATCCTGGGGACGATGATGCTCCGGCGCGGCTGGGAGGTCGAGGTCTTTGTCGAGAGCCTCCGGCGCGTCGACTACGACCTGATCGCCAAGGCGGACCTCGTCGGCATCTCCACGATCACCTCGACGGCGCCACGGGCCTACGCCATCGCCGACAAGGTCCGGGCCATGGGCGTGCCCGTCCTCATGGGCGGGCCCCACGTCACGTACCTGGCCGACGAGGCCCTGGAGCACGCCGATTACATCATCCGCGGCGAAGGCGAAGCGGCCCTGACGGCCTTCATCGACGCCTGGATCGGCGGCCGGGACTTCTCCGCCGTGCCCAACCTCTCCTTGAAGGAAGACGGCCGCGTCGTCCACCACCCGATGCTGCCCATGGAGAAAAACCTGGACGTCATCCCCTATCCGGACCTGTCCCTTCTCAAGCCCGATCCCGGGCGCCATAAATTCACCCCGCCGATTCCCGTTCAGACGTCGCGTGGCTGTCCCTTCGATTGCTCGTTCTGTTCCGTGACCGGCATGTTCGGCCGGAAGTACCGCTTCCGCTCGACGGAGAACATCATCGAGGAGCTCCGCCGCTACAACCGCCGGGGCACGGCCGTTTTCTTCTACGACGACAATTTCGCCGCCGACCGGAACCGGACCAAGGAACTCCTTCAGGCCATGATCCGCGAGCGCTTCAGGTTCGAATGGACGACCCAGGTCCGGGCCGACATCGCCCGCGACATCGAGCTCGTCCGGCTGATGAAGAAGGCCGGCTGCCACACCGTCTATATCGGCTTCGAGTCGGTCAATCCCGAGTCGCTCGACGCCATGAACAAAAAGCAGACCGTGGCCGACCTCGTCGAGGCGGTCCGCGTCCTGCGCCGGCACCGGATCCGCATCCATGGCATGTTCGTCCTGGGCTTCGACCAGGACGACTGGAAGACCGTCAAGAAGACCCTCCGCTTCGCCAAGAAGGCCCGGCTGTCAACGACCCAGTTTCTCATCCTGACGCCCCTGCCCGGCTCGGAGTTCTACAACCGGATGAAGGCCGAGGACCGGCTTCGCTTCCGGGACTGGGCCCTCTACGACGCCCATCACGCCGTCTTCCAGCCGGCCCGGTTCTCTCTGCCGGACCTGCAGAAGGCCCAGCTTTTCTGCCATCGGAAATTCTATTCCCTTAAACAGATGGCCCTCAAGATCATCGCCGGGGAATGGCTCAGCGTGGGCGTGGCCCATTACGCCCGCCGGCTCAACCGGAGATGGAAGCGGCACAACAAGACGTTCCTCAAGGTCTTGAAGCTCCTCAAGCCCCGCCCCGGCGGCGCCAAGATCTCTATCGATTACCAGGAGAATATCCGGCTCGAGAAGTGAGGGCCGGACCCGGCCCCGGCTGGCGCCCCCCCCCGGGGCGATCCTCAAGAATTCCTTTGAATTTCGGCCCGGGATGTGCTTAATTATAGGTCCTTTTGCTTATAAGGAG
>Ga0315282_10010966_pt1 | contig 14124 bp, 13 predicted proteins | sample YL17G07_20_MG_FD_203693 | JGI IMG/M metagenome (GOLD analysis project Ga0315282, IMG submission 203693) | Sediment microbial communities from Yellowstone Lake, YNP, Wyoming, USA - YL17G07_20 | ecosystem: Environmental > Aquatic > Freshwater > Lake > Sediment | place: USA: Wyoming | collected... | reverse complement strand
TCCGGCGGCGGCGACCCGTTCGACCAGGTCGTAGTTAGCTTTTCCCACGGCGCTGTACAGCACTTCCAGACAGTGCGACACGCCGTCCAGCGCTCCGTCGGCGGTCAACCCGGCGGGCGCTCCGTAGGTCACCGTGAAATCGAACAGGGCGCGGGGCGGAACGATGGCCTCGTCGATAACCAGCTTTTTCTGGCCGCTCTTCAAATCGGTGATGTTCGAGTACTTGGTGAGGTGGGCGGCGGAGCTGGCCACCGTCTGGATAGCCAGGTGCGGAGCGAGTTGCTTGCCGGTGGTCTTCAGGGCGGCGGCCACGAGTCCCATGCCGAAATACTGGTCAATGCCCCCTCCCAGGCTGCGGAGAACTTCGGCGGCCTTGGCGGCATCGATGGTGCTGCCGCCGCCGAAACTCACGATGACGTCCGGCTGTGCCGCCTGGATTTCATCCCGGATGCGGGAAACGTCTTCAACAGGAGCGTTCGGCCTGGCGCCTGGAATGGTAGCCGCCACGACGACGCCGGCCACGCGCAGCGAGCCCGTAATCGTCCCGGCCCATGGCTCACTTCCGGGAAACCGGTCGAGCACCAGCGCCGCCCTCCGGCCCAGCGCGGCGGCGATCGCTCCGGCCTGGGGCAACACCCCCGCGCCGTAAATGTAGTTTGAGCCTTTGAAGCCCTGCAGCAGTTCTTGCGCCGTCTCAAGGTAGTTCATGCCGTCCTCCCGCGCGCCTGTCCCCCGGATTGGGCCATGATATCAGCCTCCCGGCAGACCGCCGCGGTTTCAAGGCACAAACCGCCCGGAGCGGTAGTCGTCGATCAATCCCTGGATTAGATTCAGAGCGGCCGGCGGAAACTTCCAGGTCGTTTCCTGGAGCAAATCCTCCAGTTGCGGGATGATCTCCGCATCACGCAGAAATTCACTGGTGCGCGCCCGCTGCACAAACGACTCGCAGGCCGGAAAGCGCGTGAAGAACTTATCCATGCCTTTCGACTTGTAGTCCTGCCCGTAGATGTGCAGCGATCCGCTGGTCTCGCTATAAGGGCCGACCAGCACCTGGCGTCCGGTTTTTTCGGCCAGCCGCGCGGCCAGCCGCGCCTGAAGATTGGTGATCCCGATCAGGTTGTCGCCCCAGGCCTTGTACAGATCGCGGCTCCGCCACGTGGCGTGCAGGTTCAAAACCAGCCTCCCCTTTTCATCCTCAATGGCCCGCAGTTGCACTTCGCCCAGGCAGGGCATGTCCGCGGCCATGAACAGATCGATTTCAGGGACCCGCGTGCTCGCCACCGCTCGCCGGGTGATGGGGTCCTTGGCCAGCTTATCGAGGAGCAGCTCCAGTTGGTCGATCGTCGTGCCGTCGGAACGCGGGTACGCCGTGAGCCGCTGGTGATAGCAGTAAGGCCACTGGGTGGCCTCGAACTCCTCCCCCTCGCGAACCATGCGCAGAAGCTCCCGGTAGGGAACGACCAGATGGTCCTTGGCGCCCAGGAACTCGGCGATGTACTTCCCGCGCTCGCAGTAGCTGAGCGCCGGAAACCGCGGCTGCGCGAACGGGTCGCGGATGCGGATGGTCACCCTGGCGTCCTTGCCGGGCGGGTCGATGAAGGTGCCGTCCGGATCCCGGCGGTCGTACTGGGTGCGCAAGGTGTGCCCACCGAAATGGACCGCCTTGAGGGCCGCGTAGTAGGCTTCGGGGATTGACCCGGCCTCAACGTGGAAAACAGGCAGCCTGCCCAACTCTGGAGACCGCAGCCCCTCCTGGCACGTCTCGTCCATTCTGTATCTCCTTCCTGCTGGATCAGCCGGCGCGATGATAGCACATGCCGGCGGATCGAGACCCCAGCCGCCGGGATATTCACGCATTGACGCATTGTGGAATTGACTCGAATGTCGGCGCGGGAGTAGCCTAAGCCGGATAATTCATGAGGCGTGCGGGCTGAGCCGTCCACTTTGCATGATGAATCCTCCAGGAGGCAAGACCATGACACCCAGTACCAACCGTCGCAAGTTCCTGGCATCGACCGCGACCGCGACCGCGGCCTTCACCATCGTTCCCAGGCACGTCCTTGGACGCCCGTTCGTGCCTCCCAGCGACAAGATCACCATGGCCAACATCGGCATGGGCACGCAAGGCTTCAGGGAACTGGGAGGGTTGCTCGCCGATCCCAATATACAGATTGTCGCTGTCTGCGACCCCAACAAGGACAGCAACGATTATGTTGACTGGAGCAAGAACGGCATGCGCGACCTCATCCGCGGGCTGCTCAACAAGCCCAAATGGAGAGAAGGCGCAAGCGGCATTCCCGGTGGCCGGGAGATTGGCCGGGAAGTCGTGGAAACATACTACGCGAACAACCGCTCGTCGGAAGGGTTCAAGGGCTGCTCCGCGTACGCCGATTTCCGGGAGCTGCTGGAGAAAGAAAAGGACCTGGATGCGATCAAGATCATGACCCCCGACCATCTCCACGCCACCATTGCCATCGCCGCGATAAAGAGAGGCAAGCATGTCCTGGTGCACAAGCCCCTGGCGAACCGGGTGCACGAGTCCCGGCTGTTGCTGGAGACGCTGCGGAAAACGAAAGTCGCCACGCATTTCCTGCCCTGGAACAACAGCGGAGAAACGATGCGTGTGATCCAGTCCTGGATCAAGGACGGGGCCATCGGCACGCTGCGGGAGATCCACAACTGGTCGAACCGGCCGGTGTGGCCTCAGTATGTCAGTGTTCCGACCGAGACGCCTCCCGTGCCGGACGGGTTTGACTGGGACCTATGGCTTGGCCCCGCGCTCGACCGCCCCTACCATCCCAACTATACCCATGCGGTCTTCCGCGGCTGGTACGAGTTCGGAGGCGGATCCATGGCGGACATGGGCCACTACAGCCTGTGGTCGGTGTTCACGGTATTCGATCTGGGCGCGCCGGTGAGCGTGGAGGCCACGCCGAGCCACACCTGCTCCATCGTGGATCAAGTCAGCCGGCCGCTGAAGAATGACGTGTCGTTCCCAGCCGCCTGCACCATCCGTTACAAGTTCCCAGCGCGGGGGGACAGGCCGGCGCTGAACCTGTGCTGGTACGACGGAGGCATCCGGCCGCCGACCCCCGACGAGCTGGACGCCGAGAACAAAGCGATGCCGCGGGAAGGCATGATGTTCGTCGGCGACTCGGGAAAGATCCTGGCCGGCTTCCGGGGCGAGAGCCCGCAAATTGTTTCCGCGAAGAAGATGGCCCAATACCAGCAGCCGCCTCCTGCGCAGCCGGAAGGCCGCCGCCAGGGCCCTCCCGGCGAGCGCAACAAGATATGGGTGGAGGCGTTCAAGGGCGGCGCCCCCTCGCCCGGCAATTTCCTGAATGCCGGGCCGCTTTCAGAGGCCGTGAACCTGGGCGCCGTGGCACTGCGGGCCGGCGCCAGGATCGTATACGACTTCGATACCATGAAGATCACGAACCTGTCGGAAGCGAATCAGTATCTCCGTCGCGAATATCGAAAAGGGTGGGAGCTCTGAGGCCGGGGAGCGGCGGATTATCGCCGCGAGAACGAAATTCACCACGGATCCCGCCTTGCGAGACGGACCATCCCGCAGGGCGGGACGGGACCCAATCCGCAGATTACGCGGATGTCGCAGATTTCAGAATTGGATCTTAATCTGCGTAATCTGCGAAATCTGCGGATCGGTTGTTTGGTCCGTCCTTGGAAGGAAGTTATGGACCGTAGATTGTCGTGGACCATGCTGCTCGTTGTGGTTCTTGGCGCAGCGGTTTTTCTGCAATCCCAGGGCGGCCCTCCGCCCCCGAAGACCTGGATCGATCCTGACACCGGCCACCGCATCGTCCGGCTGACCGATGAGCCCGGCAGCGCCAGCCTCTACTTCAACCAGAACCGTTACACGGCAGACGGTAAGAAAATGGTCTACACCACGCCGGGCGGAATCTCCGTGCTCGACCTGAAGACTTACGCCGTCAAGCCCGTGGTGCAGGGCCGGGTTCGGATCATTGAGGCCGGCCGCAAAACCCAGAGCGTCTACTACGTAAAGGAGGGCGTGGTCTGCTCGACGGACGTCGATACCGGCGCCACGCGCGACATCGGCAAGCTCCCGCCGCGCGGCTCGGTGGCCACCGTCAACGCCGATGAAACGCTGCTGGCCGGCACCTACGTGGAGGGCACGGGACCGGACTATTACCCCGGCCCTCCGCCGCTGCCGCAACGGCTCGATCAGCCCTCCGGCAGAGGGCAGATGATGGAGCAGCGCTTCGCCGCCCGCCTGCCCATGGGACTGTTCACCGTCAACGTCAAGACCGGTGAAGTGAAGACCATTCACAAGAGCAACGACTGGCTCAACCACCTGCTGTTCTCACCCACCGACCCCACGCTCCTGATGTTCTGCCACGAAGGGCCCTGGCACAAGCTGGACCGCATCTGGACCATCCGCACCGACGGCAGCCGGCTCACGAAGATCCACACCCGCACCATGGAGATGGAGATCTTCGGCCACGAGTTCTGGAGCCCCGACGGCAAGACCATCTGGTACGACCTGCAAACGCCGCGCGGCGAGGTGTTCTGGCTGGCCGCCTACGAGCTCGAGAACGGCGCGCGCACCTGGTACCACCTGCAACGCAACGAGTGGTCCATCCATTTCAACGTCACGCGCGACGGCTCGCTCATCTGCGGTGACGGCGGGGATGAAGGGCAGGTGGCCCGCGCCCCGGATGGGAAGTGGATCTACCTGTTTCGTCCCGAGCTGATCGCGAACCGCGGCACCGAGGATAAGAGCTTCGTCAAGCCCGGGGTGCTGCGCGCCGGGCGCCTGGTGAACATGTCCAAGCACCAGTACAAGCTGGAACCGAACGTCAGTTTCACGCCCGACCAGAAGTGGGTCGTATTCCGCTCCAACATGTTCGGCGCCACGTACGTCTTTGCTGTCGAGGTCGCCAAGGCGGAAGCAGGCGGATCGTGAACGGCGGTCTCGCTTGAGGCGATCTCATAAATGCCCTCCGAGAGCGGGAATGCCCGCAAGGAGGGCCGTGCGGGGCTTGAACGACCCGATCCGAGGGGATATATGAGATCGGTTCTTGCAGGATTGGCCCCAGATTTGGCAGATCGGCCCTGCCTTATCGCGCAGTGTGGCGCCGGTCAGGCAGCAGCCGGCGATGGTAGAATGGCTTATGCCAACTGGCACCGAGAAGCAGCGGGTCATCGAGGCGCTTCAGGCCCTTCCGGAGAACGCGACGATCGAAGATGCGATCGAGCGGCTCTGCTTCATCGCCAAGATCGAAGAGGGTCTCCGGCAGTCTGAGGCAGGCCGCGTCGTCGATCACGAAGAGGTCAAGAGGCGGTTTCTCTCGTGAGATTCCTGCTCTGGACCGACCAGGCCCGGGACGACCTCGCTGCCATCCACGCCTTCATCAGCCAGGACTCGCCTGACTACGCGTCCGTCGTCGTGGCCAAGCTGATTGCCGCAGCCGAGCGGCTTCGTGACTTCCCAGAGTCCGGCCGGGCCGTCCCTGAGTTTGCGAATCCATCTGTGCGCGAAGTGATCCATCCGCCCTACCGGATCGTTTACCGGCTTGTGAGCGAGCAAGAGGTTCACATCCTGACCGTTCACCACAGCGCGCGCCGCTTTCCCGGCGCCGTTTAGCCGGGCATCGCCGCCAAAGCAAGCCTCTGAAACTTGAGCCGATTTCATAAGCGCCCTCCGAGAGCGGGAATGCCCGCAGGCGGGAATGCCCGCAAGCAGGGCCATCGGGGGTCGAACGACACGACCCGAGGCCGGCTAACACCCGGCTGCTACGGACGGCTGGCCGCCGCCGCAGAGCGGCAGCGTCGGACGGCCCAACGGTGTAAACAGGCCGATTCGTGCTAATCTCAACTGGGAAAATGGCTGGACTCGCGCAAGGCGAGGCGTAGGGGCCGTGGATCAAAGAGCACCGTCTAACGACGCGCTGCCGGCGGACGACCTTCGGCCGCCACTGAGCGCCCGGCCGTTAGGGAGCTTCTCCTGTTGCGGAGGGGAATGAAGTTCGAGCTGGTTGGCTCAATAGCAAGCGTGGAGGTCATCGCAGCCAGCCAGGGCATCCGGGTCGGCTCGTACCTCCGTAAGGCTTATGGTCATGCTCGGTGGCGGAAGATGAAAGGCACTGCTACGGTTCGGCTCCCGAACGGTGCTCTGCGCGCGGTGGAGTTACACTGGTATGAGGCTCATGGGATCGGCAAGAGAGACCTGAAAATCAAGCGCTATTTGGACCAATGATGAAAGCACCGACGAAACCCTTCGCTCTTTGTATCGACAACAGCGACTACCAGGCGTCCCTCATCCCCGGCAAGGTCTATCGGGTTCTTCCCGATCCGAGAGCGGGCAGGGATGATTTAGTCCGGATCGTGGATGAGAGCGGCGAGGATTACCTGTATCACAGGAGCCATTTTGTGTTTGTGGATTTTCCGCCAGCGGTGAAGAAGAAGATCCTCGCATTGGCGGGCGCTGCGTAACGAGGCCTTGCAGCCGACGGCGCCCACGGCGCGGCCCGGCTGCTCGCCCGAATTCGGGCTCGCAGCAAAGATGGGGCACCCAAGGGGTACCGCCTTGCCGGCTGCCAACAAGACGCTGGGCCACCCGCCCACATTCCAGTTCATCCTGCCGGGACCGTCCGCTTCCCCGTTGTCCGCAGGCTGACTCGCGCATCGAAGTCCTTCCGCCGGGGCCTATCGGCCCCTCGGCGGAGTGTGCATTTCGCGGCGCAGGACTTCGTTCATGTAGGTCTGATACCTCTTGCGGTGCGACCGGAACCAGGCGAGAACATCGGCGTCGACACGAAGACTGATCAACTGTTTGATGGGCCGGCAGAAGCGCCCCACTTGCACTTCTGGCGGCAGTAGCTTGGCTGCGGGCGCGTCAGAATAGTCTATCCTTGAATCGGGCACGCTCGCGAGTCTCTCCAGTTCCGCGCGCTCGCGATCACTGATGCGACTCGTAAATAGCGCGCTCGCCGGGACCCGCTTTTCTTGCCGAGATGATGCGGATTCCTTCGCCATTTTCTTCCTCGACCGTATGGACGGCTAACACACTGTAATACAAAATTGTATCACACCAGACGCCATCCGGTCGGCTGCCGAAGAAGTCCGTACGGGCTGAAGACCCGTGGCACCTGGAAGGTGGCACAGGCATTTCTGCGGGCTGGCGTTGACATGACGGCAGGCAACGCCTAACATCGGAGCCACAGGGAGACGGCCACGCATGATCGGCAAGACCATCTCGCACTACCGCATCCTGGAGAAGCTGGGCGGCGGTGGGATGGGTGTGGTGTACAAGGCCGAGGACCTGAAGCTCGGCCGGCAAGTGGCCCTGAAGTTCCTGCCCGAAGAGCTTTCCCGCGATAAACACGCGCTCGAACGCTTTCAACGTGAAGCCCGCGCGGCTTCCGCCCTGAACCATCCCAACATCTGCACTATCCACGATATCGACGAAGCCGATGGCCGGCACTTCATCGCCATGGAGTTGCTGGAGGGGAAAACGCTCAAGCATAAGATCGCCGGCCGGCCGATGCCGGCCGAGGAACTGCTGGAACTGGGCATTCAGATTGCCGATGCGCTCGATGCCGCGCACAAGAAGGGGATCATCCACCGCGATATCAAGCCGGCCAATGTTTTTGTCACCGAGCGCGGCCAGGCGAAGGTCCTGGACTTTGGGTTGGCGAAGCTCACGCCGCTGGAGGCCGTGAAGGCCTCTGGGGCGCCGGAAGGCACGACCCTGGGGGCTTTGGAGGAACCACTAACCACCCCCGGCGCGGCCGTCGGCACCGTGGCCTACATGTCGCCCGAGCAGGTGCGCGGACAGGAACTGGACACGCGCACGGACCTGTTTTCGTGCGCCGCGATGCTGTACGAGATGGCTACCGGACGGGCCCCGTTCTCGGGCGCTATTTCGCCGCGAGGGCGGACCGGACGTCGGCCTCGAACGCCTCCAACAGGTGAATGTGAGTCTGTGTTGGGAGGGGCGCTTCGGAAAAGTACTTGTTGTCAGAGAAGGGAGCGTCCACGCGTCGCTGTATGGTGAATCCGGCGAGCCCATATTTCCTGGCGAGCTGGTCATGAGTGAGGGTGATGACCGTGGGCTCATAGTCCAGGCGCTCTCCTATCGCTTCGGCGAGCGCATTCGTGGTACCGAGAGACAGCTTCTGCAGGGGCCCACTGACTGAGGCTAATAGGGGCAAGTCGCTGTGGAACGTGACGTTGCTGACGTAGGCCCAACGCTTGATCATGCCCGGCCTGTAGGCCAACCCGAACTCCTTTTCGCCCCACGAGAGCGCCCGCTCTAGTATGTCTTTGCTGTCGTCTGTGGACGACCGCGTTTCAAGCAGGAGGCCTGTGCTCCAAATCACCAAACGCTCGATCACCTTTTCGCCGTCCTTGCCCTCCAGAAACTCGATGCCTTTGCCCTCATCGAACTCCTCGATTTTCTGCGGAAACTTTTGAAACCGATAGCGGCGCACGAGCGCTTCAACGAGATCGGGATAATAGACCCCTCCCCGAGGGGCCAGATCGAACGTTTCAACGAACGCAAAGACTCTAGCGAGCACTACCGCCGAGAGCTGCATTAGCCGAACCTCCTTGAGTCCGATGAGCAAGGCTCATCAAATGCATGTCGACAGGCGAAGCCTGCGTCTTTTGCCCGGCCAGGGCTTGTCCTGGGGCAAACGCGATGATGTTTCCGAAGCGGTCCGGGGTCTTAAAAAGCCTCTCCTCCATTAGCCGGGGATAAGGTTCCACGTGTGGGTGGAAAACGGGATCAATGTCGAAGTAGTCCCTCTGCAGGGATTGGCGGCTGAAAGACTCGAATTCGCCTATTACGCTTCCAAAGGTCTCGAAGGTTACCCTAAGGCGGACGTCGAAAGCCCGCGCCAGCTTCCTCAGAGTGTTGATGCTCCACGAGGAGTAGTTGACATTCTCCAAGCGTGCAATCATCGATTGCGGCATGCCCGACTCACGGGCCAGGTCCACTTGTCGCCATTCGTGCTGCTCGCGGAGCGTCTTGATTTGCGTGGCGATGGTCTCGTTCAAGAATTCATCCGCATAAGAGTGCCGATAGTCCTTGTTCCGGAATCCCTGCTTGATCGCGTCAGAAAACCCGTTCATGGAGCGTCCTCCTTTGCTGCGGATCCGCAATGATTTCCTGCCTTCTTCGCTCCGCCTCCGCAGCAGCGCCGGCTGGGACAAGCTTCCCTCCCTGCTCGATCGCTCCGATCAGGAGGCTGTATTCCTCGTCATTCCTGATCGGGCCCTTGCACAGAAGTGGCCGGAGTTGCACGTGGCCTTTGATCTTGAGCTTGTAAATGTGGTTATGCCCCCTGATCGGTCCGGCCAAAAGCTGAGGCGGAAGGTCCGGCCCGTGCTTTTGGAGCATATCCAGCTTCACGTTCAGCTTAGCCAATTCCGGCTTCTGCAAACACTGCGACCACGCCTTGAACTGGTTGGCACCATGCCTGTGCGCGTGATCGTAAAGCATCCACTCTGCCATGAGCGTATAACGAAAAAGATATACAGTCAATCACCTTCTTCTTGGCAGTCTACGTCTGTCTCCGCATTGCCCGCAAGCCAATGAATCTAAAAGGGAAACGGTGCCAAGCCCTTGCTGGAAGGTGCCCGTCCGCCGTGCTGTCCCTTGGGCCTTGCGGCTCCCGCCCCTCGTGTCCTCTGCAGTCTCGCGGAACGGGGTTCGATTCCCTCCAGTTCCATCTCCGACTAAAGCAGCACGCCAGCAGCGCTGACTGCGTGCGGCGCATACGCCGGCGGATACGTTTCCACACTCGTTGCCATTCTGGTGCCCGGCCTCAAGGAAGTCAAGACCGCGGGTGAGCTCGCGAACTGCGACGACTGCCGAGCCCAGGCGAGAACCCGCCGCGCCCCCGCGCCACTACCGCGACTGGTACGGCCCGAAAACCTTGGTGACGCGGTGGCTCTCGGACGAGTCGTCAACGATCACCACGCGGTACTCGCCGCCGCCCGGCGAAACCCGCAAAACGATGTGGCCGCGGTCGCTGGCCAGCTTTTCGATGCCGCTGATCACCACCCGTGTTCCGGGGTGCAGATCGGTGGCGAAGACCTCGCGGGGTCCGGGATAGATTCGCTGCGACTGCAAGCGGCTCCACACCCGCGCCGTCGGGTGGCCGGAATCCCACACCGACAACACCCACACCCGCGGCCGCAGCGTGGCCACCAGGAACTCATTCTGCGAGTCAATGTAGCCGTGGTGATCCAAGATAGCGGCCTCCACCGGGCCCACGGCCTTGGCCACCGGCGTTTCCACGTCGTGCCACTGCGGAAAACCTTCGGAGGGAATGCCCGGAATGTCGGCGCCGTTGAAGTAATCGAATCTGCCGTAGCTCAGGCGGAACGCGGTGCTGCAGTGGTTCTCGGTCGGCCAGTCCGGGCGCGGGACGGTGTCCAGCGGCGGGAAGTGGCGCCGCGTGGCCGTAGCCACCCCGGTCCAGATCTCCCCGTTCGCGCCCACGTTGCGGAATTCGAAATCGGCATGCTTCTTCGGGTCGCGCAGTAGCACCACCTGGTCGTTGCGTCCGGGCGCGAAGCGTTCCACCTTCATGCCGCGGTTCTCGGTTTGCCATTTGACGAAGGCGCGGTAGTTCTTGGTGGCGGCGTCTTCGATAGGAGTCGGAAAGTTGTAGTCCGGCCAGCCGCGGTCCAGCATCTTGCCGATGCGCAGGTTCTCGCCCACCCAGGCCAACCCCGTGAGCCTGTAAGCGCCGGAAGGCGCGGCGGGCGTCTTGTCCGACACGTCGCCCATGTGGTCGCCGTGAAAATGGGTGAGCAGGGCGTAGTCGAGCGAGGGTTCCGGGCTGTGGCGCAGCGCGTGACGGATATAGCGCGTGATCCAGTCGCCGGCCTGGCGCGTGCCGTCCGGCCGGTCCGGCGTATGCCGCGGGGTCTTCTGCGCCTGCTCCCCGGCGTCCACCAGCATGGTGGTGCCGTCCGGGAAGATGTACAGGGCGGCGTTGCCGCGGCCGGAGCTGATCTGGTGGATGTCCAGCATCCCCGGTTGCCAGGGCGCGATCTCCCGGCCGGCAACATCCTGGGCCGGCGCGGCCAGGGCGGCCGCCGCAATAAGAACGAGAAGCGCGAGCCGTTTCATGCCGACAGCCTAGCAATTCCATCCAGCGAATGCCAGGTTTTCGTCCCCTGGCCTGGTCATGACGCGGCGGGCGTCCGGGTGCCCACGCACCGGTATTGACAAGCCGAGTGCCCGGGACCATACTGCCTTCGAAGAAGCGGACAGGTTTCCTCAACGAATGGAGGTCGTTATGGCTGGACTCAAAGGGCTCTTGCTGGTGGCATTGGTGTGTCTGCTCGGAGCCTCGTTCAGTTGCGGGCAGGAGGTCCGTGCCAGCATCCGAGGAATCGTGACGGACCCGAGCGGCGCGCCGGTGCCGAACGCCTCGATCACGGTGACCAACGTGGCGCAAAACGTTTCCATCTCCACGCGCAGCAACGAGGCCGGCAACTTTCTCAGCCCGTTTCTGGCGCCGGGTACCTACCGGCTCGCGGTTGAGGCCCCCGGTTTCAAGAAAGCGGTGCGGGAAAACATAGGTCTGCAGGCGCAAGACATGGCCCGCGTGGACGTGCAACTGGAAATCGGCAGCCTCACCGAGAGCGTCACGGTTCGGGAATCGGTCTCCATGCTGCAGACCGAGACCGCCACCCGCTCCCAAACCATTACCAACGAGTTGATCGCCAACGTCCCCACGCAGGGCCGCAACCCCTTCCAGATCGCCTGGTCGGCCGCCGGCGTGATCAAAGCGGGTGATTGGCGATATCTGCGCTCGTTCGACATCGGCGGCACCTCGGGGTTCTCGGTCAATGGCGGCAGAAACAAGGAGAACGAAGTGTTGCTGGACGGCATCAGCAACGTCCAGGGCGACCGGACGGTGATTCACGTTCCGACCATGGACTCGGTGCAGGAGTTCAAGGTGGTCACCAATACTTACGACGCCCAGTACGGCCGCACCGGCGGCGGCGTCATGACCATCGTCACCAAGCAGGGCGGCAACGCCTTTCACGGCACCATCTCTGAATACTTCCAAAACGACAAGCTGAACGCCAACAGCTTCGAGTTGAACGCCGCGGGCCGGCCGCGGCAATCGACCCGCATCAACACCTTCGGTTTCCAGACCAGCGGGCCAGTCTATGTTCCGAAGGCCTTCGATGGCCGGAACAAGCTCTTTTGGATGCTGGCCTATGAGGGCATCCGCCAACGGACGCCCGATGCTGGCGTGGCCACCTTCCCGCTGACGGAATGGCGCACCGGCGACTTCTCGACCTTGCGAAATGCCCAGGGGCAGCCGGTATTGATCTACGACCCGACCACCACGGCGGCGGACGGGACGCGGAAGCCCTTCGCCGATAACAAGATTCCGGCCGACCGCATCAACCGCGTGGCCACCGAGATACTGAAGTTCTATCCGGCGCCCAATTCCGCGGGGGACGGGCCGGCCCACGTCAACAACTACATCTATCCCTCCCGCTGGACCGGCGGCCTGGATCAGTGGATCGGGCGCGCCGACTATGTGATCAATTCGCGCAACAATTTCTTCTTCCGCTATGGCCAGAATCCGTGGCACGAGTTTCGCAGCCTGGTCTGGGACGGCTCCAACGCCGCGGAGCCGAGCGGCAACGCGCCCTTGATCCGCAACGGCCGCAACTGGACCTTCGACTGGACCTCGACGCTCTCGCCGCGCATGACCTTCAACTTGCGTTCCGGCCTGAACCGCTGGGAGGAAACCACGGGCAACATCTATGGCGCGAACTTCGACCCGCGCAAGCTGGGGTTCGCCGACAGCCTGGTTTCCCAGTTCACCAAGCTGCAGTTTCCCAACATCGGCCTGGTCACCTACCAGGGCATCGGGTCCAGCCGCCTGCTGAATTACACCACCGACGACACCTACACCATTCAGCCGAATTCGAACCTGGTGGTCGGGAAGCACTTCCTGAAGTTCGGTTGGGAGGGACGCCAGTATAAGGACAACAAGGCCAATCCCGGCATGGCCAGCGGCACGTACACCTTCGACAAGAACTGGACGCGGGCGAACTCAGCCCGCAGTGACGCCGTCTCCGGCAACGAGTTGGCCACCTTCCTGCTGGGCTATCCGGTCAGCGGCTCGGTGGACCACAACATCGATCCCGGCTACGTGCACCGCTACTATGCGCTGTACCTGAACGACGACTGGAAAGTGAGGCCCCGGCTGACGTTGAATTTGGGCCTGCGCTGGGACTATGAGACGCCGCCGGTGGAGCGCTACAACCGCATGCTGCGCGGATTCGATTTCAACATGGCCAGCCCGATTGCCTCGAAGGTACAGAGTCTCGCGCTGAAGGGCGGGGTCATGTTTGCCGGGGCGAATAGCCAGCCGCGCACCGCCTTCAATCCCGACAAGAACAACTTCCAGCCGCGTTTGGGCGCGGCCTATCGGGTTGGCAACCGCTGGGTAATCCGGGCCGGCTACGGGCTCTACTACCTGGGGCAGAATGACTGGGGCGCGTCGCAGGGATACAGCCGCACCACCAGCGTCACCACCAGCGTGGATGGCGGCCTGACGCCGGCCGTCAATCTGACCAACCCCTTTGCCAACCAGCCGGGCGGCCTGTTGCTGGCTCCTATCGGCAACTCTCTGGGAGCCGCCAGTTTCCTGGGGGAGAGCATTACCGTCGCCTATCAGAAGCGGCCGCTCGCGTATTCGCACCAGTACTCGCTCGATATTGAGCGCGAGCTGCCCGGCAACCTCCTGATTGAAGCCGGCTATGTGGGCAACCTGACGCGCAAGCTGCCCCTGAGTTTCGGCGTGGATGTCCTTCCGGCTTCGGAACTGGGGCGCCGGACGGCCGCCGGCGTCATCGACACCGCGTACTACACCGCGCAGTTGCCGAATCCGATGGCCGGGCTGATCCCCAACAACGCCGCTTTGAACGGCGCCACCGCCACGCGCCAGAATCTACTGCGGCCCTACCCGCAGTACAGCGGCATCAGCCTGGCGGTCGTGCCCATCGGCAAACAGCGTTACGACGGCTTCCAATCCAAGGTCACCAAGCGCTACAGCCAGGGAATCAGCTTCGTGGCCAGCTACACCATCATGA
>Ga0315282_10010963_pt1 | contig 14126 bp, 10 predicted proteins | sample YL17G07_20_MG_FD_203693 | JGI IMG/M metagenome (GOLD analysis project Ga0315282, IMG submission 203693) | Sediment microbial communities from Yellowstone Lake, YNP, Wyoming, USA - YL17G07_20 | ecosystem: Environmental > Aquatic > Freshwater > Lake > Sediment | place: USA: Wyoming | collected... | reverse complement strand
ATGCAAACCCTCGTCATCTACGACGTTCCGAGCGATAAGATTCGGAACAAGATAGCGGACGTCTGCCTGGATTATGGTCTGACGCGGATACAGTATTCGGCGTTTCTCGGCCAGACAACCGAGAACCGGCGCGAGGAGATACTCGGCAAGATCAAGCGCCAACTGGGAAACCAGGAGGGCAACGTGCAGATGTTCGTCATGTGCGACAAGGATCTGGGGAAGCGCAAAGGAATCGTAAACGAGCCTAAGGGGAACGTGGGTGAACGGCGCAAGTAGTGCCTTTACCTTGAGGGTGACCGACATCAAACAGTGGTTCTACTGCCCAAGGGTGGTGTATTTCACCTACGTGATGCCTGTGGATCGAAGAATTACGCCGAAGATGGGTTTCGGGGTCGAGCAGCACCAGGTCATATCGGCGTTGGAGCGCAGGCGGACGCTGCGAAGGTATGGGCTGGCCGACGCACGCCGCCTGTTCCACGTCCGACTGCGGTCGCGCCAGCTTGGACTCACCGGGCTTCTGGACCTGCTGATCGTTGCTTCGGCTGGCGGAGCGGCAGATCGTTATTATCCGGTTGAGTTCAAAGACACTTTGCGGAACATATCCGCCAACCACAGGTGTCAGTTGGCGGGGTATGGGTTGTTGGTGGAGGAAGAGTACTCGTGCCGCGTGGACAGAGGGTTCGTGTATCAGGTTCCGACGGAACGCGTGACCGGCGTTCGTCTGGACGACGGGCTTAAGAGTCGCGTGCGGGAAGCTGTCTTGGCGATGCGGGAGATGATAGCGAGCGAGCGGATGCCTGCCGCGGCGAAGCACAGAGGGAAGTGCGTGGATTGTGAGTTTGTGAACTACTGCGGGGACCGGTTCTGAGGATCTCGCAAATGGGTAAGTCTGCAGGAATAGCGCTTGGGTTTTCGAGAACGGAGCGCCCGCGTCACGGGCACGCCGCCAAGACGTCCGCATTTGCTCACGATCAATGCAGAATGGTTGGGCGCGGCAGCGACCCCGTGCGCCGTTTGCCGTGGCTTTCGGAGGGAAGGGAACCCGGGGATGTGCTGGCTTTGTGCGTGAGCGAGGGTTTGTTTCGCAAAACGAGGCCATTCCCGGCGCCAGTTTCGATTTGCGGGGGTCGGAAAAGGAGGGATTTCCCGCACGACGTGGGAAATAATGATAGCAGGACACGCTGGCTTGTGCTCAGAACCGAACCCGTGGGGTCGGTTGCAGTGCCTTCCTCGATAAGTAGAGGACTGAAAGTGAACCCGGGCATAGTGAACATTTAGGAGCATTTCACAGTTGCAGTGCCTTCCTCGATAAGTAGAGGACTGAAAGCCTGCCGTCGGGGAAGACCCGCTCTACCCCATAAGTGTTGCAGTGCCTTCCTCGATAAGTAGAGGACTGAAAGCGCCTGCATGGTCGGCCTGGCTGTCGAACGAGTTGTGTTGCAGTGCCTTCCTCGATAAGTAGAGGACTGAAAGCTTCCGTCTGCCAAGGCGGGGTCTCGTCGAATTGCCTAGTTGCAGTGCCTTCCTCGATAAGTAGAGGACTGAAAGCTGCCTGAGCGCGCGCACAATAATCTCGGCGTGGTGTTGCAGTGCCTTCCTCGATAAGTAGAGGACTGAAAGGTGTCGTAGGATGAGGCAGGACAGCCCCGCGTGCTCGAAGTTGCAGTGCCTTCCTCGATAAGTAGAGGACTGAAAGCCCCGCTTCGAAGCCACACCATCGCGGCCTACTGTGCCGTTGCAGTGCCTTCCTCGATAAGTAGAGGACTGAAAGACGACTTTGCTGCGCCAGATGACCCGCATCATCTCGGGTTGCAGTGCCTTCCTCGATAAGTAGAGGACTGAAAGTCCACCAGAGTTCCGCGAGTCCATCGGCATGGACGGGTTGCAGTGCCTTCCTCGATAAGTAGAGGACTGAAAGCCCGATGACTGTGCCGAACGTATATGTCGCGTGGCCAGTTGCAGTGCCTTCCTCGATAAGTAGAGGACTGAAAGATGTCGGAGAGTTTGGCCGCGGCGCGCAGTGATCTCGTTGCAGTGCCTTCCTCGATAAGTAGAGGACTGAAAGGGCCCTCCAGACTACGGCGCGGTAGGGTTCCAGGGGGGTTGCAGTGCCTTCCTCGATAAGTAGAGGACTGAAAGACTATCCTGGAATGCCCTCACCGACGCCCAGCGAGCCGTTGCAGTGCCTTCCTCGATAAGTAGAGGACTGAAAGGGTCTTCCGAGTCGCGTACTGCCGCGCCTGCCGCCGTTGCAGTGCCTTCCTCGATAAGTAGAGGACTGAAAGCTTTTTTGCATGCGCTCCCCCAGTCATCCTCTGGTTAGTTGCAGTGCCTTCCTCGATAAGTAGAGGACTGAAAGATCGGCAGGTGGGCAGGGATAGGCCGTCAGGCCAATGTTGCAGTGCCTTCCTCGATAAGTAGAGGACTGAAAGAGCCAGAACATCCCTCGTCCTCCTGTTCGCTCGGCTCTGTTGCAGTGCCTTCCTCGATAAGTAGAGGACTGAAAGATTTGCTCGGGCCATCGCGCATGCAGCTCATTTACGGTTGCAGTGCCTTCCTCGATAAGTAGAGGACTGAAAGTGCTCATACCAGCGGAGCGCGGCGTCGAAATCGAGGTTCGTTGCAGTGCCTTCCTCGATAAGTAGAGGACTGAAAGCTCGCGCTCTGCCGCCAGACCCGGCCCGTCGCTCTCCGCGTTGCAGTGCCTTCCTCGATAAGTAGAGGACTGAAAGCTGCCAAGGCTCGGGAGCACGAGCAGGAACGCAAGCAAGTTGCAGTGCCTTCCTCGATAAGTAGAGGACTGAAAGTGACGGGAGCCTGGCGCGGAAGGCTACCACATCGCGGCGTTGCAGTGCCTTCCTCGATAAGTAGAGGACTGAAAGGGATCGGGATCGCCATTTTGCATCGTGTACATTGCGGTTGCAGTGCCTTCCTCGATAAGTAGAGGACTGAAAGTTGCCCAATAAGCTTTGCTAGCCATCACTGCCCACCTCGTTGCAGTGCCTTCCTCGATAAGTAGAGGACTGAAAGCTAGCTCCATCGCCTGCTGGCGTTCGGTATACTCGTTGTTGCAGTGCCTTCCTCGATAAGTAGAGGACTGAAAGCATTAAGCCTGCCCGAGTGGGCAGGTAAGAGCATTAGGTGTTGCAGTGCCTTCCTCGATAAGTAGAGGACTGAAAGACGACACAGGACGATGGGCCACCTGTCCGGTTACGTGGTTGCAGTGCCTTCCTCGATAAGTAGAGGACTGAAAGTTAAGCGGCATGATCATTGGTTCAACTCCTGGATCGCGGTTGCAGTGCCTTCCTCGATAAGTAGAGGACTGAAAGTACCTGTGGAGACCGCGCAGGCGCTACGCGAGCGGGGAGGTTGCAGTGCCTTCCTCGATAAGTAGAGGACTGAAAGCACAAACCCGTGGGCGGAGGGCAACTTCTGCCCCGGCGTTGCAGTGCCTTCCTCGATAAGTAGAGGACTGAAAGGACGTGGCGAGTCCACCAAAAGTTGTGCCATGCCCGGTTGCAGTGCCTTCCTCGATAAGTAGAGGACTGAAAGAGACGGTGACACTGCTTGTGCAATAGTCCCATTGTCGTTGCAGTGCCTTCCTCGATAAGTAGAGGACTGAAAGGGTAATCGACTGCTGCTCGACGCGCTACAGTTAGCGCGGTTGCAGTGCCTTCCTCGATAAGTAGAGGACTGAAAGATGACTAACACCTCGCGGCAGCCCTGATCGTCACAGTTGCAGTGCCTTCCTCGATAAGTAGAGGACTGAAAGAGCGGCGGCACCATGAGCTGCCGTTTGGACGGCGGATCGTTGCAGTGCCTTCCTCGATAAGTAGAGGACTGAAAGAGGACCCAGCGCGCTCTCCAAATCCGCGCACTCTCCATCGTTGCAGTGCCTTCCTCGATAAGTAGAGGACTGAAAGTGTGTAGTTCCTGGGCCTCGGTCAAGGGCTTGGAGGGTTGCAGTGCCTTCCTCGATAAGTAGAGGACTGAAAGGGAGCATCAATATCGAAGCAGATCAGCACATCACGATCTGTTGCAGTGCCTTCCTCGATAAGTAGAGGACTGAAAGTGCTTAGGCGACTGAGGGAGAGCACTCCCGCTATCAGGTTGCAGTGCCTTCCTCGATAAGTAGAGGACTGAAAGTATCCGGGCGAGCACTTCCCCGGTGTTGCTCTGTGAGAGTTGCAGTGCCTTCCTCGATAAGTAGAGGACTGAAAGACGAAGGGTTTCGGTGCCCGTGGCCAGGCCGCGGATAGTTGCAGTGCCTTCCTCGATAAGTAGAGGACTGAAAGTACGGGTGAGACACACGAGCTACACCTCACGACCGAGCAGTTGCAGTGCCTTCCTCGATAAGTAGAGGACTGAAAGATAGGCAGCGCGACACTCAGCAGGTCTCGTGCGATCGTTGCAGTGCCTTCCTCGATAAGTAGAGGACTGAAAGGATGGTGACGGCAAATACGGATACTGGATCCGCTCCAGTTGCAGTGCCTTCCTCGATAAGTAGAGGACTGAAAGACCAACCATGATCCCCGGCAGCCGCCCCGACCTCACAGTTGCAGTGCCTTCCTCGATAAGTAGAGGACTGAAAGACCAACCATGATCCCCGGCAGCCGCCCCGACCTCACAGTTGCAGTGCCTTCCTCGATAAGTAGAGGACTGAAAGTAATCTGAAAGGAGCCGAGTCATGGAGAATCTTCAGGTTGCAGTGCCTTCCTCGATAAGTAGAGGACTGAAAGGCGAGCAGAGGCATGCACGGAGTCACGACGGCTACCGGTTGCAGTGCCTTCCTCGATAAGTAGAGGACTGAAAGCTCGAACCCGCCAGCCTTCGCCTCGGCCTTGAGATAGTTGCAGTGCCTTCCTCGATAAGTAGAGGACTGAAAGCCATCGCCTCCGGGTCTGCCGCCGCCCCCGGCCAACATGTTGCAGTGCCTTCCTCGATAAGTAGAGGACTGAAAGCAATCTCTGCCATTTCCGTTCCTCCTCCTCGTATTTGTTGCAGTGCCTTCCTCGATAAGTAGGGGGCTGAAAGACCACTCGTTGTCGTCGCAGTCTATTCTATAGCGTGGGCGGCTGCGGCGCCTTGCCACGGCTGTGCAAGAGGGCGGCCCAAGCCTGAAACGACATCCCGCCTGGCAGGGCATACCCGGACAGACTGGACGGTGTAAGATCATATGCCGAGCAGCGAAAGCACAAACCGCATCGATGCCTGGCGACGTGTGCGCCAGGCCCTGCGATATGCAAGGGGTGGCAAGGACAGGCCTCGTCCTGCTGACCCGGAGGTCGTAGAACGCTTTCTCCGTCGGGTCTCCCGTCACCTTGCGGGGCGCTATCCCGTTAATGCGGAAAGACTCCTGAAGATCCTGCGCGCGACCGTGGAACCTGGTCTGGAAAGCTACTACGCGGCAGCGAGGATCGGGTCGATCGAAGACAACCTCTGGCTGTGCTTCTTCCCATCGCTCGTGGAGGTTCTCTATCATCTGCCTACCGAGGAGGCTGTCGGCATCTTTGAGAGCAGCGAGGTTGGCCGTCTCGCCGAATACGAAGCCCTGGTCATCTATCTGCGGACATCCGATGCACCGCTGTACGGCCTCCCGGAGCTGGCGGACCTGCTGCGTTCCTTTGCTGAGTATTTGCTGCTTCAGAGGGAGCACCTCGTAACCACGGGATACCCTGTGTACTACTTCCCTCGATCGGCTTGGTTGGCCAGCCGCCTGGACACGCTTTACTTCACCAAGCAGCCGATTCGGTGCGGACGAGTGCGCGATGGTAATGGCAGGCCGGGCAGGGCTTTCACCTGGTCTAAGGTAGCGGAGTCAGAGGGTCAAAGCGCTGAACAGGCCTGCAGTTACGAAGAAGCTGACTACCTGCCAGAACTGACGGCAGGGGACGGCGAGCGCTTGGAGCAGATACGACCCAAGCTATTCGACCTGAAGCTTGACATTGTCGAGGAGTTGGCAAGCTCTGTCTCGCGCCGCGGGCCCGCAAGACTGTGGGAGAAATGTCTTAGCCTGCTGACCGAGTGCCTGCTCAACGACGAGCCGGAGTTCCTGCTGAGAATCGACCACCTCTACACCGGCTTCGACATACGAAGGCCTGATACTTCAGAACAAGGGCTTGGCTATGATCCCGGTGGCTTGAGCAACCTGCTGGAACTGATCGGCCACTGCGAGGAAGAGCTGACCATAGGCGCGTTTGCCAAGACACGCCGCGCTCTGGGCAACGATCTGGTGTCCCGGCTGCGGAGCAGTGAAGGGCCCGGACTGGATTACTTCCGTGCTTGCTCAGTACTGCCTCGCGAGCAGCTAGACTCTCTACTTGATGGTTTCCTTGCGCTGGAGAGCCAAGCGCAGGAGTTCTGGAAAGGTTACATCACCAGGGTCAATGAAGCCTTGGGAAACGAGTTTTACGAGGAGGTGGAGATCCGCGAGAAAGTGAAGCGCCACTTGGCTCACAAATTCGAGCCGCACCTGCGCAGATTCTCTGATGTCTCGAAGGCGTACCTCGAGTCGTACGGTGAGCCGCCAGAGGTCAGGTTAACACACACCGTCCTTGGTTCGCAGGAGGGGCGCAACAGGTTCCGCAGAGAGGGGCAGACGTGGTCGGTGGTCTACGACTCAAAACACATCACCCTTGATCATTCGGATGGCGCGACCTACATCGCGTATCTTCTGGAACACCCCGACACGCATCTGCGCGTGCACGATTTGTATGCCATCGCTCACCCCAATCGCCCAGCTTCCGGGGTAAAGCCGTACACTGACGTGAGCAGCGAAGAACTAGCGGACATAGGTCTGTCCCCGGACAACCAACGCAGTCCCACGGATAGGCAAGATGACGCTGAGCTATTCTCCACATATCGGAAGGCCCAGACCGATCTACAGAAGGAACTTGATGAAGCCCATGGAAAAGGGGATTCCCGCAAGGTCGACGAACTGCAAACTCAACTGGAGAATGTCAACCGGCTGATATCTGCGCGGTTCCGGCCGGATGGCAGGCCGCGACTGCCCGGCGACCGGAACAAGCGGGCCTACGACCGCGTGAGCAAGGCTATTGAACCGGTCAAGAGGTTTATCAAGCAACATCATTCATCCCTCGCGAGGCACCTCGACAACTCGCTTCACTACGACACTTACGTCTACCACTACTCCCCAGAGCCGCCTATCACCTGGGAGACTTAGAAAAAACTTCCTGCAATTGTCCTGACGAAGCCTAATTTCGCCGTGGCGAAGCCCGCCTTCGTGCTTAGGGTATTGAGGGCAACTCAACACCGGCAAGGCAGGCAGTCGCGAATGTGACCTCCTCCGAACCATCGGAGGATCGAAGCCCCGAGGGAGCCTTGCCGGGCCAGCCTCTCGGGGCTTTTCTATTGCGGCGCGATAGGGTGAGGCGTTCGGAGTGGCGGATAGGCAGCGGAAGAGACTGAAGATCAGGCGAACGGCGGCAGCGGAGCCAATGTCTGCCTGCGATCTGCAGGCGGCGGAGGCGATCCTCGCGAAGCTGGTTGCCCGCGCGTTCGCCGCCGACCATCCGGATCTCTTCGGCTCTCACCTCGCTCGCGCGATTGGAGGTCCGGCTCATGACAAGTGACGCGAGATACGCGAACATCCCCCAGGAACTGAAGGCTCGGCGGCAGTGGGTCTGTTACCGGATCGAGGAACGAGACGGCAAGAAGACCAAGATACCGTATCGTACCGACAAGGTGGTGCGACGGAAGGCGAGAACGAACGACCCGGCGACCTGGCACACGTTTGACGAAGTGCTGGAGGCGGTCGGCGAGCCCAGGAACAGGTTCGACGGCATCGGGTTCATGCTGTCGGATGCCGACCCCTACGTGTTCATAGACCTGGACCACATCGTGGATGGCGGCGTGATCGAGAAATGGGCGAGGGAGATCATTGATACGGTCGGGTCGTATACGGAGTTCAGCCAGTCGGGGACAGGCATTCACGTCATTGCCCGTGCGGAGAAGCCGGGACCCAGGTGCAGGACGCACAAGCATCCCCAGTTCGAGATATACGACAGCGTGCGGCTGGTCGTGTTCACCGGCAAGGTGCTGCCGGGGTCACCGGCGGAGATAAGGGATGCGCAGGAGGCCATAAGCGAAATCTACTTCGAGGTGTTCGCCGAGAACCCTCGGAACGTCCCTCCGAAAGAGACGACGAAGAACGCCCGGCCAGTCGGGATGTCGGACCCAATGCTAATCGAGAAAGCGACGTCGGCGGCGAACGGCGACAAGTTCGGCAGGCTCTGGAACGGGAATACGGGCGACTACAATGGCGACGACAGCGCGGCGGACATGGCGCTCTGCTGTATGTTGGCGTTTTGGACGCAGCGCGACCCTGTGAGAATGGATAGACTCTTCCGTGAGTCCGGCCTGATGCGCGGTAAGTGGGACGAGAAGAGAGGTGATAGGACATACGGCGAGATGACGGTAAATGCGGCGATTGACCAGACCACGGAGGTGTATGGAGGTTCGTCAGGGAGGCGGGGCAAGCGCGAGGTGACGGAAGATGAGTTGGCGTCAGCCCGTGAAGCGATCGGGCAGGCGAAGCAAGCTGGAACGGCGGCGGGGGTGTTCGAGGTCATTGAACCGCTGGCGATCTTGCCTTCCGGCGAGTATGCGGATGTGGTCAAAGAACTGAAGGAGGCCGTTCCGCAGCTTGACCTTGGGGAACTGAAGGGCGCGGTAAGCAGAGCCAGAAACCCGAAGCGGGCGGGGGAGCGCGGAGAGTATCCGGAGTTGGTGGTCAGCAATCGGCAGCTTCGGGACATGGGGGATGAGGCGATCAGGCTGCTGGAACGGTCGAACCTGCCGCCGACGCTGTTCGTCCGGTCGGGCGCGCTGTGCCAGGTAGTGGAAGATGAGCGCGGGCGTCCGGTGATCAGGACCGTGTCGGATGAGGTCATGATCGCGCGGCTGTCGAAGATATGCGACTTTGTGGTGGACACCAGAGACGGTCCTAAGAATGTAATGCCGCCAAAGAGCATCGCATCTTACGTTCTGTCGGAGGGCAAGTGGCCGTTCCCCCCTCTCGAGGCCATTACGCAGTCTCCCACCATCAGGCCTGACGGCAGCATAGCGCAGCTTCCGGGCTACGACCCGGAGACCCGGCTCTACTATCACAGGACAGGTGATGGCGGACTCCCCGATGTGCCGGAGGATCCGACTTGGCAGGATGTGGAAGCGGCGCTAAAGCTCATAGAGGAACTTCTCTGTGATTTTCCGTTCGATTGCCAGGCCAGCAGAGCGAACGCGGTTGCGCTGCTTCTGTCGCCGGTGGTACAGCCGGCCATAAAGGATGTTGTTCCGCTCGTGCTTGTAGACGCGCCGACAGCAGGGAGCGGCAAGAGCTTGCTGGCGATTGTGGCGGGGATCATAAGCGGCGGCGCAGTGCCCGATTTCACAACAGCGCCCACAAAGGATGAGGAGTGGCCAAAGAAGATCACGGCGATACTGTCGGCGGGGCCATCGCTGGTGGTGATAGACAACGTGAATCATCCTCTGCGCAGTGCGGACCTCGCCGCGCTGCTGACGGCCAGGACCTGGAAAGACCGGGTGTTCGGCAAGAACACTGAGACCGTCATACTGCCGAATCGCGCTGTGTGGGTGGCGACCGGGAACAACATCCAGCTTGGCGGCGACATCCCCAGACGGTGCATTTGGATTCGCATAGACCCGAGGCTGGCCAAACCGCACGAGAGGGAAGGGTTCCGTCACCCGAATCTGACCCAATGGGTGTCGGAGAACAGAGGGCGGCTGCTCTCCGCACTCCTTACGCTTTGCCGGGCCTGGTATGCGGCGGGGTGTCCCGCGTATCCTGTTCTGGCTTTCGGATCGTTCGAGACTTGGACTCGAACGGTCGGCGGCATCCTCTCACATGCCGGGGTCTCAGGGTTTCTGGGGAACCGGGACAGGCTGTGGGAGCAGTCGGACACGGAATCGGCCGAGTGGGAGGCGTTTCTGGCGAACTGGCTGGAGTTATACGGCACTGCGCCGGTTACTCCGAAGCAACTGGTCCAGGACATCGCCGCTGAAGAGGGAATCGCGGAGGCGATCCCGGCGTCGATATCGGACGCGGTGCACGGGAAGGGGGACAGCTGCTCAAGGGTCGGCTACCAGTTTCGGGCGCGCTTGGGTAGGCGGTATGGGCCGCGTGGCCTACGATTGGAGAGAGGACCGAGGAAGAGCACAGGCATCACCTGGACGGTATTGGCGGATCAAAGCGAGATGAAGTGCAGGGTTGATGGAGAACCCTACACTGAACATGAGTCCGTTTTGAGCGTGAAAGACCATTCCAGTGTAGGGTGTGAAGGGTCGTACACCCCAAACGCGGGAGCAGCGGGAGTTATATCCGAGCGTGGAGAGATAATCCTTTGTGAGGATGGATCGGAGGTCGAAAGCCCTGCACAACCCTGCACCCTACACTCTCCGTATGTCTGCCAGAGGCCCGGCTGTGGAAGTCCGGTTGAGCTTGTGAAGCCGAACGAGCAGTGGATTTCGGCCAGTTACTGCTGCAGATGCGGGCATCGCGGAGTGGTGACCAGACAGGATTATGACCGCTGGTTGGCTTTGTTCCGCAGAAACGGTGATGCGAAGGTTATACGGGTTTGCTGATGATTTAGGGATAATTGGAGGATACGATGGCAACAGAGACATCATTGGCGAGGGTGGAGGCGAACAGGCGGAATGCGCGGCTTTCAACCGGGCCGAAGTCGGCCAGGGGAAAGGCGGCTGTGAAGTGGAACGCGATGAAGCACGGGCTGCTCGCGAAAGAGGTCGTGATCCGAACCGGTGACGGTAGGGAGAGCAAGGTGGAGTTTCAGACACTGCTGGCATCACTCGCCGACGATCTTCAGCCGGAAGGCGTTCTTGAGGAAATGCTGGTGGAGAAGATCCCCGTATGCTATTGGCGGCTTCGGCGGGCTGTACGATGCGAGGTGGGTGAGATTCGCGGGGCGCTCGATACGTATGTTCTCGACCAGGCGATCAAGCGCGTGGAGGCGGTGCACGACATCCTGGAGTGGCCGTCCCTGACCCGCAAAGGCTGCGACAAACGGCTGTTGATGAGCACGGCAGGGATCGAGCGGCTGCTCAAGGTCATCGAGGATCTCAGATACGACATCGAACAGCGCGGCGCGTTCTGCGAAAGCGCTGAGAAAGAGATGCTGCAGGTGTTTGGGGGCGAGGAGGGCGGTTTCGGGCACGATCTGTTCTTCTACAACTGGCTGGCGAGTGAGAAGGGGCAGGAGGAAGCGAAGTCCAACGGCGAAAACGAAGAGCCGCTGCCTGATCCTGATGGGTGCAGGAAGATCATCCTAGAGATGCTCGCGGAGAAGGAGAGCAGCTACAGAAACGCCCTGGAGGTCATGCAGGAGCATGAAGACCTCCGACCGCAGTCTCGCTTGGCGAAGTATAGTCTTCCCGGTGGTGACTCATCCGACAGGATCCTCAGATACGAGACTGCGATTGAGCGGCAGATGTACCGCGCAATGAACGAGCTTGAGCGGCTGCAGAGGCAGAGGCGCGGGGAGTTCACTCCACCACCGGTAAGGATTGATCTGTCCGCGCAGGGCTGAGGGGAGCGTTCGCAGATGGGAGGAAGCGGAAGCGGGCGGCGCCCCAGCTATGACGCGAAACGGACTGTGGAGGACTGTTTCGTCCTCGATGTGAACAAGCTCGCACGTGACGGGATGATCAGAAGGACTCCCTGGCAGGGGTCGCTGATCTGGACGAACACCCGAACCGGTGAACAGAGTGCTTCGCTGTGTTACACTTGCACCGGCGGCGGTGACTATTGGACGTTTACGCTAAGCTATACGATGAAGCGGCGCGACGGGGAGAAGCACGAAGTCGTATTGCCCATTCCACTCCAGACGACTGAGCCGCGGTTTGGGGGAGAGCGATGGTGGTTCACGTGTCCGCTCACGGTCGGGGGGAGACCGTGCAGGAGACGCGTCGGCAAGCTGTATCTCCCGCCTGGCGGTCTGTACTTTGGGTGTCGGCGCTGTTACGATCTCACGTATACCAGTTGCCAGGAAAGCCACAAGTACGATCGCTTGTTCCAGTCGATCGCCGGGGATGTCGGCTGTACGCCAGGGACGGTGAAAGCGTTCTTTCGCGATAGATAGTATGCGGGTCTTGACGGCAAGACAGTATGCTGGTATAATGGGGGTCGGAGGTGAGGGTCATGGTTAGATTGACGATTCGCATCTCGGAGGAACTGCACGAGAAGCTGAGGTGGCTGGCTTTCAGAGAGCGCCGGAGTCAGCAGGTCCTGCTTGTGGAGATACTGGAGAAGGCTCTTGCGGAAGTGCGGGTTCCCGAGGAGGAGTCGAAATGAGCGCGCTGCTTGATTCGATTGTCGGATCGTATGCCGACGATTCACGGCGTGACAAACAGGTGTCGCTGAATGCTCTGGCCTGGGCGCGGGTCTCAACCGATATGCAGGAGGAAAGGGGCCTGTCGATTCCTGAGCAGCTTCGGCAGATTCGCGAGTATGCCGAGGTTCATGGGATCGAGATCGTAGAGGAGTTCCACGAGGCGGCAAGCGCATTCAAGAAGGAGTCGCAGCGGGTCGAGTTCCACAAGATGCTCGCGCGTGCGAAAGCGGACAAGGCAGTCAACACCATACTTGTTCACGACTACTCCAGATTCTCCAGGGACAGCCTCGGGGCAAGGATGCTGGTTCGGGAGCTTCGGCAGGCGGGTGTTCGGGTGATCTCCGTGAACGACCTGGAAGTCGATCCAGAGACCGTCGCTGGCGTCTACATGGAAGCGATCACATTCGCGAAGAACGAGGCGTATTCCCGCGAGGTGGCTTTCCACACCAGGAAGGGCTGCAGGGCCAACGTGCAAACCCGCGACCCCGAGACGGGCTGGTGCTACAAGAACGGTGGTCAGCCTCTCTTCGGATATCGAGCAGAGCGGCTGATTCGCGGCGAGGTGAAGAAGGGGCGTCCGTTGGTCAAGTCGATATGGGTGCCGGATGATGCCATCGCCGCTGGTAAGCCGGTGCACGAATGGGCGAGATACTGCCTGGTGGAGTTGGCGGCTAAGGGCGCGACTCTGGACGAACTGAGGGACTTTTGCAATCGGAACGGCATTCCTGCTCCGAGGCAGCAGTATTGGGGGCATACGACCTGGAACAGCTTGCTGCATCCTCATTGCCTGCTTGAGTATGCCGGATACGGCGTTTGGAACGTGCGGGGCAAGACGCAGCGGGTCAACCCGCCTTCGGAATGGGTGATCGTGGAGGATGCGCACGAGGCGCTGATCACAGAGGACGAAGCAAAGCAGATCATGGCTGCTCGCAGGAGCCGGACATTCAGCCCAAGCGTCAAGACCTCCAATAGAGCCTGCAGTTCCCCGTATCTGTTGAGCGGAGGGATGTTTGGCTGCAGCAGGTGCGGCGGGAACATGGTGGGCTTCTATAAGAAGCGGCATGAGCAGTATTACATCTGCAACAGCGTTCCGAACCGACGGGGGCTCGGCTGTGGTCAGGGTGTCTATGTACCACAACAAGAGATTGAGAAAGAGGTCTTTGAGGGGCTAGAGGGCTTGCTCAGGGTGTGCGCGGACGGAAAGGGCTTCGTCCGAGAGGTCAACGCCGAACTGAGGCGGATCTGGGAGCAATCGCACGGATACGATCCGAATGCCGGAAAACGCCTTCAGGAGATTGAGGGCAAGATCACGAACATCCGCCAGTCGGTCGAAGATGGTCTGGCCGATACTGCTTGGGCCAACTCACGGCTTCGGGAACTGCTGGAAGAACGGGACAACTTGTCTTCGGCAGTGACCGTTCAGCAGCGTGTACCGCAGATAGACATGCAGATAGCTATGGCTTACCGGGGCAACGCGATGCGCGTGATTGCTCACGGAACGAACACGGAGAAGAAGCGGCTGCTTTCAGCGTGGATAGACAGAATACAACTGGCCCCGGAGAGTCTTGAAGTCGAGATTCGCTACAAGATTCCGGAGCCGGTTGTAGATAGAATGGGAGCGGGGGAAGGATTTGAACCTTCGACCTCCGGGTTATGAGCCCGACGAGCTACCAGACTGCTCTACCCCGCGGCGACGAACATATTATAGCAGGTTCCTTGTTCCGTGTAAACCCCTTTCTG
>Ga0315282_10010962_pt1 | contig 14127 bp, 9 predicted proteins | sample YL17G07_20_MG_FD_203693 | JGI IMG/M metagenome (GOLD analysis project Ga0315282, IMG submission 203693) | Sediment microbial communities from Yellowstone Lake, YNP, Wyoming, USA - YL17G07_20 | ecosystem: Environmental > Aquatic > Freshwater > Lake > Sediment | place: USA: Wyoming | collected... | reverse complement strand
CATAGCGGGTGTCGGAACTCTCATGATACCAAAGAAGCTTCCTTATGTCACGCCTTAGGTTGATGCCCATGGGGCAATTCATGAATTGCCCCTGGCGTGGGCGTTGACAAAACCGCCAAGGTGTGGTATGATGTGTGCAAATGCCCACAAACTGAGCATTTGCACAGTGCCGGGTGACCCCTATGGACGACACCACCCAAGAGCTGTTGGCGCGCGTCGCTTCGATGTATTACGAGCAGCAGCTGACTCAGGGCGCAATTGCCTCTGAGCTGGGCCTTTCGCGCGTCAAAGTCTATCGCCTGCTCAATCAGGCCAGGGCCGAACAGGTCGTTCAGATCAAGATTAACTGGCCGCTGGCCCGCGATCACAAGCTGGAAGCGGCTCTGGGACAGCGGTTTGGCCTGAAAGAAGCCCTGGTTCTGGACATAGCCTCGCAAAACACCAGCCCTCTCCTGCAGCGCCTCGGGCAGCTGTGCGCCTCGTACCTGGAGCGCATCCTCGACGATGGGATGACCCTGGCACTGTGCCTGGGCAGCTCCACCTACGAGGTCATCAACGCCATCAGTCCCAGTTTCCAGGCCAGGGTGCGCATCGCTCAGGCGACCGGCAGCATGCCATTTGCCGTGCGAGACCTGGACAGCGCGGCAGTGGCGCGCCAGCTGGCTCAGAAGCTGGGCGGCGAGGTGGTGTACCTCTCGTCTCCCATGATTGCAGACAGCGTCGAAGCGGCCGAAGTGCTGCGCAGCCAGAGCGAGATCCGCCGCACGCTGGTGGCCGCCGGCCAGGCCGACGTCGCCCTGCTGGGCATCGGCAACCTGGACCCGCTGACCTCTGGCTTCGTGGCAGCCGGCTTTCTGACGCCGGATGTGCTGGCCGCGCTCACGGCAGATGGAGCCGTCGGAGACCTGGCTGGCCAGATCTTCACCGAATCGGGCGCGTTGCACGCCTGCCGGTTCAACCGCCGGGTGATCGGCGTTTCATTTGACGATCTGCGGCGCATCCCCACCACTGTTGCCGCAGCCAGCGGTCGACCTAAAGCCAAAGCCATCCTGGGCGCGCTGCGCACCGGCACCATCAAGGTGCTGTGCACCGACGAGCAGACCGCCCGAGACATTCTCAGCCTGAATGGAGCCTGAAGAACCCATGATGCACGTGCCCGTCTTCAAAGGTGAGGGACGGCTTGAGTTTGAGGAACGGCCTATCCCGCACCCGGAGCAGCCCGACGACGTTTTGGTGAGAATCGAAGCCTGCGGGATCTGCGGCACCGATCTGAACATCCTCGCCGTGCCGCCGGCTCACCAGGCCACGCCCGGTATCGTCATCGGCCACGAGGGCGTCGGCAGGGTGGAAGCCGTGGGCCGCGGCGTCACCGGCGTGCAGCCCGGCGACCGGGTGGTCATTGCTCCCCGCCTGACCTGCGGCAGCTGCCCTTACTGCCGGCGTGGGCTGGACAACCAGTGCCTCAATTACCGCACGATCGGCACCACGATCGATGGGGCGTTCGCTCCGTATCTGCGTGCGCCTCAACAGGCGTTGTTCAAGTTGGGGGACGGAGTCGCCCGCGACGACGCCGTCTTCTTCGAGCCGCTCTCGTGCGTGGTCGGGTCGGCGGCGCGCCTTGCGGTCCAGGCCGGCGACAGCGTGGCCATCATCGGCGCCGGCCCCATGGGGCTCCTGTACGCACTGCTGTATCGCTCGCTGGGCGCCGGCAAGATCATCATGATCGACATCGCCCCGTATCGGCTGAGCGTGGCGGAGAGAATCGGGGCCGATTGCGTCCTCAGTCCCACGGAGACCGACGTGCCGAAGGCCGTCCAGGCTCTGACCGGGCTGGGGGCCGACGTGGTGGTCGACGCGGTGGGCAATCAATTGGGGTTAGCGATCAAGCTGGCCCGGCGTGGCGGGCAGGTGCTCCTGTTCGGTCTGCGCCCCTTCGACAACCCGATGGTCAACCAATATACCATCACCCGCCACGACCTCACCATTCACGGGTCGTTCGTCGGCCTGAAGCCCTTCGTCCAGACCATTCAGCTGTTAGAGAACGGCTGCCTGCGGCCGTCGAGGCTCATCACCCACCGGCTGCCGCTCTCCGAGCTGTCGCGGGGGGTGGAGCTGATGCGTTCCGGGCAGGCCATCAAGGTGATCGTGGAAATGCAGGAGAACCAGCAGAGATGAAAGAGCCCATCGGTCGAGTCAGCCAGCAGGTGAAACTCGCGGCCGGCCTGTTCTGGGCGGACTACTCGGTGCTGGGAGCCCAGGTGCACGAGCTCGAATCAGCCGGCGCAGACTGGATTCACATCGAGGTGCGTGACGGCAAGTACATGGACTTCGGGATGCCGCGCGGCGGGTTTGACGTGATCGAAGCAGTGCGCAAGAGCACCGGGCTGGAGATCGAAGCCCAGCTCCAGATGGTGCGGCCCGGCTTCGACGTGTTCAGACAGCTGGCGGATTTGGGGGTAGACCTGATCAGCCTGCCGCTCGAGACGATGGGTGAGACGACGATGCAGGCGATCACCTACATCAAGGACGCCCTGGGGTTGAAAGTGGGGGTGTGGGCCTGGCAGGGCACCCCGCTGGCGGCCTTCGAGCAGTATATTCAGCCCACGGTCGACATCGTCGAATACGAATCGCGCGCCCACTTCTGGGCCAGGGAGACCGGCACCAGCCCGCACACTATGGACCCGATCATGGTCGACAACATCCGCGGCCTGCACCAGCGGATTGCGGCGGCCGGCCTGGAGGACTGCATCGAGCTGATGGAAGACGGCGGGCTGAACGTGGGCAACATAGCCGACTTCGTCCGGGCCGGCATGACGGTGGGTGAATTCTCGTCGCCGCTGCTCAAGGGTCCAGGCGGCAAATTTATGCCGGGCACCGGCCAGATCGAAGCGGCTGTCAGGCAGGTGCGGAGCGTCATGGAGCAGGCGAGCGACACCTACCGGGACAGCCATGGGTTGAAACGAGAGGGGAGGTGAGTGACATGCGCAAGGAGGAGAATCGGGCGATTCGAGCTCCACCCCGGTGGAGGGCTGCCGGGGAGACGCCGCTCAGCCTGGCGGCACGACGGCGTCCCCGCGGCACCTCACGGCGAACAGGAGCGCCCCGGCACCCACATGCCGGGACGCGCAGCTGTTTGGCCGCTCGTCCCCATTATACACGACAGGCATCCGGCTGTCGAATGCGTTGCCAATCTAAACGTCCCATTCATGTGGTGCAACACGAGGAGGTTCAAGAATGGTTACTCGAAGACGATCCGTTTTGATGCTCAGCCTGGTGTTGGCGCTCGTGCTCTTGCCCCTGGGCGCCTATTCGGCGACCGCCGCCGGACCTAGCGGCGGCAAGCTGGAAGTGTTCTCGTGGTGGACCTCTGGCGGCGAGGCGGCGGCGTTGGACAGCCTGTTCAAGGAGTTTGCCAAGGTCAACCCCACCGGCGAGATCATCAATGCCACTGTAGCGGGTGGCGGCGGCACCAATGCCAAGGCGGTGCTGCAAACCCGGCTGGCCGGCGGCAACCCACCCGACACCTGGCAGGTGCACCCCGGCAATGAGCTGTTGGGCCAGTACGTTGAGCCCGGCTACGTCGATCCGATCACCGACCTGTACAAGAGCGAGGGCTGGGACAAGGTCATGCCCAAGGGCATCGTCGATCAGATGACCAAGGACGGCGAGATCTACGGTGTGCTCTGCGGCGTGCATCGCGGCAACGGCCTGTGGTACAACAAGAAGGTGCTCGACGCACAGGGCATCACCGTCGGCGCCACCATGAGTTTTGACGAGTTCTTCAAGGCCGCCGACCAGCTGAAAGCGGCCAAGATCACCCCCTTGTGCGTGGGCGACTCGAACATCTTCGCCTCGGCGCAGTTGTTTGAAAACACGCTGTTGGGGGTGATCGGCCCCGAGAAGTACCTGGGTCTGTGGAACGGCAGCGTGAAGTTCGACGCTCCCGAAGTCAAGCAGGCCATGACGACCTTCGGCAAGATGCTCGACTACCAGAACGCCGACCACAGCGCCCTGTCGTGGGACCAGGCCGTCAAGAAGTTGATGGACGGCGAATGCGTCTTCAACTCGATGGGCGACTGGGCTTACGGCGAGTTCGTCAAAGCCGGCCTCAAGGACAACGTCGACTTCGGCTGGGTGGGCCATCCCGGAACGACGGGCAGCTTCATGATCGTGGCCGACGGGTTCGTGCTGGCGAAGAATGCACCCGACCCCGAAAACACCCGCGCCTGGTTGGCGGTGATCGGCAGCAAGGCCGGCCAGGAGGTGTTCAACCCGCTCAAGGGCTCCATCCCGGCCCGCACCGACGTGGACCGCGCCAAGTTCGGCCCGTATCACAACTGGTCGATGGACTCGTTTGCCAAGGACGCGCTCGTGCCGACCGTGGTGCACGGGTCGGCCGCGCCGGCCGCCTTTCAGCAGGCGCTGTTCGACTCGGTGACGGTCTTCATCGTGGATCGGAACGTGGACGCCTTCGCCACCGCGCTGGTCAAGGCAGCCCAAGAGTCCGGATTTGCCGAGTAGCAAGATCGACGTGGGGTACAGGGAGGGTGCGATCGCGCACCCTCCCCCAAGCCTGCGAGAGGTGGTGCTATGTCGTCTTCTGCCCTGACCGGAAGCCAGGCTCAGCGGGCAGCCACGGTGCTCGTGCCGCGCCGGCGCTCATGGTTGCCCGAGCGCACCCAATCGTTTCTGCTGCTGCTGCCGTCGTTCGTGGCCATCGCCATCTTCGTTTACGTTTTCATCGCCATGACCCTGTACGTGTCGATTTCCAACTGGCGCACCCTCAAGATGGACCTGAGCCTGGGCCAACCGCCGTACGCCACCTACCTGTCCATGTTCGCACAGCCCCGTTTTCAGGCCGACTTGCGCAATACCCTGGTGTTCACAATCCTGTTCATGGGGCTGGCGGTGCTCATCGGATTGGCCCTCGCCATCCTGCTCGATCGCAACCTGCGGGGACGGGCCGTATTCCGCAACATTTTCCTGTTTCCCTACGCGCTGTCCTTCGTGGTGACGGGCGTGGCCTGGCGCTGGATCTTCAACCCCGAGACGGGCATCAACCTCTTCTTCAACATCCTGGGCATCAATCCGCTGCTGAGCCAGTTCGGGTTGGAGCCGCTGAAACCGGGCTGGACGACCGATCCGACCGTGTGGCTCCAGGTGAACAAGGTGTTGGCGGCCGTCTGGCCGCCCGCGGCCGGGCTGCGGGTGCAGCTGGGCATTCCCGCCGCGATCATTCCGGTGGCCATCGCCGCGGTCTGGCAGCTGTCGGGGTTCGTGATGGCCATGTACACGGGCGGCATGGCGACCATCTCGGACGAGGTGCGCCAGGCGGCACGCATCGACGGGGCCACCGAGGGAGAGATCTACCGGCACATCATCATTCCGATGTTGAAACCGGTCACGATCAGCATCGTGGTGCTCTTATTGCACACGTCGCTCAAGATCTTCGACCTGGTGTTCACGATGGCCGGACCCGGCCCGGGATTTGCCACCGACGTGCCGGCCATCTTTGTGTTTGAGCAAACCTTCAGGGCCACCCGCTACAATCTTGGCTCGGCGGCTGCCATTTTCATGCTGGTGTTGTCCGGCCTGGTGATTGTTCCCTACCTGCGACATTCGCTGAAAGAGGGGTGATGACTGTGGAACCGGCGAGTGCGGCAATCAAACCTGCGGCCCGAATCAGCGTCGTCCAGGGATTCACCTGGCTGGTGCTTCTGCTGGCGCTGGGTTTCTACCTGATGCCGGTGTTCGTCATGGTGAACAACGGCCTCAAAGAGGCGACCAACGTGAGTGTTTCGACCATGTGGAACCTGCCGGGCCAGCTGACGGGCGGCGGGTTTGCAGAAGCCGCCCGGAAACTGTGGCCCAACATGCAAAACAGCGTCCTGATGGTCGTGCCAGCGACGATCCTCTCGTCGCTGATCGGCGCCCTCAACGGATACCTGCTGTCGAAGTGGAAGTTCCGCGGTGCCGACATCTTGTTCATCGTGATGCTGTTCGGCTTCTTCATTCCCTACCAGACCATCCTGCTGCCCATGGTGCGGTTTCTGCAAATCATCAAGCTGTACGGAACCCTGCCCGGCCTGGTGCTGGTGCACGTGGTGTACGGCCTGCCGATTACCACCCTAATGTTCCGCAACTACTTTGCGGGCGTTCCCACCGAGCTGGTAGAGGCCGCCTGCGTGGACGGCGCCGGGATCATGACCACCTTCACCCGCATCATGCTGCCGCTGTCGATCCCTGCCTTCGTGGTGGTGGCCATCTTCCAGTTCACCAACATCTGGAACGACTTTCTATTCGGGGTGATCGTCGTGCCCAATCCCAGCGCCCAGCCGATCACCATTGCGCTCAACAACCTGTCCGGCAACTTCTCGGTGGATTGGAACGTGGTGATGGCCGGCGCCCTGATTGCGGCGCTGCCGACGGCGCTGATCTACTTTCTGTTGGGTCGCTTCTTCATCCGCGGCCTGCTGGCCGGCTCGGTGAAAGGGTAAGGGACAGTGGAGGACTGGGTAGTCGGCATCGACCTGGGAGCGACCAAGATCGCACTGGGCATGATCGACCCGCAGGATCGCATCGTGGCCCGCCGCCGCATCCCCACCCTCGTCCCTGACGGGCCGGAGGCGGCGGTCGAGCGCATGGCCGGCAGCATAGCCGAACTCCGGCGAGAAGTGCCGGCCGGCGGGCGGATCGCGGCGGTGGGGCTGTGCAGTCCCGGGCCGGTGGATCACGCCGCCGGCTTGCTCGTCGATCCCCCCAACCTGACGGGCTGGCGAAATGTGCCGCTGCGCCAGCTGCTCGCAGAACGCTTGCAGCTGCCGGTGGCGCTGGAACACGACGCCAAGGCGGCCGCCATGGGCGAGTACACCTACGGCGTTGGACGCGGCGAGAGAAGCATGGTATACATCGTGGTGGGCACCGGCGTCGGCGCTGCGATCATCGTGGACGGGCAGCTGTATCGCGGCCTGCACAACGCGGCCGGCGAGGTGGGCCACATCACCATCGACCGGCACGCCGAAAAAGGGAGCTCCGGCATCTGTGGGAATGTGGAGTCGTTTATGTCCGGGCCGGCGCTGGCCCACCGTTACCAATGCCGGCTGGCGCAGGCCGGCGCGCAGCCACCCGGCGGGACAGTCAGCGGTGAAACGGTGGCGCAGCTGGCCGGCCAGGGCGACGATACCGCCCGGCAGGTGATTGCCGAGGCCGGCGAAGCGCTGGGCGTCGCGATTGCTTCGCTGGCGATGGTGCTGGACATCGATCTGTACGTCGTCGGCAGCAGCGTTGCCCGGTTGGGAGACATGTTCCTCGAGCCGGCCCGGCGCATCTTGCCGGAATATTGCTTTAAGTCGGTCGCCGCCAGGGTGCGCATTGTGCCCGTGGCGCTGGGCGACGACGGCCCGCTGCTCGGCTGCGGTTGGCTGGCCCGGCAGCTCTTGCGTCAGGATTGAAATGGATCCATCGGTCATCGGGCATTCACGCGATCCGGCCACAGCATTTCCGAGGGAGATCTGGGAGACGACGCGTCCAACCCCGCGCGTCGCCGGCATCAGGAAACGGCTGCTAGAGACCGAGCGGGTGATCGACCTGGAGCGCGCCCGGATTGCCACCGAGAGCTATCAGCGCACCGAGGGCGAGCCGATCCCGGTGCGGCGCGCCAAAATGCTGCTGCACCTGGCGCGCTCGCTGAGCATCACCATCTGGCCCGACGAGCTGATCGTGGGCAATCGTTCCCTGCTGCCCCGCATGGGCGTGATCGCCCCCGAGGGGGCGGTGGATTGGGTGGACCGGGAGCTGGAGGGCCTGCCCTGCCGCCCTCAGGACCGCTTCAACATCCAGGCCGGGCAAATCGCCGAGCTGCGGGAACGCATCTTCCCCTACTGGCGGGGCAAGACCCTCGAAGACATCGTGGCCGCCCGGCTTCCCAAGGACGTGCAGCGCGCGATCCGCGGCAAGGCCTTCACGCTGAACCAAACCGACCACGCCCAGGGGCACATCCTGCCGGACGTGGAAACCTGGCTGCGCCTGGGGGTGAGCGGCCTGCGCCAGGCGGTGCACGCCGCCCGGCAGCAGCCCGGGTGCGGGTCGGAGGCTCAAGAGACGTTCTACCGGGCAGCCCTGGTGGCGCTGCAAGCCGCCCAGGAGTATAAGCTGCGCTACGCGGAGCTGGCCCGCCAGCTGGCTGCCGGCTGCACGGATCCCGGCCGCTGCCGGGAACTGGCCGGCATCGCCGAGGCATGTACCTGGCTGTCTGAGAACCCGGCTCGTGACTTCCGGGAGGCCCTGCAGGCGGTCTGGTTTCTGTTTGTGCTGCTCCAAATGGAGTCGAATGCCAGCAGTTTTTCGCCCGGCCGCTTCGACCAATACATGATCCCGTACCTGGAGCGCGACCTGGCGGCCGGCCGTTTGACGCTGTCTCAGGCCCAGGAACTGCTCGAACATTTCTGGCTCAAGTTCAGCGAGATCGTGCTGCTGCGCAGCAGCAGCAGTGCTCGGTATTTTGCCGGCTTTCCAATCGGTTTCAACATCGTGTTGGGCGGGCAGCTGGCCGGCGGCCGGGAGGCCACCAACCTGCTCAGCATGATGTGCCTGCGCGCTCAGGCCGATCTGGGCCTGACGCAGCCCAACCTGTCCATCCGCGTCCACCGGAGCAGCCCGGATGAATTCCTGGAGGCGGCGGCCTTCGTCATCAGCCGCGGCAGCGGCATGCCCCAGGTGTTCAACGACGAGGTGACTATCCCCGGCCAGCTCAACCGGGGCGTCGCTGCGGAGGACGCCGTGAACTACGCCGTCGTCGGCTGCGTCGAGCTGTCGGTGCCCGGCAAGGCTTTGGGGTGGAGCGACGCGGCCATGTTCAACATGACTCGCGTGCTGGAATTGACCCTCTTCGGCGGCCGAGACCCACACAGCGCCGAGCAAATCGGATTGGAGACACCTGCCCTGGATCAGCTCAGCGACTTTGCCGGGCTCGAGGCCGCCTACGACCGGCAGCTGGCCCATTTCGTCGCCTTGATGGTGAAGGGATGCAACCTGGTGGACGGCATCCACGCCGAAGTCTACCCCTCGCCGTTCCTGTCGCTGGTCATCTCGGACTGCATCGAGCGCGGGCTGGACGTGACCGCCGGCGGGGCGCACTACAATTTCTCCGGCGTGCAGGGTGTGCAGATCGCCAACGTGGCCGACAGCCTGGCCGCCGTGCGCCAGGCTGTCTTCGACGAGAAGTGGCTGGCCGCCGGGCAGCTGTTGGCCGGCTTGCGAGACGACTTCGCCGGGTGCGAGGTTCTGCGCCAGCGCCTGATCCACCGGGTGCCCAAGTACGGCAACGACGACGATCGGGTGGATCAATACGCCCGGAAATGGGGTGATCGTTACAGCCAGCTGGTGGAGCAGTACCCCACCATCCGGGGCGGCGTCTACCAGCCGGGTTTTTACACCGTCTCGGCCCACGTGCCCATGGGAGCCAACGTCGGGGCCACGCCGGACGGCCGCCACTCAGGGACGCCGCTGGCCGATGGCGGGCTATCTCCGGGTGCCGGGCTGGACCGGCGCGGGGCCACGGCTGTGCTCAATTCGGTGAGCAAGATCAACCTCAAACTGGCCTCCAACGGCACGCTGCTGAACATGAAGTTCCTGCCTTCGTTTTTCGCCGGGCCAAGCGCCATCCGGAAATTCGTCCTGCTGCTGCGCGGCTTCAGCCGCCTGCACATCCCGCACGTCCAGTTCAACGTCGTCTCAGCCGACACCCTGCGCCGGGCTCAGGCCCACCCCGAGGATTATCGCTCGCTGGTGGTGCGGGTGGCGGGTTACAGCGCCTATTTCACCGAGCTGGACAGAGAGCTTCAGGACGAGATCATCCGGCGCACGGGCTTTTCCGACGTTTGAGCGGCGGTACCACCGTCCCGGTGGCTCAATCGTCAGGCTCCCAAACCGTGCGGGATGGGAAAGTCCGCCACCGTCAGCAGGCCGGGCGGTGACTCGACGACCATCGGTATCGAGTTGAGAACGACGGCTGCGGTAGCCTGGTCGCCGTGATAGCCACCCTGCAGGATGAGGTTGACCGGAGGGTCGCTGTCCATCTCGATCTGGTCACGCGGGTTTTCCGCTCCCAGCGCCATGGTCAGGTCCATCACAACCACGGGCCGGCCGCCTGAGGTGAGGGTGGCGACCTGGTGCTGTCCGGCAACCTGGCCGGGCTTCACGCTCATAAACTGGCTGCCGACCTCGGTTTGCGCAACAACGGGTTCGATCGTTTCCCTGTAATCCTCTACCTGCCAGCCCAACCCGGCTGCAATCAGGTGACACGATGCCCGCAGCCCAACGTGCCCCAGTTTGCCGGCCCCGGCGCGCGCCGTGAACTCCTCCGGTGATAGGGTCGCTCCCGTCTTTTGTTGAAGAGGAAGCCGGCGGTATCTGGCATCTACCACCCGGGTGACCTTGATGCTGCGCACCACCTGGCACGCCCCGCTGGCGCACAATACCAGTGCGTCCATCACAAAGCCGGGATTAACCCCCGTGCCGTGAATCGTCACACCGCGTTCCTTTGCCAGCTCGTCCAGCTCTCGGGCCAGGCCGTCGTCCCACGCACGTGGGAAGGAGAGCTCCTCGCACGTGGACACGACGTTGGCGCCGGCTGCCAGGTATTCTTCCAGCTGGCCGGCAACATCCCTGAGATGCGAACCGGTGGCCTGGATCACGACGTCGGCCTGCACGCCGGGCAGTCCGGCGCTCACCGTCACACCCAGCATGCGCTCCAGACCCAGCAGCCTGCCGAGGTCCTGGCCGGCTTTGGCCGGATCAGGGTCGACCGCGCCCACAATCTGAAGATTCTCGCGCTGCAGCGCCAACCTGGCAATCGCTTGCCCAACGGGTCCCAGTCCGGCTTGAATGATGCGATAACGCCTACTCATGGATTGCTTCTCCGGGCATACTGCACGCCCATACGCCAGGACGCGCCGATGCCCTCTCCTTTCATTAGTGGTGTGATGATGCGATGATGCCTCCGCCCAACGCAGAATGTCCCTGATAGTATACCACACCCGCCCTGCGGGATTCATCTTGGTATCAGTTTAGCGGGGCGTTTGCCGCCCCGCAACCGCCTCTTGGCGCATCTGTTGGCCGGCCTGGTACTCATGGTACCCATAGGGATACCCGGTTTGCTCGCGCCGCTGCATTTTTTTGGGTGAATGCCGGAGTATGGTATACTGGGCCTCGTCTGGGAGAACGCCTTGCCCGCCAATGGCAACGATGTGTCAGTCGCATCCCCATGAGTGCTAAGTTTCGCCTGGTTCAGTCCATCTCACGCCGGCGCGTGCCGGGGATGGTGGTCTGGCTGGCCTGTTTTGCCCTCCTGACCGGCGCGAGCGTCTGGCTGGGACTGGGGCTGCGCCAACGCCAGGCGGCGATGCCGGGATTGTCTCCCGACGTTCCCCTGGCAGCCGATAAATCCTATGGGGTCAACGCCGACCTGACAGCCCTTTCGCCCGAGGCTTTGGAAGCCACTCTCACCCGCATGGCCGGGCTGGGGTTGAGCTGGCTGCGCCAACCCTTCCCCTGGTCCGACATCGAGCCGGCGCCGGGTGAGTGGGAGTGGGCGCGCTGGGACCGCGCCGTGGCCTCAGCGCGGGCTCACGGCCTGCACCTGATCGCCCTGCTGGACACCACGCCCGCCTGGGCGCGCCCGCCCGATACCCCCCTGCACACGCCGCCCGACGAGCTGGCCGGCTTCGGCAGCTTCGCCCGTGCCCTGGCGGCGCGCTATGCCGGCCAGGTGAGCGGGTATCAGGTCTGGGATGAACCGAATCTGAGCACACACTGGGGCAATCGTTTCGTCGACCCGGCCGGTTATGCCCAATTGCTGCGCGAGGCGGCCATCAATCTGCGCGCCGCCGACGCTCAGGCGGTGATCCTGACGGCGGCCCTGGCGCCGACGGTCGAGACGGGGCCGCTCAACTTGAATGAGCCGGATTTCCTGGATCGGCTCTACGCCGCCCACGCCGCCGGGTGGTGCGACGCCGTGGCCGCCGAGCCGTACGGTTTTGCAGCGGCGCCGGATGAGCCAGCCAGTCGCCAGCGGCTCAACTTCGGGCGCGCCGGGCTGCTGCGCTCCGTTATGGGCGCTCGCGGCGATGCCCAAAAGCCCATTTGGATCACTTCCTTTGGCTGGAGCGCCCTGCCCACAGATGGACTGGCCCAGCCATCCCCCTGGCCCGCGGTGACCGCCGACCGTCAGGGCATCTACACGGCGCAGGCCATCGCCACTGCGCGGGCCAACTGGCCCTGGTTGGGCCCGATGGTGTGGGCCGGCTGGGACGAGGCCGCCCTGCCGGCTGGCGACCCCCGGCGCGGCCTGGCTGCGCTGAGCGGTGACCGGGTGCTGCCGCCCGGCCAGGCATTGGCGGCGGCCGCGTCCGGCGCGCCGCTGGCCACCGCGGGAAGCTATCCGGCGACTCACCCCTCCGGACAATACGCGGGGGACTGGCGTTTCTCGACCGCAGACGCGCCGTCGTCGTGGCCCGGCGGCAGCGCGGATGTGCCCCGCGCGGCACCTGCTCGCCTGACCATCGCCTTTGAGGGGACCCGCCTGGACCTGACGGTGCGGCGCGGCCTGTTCCATGGTTTTCTGTTCGTGACCGTGGATGGCCAGCCAGCCAACCAGCTGCCCGAGCAGTCCGGCCGGGCGTTTCTGGGGCTGTATGACCCATTGGAGGCGGTGGACACGGTGGCGCTGGCGCGGTATCTGCCCGACGGTTCTCATACCGCCGTGATTGAGGCGGAGGGCGGCTGGTATCAATGGCCGATCCTCGGCTGGATCATCAGCCGCGAGGCAGATGTGCGGGCCGGCCAGGTGGGTTTGTGGACCGCCATCGGTCTGGCGGTGGTGGCGTTGGGCGGCAGCCTGCACGCGGCGCGCCAGCTGCCGCTGCAAGATTGGGCGGCAAGGGCCTATCGATCCTATCTGGGCCTGGGCACGCCGCTGCACCTGGCGCTCCTGGCCGCTGCCGGCCTGGCCTTCTACCTGGCGCCAGGCACGCTGGCCTCGCTGGCCGCGTTGGGGCTGTTGGCCCTGGTGATCCTGCTGCGGCCGGAGCTGGGGCTGGTGTTGGTTGCCGCGAGTATCCCCTTTTTCCTGGCGCCCAAGGCCCTGGCGGGGCACACCATCGCGCTGAATGAGGTGGGCCTGTTGTTGGTGGCGATAGCGTGTGTGGTGCGGCGCGCCCTGGCAGCGCGCCATGCCCCGCCCCGGCGGCTGGATTGGCTGGCCTGGACGCTGGCCGCCCTGGCGCTGGCGTGCGCCATGCCGGTGCTGCTTCCCCTCCCCGAGCCGGGCGGGGTGACGATCGATTGGGCCGCCTTCGCGCTGGTGCTGGTTCCCCCGGCCGGCGTGCTGGCTGCCCTGACCCAACGCCCGCAGCCGGCTGCCAACCCTTCCTGGCTGGCCCACCTGAGCCGGTCTGCCGTCTTGCAGCTGGACGTGGCGGTCGCGGGCCTGGTGGGGCTGGCATTGGCCGCCACGCTGGCGGCCGGCAATATCGGCGTGGCCTTCCAGGAATTCCACGTGGTGGTATGGGATGCCGCGGCCTTCTATGCGTTCATCCGGCTGCTGCGCGCCCAGAGGGTGCTGCCGCGCTCGATGGCCGGCGAGGAGGAGCGGGACGCCTGGGCGAGCACCCGGCGCCTGGTCGACGCGTTCTGGCTGGGGACCGCCGGCATGGCCGCCTATGCCGGCTACCAGTTCTTCTTCACCAACCCGTCGATCACCGCGGAGGGCGTGCACCGGGCGTTGGGCCTGTATGGGTCGCCCAACAACCTGGCGCTCCTGCTGGAGCGAGCGGTGCCCATGTTGATCGCGGCGGTGGCCTTCGGCTGGGGGGATGGGCCGCGCCCGGGCTGGCGAGCGCGCTACCCGGTGCGGCGGCTGCTGTTAGGGGGTGCGCTTCTGCTCAACCTGGTGGTGCTGGGCCTGACCTTCAGCCGCGGGGCGCTCCTTCTTGGCCTGCCGGCGGCCCTGGTGTTCCTCGGGGTGTTGCGCGGCCGGCGGGTGCTGGCAGCGGCGCTGGCGGCCCTGGCGGTGGGCGGCGGCAGCCTGCTGCCGCTCTTGGGCACCGAACGGCTGCGCTCGCTGTTCAC
>Ga0315282_10010961_pt1 | contig 14128 bp, 12 predicted proteins | sample YL17G07_20_MG_FD_203693 | JGI IMG/M metagenome (GOLD analysis project Ga0315282, IMG submission 203693) | Sediment microbial communities from Yellowstone Lake, YNP, Wyoming, USA - YL17G07_20 | ecosystem: Environmental > Aquatic > Freshwater > Lake > Sediment | place: USA: Wyoming | collected... | reverse complement strand
TTATTCTTTCACTACGCTCCCACTGCCTTCCTTTTCTCAACTTCCACACAAACCCATTTTAAATTAGCCTCATTTCACCTATTTTTCGGAATATTCAGCCACGATTTCTCTTAGTTGGAATTTAAACTATGGTGTACTCAAGATGTGCTTGACAAACTTTGTAACAGATGATGTACTTAATACATGTTTGTTAGAACCAGAATCAGGAAATTAAAACATGGGTCATCTTCTTATGCCTATCTTGTAGATAATGACTGGAATACGGTTAAAAAGAAGCACGAACAGAGAATCATTGCCTGTCTGGGACCCACAGACAGACTGCCCCATGATGGAACTATTGAAAAGATAATTGTCGCTCTGGATAACTTTGCTAGGAAACAGGGATTCTCCTCCCTTTCCGGCGGGACAGTCATCGCCGAGGTTATTGAAGGCAGAAATATGACTGCTTGTTATGACTGGGGAATAATTAACCTGACCAGACAGATCCTTAGGAATTTATCCCTGGATAAGATTATCCAGGGATCGCATGCTAAAGCAAAAAGAAAGAAGATATCATGGGATAAGTATCTAGCAGCGGTTACCGCCATCCTGGCCCGCCGTTTTTACCCCCGATCAGATGCTTCAGAAAGATCCACCCATGCCTGGTACCGCGACTCCGTCTACCTTCCTGATAAAATTGCTCTTACCGATGAAGACTTCTACCGCAGTCTGGATATCCTGCTTGATGGTAAGGACGAGATTGAGAGAGAGTATTATGAAAAGAATCTTAATCTTTTCAACGGCAAGCTTGACCTGGTCCTTTTTGATACTACTTCCATCTACTACTGGGGAGATCGGGGAGCTGGAGAGGAAGATGATTTACTGCAGTACGGTTTCAGTAAAGACGGCAAGGGAAACCTAAAGCAGGTAATAATTGGGGTGTTAATGACAACTGAGGGCATCCCCATTGCCCATGAGGTCTTCAAAGGAAACAATCCCGATGTTTTCTCCTTCAGGCAGATCATCTCTGTTATCAAACAGAAATACAATGTAGGGAAGATCATTCTCATTGCCGACCGCGGCATGGTCTGTGAGGACAATCTTGTCCACCTGGAACAGTCAAACCTCTCCTACATTGTAGGTATTAAAATGAGGCAACTGCCCCAGACCCTTAAAAAGAAACTCCTTCTTCCCCTGGATGAGGAATATGCCCGGCATGAAACTGACTATATGGACAAAATAGCGGATAATCTCTTTGTTTCCGAGTTTCCTGTCTCCCGTTTAAGTGATAAAGAAATACAGGAGCTTTTCATTGATAAGATCAAGAGAGGGAAAACCGCCATCTTTGATGAAGACGCTATCCTTGAATCCGTCAAAAAGAGAAGATTCTTCATCTGTTTAAATCCATTTGTCCGTGAGAAAAACAGAAAAGACAGAAACTATTTCACCAGAATTATCGAAAGGAAAATCTCCCATACCCCGATTAAAGACTGGATCATCAAGAACGGCTACAGGAAATACCTTAAATTTGAGAAAAGTTTAACACCAACCCTTGATTACGAGAGACTAAGGGCCGAGGAGATCTACGACGGCAAATGGATCATCATGACCAATGAGCAGAAGATCTCCTCCTTCATGGCGGGAGCCTATTACAAAACACTGCAAAATATAGAGAGAGGATTCAGGGATCTTAAAAGTTTAATTACCGTACAACCGATATTCCACTGGAAGGAGAGAAGAATCAGAGCCCATATCTTTACCTGCTTTTTATCCCTGATCCTGAAATGGTATATCTGCAGAATAATTAACCAGTATTCCCGGGAGGAAGGCAGAAGATTCATTGATAATATGATTGATCTTAAGGCGATTGACGCTGATAAGGAATTATCAGTTTATGTGAGAACTGATATTGATAAAGAAACTCAAATGAATATGAAGAAGCTGAAAATGAAGATTCCCGGCAAAGTTATTTATTCACCTTTGACACAACCCGTACCCATTACCCATAAAGGCGGGAGACTGAGAAAAAACCAGCCTCTTCTTCCAGGAGTCTCATTTGAAGTTTAACTTCTGATATGGTGTGCCGGATTTGCCTATTTAGCCTCGTTTAGTGTGGAAGTTGAGCGAAGTAATGGGGAATAAATTATTTATGAATGAAGCGATACGGTAAGCGGTTGAGGCATGGATTTGGGAAGAACCTCCTCACTTTCTTCTTTCAGGGGTCGAACTAAAGCCACTTTTAAAACCTGATCCATATGATCGACAAAAACAAATTTCAGATCCTTTAGAACGTATGACGGAATATCTTCAAGATCTTTTTTATTACTTTTAGGCATAATAACCGTCTTTATGCCTGCTCTGTGTGCGGCAATTACTTTTTCTTTCACGCCGCCAATCTCAAGTACACGACCACGCAGTGTCACTTCTCCCGTCATGGCCACATCTTTCCGTACTGCCACTTTCGCCAACGCAGACAAAAGTGCAGTGGTAATTGCCACACCTGCCGAAGGTCCGTCTTTGGGCACCGCTCCTTCAGGAACATGCACATGGACATCAAGACTATGGAAGAATTTCTCGGGAAGATTAAATTCTTGCGCTTTGGCACGTATATAAGACATGGCCGCCTTGCATGACTCCTGCATTACTTCTCCTAAATGTCCGGTCAGAAGCAGATTGCCTTTTCCCTTCATAAGAGCTACTTCAATAAACAAAATATCACCGCCTGCTTCCGTCCAGGCAAGTCCTGTCGACATACCTATCTCGTCACTTTTTTCAGCAAGGTAGGCAGTAAATTTTGCCGGTCCTAAATAGTTATGCAGCTTAGACACGGTAACCATTTCTTTCTGATTTTTTCCTTCCACGATCCTCCGCGCCACTTTTCTAAAAATTGTGGCAATCTCCCGTTCAAGATTTCTCACTCCTGCTTCCCTGGTATATTTTCTAATAATTTCATGTAGCGCCTTAGTATTTATCTCCACATCATTTTCTTTCAGGCCGTGTGCCTCAAGTTGCTTACTGACTAAAAAGTCATGGGCGATTTTAAATTTTTCATCTTCGGTATAACCGGGAAAATGGATAATTTCCAACCTGTCACGAAGAGCCGGCGGTATTGTATCCAACACGTTACAGGTGGTGATAAACATTACATCCGAAAGATCAAAGGGAACTTCAAGATAATGATCGGAGAAAGCATGATTTTGTTCAGGATCAAGCGCTTCAAGAAGAGCGGCTGAGGGGTCACCCCGAAAATCTGCGCCGACTTTGTCAATCTCATCCAGCATAAAGACTGGATTTTTACTTCCTGCCTGCTTAATCCCTTGGATAATCCGCCCTGGCAAAGCGCCGACGTATGTCCTTCGATGACCGCGGATTTCCGCCTCGTCTCTTATGCCACCGAGAGATACTTTAACGAATTTTCTCTGCAATGCGCGGGCTATGGATCTGCCTATTGAAGTTTTTCCGACACCGGGGGGACCAACAAAACACAATATTGTCGGAGTGGAAATTTTTTTAGTCTGTGTTTCTGCTTGTTTAGCTTCTTTTTCCGCTTGAAGTTGTTTATGTTTCAGTTGCAATACCGCCAGGTATTCAATAATTCTCTCTTTTATTTTCTTTAATCCATAGTGATCTTCATCCAGGATTTTCGCGGCAGCAGTAATATCCACATTATTAGACGTGGAAAAAGACCACGGAAGCTCAATAAGCCACTCAAGGTAAGTCCGTAGATATGAAGCTTCAGGATTATAACTGGACATTTGCGCCAATTTTTTCAATTCTTTTTTTGCTCTCGTCTCAACGTCAAGAGGCATACCTGCTTTTTTTATTTTCTCAAGAAGTTCTTTTATCTCCTTAGTCTCCCCTTCCTCTCCAAGTTCTTTTTCAATAGTCTTAAGTCTCTCCCGTAAAACCGCCTCTTTGACAGACTTATCAAATTTCTCCTGAGTTTTGCTGGCTATTTTTCTTTCAATTTCTAATATTTTCACCTCATGGGTAAGATGTTCGGCAATGCGAACCAATTTATCTCTAACATTAATCATTTCCAAAAGATGTTGTCGCTCCACCGCTTTAATATCCAAAATCGCCGCTACATGATTGGCAAATTCCGGCGGAATGAGCCCGGACATGATATTCATAAACGAGAGAAAATCTACAGATTTACCTACATTTACAGCTTTCTTCAGCTCAGTGGTAATATGATTTACAATAGCCGTAATTTCATCAGAGGAGGTAAATTCATCAGGAACTTCAACTATCTTTGCCAGAAGATATGGTTCAGTGCTTTCATAGGAAAGTATTTTTATCCGACTTATACCTTTTACAAGCGCATTAATCTCTCCGTCAGTTTTGACAAGCCTTTCAATTCTCGCGACGGTGCCAACAGTGTAAAGATCAGATGGGATAGGATCTTGTATGGTGGAAGTTTTCTGCATTACTAAAACGACAACTCTGTCAGTAGAATTGGAAGCTTCGATTGCTGCAAGTGATTTGGGACGACCAAAAGTCAAAACTATTTCTGTATTCGGGAAAACAACTCCATCTCGAATCGGAATTACTGGTAGCAATTTTACTGCTGGTAATTGATTGCTTTGATCTGTCATGTTATTTAGTTAGCAGTGTATCATATCGAGTGCTAACTGTCAAGTGTCAATTTATCAGGCTATCAAATAAACTCGTCAATAAATTTATCCAAATCTGTATTAAGCTTTGACTCCACCAATATTTCTTTTGAAAGTTGCGGCAAACAGTCAGTATAGGTTGGTCGTATTGTTTTATAGATAATCCCGATAGGTATTCTTTCCTCAAGTTCAAAAGATTTTTCCAGTGCCTTTTTCAAATCTTCTGGATCATGATTGTTTTTGTCTAATTTATAGATTCTTTCCCTATACCAGTTATAGGTGGTTAACTGATTAAAAGTGACGCAGGGCTGGAAAATGTTTATCAGGGAAAAGCCCTTATGCTTTACTCCTTCCTCAATCACGCTGGTTAAATGTGGAATGTCGCCTGAAAAACCTGAGGCCACAAACGTCGCTGCCGAGGTGATGGCAAGAGCAATCGGATTTATGGGCATCTCGATCACGCCTGAAGGAGTGGATTTGGCTTTAAACCCCTGGATAGCTGTAGGAGCTACCTGGCCAGTGGTCAAACCGTATACCCGATTATCATGGACGATAACGGTAATGTCATGGTTGCCACGAGCCGCCGCCATCAGATGATTTCCTCCTTCACCATAACAATCACCATCACCGGCTATAACTACCACAGGCATCTTATGATTGGCAATTTTGATACCGATGGCTGTAGGTATCGCTCTACCGTGAAGCGCATGGAAACTGTTTACCCAAAGAAAATCATTCATGTTGCCGGAACAGCCGATGCCAAAAACCACCGCAAAATTATCAGGAGTAAAACCTACGTTGGTAAAAGCAGTTTTTAGGGCTGCCCAGATACCAAAATTACCACATCCCGGACACCAGGTAGGAAAATAACCATCAAATTGCGTATCAGTCATATTAATTCTCCAACTTTCTCCACCACTTCCCCAGGATATATCGGTCTTCCTGAATACTTTAATAATTTATCTGTTATTTCAATACCGGTAACCATCCGTAGTAATTGCCCAAACTGAGCGGTAGAATTATTCTCTACTAAAAGTAATTTCTTAAAACTTGTTAAAAGTTTTGTTAACTCATCTTTGGGTAATGGCCAAAGATAGGAAAAATGCAGATAGTTGAATTTATCTTCGCTTCCTTTCATCGCCTGTAAAATGGGTCCTTTCATCGAACCCCAGGACACAACTGTCAATGGAGTATTTTTCTCTCCGTATAAAACGGGCATTCTGGCGTCTTTACCCAAAAAAGTGGCATATTTTCTGTTTCTTTTGTCCACCTGTCTCATTCGCTCCTTTGCCTCTTCTGTCGTGTGACCATCTTCCAAATGCTCATAAGAGTTGGCCTGATGCAGACTATTTTTATATCCTGGGATTGCTCTTGGCGAAATACCATCATCGGTAATCTGGTAGCGTCTGTAATCTGTAATTTCCTCCAGTTTTTCTTTAGTTAATAATTTACCCCTATCTATTTGAAATTTGAAATTTGAAATTTGAAATTTTTCTACACTTTGGTGTCCTTCCTGTAAATATTTATCTCCGATTATAAAAACCGGTGTCTGATATTTATCGGCCAGGTTAAAAGCATCAATGGTCAATTTATATGCTTCTTCCACATCGCCAGGGGATAAAAGTATTTTAAGAAATTCGCCATGCCCGGCATGGAGTATAAACAATAAATCACCCTGTTCTGTCCAGGTAGGCATACCGGTAGCCGGACCCGGCCGCTGTCCCATCATTATGACAACCGGCGTCTCAGTAATACCAGAAAGTGAAATCGCCTCAACCATCAAGGCAAAACCTCCGCCTGAAGTACCCACCATTGACCTTATTCCGGCCCAGGAGCTGCCTATGGCCATATTGATCACTGAAATTTCATCCTCCGCGTGTTTCACTACCATACCGGCTGCTTCAGCGTGAGCTGCAAGATAATGTAAAAGAGTCGATGTCGGCGTCATGGGATATGCGGCATAAAATTTACAACCGGCAGCAATTGCTCCCAGACCTATCATTTCATTGCCTGTAATATACATCTTGGGGATAATCTTGGTTAATTTGGGAATTTTTATTTTGTAGCCCTCAGGATAATATTTTTGTGCAAAGTTAAGCCCAAGTTTGGCTGCCTGAATATTTTTTTCTATAACCTCCTGACCTTTTTTGGAAAAATTTTCAAAGATGAGCGTTTTTAGTATTTCAAAATCTGCGCCAAAAAAATGCATTAAAACTCCCACGGCAATATTATTTATCATGACGCTACTTAGTGAGGCTTCCTTCAACATCTTTGAGAAAGGGATATCTAAGTAAGAAACATTCTTGATCGTGGACTTTTGCTTGGACAGATCAATTTTATCTTTCTCGAGTAACACTATCCCCCCATCCTTCATCTCATTTTTATGGAGATTGAAAGTTTCTGCATCTAAACAAACCAAAATATCGGTTTTCTTCTCTTGCGAGTAAACTTTATCCTCAGAAATCCGTACTTCAACGACATTATGTCCGCCTCGTATCAACGAAGGATACTCTGCGTATTCAAAAGCATGATAACCGCTCCTTGTGGCTATTTTTCCTAAGGTAAGACCGGTAGTCATAATACCAAATCCGGCTTTCCCTCCAATTTTTACTGTAAGGTCTAACATGAAGATTGTCTTAAGTGTATATTAGTCGATTATCAACTCTTAAACATGCCTAAAGATAGGTTGATAGTTCTCAGGGAAAAATTTGTTTTCCTGTTTCATCGTGAATAATGATGGCGGCAGTAGGACAGGCCTTTGCTCCATCTAAGATCGTCTCAAAACTATCCTCAGCTGCCGTATCTAAAATAATTGCCTTAGCCTCATTATCGAGAGCAAAGGTTTTAGGCGCCACAGCTACACATGAGGCGGCTCCGATGCAAAGATTCCTGTCTACCACCACGGTATATTTACCTATTTTCTTTGGTCCCGAAGGACCATTGTTAGTTTGATCCATAAACACACCCCCTTTTATCTTTTTATAACCTACTTTATCCCTTTTTGACAAGAGCCAATCATTCTTTCCTTAAAGCTTGCTGAAGTACTTCCAGTGGAAGCAAAGCGCATTTTAGCCTGGTCGGTGTCAAAGTAATACCCAACATGGAAATAATATCCTTGCTTTTAAGTTTCTTTATTTTTTTAACTTCTAGACCTAATACTTTCTCTGTCAGCATCGAAGCAGAAGCAATTGAAATAGCGCATCCGTCACCAAAGAACATAATCTTTTCAATTGTTTTACCTTTGCCGTTGCCGCTGCCACATTTAACCTGCATACAGATCATATCTCCACAACTAACATTCTTCTGTTTATAAACGCTGTCGGCTCTATTTAACCTGCCGAAGTTACGCGGATTTTTATAATGATCTAAAATATTTTCCCGGTAAAAATTATCCATTGAACAGTTTTTTAGCTTTGTTTATAGCTTCGACTAAAATATCAATATCATTTTTGTCGTTGTAAACGGAAAAAGAAACGCGCGCGGAAGCAGGAATATGAAGTTTATCTCGATGCAGTGGCATGGCACAATGATGACCACTTCTTATGGCGATTGCGTAAGCATCTAAACTCTGGGCCAGATCGTGCGCATGAATACCTTTCAAATTAAAAGCAACCACACCAACTTTCTCTTGGTTGTCTTTGGGACCGTAGATAGTCAAATCGGCAACTGCGCTTAATTTATCAATTGCATATTCAGTCAGCTTTTTTTCATGGGCAAAAACATTTTCCATCCCTAATTTTGTCAAATAGTCTACTGCCGCTCCCAAACCTATCGCACCGGCGATATTGGGAGTCCCCGCTTCAAACTTATACGGCAAATCATTAGCGGTAAAATGATCAAAATACACTTCTTTAATCATCTCTCCCCCACCTAAGAAAGGCGGCATATCTTTAAGGATTTCCTGCCTCCCCCATAAAACTCCGATGCCGGTAGGCCCAAGCATTTTATGTCCGGTAAGAACAAAAAAATCACAACCGAGTGAAGCGACATTGATTGGTATTCTTGGAGCGCTTTGTGATCCGTCAACCAGAAGTAAGGCTCCCCTCTTATGCGCAAGTTTGGCTATCTTCTCAATTGGGTTGATAACTCCAAGCACGTTGGAAATATGAGTAAGACTGACAATCTTTGTCTTATCCGTCAGAAGATGACTTAATTTGTCCAAAGAGAGACGACCATCACTTTCGATAGGAGCAAATTTCAATTTTGCTCTTTTCTCATGGGTAATGATTTGCCAAGGTACCAAATTACTGTGATGCTCTGCTTCTGAAATAATAACTTCGTCTCCTGCGCTTAAATTGCTCCTTCCCCATGAATAGGCAACCAGATTGATTGCCTCGGTTGAATTTTTGACGAAGATTATCTCTTTTTCATTTTTTGCCCCGATAAACTTGGCTAATTTAACCCTGGCTTTCTCATATAAAGTTGTTGCTTCTTCGGCAAGAGTGTGAATACCTCTATGAACATTGGCGTTATGATAACTATAGTAATTCGCTTCCGCCTCAATAACTGATTGCGGCTTCTGGGTAGTTGCAGCATTATCAAGATACACGAGAGTTCTACCGTGTATCTTACGCTTCAAAATCGGGAAGTCTTTTTTTATTTTTTTTGTGTCAAACATAGGATAAATCATTTTGTCTCACCTTATCCAACTGATCCCTCCATCTCCAATTGAATTAACCTATTTAATTCCACCGCATATTCAAGAGGCAGCTGCCTCACAATCGGCTCAATAAATCCATTTACCACCAAAGCTTCCGCCTCACTTCTCTTTATTCCTCGGCTGGCAAGGTAAAAAAGCTGCTCTTCGCTTATTTTTGATACTGTGGCTTCATGCTCGGCCTTTACATCGGCAACTCGGATATCTATTGCCGGATATGTATCTGATCTGGAATTTTTTCCGATAATTAGGGCATTGCAGACTGTTTTAGTCTTACTTCCAAAAGCTTCAGGAAGTATCCGTACCAAACCCCGATATGTAGTTCTGCCTCCTCCCATACTGATCGACTTTGAGGTAATTAAAGATGTCGTCTCAGGAGCAAAATGTATTGCTTTCCCGCCAGCATCTTGATGTTGGCCACTGCCCCCATAGGCTACCGAGAGTATCTCACCGCGGGCTTTTCTACCTGCAAGGTAAACGCTTGGGTATTTCATCGTCAGTTTGCTTCCCAAGTTCCCATCCACCCATTCCCCAATTCCTTCTTCACCAACGTGCATTCTCTTCGTCACCAGATTATAAACGTTTTTTGACCAGTTCTGGATGGTTGTGTAACGGACTCTGGCTCCCTTTTTGACAAATATTTCTACCACGGCTGCATGAAGGGAATCAGAAGTATAAATAGGTGCCGTACAGCCTTCCACGTAATGGACAAAGCTCCCCTCATCGGCAATAATTAATGTCCTCTCAAATTGTCCCATTTTTGCCGCATTTATACGAAAATATGCTTGTAAAGGCAATTCCACTTTTGTCCCCTTGGGAACGTAGATAAACGACCCTCCGGACCAAACGGCACTATTTAAAGCGGCAAATTTATTATCGTCTGATGTCACAAGAGTTCCAAAATATTCACGCACCAACTGCGGATACTCCTTAAGTCCCGAATCCATATCAAGAAAAACCACACCCTTTTTTGCGAGTGTTTTTTGGATGCTTTTATAGACCACTTCGCTTTCATATTGGGCATTGACTCCTCCTAAAAACTTTTTCTCCGCTTCGGGGATACCGATCCTATCATACGTATCGCGAATTTCAGCAGGCAACTGCCTCCAACTTGTCGCTTTTTTCTCAGTTGGTTTTATGTAATAGTAGATATCGTCAAAATTGATTTTGGAAAGACCGCCTCCCCAATTAGGCATTGCTTGATGATAAAAAATATCCAAAGCCTTGAGTCTAAATTTCCTCATCCACTGCGGTTCATTCTTAAGATAGGAAATCTCTTGGACAGTCTTTTTTGATAATCCTTTTTTGGACTTGAAAACATAGTTTTCCGGCTTATGGAAACCGTATTTATAGTCTGAAATAGAAGTTAAAGCAGGTTGCATATTATAGTTTTATTAATGATCTGTCCATCTTTTATATCCGTTTTTTTCCACTTTTTCCGCTAGTTTATATCCTCCCGACTGAATAATTTTTCCGTCAATCAGAATATGGACAAAATCAGGATTAACAAACCGCAATAATCTCTGGTAATGGGTAATTAATAAAATTCCTGTCCCCGCCGCTTTCAACTTACCGATCCCATAGGCTATAATTTTGAGCGCATCCACATCCAAACCGGTATCAATTTCGTCAAAAATGGCATATTTTGGACGTAAAATTGCTACTGTAAGCATCTCCAATTTTTTCTTTTCTCCTCCAGAGAAAGATTCATCAAGATTTCTTCGAAGCATTTCCTGCGGGATTTTTAATTTTTTGTCAGTATTTACCAGCAATTCATTAAATTCCCACACTGACAAAACGGGATTATGCAATTTTTTAATCTTGCTTTTCTGCTGATAAGCAGTTTTAAGAAGATCAGCAATACTTACTCCCGGTATAGAGATAGGGTTTTGGAACGCTAAAAAAAGTCCTTCTCTTGCTCTTTCATCAGTTTTTAAATTCTTTATATTTTTTCCATCAATTTCCAATGCATAATTCTTAATTCCCAAATCATAGTTTTTACTCCCCATCACCACTTGTGCCAAGGTTGATTTTCCGCTCCCGTTCGGACCCATCAGAACGTGAATCTCACCTTTGGCAATTGATAAATCAATATTCTTTAAAATTATCCGTCCGACGATAGCAGCAGACAGATTTTTTATGACTAGACTCATGATTTTTTTGCGAAAGATGACAAACTGACTGAAGAAAGATAAGATAGGATTTTCTTGTCAATTTTCCCCCAAAAGTGCGGCAAAATACATTTTTTTCCTTTGATGCGACAATCGCCAAAACTGCAATGAGGGACTACCAATTTACCAGACATGGCGCTGATTATTTCCGCAACGCTGATATCCTCAGAAGATTTTGTCAGTCTGTAACCTCCCTGCAAACCTTCCCGACTTTTGATAAGCTTGCTTTTTAAAAGTACAGCTACAATATGCCGCAAAAAAAGCATGGACAGTTTTGTTTCTTTAGCCACTATCGCTACAGAAGTATAGCCTTGATTGTAACGTCGAGCCAAAACGCTCATAAACAGAAGACCAAAATCTTCCCGCTGTGTTATTTTCATAATGGATGACCTTAAACTATACTCGTTATAGTATCAGTTTTAAACGAAATTGTAAAGAGGAAACGCGCAATCAGAACGGAAGAGATAATGTAACTGACTTTTTGCTTTTGTCTTCTTTTTTAAAAGATACTTTAATATTCCGGATGCCTTTGCTTGTCAAAAAGTGCAATACACCCCTCTCTTTCCCATATTCATACAACTGCCTGGTTATGCGTACATCATCAAGGCAATAATTCTTTAATTTTTCCAAGTTCCCGCGCTTGAAATATTCAATTGCTAAAAGTCCATGACCTAATTTTTTTGTACCCAAGGTAGCTCGGGCAAGATCATCCAAAGCCACCCGAAATCCCAGATTTTTTTCCACTTCATCCAGAATATCAAGGGCAGGAAACTGAAAGATGTTTCCTAAATAATAGGGGGAGAGCACGGGCAGATCAAATTTATTGATATTGAAGCCGATGATAAATGAGGCATGCTCCATCTTGACAAAAAGCCGTGAAAGTTCGTTTTCAAAATAAGCGTTGTATTCATTTGTGGCATAATCAAATATACCGACTACCGAAACTTTCAGCTTTTTATGGTCGTATCCCACTTCAGTAAAGGCATGCTGTGTTTCAATGTCTAAAATAAGTGGCTGAGCCATATTATGATTTACGAGTATAAAATTCGACCGTAGCTGATAAGAATACTCCCAAAAAAACAAATAACGCGCCGATTACAAATCCAAAAGTCAATCTTTCTCCCAAAAAAATGACAGCCAATAAAGTCACCAGCATAGGCTGCACATAAGAACTTAAATTTACGGTGAGTGGTGAGAGATATTTTAAAGAATATTGCATCAGGATATACGTTAGGAAAGTACCAAAAAAGCCCATATAGACAGCGCCTAAAATCGCCACCGATGAGAGATGGATTGGAATAGTTGTAAATGATAATTGTGTAAGAAGTAATAAAAGAGCTGCTACAAATGAAGTCATAATCGACGTGCTGCTTATCTCAAGAGGAGAAAAATCCTTGAGCAGTTTTTTTGAAAGCATGATGTACCAAAACCAACCCAACATGGCGATAGTTATTCCAATATTGCCAATCAGACTACCTGAGATTGTCTCTCCGTGCTCAATCGCCGACTCATAAATAATTAGTCCTAAACCGATAAGCCCAATAATCACTCCGATAAAAGAACGGAACGGGTATTTCTTTTCCCTGAAAATATAATTTGTCACGACAATCGTCAGTATAGGTTGAGCCGCATAAATCAATTGACTGGCTGAGGCTGAGGTATATTGAATTCCCCACATAAAAAAAGCTACATTTAACGTGGAAAGCAATGAGATCAAGACAATATCGCTAAATTTAGGTTTTCGCCAGACTTTGCTTCTGATAAAAATTGGAGAAAAGGCAATTGCTGCCACCAACATCCGTAAAAATAGAAGCAGCATTGGAGAAACACTTGCTGCATATGCCCTGGCAACAATCACTAATATAGAAAAAAAGACTACGGTTCCCAAAAGAGCCAGCAGGGCTTTAAGTTTAGTATTCATAAAGTTTTTATTTTCTCGAGAGCCAATTTTAACCAAGGTGTGTAATTATCTGGATTTTTTTTGATTTTTTCTCTTAACTGAGCAAGACTTATTTTTTCGATCATCTCTATTTCTATCGGATTGGGAAATATTTCCTTATCTGTTTTCCCGATCAGAATGTGACAAAACTCGTTTTCCGCACTGTCTTTGTGTCGGGCAAAATAATAAAATGTGCCGACATCTTTAAAATCTGCTTTAACTCCTAACTCTTCTTTCCCTCTTCTTTTTGCAGCCGCCTCCGGAGTTTCACCGCTTAACACATGACTGACTATAGAGGTATCCCAATAATTTGCCCAAAGAGACTTCTCTTTGCTTCTTTTTGTTAAAATCACTTTTCCTTCCTTATCAAACAAAAAAGCCATAAAAGCCAGATGCGTCTTACCTTTTCCTTTATGGCATTCTTCGCGTGTGGCTGAACCTAAAACTTTGCCGTTTTTGTCACAAAGCACCAATAATTGTTCTTTTTGTTCACCAGAAAAATCATGATTGTAGTGCAATTTCATTGCTTTTTGAGATTCTTTCCGGGTAGATTTAATATTTTTTTGGAGGATAAATCTTTCCAAAACATAAGCGACTCCATTATCCTCATAAGACGGGGCAATAAAATCTGCGATTTCCTTTATATCGGCAGTAGCATTCTCCATCGCCACTTTTAACCCGCAGGCCATCAAAAAGGGGAAATCATTGTAACTGTCTCCTATACCGATTATTTCCTTAGTCGAGATACCCAAAATTTCTGCAAATT
>Ga0315282_10010960_pt1 | contig 14128 bp, 15 predicted proteins | sample YL17G07_20_MG_FD_203693 | JGI IMG/M metagenome (GOLD analysis project Ga0315282, IMG submission 203693) | Sediment microbial communities from Yellowstone Lake, YNP, Wyoming, USA - YL17G07_20 | ecosystem: Environmental > Aquatic > Freshwater > Lake > Sediment | place: USA: Wyoming | collected... | reverse complement strand
GAATTCGTAGGAGTTTAAACATAGGGCTGCCTTTGATGCATCGTCTGACAATTTCTTAAGGACTAAATGTACCATCGGCAGCCCGTTTTTTCAAATACCCCGCTCCAAAAAGCGGTCAACTTGAGCAGATTAGATAGGCTGTGCGATGACAACACAGTCGCTGCACAGGCTCTTTCGCGAGATGGCCCTTACGAGCAAAACGAGATAATTCGATGAACACTTCAAGACAGCCGGCTCGAGGTAAGGATTTCTAAGATCCATGATGCTATTACAGCCAGCATCGAGCATGGCGTTCATTACTCTGAACCCAAAGTACTCCAGTGTGCTTAATCGCAAGACCCTGAAACCGCGACCGGCTAGCAAAAGATTCAAACCTGTCGTCGTATAGAGAACTCTATGGCACGGTATCCAAAAATTGATATCTGCGCTGTCCTTCTCAGTAGTACCGCGCCACAGAACCGGAAGCCGAATTATCAACAACCCACCGTGACCAAGTCTCTCTCGCGCGTGCAGCAGAAAGGAAGTAGGGTCGTCCAAGTGCTCGAAGAGTGCGTTCGAATACACGACGTCCACGTCTGCATCAAAATGGTCTGAACATCGAACACGGTCAGCGAATTCGCCGTACTTCTGTCGAAAACGGGCAACCGCTACCTCGGAAATATCAATACCATAAGCGTCGACGCCCGCCAAGAGAAGTCTGGCGAGCTCGTCCCCACCGCCAAATCCAATTTCGAGAACCCTGACCCCAGGCCTACGCAAAAGCCTATGCGTCTCCTGCAATGCATGAAAAAACTCCCTTGACTGCTTCAGGCAGCCGAAGTTGTAAATCCTCTCAAATGCAAGGAAGAGGAGCTTTCTTGATCTCGACACCGCGTTGACACCAGAGTCAAACAGGATGTCGAAGTATCTAATGTTGTCCTCTATTGCCGAAGAGGGAATTACAAGGTTCGCACTGCCGCATTTCCCACAAGCCCAGTAATTGGCAGCTGTCGATGTTCTTAGCGGATCGCCACATGCACGACAACAAATCGGAGATCGTCGTGCTCCCTCACCATTTCTACCGCAGAGGTTGACCGCGGTCTTATTCATCCCTTTGCCTTGGTACCTTTTACGTATGACCACACCGCCCGCACTAGAGGTAACTTCTTGACAGATCGTTTAAGTGCCCTCGCGAGCGTGGCCGGATTGGCGTAGTGCCGCCGGAGAAACCGCCGGCACGTGGAGAAGGCATCTCGATAGTCTTGCTCGATCCATCCTCCTTCAAAAGGATTCTCAGGCATGTAATATACGCCCGTCCATTTGGTGACATACGCCTGCCAATCCCTCGCCTGACTCATCTCGTTCGCGCGTCGGACTTTCCTGTTCGCGTGCGAGTAGTGTTCGACATGCGATCTCGGTGAGTCCACGATTTCGTAGCCGCTGCTCCAAAGCTTCAACGACAGATCTCCGTCTGCATGGTAAAAGCGATATGTCTTCTCGTCAATGTAGCCTACGTGTTCTATAGCACGCCTCAGGAACATCCCGTGATTAACAAACATTTTCCTGCCCAGTGTCAAGCCGACCTTGTACTTTAGATCTTCTGGCCAATTCCGCCAGTAGAATGCGACACCGCCAACTGGTTTCGATTGATTCTTGGGCGCCTCAAAGAGATCAAACGCTGCATGCACGGAACCCGGCACAACCAGACAGTCATCACTGATCATCAAAATGTATTCTCCCCGTGCGCATTTGAATCCTAAGTTCATGAAATAGCCCCAAGACTCGCGCGGGCGAGCGCTGCCACCAGCACGGCTCCTGTTGTGCTGTACTATTGTGATGATATCGGGCTGGCTCGACAGCCAACTAATTGTTCCGTCAGTTGAACCCCCGTCAACGACCACAATCTCAGAGTGAAGACCTTCCATTTGTACCCTAACACTGGCGATAGCAAGCTTCAAGAACGGAAGCCGATTGTACGTTCCGAGAACTGCACTCACTATGGGATCAGTAATCGCCATGACGTGAATCCATTCAAGAGTCACTAAATCTTTTGCCGTGAGTTAGGTGGAAACCGGCAAGCTGATTTGGTGCCCTCGCGTGACGTGGCACTGACGGGCTTCTCAAAAATGAGGTCGAACGTCAGAGGACCTATTCGAAGCACCACGGCAAGCAGGAGCGTCCATAACACTCGCATCCTTATGGATTCCGCCCCGTTGATCGGAGAGAAAGCCCAGGACACTGCTGTGACGAGAAAAAACAACGCGACCCCACCCTGGAATATCAGGAATTCATGCCTGAGTTCTCTTCGCCTGTGCACCAGCCGTATTAGCACGTATAGGACGACACCAGACAGCGAGACATAGAACAAGGTAAGATAAAGACCGCGATAGAGCCACGCCGCCGCGTAAACGTTGTGCACAATGAAATCACTGGAGGCTCCTGCAATATAAATCGCGTCAGGATCGGCTACACCGTATCCCCAGAATCGCCCCCTCGCAAATGCTTCACTCATGGTCAAGTAGGATTCAAGGAAATGTCCAGTGTCGCCAGAGAAACCTTGGCGCTCTCCCGCGAACATGCCGAAGTACCTGTCAATGAATATGCGAGCTTCTCCCTCAAGCCCGAACCCAATCACTGAAACGTATCCAAACGCGGCCAGAAGAAGGGAGTACAGGACGGTTTTGAAGAATACCCTTGCGCGATTTTTGATAAACACGTACCATACGAGAATGGATACGATAGCAACTATTACTGTCAGAAGGCTTTGCCGTCTGAACGAAAGGACCTCGATAAGGAAGAACAGGACTGAGAGCAGTGCGCATAATCTGTTCTTCTTGATTACGAACACGAGCATAGTTATGATTTGAAGCGCGGCAAATAGCCGCAGCGTGTCTCCTTCGGTTAGGGTCGCGTTGACACCGTAGAAGGTGTGACTACCCTCACCTCGAGCCCATTGGATCAGTAGTATGACACCTCTCACGAAAGCAAAAAGTAGAACAGCTATTCCGACAGAGCGCAGAAACTCAGCGACTCGAACTTCATCCACAAACAAGACAGCAAAGAGCAAGAGAAGGTAGACGTACACCGATAGGTCGTATCGCCAAGGGATACCCAAGAAACCAGCGCTCGGATCATTGTTTGGATTCAACAGATCAAACACAAAGCATAGCAGCGCGAATGCAAATACAAATACCCCCGCCTTGCCGGCGTTCTTTATGTGCACGTGAGAATGCAGCAAGAGAACAAGCGCAATGAAAATGACAAGCAGTTCAAAAAGGGAAAGAAACGAATTCCTATAGATGCTCGTATAGAATAGTTGATTCAGCAACACCGTGCCGTCAGTCGGGCGCCACAGGTCCATAGACCCAAACGTGAAAACAAACGCGAAAAGACCTTTGACAAATGTCCACAGGGCACCGTGTCTTCGTGCGGGGATCTGAGGGATCTTGTTGTTCACGTTAATCCATTGCTAGGATCATCGAGCGCAAGATTGTCCTGGCGCCACCCGATAGCAGGCAAAACCGGCGATGTCACTTGTATAATGCGCTAACCAGTGATTCTTGCAGATTGCTAACGCATCGGTAGTCGCCGTACTTGCAGTGCCAGTTGCAGTAGAAACAATCCATTACGCAGTTCAACACGATATTTCTCTCGGGATCACCCCAAGGGTGAAATCTTCCCCAATGGCCCCCACCCACGATTCCTCGGGTCTGCACGCGTAGGGCGATGCCAATATGCAAGACAAAATTGTCCACAGAAACAAGGCAATTCGAGCGCCGCACAATTTGCACCAAGCTCTCTATCGAAGTCTTGCCAACCAGATCCAAACAACCAAACCCAGCCTCGCGCAGAGCTAGAATCACTGGGGTGACCCGCGACCGCTCTCGATCACTTCCAACAATCACAACATCGCGGAAGAGCCTGGGTATTGTACGGACCAGCACATCCGGCTGAACCTCCTTGACCGGGCTAGTGGAAAATGGTGCCAAGCAAACAAATTCATTTGGCACAAATAGCTCCTTCTCGCTCGCGTAGCAGTTTTGCCTTCTGTCGGCCAGCCAAACTTCGGGCCAAACATCCTCCAATGCTGAGACATGCGCTCCGAGTTCATTGATGAACTTCATATTTGTGATGAGCTCGTGCTCCCAAGCGTCTTCAGCCGAGATTGTCACTAGCTGTGTGAAGTGCGCGCGCGCAATCAGTTCATCATATTCTGCATAATTCTGATTGCACCCACTTACCCCAATTTTCGTTTGAGCCTTGCAGTTCTTGACAACCCAAAGAAGGTCAGGAGTGACCGAACGAACGGGGCAGATGAGAACATCGTACTGGACACCGAACACTAAACGTAGGAGGCGCGCACCCTCCTTCCCCAAAACCTCTCCAATGTTCGCCAAGCGATGCAGCACTCCGTCGATGAGAGTACGCCGAGTTGCCGGATGCAACTTTGGGTATGACAGTCTCTCATACGCGATCAGGTCGTCAATGTATGGACATCTCGAGAACAATGGCATCACTGCCTTCTTAACGGCCAGAGTAATATGATAGTTCGGATAAATCCTACGAAAGTGTTTCAAAGCCCCTGAGAAAAGCACAGCGTCGCCGAGGTTGTCTCCACGCAAAATCAGGGCTCTTTTCATGCGATCATTTCCCTACACCATCCTGAATAAGCCTCGAAGGCAGATTCAGCAAGTTCCAGAAGCCTTGAATGAGTTGCTTGCGCCCCCAATCGAAAATCTTCTACGATATCGAGGATGTTCTCGGGACTCGCATCCCGCAGCTCCATAATCGGTAATTCAACCTGCTTCACCATGAGCATCCTCGTGTCGGTCCCAATTGCGAGACCGGGTACTCCCATCCCCGCCAACGTCAAAATGGCATGCATTCGGTTGCCAACACAGTACTTTGCGTTCTCTGCAAAATGAACGTAGTCCCGGCGTGACTTCGGAAGCACCACCTGCACACGAGTCCCAAATCCCAGTTCGCCTGCGTCCTTTGCTTCCGCTCTGTTGTGACAGATAAACTTAACCTCTTCCTTCTGCTCCATGAGGTACTCAACGAGTTTCTTGACCCGCAGGTCCCAGCCCTGATACAGCGTAGCATCACCAAAATCGTAGTGTCCGCCCGCTTTCATGTAGCTGACCAAGACAAAGCTACTCCTTCCTCGTTTTGTGATTTCGTACAGTCGTGGGGCAAGAATCGCCGGGCAAGGAAGAGTCGGGTAACTTCCGCCTACAAACTTCCTAGCCAGGCTCGCTGCGAGCTGATCTCTAAACGAGCTGAAATCCGCCGTTCTCACGATCTGGTTAATAAACTCTATCTCACGCTGTGTCGTCTGCCGCTCAACGTCGTCTCGTCGCCGCCAGTCATAGCATGTACCCCCTCCAAGATTAACAATCGGAATCTTCCCTTTGAACATTGGTAAGAATTCTGACCATAGGTGCGCCTCCCAAGAACCTTTTTGTCCCATTCCTCGCCAGAACACTGGTGCGCCACATTGCACTATACCAGACGAGCCATCGAGAATTGTCCGTCTCGAAACAGCTTCAAACCAGTGCCGTACTACTTTCGATTCTATAGACGCTGATAGATGGTGTCGCAACACACCATTCAGAGGTCGAGTCACCTTGTAGAAATCAAAGGGAGAGTGCTTGTGGATTACTAGCAACTCAACTTTCCTCGATGGAAAGATCTTCCCGAGACAATGCACGATTCCGTCTCGGATGAACTCATCCCCGATATTGATCCTTCTTGTCGATATCAAACCGATTCGCATATCCTGTCCTTTTCCGCGACTGTCGATGCGTTCCTGTGTTGAAGGATCAGAAGGCACCTCTTCAACGCCAGAAGGTATGATTTCCGCTGATTCGCACGAGGACCCGTTGGGAGCAGCAACCGGAGAATTCACTGTCGTTCTAGTGCCTTCTTCAATTCTCCATGCGCTAGCTGAATCAGGCCTCCGTCGGAGATAGCAACGAACATACCCAGGAACAGCAGATATGCACAGATCAGGTGCGTACAAAACGACAGCCAGCTATGAATTCCTAGCAAGGGAGAGATGAAACCACTGCTGGCAGCACACAAGATGGTCATTAGCACCACTTTGATAAGAAGTCTGTTGAAGTCGCGCGAGTCAACAAACGATTCACTGCGCATGACCAGAAATAGAGTAAACGGGTATATAACCATCCAGAAGATCGCGGTCGGTACAACGACCCCGATCAGCCCCCACTTGATAGCTAAGTAGTAGCTCGCCGCTACATTCACTATACTGAATATGAATTTCACCCACCCCATCTCTTTGACCCGCGCTTTGGCAACAAGACTATGTGAAAACACCTTAAAGGGGGCGGCAACAATGACTGTGAGCAAGAAGAGCCGCCCTGTGCCAACGATATCTAGAAAACTTGGGCCTACCCAAAGGCGCACAAAATGATCAAACACAAAGTATAGTGCAAGCAGAGGCGGAACCACTAAAGCAAGATACAGGTTCGCTCCTTCCGCATTGATCCTTCGTACAAATTCCAAATCCTTGGCCGCGAAGGAACGCGAAAGAGAAGGGAGGACCGCACCGAGCGGCATGCTGATAAAATTCTGCGCGATATCTTTTGGCCGACTCGCAACGTAGTACTCTGTGACCGCAGTTGCGCCGATTACCCTCTGAAGGATCAACCGATCCGCTGTGTACATCAAATGGTCCGACACTTGGTTGGCAATCAAGAATAGATTAAATCCTGTGACTTCTCGGATTGAACGGAACTTTGGCCGTACTAGCCGTAGTTTCATCGGCAATAAACGCGTTGCAACGATCCCTAGAATAAAAACGTACGATAAGTAGCCTACCTGGGTCAGGCAAACGTACGTGACCAAGGACCCATTGGTGTTGACGACATAAACATACGCCGCGACCATAGTCAGGACGTTCACCAAGTAGATTTTGTTGGCAAGGTGGAACCTCTCCATTCCGCTTAATATGCCTCCGACGAGCGGAAGCGCAAATTGCAGCATTGTGGAAATCCCTAACACCATCATCAGCCTGCTAGTCATGGGCACCAAGTAACTTGGTACGTTAAACCATCCTAAGCCATATACCGGGAAGACAATAATTGCACACCCAAGAACAACATACAAAGCCAGTGAAAAGGGGAGCAATGAGAAAATCAAATTGTTCAACTTCTCTTCCTGTCTACTGGCGAGAAATTCCGGGACGAATTTTGTCATCGACATTGACAACGCTTGAGCAAAGAAGTTGAATATAGCTACGATCCCTTCAACGTAGGCGTTTATCCCGTACACCTCCTTGCCAAAGTAGCCAATCAGAAGGGGGAGAAGAACAAGACCTGTGAGGCTTTGAACGCCCTGCAGAGCCGCGTTAGAGATTGTGTTTCTCAGGATTCTCGCGCCGCGACTCATTCGCCTTCAAAACGTAGTTTTCGGTCGTTAGGTCAATATTAGAAGCAATCGCAACGAGCGCTATCTTGAAGATCCTGGTTGCAATACTTGATTCGTTCTTACGCTTTGTCGTTGAACTGTCCTATGATGCTCAAGAAAGCTCAGTCTTCTTGCCCAGTCAACAACCCAAGAGGAACTTGCCGTTCAGTCCGCACAAGTCCGTCGACCACCACAATGCAGTTGCTGCCTCGCCATCTTCTGCACGAATGCCGGAGTTCTCACTTACGTCGTTAGTACGCGCCGCCCCAGCACATATCGCTACAAAATAACCGAAGCATTCACCCTTATTAGTGGCAGACCGGTTTGGAGTGACTGTCCAGACGCTCGAGTGAGAAGAACAAGCTCTCAGCTAACGCTCATCAAGTCCGCCCTCGTTGCTGACTCTTCTCTAGCAGGTCGTTGAAAAGCTCTTGATTGATGGAACCTTTTGTTCGATGGTACGTTAGTATGAGAGATCAATCACCATCGGAGAAACAGAACATGCGCGGCACCAAACGACAACAAGATGCGATGTTCAGCTATGTGTCACTGGAGGATCGGGTTCCAGTCAATCATCCATTGCGGCGGATCAAGACGTTGGTCGATCCTCTGTTGCAGAGCATGTCCAAGGACTTTGACAAGCTCTATCCCGAGACTGGGCGCCATTCGATCCCGCCTGAGTATCTCTTGAAAGCCACTCTGTTGCAGATGCTGTATTCGATTCGCAGTGAACGCTTGCTTGTCGAAGAGATCAATTACAACCTCTTATTCCGGTGGTTCATCGGCTTGTCGATGGACGATGAGGTTTGGGAACACTCGTCGTTCACCAAGAACCGAGACCGATTGTTGGCTGGTGACATTGCCGCCAAGATGTTGCAGCAGGTCCTCCTGCTTGCCCGAGAACAGCGGTTGCTGTCGGATGAACATTTCACTATTGATGGCACGCTGGTCGAGGCCTGGGCAAGCCAGAAGAGTTTTCAGCCAAAAACGCAGAGCCGGACGGGCTCCTCTTCTCACTCTGATGATCCAGGTAATCCAACGATCTACTTTCGTGGCCAGAAGCGTAAGAACGACACCCATCAATCGACCACAGATCCTGAGGCCAAGATGTATCGCAAGCGCTCTGGCAAAGAGGCGAAGCTCTCCTTTATGGGTCACGTGTTGGTCGACAACCTCCATAGCCTCGTCGCAGAGAGTGCCTTCACGCAAGCCACCGGAACAGCCGAACGCGAGGCCGGCGTCTCAATGCTCAAGAAACTCAAACGCACACTCAGCCGTGACAAGGGCCGTTCCAAGGATCATCGCATCACTGCGGGGGCAGACAAAGCATACGACACACACGACTTCGTTGCTGCCCTACGGAAGTTGGCGGTCACTCCGCACGTTGCCCAGAACGATGCGAACAATCGAACCAGTGCCATTGATGGACGAACCACACGACACAAGGGATATCAGATCAGTCAGCAAAAGCGCGAACAAGTGGAGGAAGGCTTCGGTTGGCTGAAGGTCATTGCTCTGCTACGCAACATCAGACTCAAGGGCACGGCGCTTGGCAACTTCCTGTTCACCTTTGGATGTTCGGTTTACAATCTGCTCCGTATCTCCAACATCATCGAACAACAAGAGGCAACAACATGAGACCCATCCTCTTGCCAATGTGGACACTGGCGTGCGAGAGTATCACCCGACCCCGGCGACTCGCTGCCATGCGAGAACACCGGTCAATTCAAAACGCAATTTCAAAGAACACCGTTTCTCTTTGACTCAAATTTCAACAGCCTGCTAGTGATACCCAGGACTTGACTGGTCAGGAATCGAATTCCCAGCAGCGGACTTGTAATCACAACGTCTGACCCCTTAATGAACTAGTCCGCGGAGATTCAAGTTCATCTCTTGCTTGCGATTACTACCTGTGCAATGGCCGATGTGATCACAGCCGCTGTTGTCACAACATTAAACACATCTCGTATCGTCAACCACACCGTGTGATCAATGAAGATCGTGTCGCCGGGGTAAAGCGCCAGACTCGCTGTATCGAGTTTATCCAAGTGCTCTAAGTTAAGGATGATCTCCCGCTTTGCGCCCGTGCTGTCATTCAAGATCAAACGCGTCAGTTTCACCTCGTCCAACTTGGCGTACTGGACGAATCCCCTTGCGAATGAAAGAAGCTGGACGAGATCGGTGGAGCTCGGAGCCTCGTATCGGCCCGGTTTCTTAGGCGTTCGTTGCAGTTTAGAGTTTCAAGTTTCGAGTCTAACCGCTCTGACCGGAGAACCACTGTTCAACAAACGCTCGTGTTACAGCCGGTACTTTCCCTGCCTTTTCCAGTGCCTTCGTCGCATCCTCCTCTTTGTATTCCTCAGATGGAAGCCAGAGACTATCCTCCACAATTCCAGGATATCTGCTCAAACCCACCTCTGGCTCCATGCTCTCGGCGATATCAGCCGCCTCAAGAAGATCCCTTTTCCGTCCTTCAGGGATCTTTCCCTTCCCCACATAGTCACGTAATACCTTTCCAACAAAGTGCGTCTTTTGAAACACACCCATTGCAATAAGGATAGCTTTCACGCATTTTTCGGCCGCTTGCTGGAAATGATAGGCAGCCTTATCAAAGTACGCGTCGCTCTAACCTCTTTCCGATGGCATAATTTCTTTCAGCATCCGTCAGCATCGCTTGAGCAAAATGCTTGTTGCTAACCTTCGATAATGGGCTCGCGGCCCCGTACTCCACCGGGAAGAGCCACCCCCCGTGAATCTTTTGTATGCCCCGTTGTTTGATGTACCCCCTCGTCGCCGCCATCAGCCCTTGAAGAAATCCCTCTGTGTCAAGGACAATCCTCCCGTCTTCCGCTATGTCAAGAAACAGCGGATTGTGGTTGGAGAAATTACTTCTCACCTCGCGTTCGGTGAGCAGCAAAATATCCACAGGGTACAATGAGAGACTCTTCTTGATAAGACATATCTCCTCTCCCCGTCTGTGGAGCTTTGCAGGAATGCCCTCGGCCACAATCAGCAGATCGAAATCTGAGTAAGGCGTTGCTTCTCCCCGGACTCGCGAACCGAATGCAACTGCCGCTGTCACTCTAAAAGGGAATGACGTATTCCTCAGTATATCTGATATCACTTGAAGGAAATCATTATCCATAGAATGGCCTTCCTCTCGCGGATCACCTCTTGCTTGCCCGCAAGATCTGTGCAACAGTGCTCGTGATCACCGCCGCGGTCGTTGACACGTCAGAAATCAGAGATCAGAGAGTCAGAGATCAGACGTCAGTATTAGGAATGGCTCAGGGTTCTTGAGCATGCCTCCGAGCATCTTTCCTACTTCGTGGCACAAGCTCGCTAACTCCGCGTGCCGATCCGCAGTGATATAGCCACAATCTCTTGCAAAATCCAAGGAGGAGTCCGTTTCACTGTGCGCGCAAATTCCAAATTACAATTTGCAAATAACAAATTCCGACTTCGATCTTGGGATTTGGATTTTGAAATCTCACTCTTTTTGAGTTTTGTTGATAATTGCTGAGAAGATCTTCTTCAGTTCTGTCGCTTCGACAATGAGCTCCTCCGCTTCGGCGGAATATTCGGCACCATTTGTCTCTTTGATCAAGCGTATCCAGTATGCTGATTCCTTTGCCTCCTTCCGACTGATTTTTGCCCGCAGAGCGAAGTCTTTGACGCCCAAGGACTCATTCGCCTCGATGTAGTTGGCTCCTACCGAACCGGATGCTCTTACTGCCTGCTTACTGTACTCAATATTGGAAACCGATCTCGGAACCTTCTTGCAATACAATGCCACCTTCTTGGCGAACTGAAACGTCCTTTCTTCCAAGTCGTAGTCGTGGTTCGCCATCACTGCTCAAATAGTCTCCCACATTCGCATTTGGAGTTTGGTATTTCGAATTTGTGATTTCTCACTCGAGACTTCCAAATCCTTAGCAGAATTCAGTTTCGTGCTACCCCATTGAGCAATCAGGCAAACATCAGTTTTCCCTTCGCCTTGGGAATCTCGCGGCCGTCGGCTCTTGCCGTTTCGATCCATTCGTCAATAACAACCTGTACATTCTTCATAGCCTCTTCATATGTGCTTCCATCAGCCATGCACCCCGGCAATTCAGGAACCTCGACGATGTACGAGTTGTCTTCCTCGCTCCAATAAATGATCAGTTCATTGAATCCTAGCGATTTCACGAGCTTCCTGAGATCTTCAAACCTGATATTCAGCGGCCAGTTGCTTTCTCATGGAACAATGTTCATTTGGTCACTGGTGTAAGCGCATAGACGCGGGCAAGACGAGTTGCGCTCTTCATGTCCTTCCTGCGCAACGCTTGTCGGACCTCATCGAGTTTGTTGGCATCCTCCAGCGACAAGTATGGCGACCATCTTTCTTCGCTCTCAATGAGTTGAACACTTTATAGAAGGATTGCCTCCTCCATAACCCTTTGCTTCATCTCCACCCTAAGGGTATCGATCGGGACAATATCGACAGGCCTCCCGCATTTTTCCTCAAGGTAAAGTCCTAGCCTCTCCTGATCCTTGATCGCTCAGGATAATTATCTAACGAAACAGGGCTTCTATCTCATCATTCGAGAATCCAAATTGTCGGAAAATACGAAGAACATAGGGTGGAGACAGCTCGTTTGCTCCCATATCAATCGGTACGACCCTCTTCTTCCCTTCACTGTAGCGCACATACAGTCTATGATCTCCTTTACCTTCCCTCAGATACCTACATCCGCCTGATTCCAGGATCCGGATCAGTTCTTTTGGGTTGAGAGAAGGAATGTTTCTAGGCATTCACTGCCCTGAGTTCATACTGCTCCGACGTGGGCTCCTTCCCCTCAACTGTTAGAAATTCATGGAGCTCCCCCACTGAAACCGGAACTGTATAAACGTCACTTTCTCGATGCCGAGACTCCTCAAATGATTCTATCGCCTCCCTCAGCTTCTTGATGGCAGCATCCTTCGATATTCCCTGTCCCACGAGGCCATTTTCAAGACAGAGTGCCACCCAATACTTGCCGCTGCTTCTAAGTACCGTCGTGTAGAAATCGATTTTCATTTGCTCCTCCATTCACTTGCTGATCCACCTTCCGAAATTATTGCACCCCCTTCAGTGGCTCGTCATATCTATGAACGGCGATGACATAGACCATGCTCGCGGCCACGCTCAGAAAAACAGAAACAAGCACAATCGTCGCTCGCTTTGGATGCTCCTTCCCCGCCAGTCCGCCAAAAAAAACAGCGGACGCAAAAAACGCGAAACAAGGCGGGCAGGCTTGCTGCCGAGCATCCTTCGTCCATCACATTGACCCCGTAATCATGGTCAGAGCGATTGAACGGGGTAAATGATAGTGACGTTCTTGATTGCCTTGTAATAGTCAAGACTTCATCTGACTGTTATTGATTAGGCGGCGATGGGGGCCGCGTTGTTTGTTTGTGCAAGGCGATCGAGGAGCTTCTCGTGCACCAGTTGCTTTGAGTCGATGAAGGTCTCCATCGGAGTCTTGCCATAGCAATACTTCCCACTGTGAGTACGAACGGTGTTGTATCCGTTGATCCAGTGGTCGAGATCAGTCTGGAGTTCATCCAGACTGTGGTAGATTTTCTTGCGAAAGGCTATTGAGCAAATCGGCAGCAACGAGAGCGTTCTTGCGATCATAGAGCTTTGCGAAGGTCACCTTTGAGTAGGTGTCGATGAACGTCTGCTGGTAAATGCGACCAACGCCTTTGAGAGAGCCAACGTAATATGTGTCCTGCGCACCCAGATAGCCCGGATGCTCGGTTTCGATCTCGCCGTGCGCTTCTTCGGTCTGTTTGGCCTTCTCCAGAGCGTGCAGTTGAGCTTCGGTCAGGATGAGCTTCTCCTGCGCCATCTTGGCTTCCAGAGCCTTGAGCCGTTTCTTCATCGTTTCGAGGTCGTGCCGAAGCCATTGAAAGAGTTCCGAGTTCAATGTTTCGAGTCCTTTGCAAATACGGGAAACCATACACGCGCTTGCGACGACACAAACCGAGGTGCCACCTGCTTTCGGCAGATCAAGTGAGTGCCCCAGGAGGAGAAGAAACACCCTGCATGACCCAAGCGTTGGTCAGTGAACCTCAGAAAACCTGCTAATACACGGTTACCTTGCGGACCCCCCAACCGCCGAGAATTACGAAAAGGAATTTCAGAATGTCAATGCGGTAAAGTACTACATTTTGCTTGTAGGGTTTTCCCCTACGGTGAACACCGTAGATAGTACCAGTGCAGAGTCAGAAACGCAATACCGGAAACTCGGTATTTTCACTATTCGCAGAAATTCCTCGATCCATGAGCACTCTGTGAAGCGCCTTTCTTGACGTCCGTTCCGGAGAAGCAACACTCGAATGCTCCGCTCATCTTGGGTCCCGAACCCCCCGACAAAGCACGGCAGAAGGTGCTCCAAGTTCAGAACGATTTCGCGTTTCACGCCCCTGCTGTCGGTCAACGCTAGATGCGTGAGCTTCACCTCGTCCATCTTGGCATATTGGATACGCCCACCGGCGAACGGCATTGAGATGGACCAGGTCAGTGCCTGTCCCCCTCTCCGAGGGGGTGTGGGGGAGGAAGTTGCGAATTCTTTCAGCCAGCGTTACACTTCCCCCCCCTTCATCCCCCTCCTGAGGGGGAGATGCGATCTGAAACCGCTCATCTCCTGCTCGCCCACAGGATCTGTGCAACGGCGCTCGTGATCACCGCAGC
>Ga0315282_10010959_pt1 | contig 14129 bp, 21 predicted proteins | sample YL17G07_20_MG_FD_203693 | JGI IMG/M metagenome (GOLD analysis project Ga0315282, IMG submission 203693) | Sediment microbial communities from Yellowstone Lake, YNP, Wyoming, USA - YL17G07_20 | ecosystem: Environmental > Aquatic > Freshwater > Lake > Sediment | place: USA: Wyoming | collected... | reverse complement strand
GAGTATGGAGGTCAGACACGAGCCCCTTCTGAAAGTCGGTCTTCTCAAACAACTCTTCGGATAAGTGTTCCAGGCCAATGAGATCGGTCTTGCAGCGGATAAATGCATATTGAATGACATTTTCAAGTTCACGGATATTACCGGGAAATGGATAGTCCATCAGAAAAGAGAGCACATCAGGAGTGGGTCCCCGAATCGCTCTGCCTTTGAGAAGATTAAACTTTTCAATGAAGTGATCGATTAATAAAGGGATGTCTTCTTTCCTTTCACGAAGTGAAGGAAGGCCAATTTTGGCCACGTTTAGCCGATAATAGAGGTCTTCTCGAAATCTGCCCTGGAGAACCAATTTCTTGAGATCGACATTCGTCGCCGCTACCACCCTGACATCGACCTTAAGGGCTTTCGTCTCCCCGAGAGGCATGAATTCTCCATCCTCCAGCACCCTTAGAAGATCGGCCTGGAATGCAGGGGATGTGGTGGCAATTTCATCGAGGAATAGCGTCCCCTTATTGGCCAGCAAGAAGCGACCGGGCTTATTTCTCAAGGCACCGGTGAAAGCGCCCCGGGAATAGCCAAATAGCTCTGATTCAAGGAGCGTCTCAGGCAGGGCGGCACAGTTCACTGCGATGAATGGGTGATCTTTACGGGGGCTCAAGTTATGAATAGCTCTGGCAAAGAGCTCCTTTCCCGAACCGGTGGGCCCTTCAATAAGGACCGGGCTGTCGCTTTCAGCAATGTCAGGAAGAAGCGAAAGGATTTCCCGAATTCTCGGATGGTTTCCCACAATATCCTCACTTGTGAAGCTGTGGGATAGCTCTCTTCGCAGTCTTTCAAGTTCGGAGAGATCCCGAAAGGTTTCCACTCCGCCCAGGATTTCACCGCGGGAGTCTTTTAGAAGGGCGCTGTTGATACAAACGGGTTTCTGCTCTCCGGGCTTATCAATGATACGAGCATGAACACTTATCTGTGGATGTCCGGCTATCGCAGAATCAATGGGGCATTTAGTCTGACAGATATCTGCCCTAAAAATATCAAAGCAATACTGCCCGATGGCCTCTTCGGCCTTGAAACCGGTTATCAACTCGGCAGCCCTGTTAAAAAAGGTGATCCTCTTTTCGAAATCAACAGTAAAAACCCCATCGCTGATGCTTTCCACAATTGTGCAACAGGGAGCCGCAAGGCCGAATGCGGTCTTGCAGGATGAATAGAGCCCCTCTGGATGAAATTCTGAGGCCCCTGGGTGTTGGTCTGTTAGTTTCTTCATATGAGGCAATGAGGTAGATGAATTTGGTAACCCATCAATTATAACATTGTCTTAAACTGTTGCTCGAATGTTTTCGCTGATCAACCTTTCGATGCTTCTTCATTTCCGGGGTTGCTGCTTGCCGAAAGCCCCTCGCAGAGGTTAATGATCGCTTCCACAGTCTTCTGCAACTCTTCTTCGGTATAGTCAAAAGGACGGAAGGGCCCTCGTTTCTCGACCGATAGGTCTTTTACGAGATTAAGGGACTTATCGATTTTTAAACCAGCTTTCTCAATAATTTTGCTTGTACAGCGGTTTGCACAGCCATCGATGGCGATGATCCTTTTTGCCGCTTGGGTGGTCTTTCTATGTTTAGGAACGTCGACCGCTAAGGCAGAGCTGCAGAAGATTCCCGTCTTTTTTGGATCGAGCCTCTTCATCGCTTCCAGGACTGCAATGCCTGTAAGCGTCCCCGAACTCGACATAGCCCCAAAACAGACAAACAAAGCATTTTCTGGAACCACTTCATGATTGGACATGGGAAAATACTCCTTTTTCTTTAATTTGAGCAGCGATCTTCTCTTTTAGACTTGCCTGGATTCTCTGTATTGACCCTTCCCTTTCTACGCCCGTTATTTGTTTTAATCGGCAATACATCCCTCACTCCCTTTTTCCTTTTGAAGTGCATGCCAGGCTTTTTTTGAACGAGAAGTGGGAATCGCTTTTTGGCCGAGGAACCCCAAGTGTTCCACGATCAAAGGAAGGAAAGGCGTCGGGAAGCCAAGGACAGTTTCATTATTTCCAATATCGGTGGCGTCTCGACACCCGTAACATCCATATCCAAAGTTCAAACGGTTTTCCAAAAAAGGAATTATGGTCGAATCCACACAGGTGGCTTGCAGCACTGCGGTCGAAGACTGAACCCGCTGGCCCCCCTTTGCGTGTAAATAGGAAAGAACGATCCACATAAGCTTTTCTACCTCATCCTCTACCACTACGAGATCCGGCACATATTTAGCCTTCTCTAAGGGAAAGAGGTGTAACATCGCGATTCTGTCCGAGCCAAGCCTCGGCATGTCAATAAACATTTTCTGTCCTACGACGTTATCCGATACGATGCCAAAGCCGACAAGCCCCTGGCCGGATTGGAGACCCTTGGGCAATGGGTGGAACCCGAAGGCCGCTGCAGCCGCCGGACAGGAAATCCCCTCCTTGTCTAACACAACGTCTCGTCCTCGACGCGCTTTCATCAACGCCTGGCAATAACGGTGTTGTGACAATCTTTCGGCTCCAGGTGGAACCCTGCCCCCATTGCCGGGAACAAGGCGAACTCCCACCGGTTGAGAGTGGAGACCCAGAATGGATACCATTCGTGCCGCCTGCTCTTGGATTTGTTGAACAATTATCTCATCCTTCATAGATCATATTCCTCCGAGAAAGCTATAGAAGACCACTCGGACAGGTAAGAATTAATCCTCCAGAATGGCCTTAACAATTAATTCTTTTGCCCGCTTCACATCGTCCTGGGACACATATTCCATCAGCCCTTTCATATCCTGGCCGATATCTTCGTGAAGAGCCTTCTTCTTCATTCCGATGTCCCTTACAAGCACAATGCTCTTTGTTACCTTGAATCCTGCTTTCTCGGTTATCTTACGGCTGCACTCAAACGGACATCCATCCACCGTCACAACCTTTTTGGCCGCCTTTGTCTTCCCCATCACAGGGGGAATCTTCTCCGGCAATGCTCCCAGGCATCCAATTGCCACCTTCTCCAGCCCTAACTCTTTTACTGCCTCGAGACTGGCCAGGGCACTGGTGATACCCGTGTTTGATAGTCCCCCAAAGCATGAAAAGACGATGTTCTCATGGGTCTTCATTCCTTCTTGCCAATGTTTTTCTTCTGCCATTTTTGTTTCTCCTTTCTCTTTTTTTTCTCTTCCAATAGTTCTTTCATTGTATAGTCAGGTTAAACAGGGACCCTTCCAACCACTTCAAAGCCTCTCTTCCACTCTTTGCCAAGACGACCTCATAACCCTCTTCTTGAAGTTCTTCTTCGTAGAGGAACCGCTGAGACTCATCGTCTTCTACGATCAGGATCTTAGCCATGAAGAAATTCCCTCTATCCGGTCATAAAATAAACTTCTTAATCTCATCTAATGAGGGAAGAGGAAGCCCGCCATGAGCCACTTGGCCTTCGATCAGTAAAATAGGTGGATCCCCTCTGTATTTTAATATTTCTTTATCCTCCACTATCTTCACTATTTTCGCCTCACGTCCGGTATCTTTTAGGGCTTGGGCAACCAGAAGTTCAAGCTTGAGGCAATTAATGCAAGCGGGGCCTAAAATCCTGATTTCCATAAGTCACCTCCCATTTGAAATCGTTTTGGCTTTTCAATTGTATCTACGCCACGCTATGCTTCCGAGTCAGGCATCAGTTCCTTTAATCTGGAGCGGTTTGCCTCAAATTCTTTTTCTGAAAGCAGTGGACATTGATTCAGCTTGACTTCATCATTGATCAGTTTCAGGGCAAAGGCCATACAGGCGGGTTCCCCACATTCCTTACAATTCGTACCCGGAAGGAGTTTGAAGATATCCAGAGGCCTGGGGATCGGTCTGGATGTATAGGTGGGTTCGATGTGATCTTTGTTCGCAAAGGTTTCGTTTACAATTTGTTTCAGTTCTTCCATCACTACCGTGGCCTCTTTCTCGTCCTCCAGTTTGGTAATGGCAATCTGCCGAGGCCGGAACGTGATCAACCTCCCTCCTCTCTTAGCGGTTAAGATCTTTTCTTCGGCGTAATACTGGAGCCCTTTAAGTGCCGTATTGAGATAAGGGAGGACTTCGCTGATGTCCTCAGAGAGATCAGCGATGCCGTTTACCTTCTGAGACGAAGGATTACAGTCCGAAAGCACAATCCTCAAAGTGTAGTTTGTGAGCAGCATTTAGTCCTTCCCTCATCTTGCTGGTGGGTAAATTCAGCCAAACTGGCTGGGGAGATTTCATCATCATCCCATCGAAGCAAAGATTAATTCAACAAAGTCATCATCACGAAGCCTCGCATTAAGACGATCTGAATACGAGACGGAGTTTCCATTAATCAATACAAACAACATCGGCGAGATTTTTCCCTGGTCATTTAGAAACATTTCCTTTTGTTTTGGCCCAATCCTCAGGGAAAGGTGATGTAAAAGGTCCTTTACTGTATTCCCAGCGAAATCTACTTGAACCTCTTTCCTATCTTCGAAGTCCGGAAGAAGTTCAGGCATTCCTATGAGTTTAATCCTAACTTTCATGTCCCTTTCATCCTCCTTTAGAATCCAGAAACTCGTTTGGGATTTCATAGCCGGCAGCTTGAAGGAGTTCGATCAACACGTTCCTTTTTTCCTGATATTTTTCGGAAAACAATGGATCACATTTTGTAATTTCCGTGTCCCGTCCCACAAGCTTAACGGCGAACGCAAGGCAGGCCGGTTCCCCACATTTTTTACAATTTGTCCCGGGAAGAAGCTTAAAAATATCGAGGGCCTTGAGCTCGGCTGTCATGGAATAGTTGGGCTCAATGTGATCTCGTTTTTCATAGGTTTCGTTGATCAGATCTTTCAGCCATTTGAGAATCTCTTCTGCCTCTTTCTCATCTTCAATTTTGGCTAAGGTAATATGGTGTGCATGAAGAGTAAATAATTTTCCGTCCTTTTTGATGGTTAATGTCAACGCTGGATGATTGTAGATACATCCTTTCAGGATGGCATTCAGGTAAGGGAACATCTCATGGATTTCATCTGATATCTCCGCAATCACGCGGATCTTCTCCGGATCGGCCAAGCAAGGAAGCGTTCGTGTGATTTTGTATGAGTTAAGTAACATGGTTTTCTCATAAGAAAAGGGTTATCAATATCCCTGCCAGGGCAAAGAAGAACAGGGCGGTGAACAATTTGATGGTAGAAGTCCTCCTCTGGAGAAAGAAGGATAATTGTTCCGAGGTTGTTCCCCAGTAGACAATACCGAAAATGGCCACCAGTGGCAGGATATAAACGATATTGTATAAAATAAGGTAAAAGATGGCACTGTCTCGAAGGGATGGGATATTGCTAACAAATAGGATCGTCGGGAGATAAACCTGGCTGGTACAGGTGGATTGCAACAAGGTAACGATGAAGCCAATTACCATCGCAGCAAACAAAAAGCGAGTGGATTTGCCTTCTTTGTTCGCGTCCAGTTCTCCCTCTCTTGTCCGGATAATACGGTGAATCCTCTTCTTTAGAGAATCCGGCACCTGGAGTGTCATCTTAGAGGGTCGGCCTCTCTTGAGTTGGACATAATCGTAGAGGCTCAGAATCCCAAGGAATACGGAAAAAACAAAAGTGATTAAATAGACAATTCGGGAGAAGAGGGGTAGAAATGAAAGATGCTGGAGGAAACTGAGAATTCCGAGGCCAAGCAATAAATGGGTGACAAAGCCCGCCCCCGTAAAACCCATTCCTACCCAGAAGATTTCTTTTCGTGTCCGGCCGACCATGGTGAGATAGGAGATAAAAAAGACGAGCGTAGCCAAAGCACAGGGATTCAACCCTTCGATCAAACCTGCCAGAAGAATGGCCGGGATTCCAAAGGATTCGAACCGCTCTATAATTGTTTTCTCTGCTTTTTTGATTTCATCAGGTGTCGGTAATAGTGAGGGTGGGGGTGAAACAGATTTCCGGTCACCGACAGGAACGCCTTCGCTATACTTTTGGATCAGTGCTTCGAGCCTGGATTCCGTGACCTCGTCTGGAGAAAGGTAGTCGTTTCCAATAAAGATACTTGGGGCGATCAGACGTTTTTCCTGAGGGAGATTGAGACGGTTCGATAGAGTTTCGTTCAATCGTTTCCCATCAGGGGTATTGAGATCAATGTCCTTTATTGTTAGATGAGGATATCTTTTTAATAGGTATTTCAATAGATAATTGGCCCGATCACAATAGGAGCATCCCTTTTGGTAAAAATAGGCAAGCTCCACCGAAAAGGTTTTCTCGGAAACTGTCGACGCCGAAGCGATTTCAAGGGCGGGCAAGGAAGGTCGAGACTCTCCTCTTATTTGATATTCCAGGATGAGAGGATCAAGCTTCTCCATGACCTCCTGTTCTCCGGAAAGCATTTGATCTCCAATAAAGATGACTGGGAGTTCATTGCCCCTGCGGTTGTACTTCTGCTCAAGCTTTGCAAGGGCCTCATAATAAGCTGGATTCGCCAGATCAAAGGTCTTGATATCTAAGAAAGGATACATGGATTGGAGGGTGGGGACGTAGCTCTGAAGAATGGCCTGGCAGCCGGGGCAATCGTCGGCATAGAAGAGATACATCGGGAGGGGAGAAGACTGCTGAGCCTGTGAGAATCGCATCTGGAGAAGAAAGGCAAGGCCAACGATGATGATCATCCATTTTTTCATAAGTCTTACCCCTTTAAAATGTTAGAGTGTCATTCCAAGATAAAAGAGATAAATCCCGGCGAATACGACAATTATTCCTCCGACTCTTTTTCCCCAATTAGTGATGTTCGAAATCCCTTTAGACTTGATGAAACTTTCAGCGAAGCCAGTTGCCGTCCCGGCCAAAAAGATCAGGGCGCAGTGTCCAAGGGCGTAAACAAATAATAAAGAAGTCCCGTAAGCAACTTCTCCTTTTGAGGCAACAAAAGTCAAAATGAGGGCAAGCACGGGAGTGGCGCAGGGTGAAGAAACAATACCAAAGAAGATGCCGAGCAGGAATGCCCCCAATATCCCTTTTTGTTTCGGTTGAAGATGAACGGGGACGGAAAAATTCCAGTTAAAGAGCCCGATTAAATGGAGACCGATAACAACAGCAATACCTCCGACAACAAAGTACCATGCACGGCTGATCACGCCGAAGAGCCCTCCCACCAGGGAAGCAATGGTTCCCAATATTGTGAAGGTTAGGGAGAGGCCAAGGATGAAAGTCAACGAATAAAGAATAGCCTTGCGGCGATCCCCTTCCGAGTAACCTCCCACATATCCGATCACCAGAGGAATGGTTGCAAGGACACAAGGACTTGAAGAGGAGAAGACACCTCCGATGAAAACGCCGAGATAAGCAAGAAAAGGGTTTTCAGAAAGAGAGTGAGAGAGATGATTGAGAAGGGTCTCCATTGTTTATCTTACCCCCATCTTTTCGAATAACTTTTTGATCCGCTCTTTATCCATAAATCCCTCATGGCGGAAAACCTCTCGATTCTTCGCATCAAAAAAAATCTGGGTCGGAATGAGGCGAATCCGGTTTGCCCGGGTCATCTCCCGTTCCTGGTAGACTTCAATGATCTTGATGACCACCCGGCCCTTATATTCTTCTGACAACTCTTTAAGAATGGGCGCCATTTTCTTGCACGGAATACACGTGCCCGCTCCAAAGTCGAGCAGTTTTGGAAGAGGGCTTTGGGCAATCTCTTTTGGAAACCGTCGATCTACGGAGGGCTCTGAGAGAGCGGCTTGATAGGGAAAAGCCAAGATCGTGAAAATCAGTAAAGTCAAAAATAGGATATTCCCTTTTTTCATAGGTTCTCTTCTCTCCCATGATGAGTATTATGGAGTTTCAAATGAACGCACTAAACGGCCTCTTCCGGCTTGATCAAGTTGAGGTTTGAGGCACTGTTTTAGAAACAACAGCGCTTCATCTTTGTCCTCGTCGAGGAGGATCCTGGTGAGTCTTAGAACATCTTCAGGAGTCAATTTTAGTATGATTGGGTCGGCGGTCATTTCCATATCTCCAATTGCCTTTATTTTATAATTCCCGGCGAGATTTTCAGCGTCCCTTCATTTTTGGGCGTACTTCCGCCCTAACGTTTACCCCGTTAGAAAGTGCCGCTTCTTGCAGCGGGGATTAAACTAAAAAGCCTTTTAGAGCGAACCCCGTTAGAGATTTATCTCTAAACGGGGCGAACACGGGGTTTAAAGCCTCGCGTAAGCCTTCCCGTTGGAAGGGCAAAGATCTTCTAACGGGGTTTACTGAACGTGTCTTTTTGAGAAGGCTTATACGAAGCCTCGAAGACCGGCACTCAATGGTCCCGCGTTGCCTGATCCAGTTGGGGCTTCAGGCACTCTTTAAGAAAGAGGAGAGCTTCTCCTTTATCTTCGTCAAGGAGAATCCTTGTAAGCCTCAAGGTTTCCTCGGAGCTAAGACTCAGGACCACATTCTTTATCTTCATCCCTTTTCTTCCTCCAGCCACTTCTTAATCATCGATTTGGAAGGAACCCTCCCTGCGGATTTTACTTTTCCATTGATAATCAATGCAGGCGTGGGAAGAATTCCATATTGAGTCATCAGTTTTGGGTCGGAGATGTGATTTAATGCCGCTTGGATACCGCTTTCGGAAAGCACAGCCATCACATCCTGTTCCAGTTTGTTACAGGAATAACACCCAGGACCCAGTATGGCCACTTCAAGAAATTCACTTCTTTCCTCCTCCACTTTTTCGCCTAAAAATTTCTTAAACTCCCTGAAAATAGCTTTCTCATAATCCCCCTTTACAGAGCTAGGAATATAATTTTTCTTTCCAACCCTCTCCACCAGTAACTCTTTCAGCTTCAATTCGGGTTCACTTTTTTGGCCTTTCAACTCTTCGAAGATAGTCTTCAATCCGATTAAACCCACCTGAGTATTGCCGACAAGAACGAGACGATAGTCATTTTCCTCCATAGGTCTCTCCAATTATGTCTGCCCTTTCCTTTTGAGAATCCGAGGCGTCAGATATGCGGTTACCTTGTCAACATCAGGAGACACAGGATCTAAATCGTGATTCTTTTCTATGCCAATTCCTGTGACCTGAACATATTCGTCAATGTTGAACCCAGCGTGTTCCAGTGTCTTCTTAGCGCAGGCTACTGGACAGCCATCAATTGCAACAATTACTTTGCCCGCCTTTGTCGATTCAATCATCCCAGTTGCGTGGCCTCCAATACCCGCCAGGCAGAAAAAATTACCCATGCCATCTTTGGTTAATTTTACGCTCGCTTGATTGGCGATTTGCCCAACATTCGAGCCTCCGGAACAGGGGAAAATCAGAATTTCGCTTGGCTCACATAGGCATTTCTCATCCATTTTCTTCCTCCCCCCACCCTTCCCCTCCCCCGCAAGGGGGGAGGGGAAGAGAAGATTTATTTAATCCACTCCTTAATTTCTTCCAGTTTCGGGACCTTTCCCGCAACCTTGACCACGCCATCAACAACCAAAGCAGGGGTCATGAGCACACCGTAGTTGGTGATAGTCTTAATGTCCTGCACCTTGACCACCTCGGCTTCAATCCCGAGTTGTTTGACCGCCTCCTTTGCTCGCTCCGCGAGCTGATTGCATTTAGCTCAACCCATACCCAACACTTCAATCTTCTTCATATTGTTCTCCTCCTTTAGATTAAGTTTTTAATGACAATTTACTTTAGGATGGTAAGGGCAAATCCATAAATTAGTCCAGCAAGGGTGCAGAAGAATGTAATCAGTCCCGCATACACCAAGATTCTCTTCAGACCGATCAGCTTGCTAATAACAAGGATGCTGGGAAGGGATATGACTGGGTCCGCTAGAAGATAGGCTAACAGAGGACCTCTGCCCATCCCCAAATCGAGAAAAGTCCTGGCCATTGGGACTTCTACCAAGGTTGGGAAATACATGAAGACTCCGAAGAGGACAGCAATCAGATTTGAACTTACCCTGTTTCCGCCAACGTAAGTAGTTATAAACTTTTCTGGAATCACTGTTTTCAAAATCCCTGCTGCAAAGACACCAATAAGTAATAGAGGAATAATCTTTCGCGCAAACGACCAGGTCTCCAGTAGCCATGCCTTAGTATCCTCTTTGGGCATCCAGAATATGATAATAGCCAGTAAAGCCGCAATTAGAATTGATAAGCCGATGATCTTCGTTGTCGATCCGATCAAAGTTGAAGCCCCGAAGAGAAGGATGGCAACGAGAATAAGGAAGAAGACCCAGAAACGGTATGATTTTACCTTTTCACCTCCATCCGTGAATGTTTGAGAAATAGACGGAGCTGGTTCACTGGAAATAAACTTTTTCTCTTCACTTTTGAATGAAACGGAGAGGATCATACCGATGAGACTTGCAAAACTGACAGAGAGAATAATTCTGGCCAATGCCAAATCTGCTCCGATTAAGCTACCAGTATAGATAATGGCTAATATGTTGGTCGCAGGAGCTGTATAGAGAAATGCGACCGCGGGTCCCAACCCTGCCCCTCTCTGCCTGATGCCGGCAAAAAGAGGAAGTACAGTACAGGAGCAAACAGCCATGAATAGACCTGTAACAACCGCAACGGGATAGGAAATATAAGCCTTCGTCTTTTCACCAAGATACCTTAATATCTTGTCTTTCGGGAAAAGTGCCGACATAGCACCTGCGATAAAAAAAGCAGGGACCAAACAGGTTAGTGTATGGGCCAGAATATAGTCTTGCAATGCATCCAAACCGCCTCGTAAAAGGGTTAATAAAAAATCCATCGTTGACTCCTTTCTCCTATCTTTATCTTAGTTCTTGGACGAGTTTACCTGTCTCGATGATCTGTTTCTTCAGCAAGAGACCTATGCTGTCCAGAATTTCAAAAACATTAGGGTCACTCACCTTCACCATCACCCGCACCCCTTCCTTTCGAGTGCTGACCAGGTGGGTCTTCTGCATCAGGGAAATATGGCGGGAGATGTTTGATTGTTCTCCGTTAATGGCCGGGACAATCTCACAGATACACTTTTCTCCGTCTCGCAAACACTCCAGGATCTTCATTCGGGTGGGTTGGGCAAGAGCTTTCAAAATCTCGGTCTTCAATTCGAGGACTCTTTCTTCCATAAAAACCTCCATGAATATATGATTCATTAATCATATAATCCATAAAACATTATTTGTCAAGAACATTATCAGCTTTTCTATTTTTCAGGGGCAATCGTTGGTCGGAGAAAAGCCAGGAGGAGGTAAGCTACTAAAATCTTTAAAAAATCACTTCAGTAGATGGCATGCGCTATCGTTCTTGAGTTTCTCTACGATATGCTTCCAGAGCTTTTTTTGAGTTGAATTTCGTTTTTTCCTATCATCGTTTACCTTATTAGGGCGAAATCTCGGATTTGCCTCTCCATCACAATTCCCATTGCTATAATTTAAGATCAACATTCCGGATTCTCCCCAAAAGCAGCTGATTTAAATAAATTTTACCATGCAGACAGCCGTGGCAGGGCACAAGTTTCGAAATTCTGCGGTACTTTGGATCTGGTCCGGAACAGCCTCCCTTAGAACCTTCTTGTACCCTCGTTTGGCAAAAAAGCCTTCTGCAGTTGTCGTAAGCAAATAAAGCGCTTGGATTTTGAGTGAACCCGCATATTTTTCTGCTTGTTGGGTCAATTGGGAACCTAACCCTCGATTTCTAAAAAGCGGATCAATAGCAAGAGAGCGGAGGAGGGCCAAAGGCCGGAGGACTTCGAGTCCAATGACAGCAATCACCTATCTTTTTTCCTTTAAGACCAAAAAATGACGGAGATGCTCTGGGGTGATGTCTTCATGTGGCAATCCGCAAGAAGATAGCAGTTGCTTGATCCTAAGTGATCTTTTCTCTTTCAATCTCCGAAAATCAATTCACTCAGTTTATAACAAAAACCATTTTATTGCTGGGAGGCCTCGAGTTATCGCTTCTCTGACGTTAAAGGTTTAACCGCAGAAACCTTTATGCTAACGACGGAACTTGCGACCCCTCTCGCTTCATCGAGCCCTATTCCCAAATTGTCCATGATCCCCTTTACCGTTGGATCATTGGCTATTAATTCGACAGGAAAAGCGGTCTCATCGATCACTCGAACATCCTGGAAACCCGCTGACTTTATTTTCTGGAGGTATTCGTCTTTCATAATTGCACCAGATACGCAACCGATGTAAGCTTCGATGCTCTTCTTTATGAAATCCGGGAGCTCTTGAAGTAAAACGATGTCCGAGATTGTTAGTCTTCCTCCTGGTTTCAAAACCCGAAAAGCTTCCTGAAAAGTCCTTCCTTTGTCGGGTGACAGGTTGATAACGCAGTTGGACATGACTACATCGATGGAACCATCGCCAACAGGAAGTTTTTCGATATCCCCGAGCCTAAACTCTACGTTTCCGTAATTACTTTTTTTAGCGTTCTCGTTCGCTTTTTCGACCATCTCCGGGGTCATATCAACGCCGATGACTTTTCCTTTCTCACCCACCTTGTTGGCAGCGAGGAAACAGTCGAAGCCAGCCCCTGAGCCAAGATCAAGAACGGTCTCTCCCTTCTGCAAGGAAGCAAGCGCCACGGGATTGCCACAGCCGAGACCAAGATTCGAACCTTCGGGAACCCCCTTGATTTCTTCCTCCGAATATCCGATCTTGCTGCTGATGTCCTTTGCCAGGTCCGCACTTCCACAGCAGGAACTCGCCGGTCCACAACAGGATCCTCCCTGCACTGCAATTTTGGCGTACCCCTTTTTTACAATCTCTTTAGTATCTTTCTGGTCCATTTTTATCCTCCTTCGACTTTTGTAACTGTTGCCTTTAACTTTAGGGAGCGGGAGGTATCTCAACCATCTCCTTCATCATCGGACCGAGTACCCCTCGCACCATTCCGGCGAAATCTTCAGCCTTGATCAAATTAATGCAGCAGATCTTTCCATTCTTTTCCCAACTAACGAGAGCCAACTTATCTCCCGGACGAATATTGGCCTTCTCTCTTACCTCTTTAGGGAGCACCATCTGTCCGCGCTCATCCACGGTTATCAATGATTCAACCTTACAACAACTTACCCTTCCAGCCGATGGTTCGATACAAGATGTTCTCTTCTTAGCCATCCAATCACCCCTTGAGATTATTCAATTTGTTCAGATTAATCAGAATATGCTGAAAAAGATATTAACAGATTGAATTCACCTTGTCAAGAGCCTCAACTTCCCATGTATTATTTTCTTAGAATTTAAATGGAGTTTCAAGATGACTTAGGCGATGAGATCGGCTCTCGGGATTTCAAATTCACAGGGGACGGCGGTCTGGCAGAGGCCGCAGGCAGGGGGGGGATTTTGTAAACCATATTCGAGGCGCTTGGCTTTCAGAGGTTCCGAATTGATGTACTCTCGGCACTTATCCTTGTCGTGGCCCTTATCCGTGATGGCTCCGGCAGGGCATCTTCGAATGCACTTTCCACATTCTTCTTCCCGAAAGACAAGACAATTCTCTTTGTGGTGGCGATATTTCCTTTCACTCGGTGCCAACTTCAAAAGGGTGACGACACTTCCGATTCTTATAGACATTCCCTTAGGTGTGATGAAGCCGTCATTGAGACTGAAGGTTCCAAGACCGCAGGCGTAGGCGATGTGGCGTTCTGACCAGGGTGAAGCCCAGCCCACTTTTTCATCGCGAACGTACTGAAAGGTCGGTAAGAGAACAGGTGCCACAGCAACATATCCCAGATCCTCCAGAAAAACTACGACATGCCGCCTCAAGGCCTCATTGCAGGTTTCTCCAAAATTTCGGGTGTAGGCCCAGAGTCTGGATGGAAATCGATCCTCCCTGCGATTGCTTCTACGTGTATCTTCAGAAGCAGGTAAGATCCACGAGATAACACTGATCTGTTCAATCTCGGTAAGGAGGAGGCCTCTTCCTTTCTCTTTCAAAACAGCTGCGATGATTTCTCGCGGCGTGAGATGGAAGGAGCCGATGATGGTTTTATATTCGAAGAAGAGGGGGTCGAGTCCCGAGGCAAATCCCACCAGAGGTTCTTCCCAGTAGACGCCCTGATCGAGTTGGGTCCGCCGGTTTTGTTCGCTATCTTTGATAAAATTCTTGATGAGTTGTTCCAATACCCGATTGGGGTTTGTGAGCAGGACGACTTTCTCTTCTTT
>Ga0315282_10010958_pt1 | contig 14130 bp, 9 predicted proteins | sample YL17G07_20_MG_FD_203693 | JGI IMG/M metagenome (GOLD analysis project Ga0315282, IMG submission 203693) | Sediment microbial communities from Yellowstone Lake, YNP, Wyoming, USA - YL17G07_20 | ecosystem: Environmental > Aquatic > Freshwater > Lake > Sediment | place: USA: Wyoming | collected... | reverse complement strand
GTTCCTTTCCCACCAAGTGCTGGCGCTGGTTCCACTCGCCGCGGCGCAGCGCCCGCTCCGATTGGCGGAAGTGCCGGCACAAGGCCAACGCCAGAAGCAGAAATTGCTCGGCCAGCGACTCGGCCGGGGCGGCCGGGGTGTTGACCACCCAGATGCCCAGTTCGGAAGCGGCCGCGAGGTCGATGTTGTCCACGCCGGCGCCATGGCGCCCCACCACCTTGAGCCGCGGCGCCGACTCCATCAGGCGCCGGCTCACCTGGCCCATGGCCCGCACTACCACGGCATCGGCGCGCGCGAACAGCGGCAACAGCGCCTCTTCTTCCAGCGACTCCGGAGCAATGACCTCGCCGGCGGCCCTCAGGAGGCTGAGGCCGCGCTCATGAATGCGCTCGTACAGAATGATCGTATTGCCCATAAGTGGGAGATTATAACCTGCCGCGGCGAACTCTCCATCACCATCATTCGACCCTAAGCCCCTACGCTTGTTGATAACACTGGCCTTATAGTGCTGTGTCTCTGAAACAGGTTTACAACGACGAAGGCGGAAGGCAGAAGGCGGAAGGCGGCAAACGCAGATGCTTGCTGCCTTCTGCCTTCCGCTTTCTGCCTTCGCCATTGTCGGGCTATTTATGAGACAGCACAATAGCATGCGACCTCCCGGCCAGCGTCTCATCTAATGTCATGGTATTAATCCATCCGCCGGTGTGCCCGGCGGCGGGGGTGGCCGTTCGCACGAGCCAGGAGGGCCCGATGTCCGATGAACACAATCGCGCCAGCGTCACCGGCGACGTTATTACCGCTATCTTGAGCCTTTTCGGTTGTCCGCACCGCCGAACTACGTTTCCGCGCGTGCGCAAGGATGCCCGGGGACAGCCGAAATACCCAGCGCAACACTACATCGTTTGCCTGGAGTGTGGGCACGAGATCAACCACACTTTGTTTGACCCTCCCGCCATGAACGCCGCCTGAATGGGAATTGCGGAATGCGTCCGCGGCGGCGGACGCAATCCGCAATTGTCAGGTGTGCCATTCCTCGCGCAGCATGGCGTACAGGAAAGAGTCGCGCCATGCGCCGTGGATGCGCAGATGCTTGCGCAGATAGCCCTCGCGGCGCATTCCCAGTTTTTTGAGTACGCGCGCCGAGGCCGGGTTTTGCGGCAGGCAGGTGGCCCAGATGCGGTGCAGGCCCAGGTGGCCGAAGCCGTAAGCAAGCAGATGACGGCCCGCCTCGGTCGCCAACCCCTTGCCCCAGTAATCGGGATCGAGCAGGTACCAGGCCTCGCCCTGCAGCCGGTCGCGATCCAGGACCAACCCGCAGAGACCGACCAGAATCCCGCTGTCGGCAAAGACGATGGCGCGCACCAATGACCGGCCGCGCTGGCCATCGCTATCCGCGGCGGATTCGCGCACGAAATCGCGGGCGGCCTGCTCGTCGAACAAAGGGAAAAGCATGTAGCGTATGACCTTCATGTCCCCGACCAGGCGGTGGACGGCCGCTACATCACCTTCTTCCAGCGGGCGCAGCTTGACGCCATCATTCACCATACTCCGCACTCCGCATTCCGCACTTCCTACTTCGGCAGCAGGTCGATGGCGCGCACGGCCGGTAGGCGCTCGATGGCGCCCAGCCCGGCCGGCGTCACGGGCTTCGGTGTCGGCGAGAGCAAGATCACCGGCGCGACCCGCACGGGGACCGCGGCGCGGCGGAAGACAATCAGGCTCCGGCTCATGGTCAGTTCGCTATCGGCGACCTCGTAGAACAGGATGCGGTGGCCCCCTTGCGGCAGCAGGTTGCGGCGCCCGGTCAGGAAGGCGCCCAGCTCATTCCATCGCCGCCACGGCCCGCTTTGGGGATAGAACGCGGCCAAGTCGTAGAGCTTGTCGAGGGCCCGCTCGAGCGATTCGGCATAGAGGTAGCGCGCCGGTGTCGTGCTCCAGTCCTCGGCCCACACGGTGGCCGGCTGCACCAGCAGCGAAGTGGAAAAGGCTTCGATGGCGCCGGCGCGATCGCCGGTCGCCAGGCGCGCCCGTCCCAGGTGAAAGTGCGCCAGTGTGAAGTAGTAGTCGAGGGCGGCGCCGCGCTCCAGCCAGGGGATGGCGCGGGTGAATTCGCCCGCTGCGGCCAGTGCGCTGCCCGTCTGTGCCGCGGCCGGGATGACATCCGGCATGCGGCGCGCCGCCGCCAGGTAGAAGTCGCGGGCTTCATCGCCGCGGCCGGCGTTTTCCGCGCCGGCCCCCGCCTGGAAATCATAAAAGCCGCAGTGGCTGTCCCACTCCAGGGCGCGGCCGGCGTCGCCGCGCTGATAGTAATAATGAGCGGCGGAGAAGGAGCCGAGCACCCCAACGCCGGCCAGCGCCGCTAGTGCCAGGCCGCCCAGCGCCAGCCAGCGCGGCAGCGCGGCAGGCTCGGCAGGCGCCGTCTCTTTCTGGGCCGCCAGTGCGGTGATGACGGCCAACGGGAACAGGATGGCGGGCAGATCAAGCTGGTAGTCGCTCAGTGAGAACAACAGGTAAAGCCAGACGGCGGTGGCGGCGGGCCCCCTTCGGCCACCGATCACGGTCAGCAACAACAGCACGGCCGCGGCTAACCCCAGGGCTCCCGTCTCAGCCAGCAGGTGCACGGGAAGATCGTGCAATTGCGGCACCACCTCGCCCGGGGGCATGATCCCCGGAACCTGCTGGCGGTACAGGGCGACGGCCAAGGGGACGGAGCCGGCGCCAAATCCGACCACGGGCCGCGCCCAGAACATGGCCAGGCCGGCGCGCAGGAAGCGCACGCGGTTCTCCAGAGAGAGCGATGGATCGCGGCCGACCGCCAGAATGCCGCCGATCCGCTGGCGGACGCCGGCGATCACCGGGCTGCGCGACGTGCCAAGCAAGACCCCGGCCCCGACGACAATCGCCACAAGCAAAAGGGCGGCTGCGAAGCGCTGCCAAGCCCGGTGGCTCCCGGTGCTCACTTCTCCGCGCGCCGGCGCCCGGCGGGCCCGGCTCACGGCCATTGGAACGGCGAAAACCACCAGCACCAGAACGGCTGCCAGCGAGCCGGTGAGCACGATCGCGAGCGCCTCCAGCGCCGCGCCAGCCAGCCACAACGCTCGTATCCAGGAAGCGCGGCCTTCCTGCCGGCCGGCTGCGGAGACCGTCAGCGGCAGGTGCAGCAACAGAAAACCGGCCATGTAATTGTGGTGGCCCAGGGGGACGGCCACGCGCGGCGTCCAGCCGAGCGCATAGGCCAGCAACCCGGCGCCGGCGGCGGCCACGCCGGTGGCGGGCACCAGCCAGGCGAGTGCGGCCGCGCGCCCAGGCGAGGTTCGGGCCCCGAGAACCAGGTAGAACACCGACAGCGCTGCGGCCGCCAGCAGAATCAGGCCCCAGCTTCGCCCGGCGCACGGCGCCTGCAGCGCGCCGGCCACCAGCACCAGGAGCAACAGGGCCAGCGCGGGCTCGAACAGCCCTCCCACCAGCGGCCAGCTTTCGTTCCGCCAGCCGGCCACCAGCGCCGCTCCCAGCGCCACGATGATGACCGCGTGCATGCCCGCTTCCCGCGTCCACGAGGCTTCGCCCGACACGGTGCCCAGCAGCAGGCAGACCAGCGGATAAAGCAAGAAGAGCAGGCTCACGGCAGGTTGCAGGTTACAGGTTGCAGGTGGCAGGTGGCAAGTAGGTTACAGGTGGCAGGCTGCAGGTCGCAGGTTGCAGGTTGCAGGTTGCAGGTGGCAAGCGGCCAACCTGTGACCTGCCACCTGTCACCTGTCACCTGGCGCGAAGGTCGCCGGCGCCGTCGAATTCCAGCGGCACAGCCCGCCCGACCTCGTAATCCGTGTTGCCGGCGAGGTCCGCGGCACAGGCCGGCGTGGCGAAAAAGTCCCCCATCGACAGCGTATTCCGAATCCAGGCGGCGCGGAGCCGCTCCGGAGACGGCTCGCCGAGGTTTCCGAGCAAGAACTCGAGCCCCTCACGGTCGCTCGGAAAGTGCATGGGCATGCGTGCGGCTACGTATCCCAAGGCGGTGCGGGAGTTGGTGTACATCGCGCCCAGGTCGGCCTTCCTGGCAATCCGCTCGTGCATGATATCGGCCAGGCCCATGCCGATGGCATTGCCTTCGCTTTCCGGAGTCAGGTCGCGGATGTAAATCCGCCGGATGCGGATGGCGCCGCCCACGTCCCGAGGCGCGCGGTCGGGATGGACGGCGCGGCCAATGACCTTGGTGTCCAGGCCCGATCCGCTGATGTTCTTGCCGATTTCATCGACAACGAGCAGATCGAGCGAGGCAAACGGCAGCTTGGGGTACAGTTGCCTGGCGCGCAACAGCAAGCGCCGATCGAGCGCCTCCACCTGTCCGGCCGGCGCCGCGGCCACCTCGCACAGCAGGTGCCGCTCGTTTTCCACCAGCCCCAGACCGGCCAGCACCTTCCCGCTGGCCAGAACGTGCCGGCCCACGGCCAGAACCACCTTGTCGAAGCCCAGGCGAAGGCTGCTGCGGTGAAAACTCATCGCGCCTTCCACCTTGCCGAGGCCCACGGCGAGAATCTTCAGGAGGCCGCTTTCCACTTCGCCGTCGAAGTCGGTGTGGGGCTTGACGCGGTTCAGCGCCAGGACGCGCCCGGCTTCCGCGGCGGCGCGGTCCATGAAGACCTCGATGCCTTCCGCCGTGCGGCCCAGGGAAACGGTCTCCATGGAGGAGACGATCGGCGCTCCGACGAATTCCTCGGTGACGTCGTAATCGGCAAGCACGCGGCGCTGTCCGTCGGGGGTGGCGCCTCCGTGGCTGCCCATGGCGGGCACGACGAACGGCCGCGCGCCCGCCTCTCGCAAGACAGCGCAGGCGGCCCGTACCACCTCAGCGACGCGGTCGATGCCACGGCTGCCGCAGGTGACGGCCACAGGCGCGCCCGGCGGCACATCGGCCAGCGCGGGGCGGATGGCCGCCAGCGCTTCGCTCACCGCCGCCCGCACGTCAGCAACGGCCGGCGCCGGCGCGCGTACCGAACGCACCCGGTGAAACCGCAGCGACTCCACCATGTCTCGATTCTGACCGCCGCGCCCCGGCCTCGTCAAGCAACCACGCGGCCGGACAGAGCCCGCCAGCCGAAGTTGACAAGGCCGGAGACCCGTGCCAGAATTGCATGTTGTCGAAAGGGTAATCCCCACCACTGTGCCCAAGTGGCGGAACTGGCAGACGCGCTAGGTTCAGGTCCTAGTGAGAGCAATCTCGTGGAGGTTCGAGTCCTCTCTTGGGCACCACTCAAACCAAAAGACTTAGGCCGTTGCTGCGTCGGGGAGTTGGCATTTGTCAATTTTCAGCACTGCGGCATCGGCAGCCGCGCTGTGCACTTGGTGCCTTGGTCGTGAATCGTCTTACTGGCTGAGGACGGCCGCGGCGGGATTCAGCTTGATGGGGTTGGAGAGGGCGCGCTGCTCGTAGTAGCCGCGCTCGTGCAGATAGCGATAGACGCGACCGGCCACCTCGGCCGCCAGCGGGCCCATCACCGACCGCCCGCCGCGCAGCAGCACCACCACCACGGTTCTGGGATTGTCGGGAGCCTCGTAGGAGGCGAACCAGCCGAGCCGCGTGCCACCCTGGCTGCAGGTTCCGGTTTTGCCGGCCACTGTGTCGTAAGGGTCGTCCAGGCGGCGGGCCGTGCCGCGGACCACCGCCGCCATCATGCCCTCGCGCAACTGCGGCAGGATGTCCCCGATTTCCAGCTCGCGCTTGATGCGCGGCTGAAAGGTCTCGATCTCGGTCTGGCTGCGCGGGTACTGCAGGTAGTACAGCGTTCCTCCGTTGGCCACCGCGGAGACGAAGGCGGCGAGCTGCAACGGTGTGGCCTGAATCTCCCGCCCGAAACTGGACAGCAGGCCGACGCCGCCCAGGCGCGGCGGGGCATCGGGGAAAGTGCCCAGATGCTCGCCGGCGATGCCGTAGCCCGCCAGCTCTCCGAAGCCGAAATCCCGGGCGTACTTGCTCAGCCTGGGAAACCCTACCTGGGCGCCGATCCTGGCGAAGTAAGGATTGTTGGAGTGCGCCAGGGCCTCGGTCAGGTTCATCGACCAGCGGCGTCCGAGGGGCACCCGGGTGTCCTTGGTAATAATGCCTTCGCGCAGGGCGGCGGCGGCCACGGGCAGCTTGACCGTGGAGCAGGGCGTGTAGCCGTTGTCCAGCGCCAGCTTTTGATTCACCATCGAGAGGATGCGCCCGTCGTTGGGGTCCACTACAACGACGCTGCCGTTGAGCGGGCCCAGGGCCTCCACCGCGGCCGCCCGCACCGCCGGGTCCTCGCCCACTGCTTGGTCCCCGGCCGTGGAATCCGCATATGGGCTGGCCGTCCACGTCTGGCGGGAAGAGCGGCGGACCGGCCGGCGCGTGGCAGGCCGCTTGCGCGCCGTCGTGCTCGTCTTCTTCGCCGTGGTGGTGGTTCTTGCGGAAGCGGGTTTCTTCGCCGCGGCCGTGGTGGCTTTAGCGTTGCCGGATGTGGTTCTCGCCGCGGGAGCCTTCTTGGCGGCGGCTCCTGACGTGCTTCTCGTCGCCGCGGCCCTCCGGGGAGTGACTTTTGCCGACTTGGCCTTGGCGGGAGCGGCTTTGGCGGCGGCGCTGGTGGAAGCGCTCTTCGCCGCGCCCGCCTTGCGGGAACTCGTGGTCTTAGGCGTTGACGCGGATTCTTGAACGGCGGCCCAGGCTTGGAAGCCCAGCAGGCTCGTGGCTAGAAACAGCACCCAACTGGCGCGGCCGAAAACGATGAATCGCATTCCCTCTCGTTACTAAGTGGATTCTGCCTGCTTGCGTGAGGCGCGATGGCCATCCCAATCTGTAGCCACCCGGGCTGAGCTGCTACCGCATCCCTGCATCCTGCCTTCACCTAAAATGGATGCGCCGGGAGCGCTTCAGGCCTTCAAAAATCTTGTTGAAGTATCAACCCCGCCACATTTTGTGCCAAAAAAAGGGCGGCTGTCCAGCACATTCGCGGCCGACAAGTGCCGGATTGTGCAATAGAACACAGACCATGGACAGGTGAACAGGGGTCGAACCGGCTTCAGAATCAGTGGCGATCTGTGTGCACCCGTGAACCGATTCCTCACCGGCCTGCCGGTTTGCCGCGAGGCGGCGCGCCGGGAGTAGGAGCGTCGGCTGGGGCAGCCGCCGCGCTGGCAGCCGTGGCGTTCCGCAGGGGAAGCCCCAGGATCTTGCGCACTTCCTGATCCAACGTGTCGCGGATGTCCTTGTTCTCTTTCAGGAACAGGCGGGCGTTCTCACGGCCCTGGCCAATCCGTTCACTGCGGAAGGAGAACCAGGAGCCGCTTTTTTCCACCAGGCCCTTTTCCACAGCCAGGTCCAGCAGGTCCCCCTCGCGCGAGATGCCTTCCCCATAGAGAATATCGAATTCCGCATCGCGGAACGGCGCGGCCAGCTTGTTCTTGACCACCTTGCACCTGGTGCGGTTGCCGATGACCGTCTCGCCATCCTTCAACGCCCCAATGCGGCGGATGTCCAGGCGCACCGAGGCGTAAAACTTCAGAGCGCGGCCCCCGGTGGTGGTTTCCGGATTGCCGAACATGACCCCGATTTTCTCCCGCACCTGGTTGATAAAGATCAGGGAGGTCTTGGATTTGGCAACGATGGCGGTCAGCTTGCGCAGGGCCTGCGACATCAGCCGGGCCTGCAGACCCATGGACGGCTCGCCCATCTCGCCGTCCAGCTCGGCCTTGGGTACCAGGGCGGCTACCGAATCGATCACCAGCACGTCGATGGCCCCGGAACGGACCAGGGCCTCGGCGATCTCCAGCGCCTGCTCGCCGTAATCGGGCTGCGACACCAGCAGGTTATCCACATCGACGCCCAGTCTGCGGGCGTAGGGGGGGTCCAGCGCGTGCTCGGCATCGATGAAAGCCGCCATGCCGCCCTGGCGCTGCGCTTCGGCGACCACGTGCAGCGCCAGGGTGGTCTTGCCGCTGGCTTCCGGGCCGTAGATCTCGCTTACGCGCCCGCGCGGCACGCCGCCCACCCCCAGGGCCGCATCCAGGGCCAGCGAGCCGGTGGAGATGACCGACACCGGCACCAGCGCGTCCTTGGCCCCCAGCCGCATGATGGCGCCCTTGCCAAACTGCTTTTCGATTTGCGAGAAGGCCAGCTCCAGGGAACGGTTTTTCTCCGTCTTCTCATCGGCCATGAGTGCCAACTTTCCGCCGCTGAAGCGGCTTCAGGTGACAGGTCGCAGGTGAGCCACCTGCAAAACTGCCGACTCGTTTTTCCGTAGCCCAGGCCTTCAGACCTGGGACCGGAAGCCAAACATTCAACCCTTCCAGGGGGCTTACCACTGCCTGCCTTCAGGCCCCGCGGGCTAGAGCCATTCGCCAAGCCCCGTGAACGGGGCTGGGTTCGCGCTATGCTCACGACCCAGGCCTGAAGGCCTGGGCTACGGAAAAGGGCGCCGCCGTTGAGTGCTGAGCGACCACCGAATTCTGCCAGTGCCTCGCGTTACAGACGGCAGGTAAACGGTGCAACCAGAGATCGGCACTCTATCACCTGCCACCTGCAACCTGCAACCTCGTGATTATTCGCGAACCGCGAAGTAACCTTTGCGGGCCCTGATCTTGATTCCCTTGCGCTGCGATACCACCTCGATGGAGTGGAAGGAACCGTCCCGGGGAGTGTTGGGCCGGTACAGCAATGCGTACTGGCTGCGCAATTCCTGCCCGATGCGCTCGAAGGAAGTGTTCAGGTCGGCGGCCTTGAAGGGAAAGAACACGCGCCCCCCGGTCTCCTCGGCGAAACGCCGCAGCACCCGGTCGCCCTGTTGCTCGCCTCCCGCCGGCTTGGTTCCGCTTTTCTCGGCCTGCTCGGGGTTGCCGCGGTTGGTGCTGATGGCGAAAATGGTCACTTCACCGCGCTGGGCCATGGCCAGCGTGTCCTCGCGGCTGCCTCGGCTCTGGTTGTCGTCGCCATCGCTGATCAGGATGATGGTGCGCCGCACGCCGCCGCCCGGTTCCTCGGCCATCAGCTTGTCGCGCACCGCATGGTAAATGGCGTCGTACATGGCCGTTCCGCCGCCCGGCCGCAGCGAGTGGATGGCCTCGCCGAGCTTCCCCAGGTCGTCGGTGAAGTCCTGGACCACCTCGGCATTGGTGTCGAACGACAGCACCATGGCCCGGTCGGTCTTGGGCCGCAGCACGGAGTTGAGGAACTCGATGGCTGCTTCCTGCTCGAATTTGAACCGTTCCCGGATGCTGTTGCTGGCGTCGATCAGCAGTCCGATGCGCAGGGGCAGGTCGGTCTCCTTGGTGAACTCCAGGATTTCCTGTTTCTTCTTGTTGTCGAAAACATGGATTTCATCCCTGGAGAGGTCGGTGACGAACCGTTCCTTGCGGTCCAGCGCGGTGAACAGCACCGGGACACGCTCGACGCGCACGATAATCGGGCGTTGCGCGGTGGGGGTTGCCGGGGTGGGCTGCTGGGCGAGCAGGCCAATGGTTACAGGGAGCAAGGCCGCCCCCACGGCGACAGCAAGACGATACTTACGCATGGCGAACAACAAGAAAATCTCCGGCAATCATAGCAGAGACGCCTCCGCTCTCTTCTCAGCATCCATGCTTCTGCTGAGAGTCTAGCCGAGGGCCGACTGGCGGTCAAGCAAGCCGCCCAGCGTGCTCCCGCGCCGTGTGGCGGCGGCCGTCACCGGCCCAGGGATTTCAGGCGGGCAGCCTCAAACTCGTCGCCCTTCTTCCAGCCGGGCAGCGCCTCCGCGATGGCCGCCTGCCAGCCGATGTAGATCCCGATGGCCGCCGCCTGCTCGGCCGCCGAATAATCCCAGTTGGGATTGAACTCATCGGATGGCTGGTGGTAATGCTTCTCCCGGTACTCGGCTTCCTGCTTCTCGCCCCACCCGGGCGGCTTGCCGATGACGTCGCTGCCCAGGTCGAGCGTGAAGGCGGGGATTCCGACCTTGGCCAGGCTGAAATGGTCGGAGCGATAGTAGAAGCCCTGCTCGGGATGTTCCTCGGGCACGATGCGGAAATTCAGCGCCCGCGCGGCCTGCCGGGCAATCGGCTCCAGCGTGGTTCGTTCGATGCCCGGCATTTGCGCGTCGCGAGTCTTGCCCAGGAACGACAAGCCGTCGTAGTTGATATCGACCGCGGTCCTGGCTGCCGGGACGGCCGGGTGGGCGGCGTAATAGGCGGAGCCGCGCAGGCCGGCCTCTTCGCCGGTCACCGCGGCAAAGACAATCGAGCGGCGCGGGCGAACGGGCGCCGCCGCAAACGCCCGCGCCAGCTCCAGCAAGATTCCCATGCCTGAAGCGTTGTCCACCGCGCCGTTGTAAATTGCATCTCCATTTACCGGCTCGCCCACGCCCAGGTGGTCATGGTGCGCGGTATAGACCACCGCCTGGTCCTTCAGCTTTGGGTCGCTGCCTTCCAGCACTCCGATGACGTTCGCCGTTTGGATGGTTCGGACCTTGGAGACCAGGTGCGAGCGCAGCCGCACGCCGAGATCGACGGGGCGGAAGTCGCGCCGGGCGGCTGCGGCGGTCAGCTTGTCCAGGTCCTGCCCGGCCAGGGTCGCCACCCGGCGGGCGGCGGCCTCCGTGATCCAGGAAGCGATTTTCAGGGCCGGCTCGCCGGGGCGCACCTCGACGTAGGCCTGCTCGCGTCCCCAGGAGTTGCGCACCACGTTCCATCCGTAGCCCGCCGACTGCGGGGTATGAACCAGCACGGCGCCCGCTGCGCCTCTCCGCGTGGCCTCTTCGTACTTGTAGGTCCAGCGGCCGTAGTAGGTAAGCGCCTTGCCGCCGAAGAGTTTCGGGTCGTCCGAGGGGGGGTCGTTCACCAGCATCAGCAGCACTTTGCCGCGCAAATCGGCGCCCTTGTAATCGTCCCACTGGTACTCGGGGGCCACGATGCCGTAGCCCACAAAAACCATGGCCGCGTCAACGTCCGACACCGCCGTCTGGGCCTCGTTATTGGCCACGTAATCGGCCAGGTATTCCGGCCGGATTTCCTGGCCGGCTTTTGCGAAGGCCAGCGTGCTCGAACGGTCCGTTTCCACGCCCACCAGCGGGACCGGCTGGATGTAGGAGCCGTTCACCGCCGGTTTCAGCCCGGCCAATTCAAACTGCGCTGCGATATAGTCAATGGCGACCTGCCCGCCGCGCTGGCCGGTGCCTCGCCCCTCCAGCGAATCGCCGGAGAGGAACTTCTGGTGTGCCCGGACGTGGCCGCCCTTGAACTGCCGGGCCACCGCCCGCCAGCCCTCGGTGCCCGCGGGCACTTTCGGCGCCGGGCCGGTTGCCTGCGCGACGGCCATCAGCGCGCATCCAAAAATGGCTACAATTGTGCGCATGACGCCATTGTAGCGTCTTTGTGTGCTTCGTGTTCTTGGTGTCTTGGTGGTGAAGAACAACCTCTACCGGATCGCGTTCGCGGCGCTGATGGTGCTGGTGGCCGCCGTGTTCTGGCGCGCCTTGTTTACTTCCGACATTTTCTTCTTCCGCGACATCTCCTTCGCTCACTTCCCGCGGGCGGTCGAGCTTCGCGCGCTGGTGCGGAGCGGCCAACTGCCGATCTGGAACCCCTTCGAGCACTTCGGCGAACCGGTGAGCGTCAACGCCAATTACCTGCTGTTCTACCCCACGGCCTGGCTGGCCTGGATGCTGCCGGCGGCCTACGGTTTCAAACTCCATTACCTGCTGCATTTTTTCGTGCTGGCCGCGGGGGCCTTTCTGCTGGCGCGGCGGATTGGGTTGAGCCCCTTCGCCTGCTTTCTGGCCGGCGCGCTGTTCGTCTTCAGCGGCCCCATCGTGTCACTGGGCGCCTTCTACAACCTGCTTCCCGCCGTGGCCTGGATGCCGCTGGTGGTGCTGGCCGCCGATTACCAGATGCGGCGGGGCGGCTGGAAGGGTACGGGCGCCCTGGCCGGCGCGCTCACCTTGCAGGTGTTCGCGGGTGAGCCGCTGACCAGCCTGGCCACGGCCGCGCTGGCGCTCGGCTGGGCGCTAGCCTTTCACGGCGATGCGCGCGCGGCAGCCTGGGCGGGGATGAACCGCAGGGTGCTGGGCCGTTTCCTGCTGGCGTTGCTGCTGGCCGCCGGGCTTTCCGCCATCCAGGTGGTGCCGGCGCTGTGGCACATGCCGGACACCGTCCGCGGCTCGTTCGGCTTCGACCAGACCTTGTTCTGGTCGCTCCATCCCCTGAAAGGCCTGGAACTGGTCTTTCCCGATTTCCTCGGCAACCCGCTCCATGACTCCACTCCTTGGATTTACCTGGAAGGACGCGAGGTCTACTTCCTACTGTCGCTGTACATCGGGATCATTCCGCTGGCGCTGGCGGTGTTGGCGGTGCCGGGGCGCGGGTCGTCCGTCGCGCCATCCGCGAGAGTGTTCTGGGCTGTGGCGGCGCTGATCGCCCTGCTGCTGGCGCTGGGGCGCTACACGCCGCTCTCCTATGTTTTCTATTACCTGATTCCCATCTACCGCGTGGTTCGCTTTCCGGTGAAGTTCCTGGCGCCGTTCGCGCTGGCGGTTGCGCAATTGGCGGCCATCGCGGCCGATCGGCTGCTCTCAGACCGAGCGGCTCGCCTGGCGGGACCAACCGGTCGCTGGCTGCTGCGCGCCTGCGTGGCGCTGGCGCTGGCCTGGGCCGGCGTTTCGGCCTTGATTCTGGCCGCGCCGGCAGCAGCGCGGCGGCTCATGGCGCCGCTGGTCAGCCTGGTGTTTACTCACACGCGCACGATGGCCATCCGCCAGGCGCTTCCGCTGGACCGCGCCGAAATCCTGGCCCAGGCAAGCGACTGGCTGCTGCATGTGATCCCCGCCCGCCTGCCGTATGTGCTCGGCTCGGCGCTGCTGGTGGCGGCGCTGTTGTACTTGCGCCGGCGAGGTTTTCTGCGCCCCTGGCTGGTATGGGCGGCGGGCGGCCTGGCCGTTCTTCAGTTGATCGGGCTTCACGCTGATCTGAACCCGTTGGCCGGCCGGCGTTACTTTGACGACCGGCCGCCCGTGGCCCGCTACCTGGATAACGCTCCCCGTGCATTCGTCGCCGGGACGCCGGGATTGCCGCATCGTGTCTTCGTGGAGCCGGCGTTAACGCCGCCGGGGCTCGCTTCGGCGTTCCTTTCAGTCGACCTCAGCCAGGTGGGTTTTCTGCCGCCCGCGGCGCAGGTCTACTACGCCTACCGCATGAGCCTGCAGTCCGGCGCCGGGCTGTCAGGGTTGGAAGGAACATTCACCGCCGACCCCGAGCACATCCTGGTGGACGCCCAGGAGACGCTCAACCACATGGTCCACGACATGGGTTTGGCGGGGGAACAACTGGCCCGGCTGTTGCGCGTGGCGGGCGTCGAGTACGCCGTGCTGGTGCGCTATTCGGCGCCTGCGGGCCTGGAGCTGATCGGCGCGTTTCCCAACGCCACCACAACGCCGGCGCGGCTCTACCGGGTGGGCGGCGCGATGCCGCGGGCGTATCTCGCGCCCGCCGCCGGCGGCGCCTGGCTGCCTCCCGGCGAGGCCACCATCCGCCGCATGATCGCGCCCGATTTCGACCCGGCTTCCCAGGTGGTGCTGGACCCGGCGACGGGCGCCGGGCAGGTTCCAGCCGCCCCCGCAGCGGGTTTCTCCGGGAAGGCGCGGATTCTGGAGCGCCAGGCGGACCGCGTCGTTGTCGAAACCGATGCCAATCAGGCCGCCTGGCTGGTGCTGAACGACAGCTACAATGCTGGCTGGAAAGTGCTGCTGGATGGGAAACCGGCGCCATTGCTGCGGGCCAACCAGACGTTCCGCGCCGTCGCCGTGCCGCCGGGGAGGCATCAGGTGGTGTTCCGCTATCGGCCGCCGGCGCTGCTGATCGGTGCGGCCATCAGCCTAGCCACCGCCTTGCTGGCGGCGTTGGCCGGCGCAATTGAACGGAAACGCAGCTCTGCCGCGGTTTAGAATGGCGGGATGAGATTCCTGCCGTTGCTGCTGATCGTGGCCGCCAGCGCCGCGCCTGCCGAGGAGCGGCCCAGGGCCAGGGACATTGGGCTGGCTCCGGGGATCCTCGCCCCCGGCCCGCTCAACGCCATCACCGATGTCGAAGGCGTCCGCGTCGGCCAGGTGACGATCATCGAAGGCGACAACGTGCGGACCGGCGTCACGGCCATCC
>Ga0315282_10010956_pt1 | contig 14134 bp, 8 predicted proteins | sample YL17G07_20_MG_FD_203693 | JGI IMG/M metagenome (GOLD analysis project Ga0315282, IMG submission 203693) | Sediment microbial communities from Yellowstone Lake, YNP, Wyoming, USA - YL17G07_20 | ecosystem: Environmental > Aquatic > Freshwater > Lake > Sediment | place: USA: Wyoming | collected... | reverse complement strand
ATCTCATCTTCACGACTGCGGGAACCTCGATGGCGGAGCCACCGACCTCTCCGTCGCCCTGGACTGCGTGGACGTCTCCGAGGCCGAAGAGTGCGCCAGGGTGGTTGACGGGCAGGATCAGAGTGTTGCCTGGGCGGATGTCTGGGCAGTCAATGTTCCCGCCGTGTGGGCCGGGGGCGATTGTGCTTATTGACTCGTAGACGGGGGCGTTGCCTATGGTGCCGATGAAGGGGTCGACTGGGACCTCCTTGATGACCCCGGTGTCGGTCTTGTACTGGACGACCCCCTTTCGTATATCGCTGAACTTTGTCCGAGGGGTCATGAGGTTGAGCCAGCCCTCGAGGCCACCGAAGCCGGGGCTCAAGGTGGTGGCGCCACGTTCGGGGAGATCTATCCCCAGAATCTCCACCGCGAGGGAGTCCCCCGGCTCGGCGCCCTCGATGTAGATTGGGCCCGTGACCGGGTTCACGGGGACCTTGACGCCCTCTTCCAGCAGATTCTGGCGGGTAGTGCCTGGGGTTATGCAACCCCCGAAGGCGTCCCAGGTCTCCACCTCAACCTCGACACCTGGCTTGACCCTGGCGATCGGGGGGTTGAGGTGGCTCAGGGTAGATGTCCCGGCGGGCGTGAGTTTCTCGAAGGGTAGTTTCGGAACTCTTACAACCATGGGTTAAAAAGCGCCTGTTGTGGGTTTAACGGTTGCCACCTGAGGCGGCTACTTTCCCTTGAATACAGTCTTCTTGCCCTTCACGATGTTCCCTAAGCCGATCTTGGCGTCCTCGGTCTTCCAGACTTCGTCGGCGGCCTGAGCCTCCTTAGCCTTGGCCTGGTCGAAGGTGCCCCATGTCGCAGCCCTGACGCAGTCCTTGAACCACTTCACCGCTACGGGTGCTGCTGTCGCCATCTTCTTAGCGAATGCGAGGCCGACATCGTCGACGACGTCGTCGGCGACGACCTTGCTGGCGATGCCGAGCTCGTATGACTGCTTCCCCGTGAACCCCTCGTTGAGGAACATGTAGTCGTAGACCCTGTTGCGTCCGATCCACCTGGGGAGGCGGAGGCTGCACATGCCCCAGGAGCCAACGATGCCGTAGTAGATGTCCCCGTCGTGGATGTTGAATGTCTCGCCGACGATGCGGATGTCGAAGGCGCTGAAGACCGCTGTGGAGCCGCCGAAGCAGATGCCCTTAGCTGCGACGAGGGTGGGCTTCGGGTAGTTGTCGACCCTCTCGATGAGGGCTCCGCCCTGGTCGGAGAAGGGCGTCGTCTCCGCCCCACTGGCTATGTCCTGGGTTATGTCCTCGGCGCCGGCTCCGCCCGAGAAGTTCGCCCCGGTGCTCTTGAGCATGACCGCACGGACGCCGTCGTCCTTCTCGTACTTGTCGAGGCAGTCGAGCATCTCTGTGATGACCGTTTGGGTCATCTGATTGTTGTTCGTCGGGTCGTTTAGGGTGATTATCCCAACCTGCCCGTCCTTGCTTGCTTTGATCTTCTTATATTCCACCTACAACACCGTCTCCAGATCGGTTGATCGACCTTAAAACACTAGGGCTGAACCCGGCGTCTGCGTCTACAGTTAGCCCGCAGTGAATCGACTAGGCGAGCTTTTCTCCGCAGCTTCCGCAGAACTTCATCCGCACTGGAACGAGATGGTCAGGATCGAGTGTCCGTACTGTAAGACGATCTATAAGGTGGGGGAGCCCTTCTGCCCTCGCTGCGGTGCCAATACAAAGAAGATCCTCTTCCCGGAGATCCCAGAGTAGAATTAGGTTCAAACACGTGGGCGTGAAAATTGCGTACTTCCTGTGCTGGGTTATGAATCACTGCCATGAACCCCTCTCATCCGTGTCACAACTCTCAACAGCTCGAACAAGCCACTAAAGATCAGACCGACGCCTATGCCCATGTAGAGCCCTGAATCAAAGAAGAGCCTGCTCTGAAGCCTACTTTCGGCACTCAACTCAAGCAACACGCTTATGATGTCCGCGCGCTCATCCCCACTCCCAGTGCTAAATCCGAGGTCTCTAGCTTCCCACGCGTAGGAAGTATAGCTCTCTGAAGTCGGTGTGCCATCTTCATTAAACGGCAGCCATGATTCCTGCGAGTCGGGGTAGGGGAGAGCCCACTTCAACTCTGTTCCCGGAGGAGAATACATGCTACACCCCCACCTGTTAGATACTGATGAGACGCTGAGACCGCTTGTAGCCAACAGGTAGGAATCGGTTCTGCTGAATGGTACAGACACGTCGTATGATGAGAAGCCTTGTTTCGTGACCAGACTCTGCAAATTTGATTGGGCCACTATTTCGTAATACTTGAAGTTAGGCTGCGCCATGAATCGGGCGTAGATCAGGGCACACCCTTCGGTCTCGTAGTTCACTAGCTTCTCTTCAAATAGTGAGATCTCTCTCATCTCTTTCTTTTCGTCATGCCCGATGATGCTGAAGTTGGGCTGATCGCTTATGCCAGGTAACTGAAACCCAAATATCATCTCGTATGGTGCATTAGAAGGAGGTTCGAGAAATATGCTTATGGTGACTTTTGTATTGACGAGGTCTTTCTTCAAGTCTATTTCCTGTAGTATAACTCCGCCACCTTGAGCTTCGCATTGAACGGAGCTGAACGAGAGAACTCCATAGGCGTTGCTAGCCTTGGGTTCGGGTGGTTCGGAAGCCTTGTTAAGGTCGATTATCCCAACGCCTGTCAGCCCCAGCCCTGCGATCAATGGTAGAATAGTTATGATTAGGGTTAATCTTTTAGCGCCGGATTTCATTTTAACTCATTTATTTAAGTCATACTGTGGATAAGTCTTGGGCTTAGATCTTTATCGACCTAGTATTCAGGCAGCTAATTGGACTACGTGGATGCAGGTCATTAACACAGCAAGAATCCACCGTGAAAAAATAAATAGACACTAACACATCGGTAGATGCGTGAGTTCCATGCCCATCGAACCGTATCGAATGCTGGCCGATGCATTAGACAGGCTCCCCAGTGGCTTCCCACGGACCTCGTCCGGCCTCGAGATCGAGTTGCTGAAGTGGATGTTCAAGCCCGAGGAAGCGGAACTAGCTTCTCGACTGACAAGGGAATATGAAGTTAGCGACCATATAACACTAAGGGCAGGTCTCGGCTCGGCAGAAGCCGAGAAGCTTCTGTCCGATATGGCCCGTAAGGGACTGATATGGAGCGCCAATAGGGATAGGAAGACCACCTACAGGCTGGCCCCGTGGATCGTTGGGCTATACGAGGCACAGGTTGATTCAATGGACCACAGGTTCGCCCACTTGGTCGAGGACTACTTCCAGGAGGGAGGCATGGTGGGGCTGATGAAGCCCCTTCCCTCTCTTCACAGGGTCGTCCCGGCTCAGGGCGCGACGAAGTCGGAGTGGATTCTACCGTACGATGATGTCAGGAAGCTGATTGAGTCCTGCAAGACCTTCGCGGTTGATGACTGCGTGTGCAGGAAGCAGCAAGACATGCTGGGGAACAGGAAGTGCGACTTCCCCATCCACAACTGCATGAGGTTCTCAAAGTTCGAGCGCCCTCCGCGTGAGGGGGACGTTTCGAAGGAGGAAGCCCTCGCTCTACTCGAGGAGACCGAGAGGATAGGACTCGTCCACACCGTGAGTAACGTCGTGGAGGGACTCAACTACATGTGCAACTGCTGTGGATGTTACTGCGGGATCCTAAGAGGCGTCACAGATTTCGGCTTAAAGAACTCCGTTGCGGTCGCTAATTACTACGCTTCTGTAGACGCAGATTCGTGCACTGGCTGCGGTCTTTGCGAGAGGAGGTGCCAGGTCAAGGCCATCTCCCTCAAGGAGGGAGTTGCCTCCGTGGATCGGGACAAGTGCATTGGCTGCGGGCTTTGCGCGAGCGGATGTCCAGTGGGCGCCGCGACGATTCAGCTGAAACCTGAGGAGGAGAGGGTTGAACCGCCGAGGGATTACAGAGTTTGGGAAGATGACCGCCTCAGGAACAGGGGACTACTCTAAGAATGTTCGCTGTGCGCGTGCAAGCACGCAGCACATAAAACTTAACATGTATTAAAACGAGATTACAACATGGGCCTACGCACCTGCTGCTGCTTGCTCCTGATCCTCACCCTGCTTACAGTATATCCTCGTCTAGCCATGGGAGAAGACGGCAACAGCGGCTTCACAAACGGAGAGCAGCCCCTCTACATATTCAAGCAAGTCGTGAAAACCACATCACCATTCGTTTCAATCCAGTGGAAGGAAGGTCCCAGTCTTCTAGTTATCAATGAGGAGATAACGGAGGCGGCTGACCCATCGAGGCTAGACCACTATGCGTTATGGGACAACCCCATCTACAGCCTGAACATAGGCAACCCTGATTCACCTAAACAGGTGACCTTCGAGACAACGTTCCTTGCCGCAAAGAACGGATCCAACATCCAGCTCACAGTGGGGAAAAGGCCAGAGGGAACAAGCGAGTTGGTCATCTACTACTACGATGGGGAGACCCATACATACGTCGAGGCGGAGAGGGTATCCCACGCTGAAGGAGACGGTGACGATAAGCCCCTCAGAGTCGACCTCGCCGCCATATACCTGAAGCCGCCCGCCAAGGCCGACGTTCAGCGGGCGGTGAAGACACTCAGGGGGATGGTGATGGCGTTCTACTACCAGTGGTACCAGACCCCTGAGGGGCCGTCGGGATCATTGCTGCATTGGAACCCCGTCAACGACAATATTCCACCGTACACGGATCACCCGCTCATGGGGCTTTACGACTCACCGGACGAAAATGTGATCCGGGCACACTTCGCGATGGCGAAGCAGGCTGGAATAGACGTCCTCATAGCCGACTACGCTTATGTCACGTCCTACGACTCGAGGACCTGGCCGCTGATGAGGGATCTTGCCCTCGAGTATGGTCTGAAGCTCACATACTATGGCTGCTCCAGCAAGGACCTCGATAGAATCAAGGAGGACATCAAGCACCCCGCCTTCTTGAAGGATGAAGGTAAGCCGGTTTTCTTCTTCTACGACACAGGAAGAGCCACACCAGCTCAATGGCTCGAGTATAGGAAGAGCGTGGAGGCCGCTCTCGGCCCCTGCATCTGGATCGCCCAGTACGACGCAGACTTCCTTGGCGTCTTCGATGGCTTCCATAACTACATTTACATGACGGACCAGCCGGGCGACACTGGAGAAATATACTACACGTCTTCCCTGAATCTCCTCAAGTCGGGTCCTCACGAGATGCTGCTCGACGAAGCAATTAGCCTCGCCCTCTCAGGGGGGGTTGTGCCCATCGACATCAAGGCTAACTCGGTCACTGTCGTGCCTGGCTACGACGACACCCATGTGAGGACACCCGGGCAAGTAATGGTGAGGGAGGATGGGGCGTTCTACAGGCGACTCTGGGGTACGGCTATGAGCCTCGACGCTGATTATGTGCTGATAACCAGCTGGAACGAGTGGCATGAGGGAACGGAGATCGAGCCAAGCGGAGAGTACGGGTTCCATTACCTAGAACTGACTAGTGAACTCGCTTCGGCCTACAAAGGGGAGAACCCTCCACCCATGGTCGCTGACTACTCGGCCCAGGTAGACAACCTCACACAGCGACCCGATAAAACCGGACAAGGCGTAGTCCACATCACAGCTGAAGGCTCTACCGCCGTCTACGTGAAGGTGGGGTTGAAGGGGCAATCATTGACAGCGATGAATCTCTCGGGGAGTTTCTACACGTATCTGGAGGAATCTGGGCCATCCAGTTGCAGCGTCATTATACCTTCCATAGAGCAGGGCGGGTACCTGGACGTGGGCTTCACGTATACGGGTAGCACAATCAGACCTCCACTCACAATAAACGTCTCCGCTTACGACCCGGCAGGAGGATTCCATACCCTCTACTCCGGTCAGGTGACACCTAGGCTGGAGAGCGCAATAACATGCAGAGTTCAGCCTTCCGCGACTTTCGGAGAATCCGTGCTCGTGGAGGGGGCATTAAGCCCCGGAAAGGCGGGAGAACAGGTTAAGCTGAGGTACACCAAGCCCGACTCGACCACAGTTGAGAGGATAGCACAGACAGAGGCAGACGGCGCCTACAAGGATTCATTCACCCCCGACACCATAGGCATATGGGGAGTCAACTCTAGTTGGGCGGGCGACACCGAATTCGCGAAGTCCGAGAGTTCAACGCCCGTTTTCATAGTAAACAAGGTGAAGTCAAAGATCACACTCTACCCTCCACCGGATGGCTTAGTGATAGGTGACACCATTACCATGACCGGTGAGCTTATCCCAGCGGTAACCGGAGCCGAGCTTACCTTGACATATTCGAGGCCAAACCACTCCATATTGGTGAGGCCTGCGACGACCATGGATAGAGGAGTCTTTCATGATTCACTGACTCTCGACGCTGCCGGGGACTGGGACGTATCCGCTTATTGGGAGGGAGATGACATCAACGCTGCCTCCACAAGTCAGGTCACAGTGTTCATTGTGCAGCGGAAGGCTTCAGAGGTCACCATCGAGGTTTCACCTCTGGAGATCGTCTCCGAGGATCAAGTGACCGTTAGAGGGAGGATCGTTCCAGATCCTGGGGGTGCCAAGATTTCCCTTGTATATAAGAAGCCTGACGGGTCACAGATAGAGAGAATCGTGGATGTAGCGGGGGGCGGCTCTTTCCAAGACTCCGTTTCCGTCAAGGAGACCGGTGATTGGACTATAAAAGCTAGGTGGGATGGGGATTCGGCTCTTCTTCCCTCTGAAAGCACCATAGGATCATTCAAGGTTAAGGGGAAGCCTATCGGGGTGAACCCGACAGTGACTATGATCACAACGGTTCTTGGCGTGGCAGTCTCCATTTATTACATTAAACGGCGCATGCTCAGGTATACAAGGTAATCCAATCCGTGCTTCACAAGTACATAGTAGATATTAGGATGAGTGTTTGTTTCGTTAGTGTACTTTACGTAGCTTGTCCGCGTGAATGGATGGGGATTTTTATCAATTTATGGAGGAGTAAATAGATAGGAAAGATTAAAAGGCGGCCCATGGTTCCTTTTGTAGCGATTCGAAAAAAGGTGTAACGTCATGGAGTACATGTACGCCGCTATGCTTCTCCACAGCGCAAAGAAGCCCATCACCGAGGAGGCTGTGACAGCCATCCTCAACGCCGCCGGCGTCCAGCCGGACAGCGTCCGCGTCAAGGCCCTCATCGCCGCCCTCGCGGAGGTCAACATCGACGAGGCGCTCAAGGCACCGGTCTTCTCCGCAGCCCCCGCCGCAGCCGCAGCCCCGGTCGTCGAGGCAAAGGAGGAGAAGAAAACAGCTGAGAAGCCCAAGGTCGAGGAGAAGAAGGAAGAGGACCTCCAGGGTCTGGGCGCCCTCTTCGGCTGACCTCCTAAACCTTATTCTATCTCCTTCTCATATTCCAGTTCTCGTAGTCTAACGTAGCTTGCAGGTGCCCCTATAGTGCCTACTTCCGACGAGATCCGCCGCCGATACATCGACTTTTTCAAGCAGAGGGGGCACGCAGAGATCCCATCGTCCCCACTGCTACCCGAGGGCGATGTCACGACACTCTTCACGGGGTCCGGGATGCAGCCCCTTATCAGGTACCTCCTCGGCGAGTCCCACCCGTCAGGCACACGCATCGTCGACTCCCAGAAGTGCTTCAGGTCCGAGGACATAGATGAGGTGGGGGACAACAGGCACACCACGTTCTTCGAGATGCTGGGAAACTGGTCCCTCGGCGACTACTTCAAGGCGGAGCAGCTCCCCTGGGTCTTCGAGCTCCTCACGAAGGAGCTCGGGATGGACCCGTCACGGCTCTACGTCACCGTCTTTTCGGGGGATGATAGGTATGGGATCCCGAGGGACGACGAGTCCGTCAGGATCTGGAAGCGCCTCTTCAAGGGAGTCGGCATCGAGGCGAAGGCCGTGAACATCGGTGACCCTGAGAGGGGCGGCGAGGTCGGAATGGGGGGCGGCAGGATATTCTACTACGACAGCACGAAGAACTGGTGGAGCAGGTCCGGACCGCCTGATGTCATGCCAGCTCGTGAGCCGGGGGGACCCGACTCGGAGATATTCTACGACTTCGGCACGCCCCACGACCCGAAGTACGGGAAACACTGTCACCCGAACTGCGACTGCGGGAGGTTCCTAGAGATAGGGAACTCGGTCTTCATGGAGTATAAGAAGACCGACGACGGCAGATTCGAGAGGCTACCGCAGCGGAACGTGGACTTCGGCGGAGGACTCGAGAGGATCGGCGTGGCGATCGCCGGGAACGCGGACGTGTTCACCGTCGACACCCTCAGGAGCCTTATTGATGTACTACCCGGCGGCGCTAACAAGATGCGTTCAAAGAGGATCATCGCGGACCACGTGCGCGCGGCCGCCTTCCTCATCACCGACGGCGCCGAACCCTCAAACAAGGATCGCGGTTACCTGCTCCGCAGGATCCTCAGGCGTGCAATCGTCCACGCGAGCATGCTGGAACGCAAAGAGGGGGACACCGCCGACCTGGGTGCTGGCTCTGCAGAGACGCTGGAGAGGCTCTTCGGGATCGTTTGCGAAGAGTACGCGGAGACTTACTCGCTGAACAGAGAGAGGATCCTCTCCGTGTTCCGTGGGGAGTCCCAAAAGTTCCGGAATACCCTTGCCTCCGGGATGCGAAGGCTTGCCCGCTACGAGACGGTCGACATCGACACCGCCTTCGAGCTCTACGAGAGCTTCGGCCTCCCCTACGAGGTGATAAAGGAGTTCGGCGGCGAGAAGGCCGGCTCCCTCACCCGCAGGGCCTTCGAGGAGAGGCTTGAGGCACACAGGCAGCTCAGCCGCGCTGGGGCGGAGAAGAAGTTCGGGGGACACGGCTTAGTCCTGGACACAGGGGAACTGAAGGCGAGGGACCAGGCGGAGGTGGATAGGGTCATACGCCTCCATACCGCGACCCACCTCCTCCACGCCGCCCTCCGTGAGGTCCTCGGGAACGAGGTGAGACAAGCTGGCTCAGACATCACCGGCGAGCGGCTTCGCTTCGACTTCACCTTCCCGCGGAAGCTGACCGACGGGGAGCTGAGGAGAGTGGAGGAGATCGCCAACCGCCTGGTGGACAAGGACCTCGAGGTGAGGTGCATGGAGATGCCCCGGGGGGAGGCAGAGAGGACAGGGGCACTGTTCTTCTTCAAAGCTAAGTACGGGGACACCGTCAAGGTCTACTACACGGGTCCGAGCATCGAGAACGCCTACAGCAAGGAGTTCTGCGGTGGACCACACGTCGAGCACACCGGAAGGGTGGGAAAGATCAAGATCACGAAGGAGGAAGCCGTCGCCTCCGGCGTCCGAAGGATAAGGGCCGTCGTCGAGTGACACGCAGCAGCGATTTCTAACAAGCGTTCAGTAGGCATCTGCTCGCAGCCAAAGGTAATTAGTCGTACGCGACACCATCAAGATGGCAGTCCAAGGAAAGTTCTGATCATGTCACCCCAGCCTGTTCCCGCGAACGGGACCGTGTAATCCCCGCCTTCTTCCCTGCTGAAGTAGTAGTCGGCGCTCGTCATGCTGTTGTGGACAACAGAGCCCGCCGAGGAGGGGAAGAAGACTCCGAGTCCCTGGGCTGATTTGGTCTCATACTGGTGGCTTCTCCCAGAGTAGATGAAGCCCTGGGCCACATTCCAGTACGCAAGGACCTCCCCAGCACGCAAACCTACCTCCCCTCCGGCCCGTTCACCCACGCGGCTCACGAAGGTGTAGAGGTCGATGTCGGCGTCCCAACCGTAGATCGGCATATTAAGTATGCTTTTAGCCCGGCTGCTTGCTATGAGTCCCCCGTACCCCTTCATGTCGCTGCTTAGAAGCCCGGTAAAGTCGTTGAGTTTCTCAACGAAGTCATTGACCTGGGTGAGGTCTATCGCTGATATCGTGGGGAACGCCTCGACATATCCTCCCCCGCCATTCCCGTTCGGCTTCAGGTACTCAGACATGTACTCGTTCACAATCGCCTTAGAATACTCGGCGGGGCCCTGCTCGGGTTTCGCCTCAAGCTTACTCAGCAACGCATCGTACGGGAAGCCGTGGTAGGGGACATAATCCTCGGACCCGATGAGGTACTTGGCTACGTCCTTGTAGTCGTAGGCCACTTCGACCATCCCCTCGATACACGCGTCGAAGGCGAGTATATCCACCTGGTGGCTCCCAATCACCGGCACAGCATCCCTATGGTAGAGGAAGCCTACCTCCCCGGCCACACCCGTATTATAGTCCTTGCAGGCGCCACGAAAATCGTCCCCATGGTCCCAGATATCCAGGAGGTAATAGTCGGACTTGAAGTTCGCATAGACGTAGTCGAGGAAGTCCCCCAGTGTTTCAGCGGACCCCATATTGACCTCCTCACCGTACATGGGATAGGCTCGCGCAGCTCCAACAGTGCTTTCGTCAAGCGGGATGCCGCCCATCGGACCACTCCCAGAATATTGAGGGATAAAGTAAGCGCAGGCCGGGCCCCCAAACGTATCGTACAACACGACTACGTTGACGTTATTGTCAGACCCCACCCCCATCATCTCGACAAGGTCGTCGTACGCATAAGTCCCGAGATTGTTGTCCGCATCGTGGTACAGGATAAAGGTCCAGGCCTTCGTCACCCCAAACGGCACTTCCCCGGAGACGGTGGGCAGCTCGATGCTGGGCCAGGGCTTAGCCAGAGAGAAGGATGACGTTGTCAGGATCGACGCGACCAACACGGTCAGCAAGACCCCATATATTCTACTCCTGTTCAACACGTACACCAACAAGCCTTCAGCACAATGCTGAAAGAGTGTAGAAGAATTAATTTTAACCAGTATTAATCACTTACGATTAGGGCGTAAACAAGAACCCTACCGATGTTACATTCATCGAGAATACATCAATTTATGGTTCTGCGCTAGAACCTATCGCACGGCTAGCCATCCCTGAACAATGTATTGAACTTGTAATAATGGTTTCTAGGTAGCGTTCTCGTGAGCGCAACGATTTTTACTCATAACCTTTATTCTCACAGCGTTCTAGGAAGCATCCAAGAGGATCCACAGATGGTCGACTGGAACAGCGTCGAGCGCAAATGGCAGACGAGATGGGCAGAGGCAGCTGCCTTCGAGACCGACCCAGACCCAACCAAGCCCAAGTACTACCTCACCGTCGCCTACCCTTACCCTAACAGCCCGCAGCACATCGGCCACGGCCGCACCTACACCCTCACAGACGTCCACGCCCGCTACATGAGGATGAAGGGCTACAACGTCCTCCTCCCCATGGCCTGGCACTACACGGGCACGCCGCTCTTCGCTATGGTTGAAAGGCTCAAGGAGCGGGACCCGGAACTGGTATCCACCTTCACGAACCTCTACGGGATACCCGAGGGGAAGCTCGCCACCCTGGAGACGCCGGAGGCGATGGCCAACTACTTCGCCAACGAGATCAAGACGGGGATGCAGAGGATAGGCTACTCCATCGACTGGCGCCGCACCTTCACAACCGTCGACGACTATTACCACAGGTTCATCGAGTGGCAGTTCGCTAAGCTCAAGCAGAAGGGGTACATCACGCAGGGGAGCCACCCGGTGGGCTGGTGCCCGAGCTGCGGGAACCCGGTCGGCCAGCATGACACCGTGGGGGACAAGGAGCCTGAGATCGAAGAGTTCACCCTCATCAAGTTCACGAAGGGCGACATTGTGTTCCCTGCTGCGACGCTGCGACCGGAGACCGTTTATGGGGTCACCAACATGTGGCTCAACCCGGACGCGGCTTACGTCGAGGCGGATGTCGACGGGGAGACGTGGGTGGTCAGCGCCGAGGCAGTCGAGAAGCTGGAGATGTTGGGGAGGAAGGTAAAGGTTAACGCTGAGTTCCAGGGTAGCAGGCTTATCGGGGAGAAGCTGACCAACCCCGCGACGGGGAAGGAGCTGCCGATACTGCCAGCCCCTTTCGTCAGCCCGAAGAACGCGACGGGGGTCGTGATGTCGGTGCCAGCCCACGCGCCCTTCGACTACGTCGCCCTAGAGCAGCTGAAGAGGAAGGTGAGGGCTAACCCGGAGGCTTACAAATTCAAGCCATCTGATGTCACGCCCCTGAAGCCCATCAGCGTGATCGAGCTGTCCGGCTACGGAGAGTCTCCGGCTGTCGACATCGTGAAGAAGATGGGGATCACCGACCAGAGCAGCCCCGACCTCGAGAAGGCAACGAAGGAGGTCTACAGCGTTGAGTTCCATGGCGGTAAGATGAGGGGCAACACGGGGCAGTACATCGGCATGAGCGTGCAGACAGCGAAGGAGGCTGTGAAGAAGGACCTCATCGCTGACGACAAGGCCTCCACAATGTACGAGCTCATCGAGCCGGTGAAGTGCCGGTGCGGGGACGAGGTCGTCGTCAAGATCTTCGAGAACCAGTGGTTCATCAATTACGGTGATGAGGCGTGGAAGAAGCTAGCTAGAGAAAACATCGAGGAGATGGAGATCATCCCCCGGGAGCTGAAACAGGAGTTCTTAAACGTCGTCGACTGGCTCAAGGCGAAGGCCTGCGCGAGGAAGGCCGGGATGGGGACCCGCCTCCCCTGGGCGCCGGACTGGATCATCGAGGCACTCAGCGACTCCACCATTTACATGGCCTACTACACCGTGATTAGGCTGCTCAATGAGCTGAAGCCGAAGCCAGAGCAGCTCACCGAGGCGTTCTGGGACTATGTCTACCTAGGTATCGGGTCACCCGTTCAGGTGGAGGCCGAGACCGGTCTGCCAATGGAAAAGGTCGAGGAGATCCACAGAGAGTTCGAGTACTTCTACCCCCTCGACGCCCGCCACAGCGGCAGGGACCTGATCCCCAACCACCTCACCTTCATGGTCTTCATCCACGACGCCATCTTCCCACGCAAGCACTGGGTGAAGGGCATCGTGGTGAACGGCTCCGTACTCATGGAAGGGGCGAAGATGAGCAAGAGCATGAACAACATCATCCCCCTCATCAACGCCGTTGAGAGGTTCGGCGCCGACCCCCTGAGGCTCGGCCTCATGATCACCGCGGAGCCGATCAAGGACGCGGACTTCAGCCCCGAACTCGCGAAGAGCATGGGGGACCTGCTGGACCGCATCTACGCGAGGGCGCAGAGGGTCTCCTCAGAGCCTGAGCCCGAGGGCTACGAGCTAGGAGAGGCGGATCTCTGGATGCTGAGCAAGCTACAGGGCCACATCAGGGACGCCGGGGAGGCCATGGATGAGCTGCGCGTCAGGAAAGCGATACACGCGGCGACCTACGACCTAGAGGCCGATGTCGAGTGGTATCTAAAGCGGATCGAGGGTGACCGTGACCACGAGGATAGAAGAAAGGCGATAGCCCACGTGGAGAGGGCCGTTGTCGACGCCCAGGTCCGGATGCTGACTCCCTTCGCGCCTCACATCTGCGAGGAGATGAGGGAGATGCTCGGCGGCGAGGGCTTCGCAGCCTTCGCGCCATGGCCCGAGGTCGACGGAGCCCTCGTCAGGGAGGACGCGGAGGAGTTAGAGTCTGTGGTGAGGGGCCTCGCGGAGGACGTCGCTAACATCGTCAAGGTCACCGGCATCAAGCCGTCGACCATCCACTTCTACTCAGCGGACGGGTGGAAGTGGAAGGTCTACCGGATGGCGATGGAGATGCAGGCCAAGGGCTCGGTGGATACGGGCACCCTAATCAGGGAGGCCTTCAAGGATGACGAGATGAAGGCGAAGCAGAAAGAGGTCCCCGCCTTCGCCCGCATCGTGGCAGAGGAGGTTAAACGTATGCCCGAGGCAACCCTGAAGCTCCGCTGCGAGATGGGGGCAGTGAACGAGGTTAAGCTCCTCCAGGACGCGGAGAGGTTCCTCAAGGCGCAGTTCGGCTGCGACGTCTCGGTTTCGGCTGAGAGTGATCCGTGGGCCGAAGACCCGGCTAAGAGGGCGGGGCGCGCGAGACCCTTCAAGCCAGCTATCTACGTGGCGTAGAAAACAACCAATTGCGAGTCCTTCTTACTAATTCTCCAAATTTTCACGCGCGCTGCCTTGTCCCGATATTGGTGTAAAATGGTTTTAAATACCCTTTAGCCAAACAAATCATCGAATGAACCCCATTAACGACGAGATCATCAACAGTCTTAGAAACAA